>OLGV01000071.1_pt1 | contig 41378 bp, 37 predicted proteins | sample 1605761 | NCBI WGS metagenome assembly OLGV01 (sample SAMN03283245) | human gut metagenome | biome: human-associated habitat; material: feces | host: Homo sapiens | place: Peru | collected 2012
GTTTGTTTTTCTGAAACCGCCATATCGTAAATCTTTTTCCCCAAATCTATTTCAAAACCGTATTTGTCGCAAATACTTTGCACTTCCGCACGGATTTTTTTCAAATTAAAAACGCCTTCGCTTTTTACGCCAAGGGCAATGTTTTGTATCGCGGAAAAAACGTCTACCAGCTTAAAATGCTGATGAATCATACCGATACGATACTTAAAAGAGTCTTTCGGAGAAGAAATGACTGCTTCTTCTCCGTTTATAAAAATTCTGCCCTCATCCGGATAATAGATTCCGGAAAGCATATTCATAAGCGTGGTTTTTCCGCTCCCGTTTTCACCGAGAAGCGACAGCACTTCACCTTTTCTTACCTCGAAATTTATATTGTCGTTCGCCACAACCGATCCGAATCTCTTAACGATATTTTCGAATCTGACCGCAGGAACCTCGTTTTTCAGATTATCGTTTATGTTCATATTGTCTTAAAAATATAGCCAAGGGAGGATTTCTCCCCCCTTGGGTAAAACTTTTGATTGATTTACTTAATTTGCCCCGGCAAGAATTTCGATGCCGTCAATAATAACGTTGAAATACGGAGCGGAACGGAATTCGGATTCTGCAAAATAAGAAACTCCGCCTACTGTTTTAATAACCACGGTATCCGCTTCGTAGTTAGGATCGCTGACAACGTCTGCTTTGTGATCGAGCCCCAAAGTTTTGCCTTCAACCGTAAACTTGGAAAGATCGAACACTTTCAATTCTCCGGAAACGATTTTTGCTTTGTATTCGTCCATAACTTCTTTGGTCCCTTCGACTGCCACCTTGCCGAGATCGGTCAAAGCAACCGGGCTCTTTTTCTCTTCGAGACCTTTTGTCCAGTCTGCAACGATAGGAGTGTTGTTAAGCACACAATCGATCATGTATTCGAAATACGGAGTCCAATCTATTCTGGACGAAACGATAAAGGTTTTCGGACAAGAAGCAGCGGTGCTTCCGTTGTAAGAAACGTTAAGAACTTTCGCATTTTCACACGCGGTAGGCGCACCCATAGAGTCTGCGTGCTGGGAAATAAGCGCGCATCCGTTGGCAATAAGCGTGTTGGCGGCCGTTTTTTCAGCCGGCTCGTCATACCATTCGCCGGTATAAGTTACCTGCATTTTGATGGTGGCCGGAGCTTCCAAAGATTTCTTTGCGTAATAAGCTTTATATCCTTCTTTAACTCCGAGGAACCATGCGGTATAACCGGACATAACTTCGGCATAAGGTTTAGCTCCGACGTAACCGATCAAAATATTGCCGTCTGCGTCATAGTTTTTTGCAGGAAGTTTGTTTCCTGCGCCTTTAAATTCTTTGTCGGCAAGATTATAACCGCCCGCTATGCCCGCAATATATCTGCCTTCGTAGATATTTGCAAAAGCGTTATGAAAGTTTGCTTGATTTTCAGTGTGTGCCATAACGCCGGTTGCATGACAAAATTGAACTTCCGGATGTTCTTTAGCCGCTCTGAGCATATGCGATTCATGGCCAAAGGAGTCTGCAAAAATAACTTTGCAACCCTGATCTACCAAATCCTGAGCAGCTTCATAGCATTCAACGCCTTCAGGGATGTCGGTTTTGATGATAAGCTTAACTTTCTTAGTGTTGCATGCCGTTTTCATAGCTTCAATAAAGTTCTTGTCGTAGGTCGAACTGTCACCGTGCAAGCAAATAAGGCCGACTTTCAACGTTTTTCCGTCGCCGCCGCAAGCCGCGAACGATACGCACATGCCGGCAAGAACTGCCACGCACAACATGATAACTAAAAACTTCTTCATAGTGTCTCCTTCGGCTTTCGCCATTTTGTTTTTATGTAAAAATCTTTACATTTCGTATTATTGTTTTCTGAAGGTGATTTTTCCGTCCGACATATCGTCCACGATTGCCAGCGAAAAAACGTCCACTCCTTCTTCTCTCAGCTTATCTCCGCCCTTCTGAAATCCTTTTTCTATTTCTATCGCGCAGCCCACCGCTTCGGCGCCCGCCTGGCGAACTATTTCCAGCAGCCCCCGAATTGCGTTCCCGACGGCCAGAAAGTCGTCGCAGATAAGCACTTTTTCGCCGCGCTTAATGTAATCCTTCGCCACCACCACGTCGCTTACGTTCCCGTGCGTGTAGCTTGCCACTTCCGCCTTATATACTTCGCCCGAAACGTTTTTCGACTTGTGCTTTTTCGCATAAACCATGTTTACGCCCATTCTCAAAGCAACCGCCGTCGCAAACGGAATCCCCGACGCCTCGATCGTCAGAACCTTATCAATCTTCTTTCCCGAAAACCGCCTCGCCACTTCGTCTGCCATTTCGGCCAAAAGCTTTGAATCAACTTGTTGATTCAAAAAACTTCCCACCTTAAGCACTCCGCCGTCCAGCACTTCCCCTTCGGTTAAAATTCGATTTTCCAAAAGCTCCATATAAACTCCGATAAACAAAAAAGCAGACAACTTCTTGTCTGCCAATACAGGTACCGCTAAGAGGGACTTCTCCCCCTTAAGCTATCCCACCAATAGTCGCAACTTTTCCGGTGTGCGGTAGAAACGTTTGAGCCTTCATATTCAAACCTATATTGGCAAATATTCGTTTATGTCCGATGACGCTTACAAAATAACATAAAAACCGAACCTTGTCAACCTAAAAACGCCGTTTTGAAAAAAGAATCCCGATAATTTTGATTTTTCCCAAAATGTGCGCTCTGCCCATGAGGGAACAAGCATGTTCCTTTCCTATCTTACGTGAACTCCCTGCTTTTGCTTGTCCTTCCGAGTCCGCGTGAACTCCCTGCTTTTGCTTGTCCTTCCGAGTCCGCGTGAACTCCCTGCTTTTGCTTGTCCTTCCGAACGAACGTGAGAAATCTCCTGGAAAGGAACCTTGTAGGCTTCCCCTCGGGGGGAAGCTCCGCGCTGCGGGGATGAGGGGCAAACCAACAAAACGCTTGCGTTTTGCCAAAAGAGGAACAAGCACTTTCTTCGATAGAAAAATGAGGTCACGCCGCCGTCTATGGTTAAGGCTTACACAGGCGGCGTGTTTCAGAGTGTCGAGCAGTTGCAGGCAGTACGAAGTTTTCGGGAATTTTGCATGGCGCAATGCGCCGCCCCGAAAACGAGTGACACAATCAGAGAAAGCTCCTGCACTGCGAGACCGAGAGTGTCCCCGCCCATAAAGCGGCGTGGCACGGAATAGGGATTTTCTAAATCCCGTCTAGTGCCTAAAGCCGTGGGGCTTTCCGTGGATTCCTTGTTGCATTGCAATAAGGGGAACGGAAACGGGGGAAACTCCGTGAGGAAGGGGGAAAGCTTTACTTTTATTAAACAAGCATTTTTCTCGCGAGAAAGCGTTTAATCTCTTGAGTGTCAAATCCATAAATTTTTCACTATTCTTCTCTTGTCTTCCCTAATTGTACCAAAAACGTCACATAGAAGATGTTATAATGTGTTCGTCAATAAAAAAACACGGAGCGCAAAATGGAAACGAATTATTATTTTGACACAAACGAAACCCTGAAAAAATTGATACTTCAATGTATAGACGAACTTAAACAGCTCGGTTTTCCCGTTCCCTCTTCCATCTATTTTCGAGAAGGAAAAGGAGAACGCACCTATGGTTTATGTTATCTTGGAAAATATTATAACAAATACAAAAACTGGGAGTTTGTCATCTCTATCAATCGCTATCTTCCCACGGAAAAAGATTTCAAAGAAACCATAATTCACGAATTGTTGCACACCGCCGAGACCGTATTTTGTCATTCCGGAAAATGGCGAACGTGGGCAAACTACGTCAACGCAAACACCGACTATCATATCGCCGTCACAGGCAATATAACTTTAACCAACCATGAAGAAACTACTCGCAAGTTTATTAACACGATAACTCTTACGTGCCCTCAATGCAACGACACCGTTTCCGTCCGCAAAGTCACGCCTTCAAAAAGCGGAGCGACAAATTACAGATGCCGAAAATGCAATCAAAGCTTCTATCTCTTTCTTCCCGAATCTCCCGTCAAAGGTTATCCAGACAATCAAAAAGCCGCCTTCGTTGACGAAATCTCCGCAAGCTCTGCGCCTGTCGACGAAATCTCCGTGCTCAACGCTCTTCCGTATCTTAGCCAAACTCTCCGAAACAAATTATTGCTGAATTTGCTTGAGTATCACACCGAATTGTTCCTTTCGGCCAAAAGCAAAGACGCCCTGATTTATCCGATACTTAGAACTTGCGACAAAAAAACCGTAAACGCTTTGGCAGAATCTTACCTGAACGATCAAAACGAACGACTTTTGAACATGACCTGGGAAGAATATGTACATTTTTCATTTATTTTCAGCTTAACGAAAAATTACATCCGAGTGCAGGAGCATTGGAAAGCTCTCGGCCACCCTTACGCATAGTTTCTGTTTTCCCCTTTCTCTCCTTGCCTCCCTCTGTGAGGGAGGTGTCGCACCCGTGCGACGGAAGGAGAGTTTTGATTAAAACCAACAAAACGCAAGCGTTTTGCCCATGAGGGAACAAGCACTTTGCTTGTCATTCCGAGCCTGCGTGAACTTCCTGTTTTTGCTTGTCATTCCGAACGTAAGTGAGGAATCCCCTGGAAAGGCACCTTGTTGGCTTCCCCTCGGGGGGAAGCTCCGCTTTGCGGTGATGAGGGGCAAACCAACAAAACGCTTGCGTTTTGCCCATGAGGGAACGAGCACTTTCTTCGATAGAAAAATGAGGCCACGGCCGCGGCTACGGTCTGGGTTTACACAGCGGCCGTGTTTTAGAGTGTCGAGCAGCTGCACTTAGTACGAAGTTTTCGGGAATTTTGCATGGCGCAGTGCGCCGCCCCGAAAACGAGTGACACAATCAGAAAAAGCTCCCGACTGCGAGACCGAGAGGTGCCCCCTGCCGGTGGCAGTCGCCGTGGGGCCCGCTTTCGGGGGAACGGCGATAGGGGAACCTGCTTGACAGAGGGGGTAAGCTTTACTTGTTATATTTTAAGTTTTGTCGGGCGAGGGATACCCTCGCACTCCCACTTGCGTTTTGCCACAAAAATTTTTCCGTTCAATCTATTGTTTTATTTTTCTCTCTATGCTATAATCTATTTTAATATCACGCGCAAAGGAAGTGCCGAAATGAAGATATCGGGTATGGAAAAATTTTCCCTCGTCGATTATAAGGACAAAGTCGCCTGCACGGTTTTCACGCCGGGTTGCAATTTCAGATGTCCGTTTTGCCACAATTCGGGGCTGGTTCTGGGCGGCTCTGCGGAAATCATATCGGAAAACGAGGTATTTTCCTATCTCGAAAAGCGCAAAGGTCTTGTGGACGCGGTATGCGTTTCGGGCGGCGAGCCTACTCTGCAAAAGGATTTGCCCGTTTTCCTCGAAAAAGTCAAGGCGCTAGGGCTTTTTGCCAAGCTCGACACCAACGGATCTCACCCTGACGTCGTGAAAAATCTTGTCGAAAGCGGCCTGGTGGACTACGTAGCCATGGACGTCAAAAACAGCAAGCAACACTACGCGCCGACCATCGGCCTAGATCTCTACGGCACCTCGCAGATTGAGGAAACGGCCGACTATCTCATGTCCTGCGGCGTCGATTACGAATTCCGCACCACCCTGGTTAATGGTTTTCACACCGAAGAAGATATAGAAAAAATCGGCAAATGGCTTGAGGGTGCAAAGGCGTTTTTCCTGCAACGCTTCGTCGATCGCGACAGCTGCATTGCCGAAGGTCTTTCGGAAATCCCGTATCAAAAGGCCGAAAAGATGCTCGAAATCCTCAAACGCTACGTCCCCGATTCTTCCCTTCGCGGCTATTAAAAATCAAAAAAGTGCAAGCACGCTTGCACTTTTTATTTATCGTTTTTTCAATTCCTTCAGCAAAAAGTCGAAAAAGGTTTCCGTCATGGCCGAGTTTTTGTCCGCGCTCAGCAAAACAAAAATCTCTCTCTGGCAGTCGGGGTTTTTCACCCTCAACAGTTTAATATGTCGTTTGTCGGGCTTTCCCCAGGTAAATTCCGGCCAGAACGCAACGCCCACTCCCGCGGCAATCAGGTTTTTAACGGCAATCAGGGAGTCGCTTTCAAACACCACCTGCGGCTTAAATCCCGCGTATTCGCAGTATGCGTCGCAAAGCGGCCTGAACCGTCTGGAGCCGGACAGCGTAATAAACTGACTGAACCGTAAATCCGCAAGGTCCACTTCCTCGTTTTTCGCAAGCTCCGAATCCACCGGCACGGCAACGTAAACTCTTTCTTCCACCACGCCGCTCTTTCTCGCCCTGATATGGCCCGAAAACTGAACGGGGTTCGTCAGCACCGAAACGTCCGCGCCGATTTCGTTTTCCTTCTGCGTCATTTTGAATATCACTTCCGGATATATCTTTTTGAATTTAATGATAACGTCCGTAACGAACGTGGACGCCGCCAGCACGTTTATCCACACGGTTTTGTCCTGAACGTCCTCCAGCATTTCCACCGTCTGCGGCAGATTGTCCAGTTCCCTTAAAATATGCTCGGCCCGATCCTTCAAAAATTTTCCGTATTCCGTCAGCTTAACGCACCTGCCGCTTTTGTAAAACAGCTTAACGCCCAGCTCGTCCTCCAGATTTTTTATGGCCTTCGTCAACGCGGGTTGCGCAACGTGCAAGCTCTCCGCCGCCTTCGTGATGTGCTCCAGCCGCGCCGCCTCGTAAAAATATCTCAGCTGTCCAATCTCCATTTGCTTTTCTCTCCTTACTTATTCTTCTCTCTTTTTTTATCGCCTTATCGGGCAAGAGACACCCTCTCGCTCCCACTCGTCATCTGCGCCAAAGTTGCCTGACGGCTACTCTTTGCAATTCTTGCCCTAACGGTCAAACCAACAAAACGCTTGCGTTTTGCCAAAAGAGAACAAGCACTTTCTTTGATAGAAAAATGAGGCCACGGCCGCGGCTACGGTTTTGGCCTACACAGCGGCCGTGTAAACGAGTGTCGAGCAGTTGCAGGCAGTACGAAGTTTTCGGGTATTTTGCATGGCGCAGTGCGCCGCCCCGAAAACGAGTGACACAATCAGAGAAAGCTCTTGCACTGCGAGACCGAGAGGTGCCCCCTCGTAAGAGGCGCCGTGGGGCCCGCTTGCGGGGGAACGGCGATAGGGGAACCTCCTTGAGGGAGGGGGGGGGGAAGCTTTACTCTTATTAATAAGCACACTCGCACTCCCTTATCAATATTTTATCTTTTTTTCTTTATTTTCGACAAAACGGTTCTCTTTTCTCCCCGTTTCTTTTATGCCAAATTTCTCCCTTTTTCGCCATATTTCCACAATCTACGCCATATTGCCCGAATTTTCGGCAAATTTTTTGCAATTCATAACCAAAAGTTATCGTTTCCATAAAAAATATATATTATACATTATCATTTGTCAAGTGTAAAATGATGTTGAACAAACAAAAGGAGACAAATTTTATGGCTCAGATTTTCGAAGTTTTGATGCTTATTTGCTTTGGCATCTCGTGGCCGATATCCGTGGTTAAAAGTATAAAATCCAAATCGGCGAAAGGCAAAAGCCTGGTGTTTACGGCGGTTATTATCGTGGGATATATCTGCGGCATCGCAAGCAAAATTGCGGCGGGACACCTGACTTACGTTTTGTGGCTGTACGTTTTCAACCTTGTGGTGGTGACGTTGGATATGGCGGTCAGCATCGTGAACAAAAGAAACGACGCTTTGAAACATAACAAAGAAATAGGTGCGGCAAGGCTTGCGGAAGAGGCGAAAACAGAAGAACTCGAAGGACAAACCGAAAAACCTAAAAGCAAAATTATCGAAGCAGTCAATTTGAACAAAGAACGAAAAGCCGACGTCGCAAAGTGCGGCAAAGGAAACCAAAACTCGACTGCGGACGCAAAAACCGCGGACGGGCAAAACGTGGCAATAGCTGCCAAAGCGTGAGGTGAAATTATGGAAAAAAACGTTTTTGAAACAGCAAAAGCTTTCAGAGCTCTCAACGAAATGGCCATGAAAGACCAAGTGGCAATTTTCGGTTCGGACTATCTGTGCGACTTTCCGTTTTACGATCTGATGCAAGGGAGAGTCACCGACTACGTCATTTATAACAGAAGCATAAAAGGTCTGACGGTGAAGGACGCCGCCGTGGTGGCGGAAGACGCGCTTAAGCACCTTGCGCCGCGAATCGTTCTGGTTTCGTTCGGCGAAAACGAAGTTATGGACGACAAGTTTTTTGAGAACTATTCCCTTTTGATGAAAAAGCTGTCGGCTCTATTTTCGCGCAGCAAAATTTGCCTGCTGCAAAAAATGCACGAGGACAAAGAGGTTGTGGAAAAACTTAAAAAGGTTGCCGCAAGCGGCCACGCCGAATTTATCGCGACAGACGAATTTGTGGACGACAAAACCGTTTTCGGCAGACTGTCCGGCTTTTTCAGAGGCGGAAAAATGAGCTTTGCCGACGCATTTTCGAACATTTAGAACAGAAAAATCACCCCGTCGCAAAATCAAGCGGCGGGGTTTTTTCAAAAAATTTCAGGCAGTTGTTTTGGAAACGTCGGACTTCAGCTTGCCGTCCGAAAGTTCCAGAATTCTGTCGCACATCCCTGCAATGTCGACGTCGTGGGTGACGACTATGACGGTTATACCGAGCTTCGCGACGTTTTTCAGAATGTTGAAAACGGCGGAAGCGTTTTCGGTATCGAGGTTGCCCGTCGGTTCGTCGGCAAGAATGATTTTGGGATCGGAGGCCAAAGCGCGCGCTATGGAAACGCGTTGCTTTTCGCCGCCGGAAAGAGTTTTGACGGTCTGCTCTATTTTGCCCTCGAGGCCTACGCTTTTAAGAAGGTTCGCGGCCTTTTGGTTGCACTCCGACATTTTGAGTTTTTTGAGAACAAGCGGCAGCTTGACGTTTTCGACGGCGGAAATCTCCTCCACCAAAAGCGGAGTCTGCGTGACTATGCCGAGCTTGTTCATGCGGACGGCGGCGCGCTTTTTTTCGGAAGCGGAAGATATTTCTTCTCCGTCCAGAATTACGCTGCCCGAGGTAGGTGTGTCAAGACAGGCTACGATGTTCAAAAGCGTGGATTTGCCCGCGCCGGACTTGCCGATTACGGCCACCAGTTCACCGTCCGAAACGGTGAAGGAAACGTTGTCCAAAGCCGTTTGGCTGTTTGGCTTGCCACTGTTGTAGATTTTGGTTAAATTTGCAATTTCAATCATTTTATCGTCAAATCCTTGTAGTCTGAAGTGCCTTTTTTGCCGATTTCCGTTCTGCCGAGCATCAACGCGACGAGAACGCCCAAAACGGCAACGCCGACGGAAGCGGCCACTGCGTAGGTTGCGTTCAGGGAAACTGCCATAGGCGGCAATTCGGCGGGAGCCGTGGCCTTATAGACCAGCGCGCCCATAATCCCGAAAAGCCCCGAAACGACGCAAGGGAAAAGGCCCGATTTCACTTTTTTAGTGAGCGCCGCCATCACTAAGCTCAACGCAAGAAGAACCGCCCCGCAAATTGTAAACGTTTTGCTGAGCGTGTATGCGCTTTCTCTTTTATTCGAAGAATCTATGCTATCGAACATAGCATAAACGGACTCTTCTTTTAAGCCTTTGTCTGCGGCAATTTCGCGAAGTTTAAGCACCATATCTGTGGACGTGTACGACACTAAAGCTATGTTTTCTTTTCCGGAAAGTTCGGCAGGACAATAAGGCAAAATAAGCGTGCCGGTCATCGTCAGATAACTGTCAACACCGGCCACAATACCCGACGTGGAAAACGGAGTTTTCAGGGTGCCTACGACGTTTATTTTGAGGTTGACCTCGCCGTCGGCCGTTTTTACGGTTACGGTGGCCTTGTCGCCGACCTTGTAGCTCTGCCACGACTCGCCGCCGACAAGAACGTTCATTTCGTCAGCTTGGATTTTATCCTCGGCGGTAAGCTCTCTGCCGCTTGCCAAAAAATACGGACACGAGGCTACGTCATAAGGGCTGTCAAAGCAGACTACGGATTTTTTTGTTTTGCCGTCAACGGTAACCTGCGCTTCCTTGGTATATTCAACGTATATGCTGGCGAATCCGCTTACGTCTTTCACGTCGGCATACAAATCGTCAACGGTATAATCGGCGGTCATTTCGTATTTATAGCATGGCGCAGTGTAAGCAAACAGCGGCTTCACATTATACATTCTGTCGGACAAACCTTTTGCCAGACAGAAGCTTCCGCCAAAGGCGAACACCAGCATCAAAATGCAAACTATCGTTTTTTTCATTCCTCTCTTCCTCCTAATTCAATTTGTTTCACTCCCTTTTGGGAGATTGCGGCAACGAGCGCGGTTTGTGACAAAAGATAGGCCACCAAAACGCCGCAAACAGACTTGACGTAGCAAACATTCACTGCGCTGCCCGAAAGCATCAGAAACGCCGTGCCCATTTTCCACAGCAAAAAGCTGACAAACACCGCAATAACGGCCATTATGACGGACAAAAGCTCCATCGTGACGGCCACTTTGAGCGGACTTGCGCCGATAAGCTTCATTATGCGAAGGTGTTTTTCGCTCTTTTTTACGGTGATAAGCACGGCCGCAAGCGACGAGCATACCGCCATAAGCGACAGCACCGACACGGACGGCATAAACAGATTTTTATATTCCTGCTCCTTGAGCATGGTGTTTTTTCTTATTTCGTCGAAAGTGAAAACCTTGCCGTATGCCTCGAGTTTTTCGACCTCGGCGGAAAATGCGGCAGGAGATAAATTTTTGTCAAACACGATCAAAAGCGAACCGCTCATTTTGAAATGCTTTTCGCGGTTGCGTCCGGAGAGGAATTTGTCCGAGAAAAACACTTCCACCGTATAACCCGTTTTCGGTTCTTCAAAAAAACTTCCAAAGGTCATAGGTATGGAATAGCCGTGAAAACCGTAAATCGTCGCACCGCCCGACAAAATTCCGCAAACGCGCAGTTTCAAAGCCGTTTGCCCCGTTTGCCCTATGGCAATTTCCGCCAAGTCGCCCACTTTCAGGCCGCTGTTTGAGGATACGACGGCAGGTATGCCGAGAGAATCGTCCTCGTCGGACGGCCACTTGCCGCTCTGAAGCTCCAGCGGCATGCTGCGAAACATGCGATCGGAAACCGCTTGCAAGGAATACGACTTGCCGCCGTACGACGTCGCATAACTCTTTATGCCCAAAACGTCGGTTACACCCGAAAGCCGATCGAGAATTTCGTATTGCTTGTAGGTCATCGACAGAGAATAATATTCGTTATAATAAACGGCGGTTGCGTCGGCAAGCTCGCCGCAACGGGTGCGATCGTATTCGACTTTGTTTATCGCCGCGCCGACAAGCGCAAAGGCAAATATGCATACGCCTATAAGCGCGGCAGAAACGACGTTTATGAGGGTGTTTTTCCGAAACAGACGATATGCAAAAGACAGCTCAAACATTTTCCCTCACCTCAATCTTCTTTTTTGCGGTGGAAGCAAGAAACGGCAGATATACGATCATGACCGCCGCCAAAAGCAATAAGTTCACCAAAAGCATATCGGAAAACGTAAGCGTGTACTTGGCAATAGCCAGCCCCGCTCCCGATTTTGCAAAAATAAGAACTTCCAGAATTTTGTAGATTGCGCCGCCGATAACCGCGGAGGCAAGCATAATCCCCAAAAGGAAAAATACGCATACGTCGGCCGCTCTGCTGTCGGTTACGCCCTGAATTTTGTAAACCTTCAAAACGTCTTCGGCGGAAGTAAGAAGGTAAACCACGCACAAAACCAAACCGCCGACGGCCAAAAAATCGACGCCGACAAGCAATATCGAAAGCGGATTGGAAAGAATATCACGTCGTAAGCTGACAGGATTTGCCTTTGTGATTTCGGCGCTCGGAAACGACTTCTGAAGACTATTTAGCGTGGACTTTGTAAGATTGAGCGACGCCGCGTCTATCCTTGCGACTTTCGCCGAGGCGGGAACGGCGTTTTTCTCAAAAACGAAAGTCCCGCTTGCGCTCGCCAAACCGCATATCGTAAAGGTTTTGCCGTATAGCTCCACCTGCTCGCCCAAATTAAACCCTAAACCGCCGGCGGCCAAAATTTCCGAATCCGACGTAGGCATGCGCCCATTCATTATAAGCGGCGTTTCGCCTTTTAAGATAAGCGTTTCGCCCTCCTCGAAATAAACCGTGACGTTGAAAAAGCCCGACGAATCGAACACTTCAAGGTCAGGAGCCAAAGTTTCGTAGTCCTCGTCGGAAAATGACAAAACGTAATAGCTTCCGGCCGAGGTGTAGGCAATCTTATATAGCATATCCGCAGAATATAAAACGGCGACGTTCACGAGCAGCAAACATACCAAAACCATAACGAAAATGCTTTTTCGCTTAAGAAAAACCGTTTTGATAAGATTTGCCGTCAAATATAACGTCGCCATAAAATGTCCTGCAAAAAAATTGTTCGGGTTATATTGCTTACTTTTATTATACACTACGCGTATAGCAAAAGTCAACATTAAAATTTTTTGGCGAATTCAGCAAAAAAAGTAGGCCCGAAGGCCTGCTTTCAGTTTGTTTTTTTGTGGCGTTTAAGATAGGCGCGGAAGATTTCGGAAACGTCGTCCTCGTCCATAAAATAGTAGAGCGCGTCGATGTTGACGTCCAAGTCGCTGTTTTCGCAGTACTTTTCGACCACTTTTTTCAGACACTCCGACGACACGAACGGCAGGCAGGATTCGTCCAAAACTCCGCCGTCGAGTTTTTTCAGGAACACTTCGTCCATAATCTTTTCGGACAGGAACGGATAGCATTGCGCACCGTCAAAGTTGATTTTGCCCGGGTTTTCGGCGGCGTATTCCATAAGCTTTTTGAGCGCGTCGTCATCAAGGAACGGCAACGCTTTTCTGATGTCGAAATCCACCTCGCCGGCGATAATCGAATCGACCAATTCGTCAAGAGCCTGTTTGTTCAAAAACGGCAGCATGTTTTCAATATTCATAGTTCACCTCTCAAAAATTTTTGTTAAAGTTTGTTTTTCGTCACCACATGCGGTGAATTTGTTTTCTGCCGAAAAGGAAAATAAGTTCTTCCTGCGTGAGCTTTTGCCTAAGACTTAAAAGATCCGCAGTCAGCTTCCCTTCCTTGACGGCGCGAAGGAGCATAATCCGCTCCTGCGGCATAAATACGTTGAAATTGCCCACAAAATCGTACGTACAGCGGCCGGATATTATCTCCTTTACGACGTACGTTCGGCTGTGGCCGTCAAATATGTTTTTGGCGGTCGGATCGACGGGCCTGCCTAAAAGCAAAAGCTCCTCGAAACCGATGTCGAACAGACTGCATAGCTCCGCCAAATTTTCAACCGTCGGCATCGCCTCGCCCTGCTCCCACCGCGATATCGCCTGATGCGTCACGCCTAACGTTTCGGCCAAAGCGTCCTGACTGTAGCCGAGCTTTTGGCGCCGCTCCCTTATTCCGTTTCCTATTGCCTTGAAATCCAGCATCTTTGCCTCCTCGTTTTCGGATAAGTCCATATTAAAACATTTTTCGCGCCTTTTCAAGCAACCGTAAGTTGCAATCCGAAAAATTTTTCAGGGTTGACAAACGCGAGCGCGCGAGGTTATAATATAGAAAAGCAAGGAGGTTCGTTTATGAAACTTATTACTGCAATCATCAACAAAAAAGACGGCGGAAATACGGCGAAAGCCCTCGCGGAGAGTGGCATCCGATTCACAAAAATCGCTACCTACGGAGGGTTTTTAAGGACGGGCAACGTCACCCTCCTCATCGGCGTCGAGGACGATGAGGTCCGAAAAGTGCTGGATATCATTAAGGAGCACTCGGCTAAACGCATGGAACCGACTCCGACTTTCATCCACGCCAACGCCGGCTCTATGAACTGTCAGGTCGCCGAAGTGCCCGTAGGAGGGGCAGTCGTTTTCGTCACCAACGTGGAATATGCCGAAAGAATGTAGAAAGATCGGTTGACACTTCCGGATTTTTATGACACGCGTTCTTCCCTCGCAGGTTCCGGCGCAGATAACCGCGGCTTCCCGACTAAGAAAAACAACCGGTTTTAATATTCGGAAAAATAGTGGCAAAATAAGTTTGACAAGAACTTGCAAAAGTGATATAATCGGTAACAGTTTAAGCGGGCATGGCGGAATTGGCAGACGCGTAAGATTCAGGTTCTTATGGTCGCAAGGCTGTGCAGGTTCAAGTCCTGTTGCCCGCACCAAAACTATTAAAACGAACCCAAAAGGTTCGTTTTTTATTTTATCTATCAACAGGACTTGTAGCCGTTTTTTAAACGGCTTGCAAACTTTGTTTGCCAACCTGCTTCGCAGCTGACGCTCCGCTTCGCTCTCGCTATTCCGTCGCTTCGCTCCTTACAAGTCCTGCCTCCCGCACCAAAATAAAGACAATGCAACAGCATTGTCTTTTTTTGTAGGCAACGGACTTGAAACAAAACTCTGTTTTGTACGCAAACTGCGTTTGCGCCTGCACAAGTGCAGCTGACAACAAGCAATAGGGCGAAAAGCCGAAGGCCTTTCAGGAGGCGTGCGCAGAGGACAGCAAGCCAAAGCTTGACCGTCAGGGCAAGAATTGCGGAGCGATAGCCGTCAGGCAACTTTGGCGAAGATGACGGCAAGCAATAGGGCGAAAAACCGAAGGCCTTTCAGGAGGCGTGCGCAGATGACGCAAAACAATGACAAAATGCGCAAGCATTTGTAGCGTAGCGGTTTCGGAACAAAAACAGTCATTGTTTTGCAGACGCTTCGCTTCGCTCTCGCTATTCCGTCGCTCTCGCTCCTTACGAATCCCTCAGCCTCCGCCAGGAGCAAACCGTAAAAGTTGGACACAACGAAAGGAGTTGCTTTTCAAACTTTTTCGGCCTTATGTTAGGGAATAATTTTTGTCTTATTTCTTATTACTTAATTTAATAATCTTATGTACAGTGCATATACAACTAATTCCAATTAAAACAATGCCGATCATTAACACAACGAAAAAAAATACCTTTAAATTATAGAAAATACTAATATGCGCGACTACAAAAACTAAAAAGTAATCTATCTTAATGAACAAGATAAATCTCTGCATTATTTCCAATACTCTTGTTTTAGTATCATTATTTAAAGTATCAAGATCGACCGGAATATTCCACATAAAAGGAAAATAACTTGAAAAAACTATTCCAAAATATATTAGTAAGAATACTAATAATTCAACTTGAAACGACTTAAGTATATTTATTGCTATAAAACAACTCAATATTATTGAGATCATACAAAAATCAATAATAATATTATTTTTTGTCTTCATAAAATCCTCCATAAAAAGTAAGTCAACATAAACAAATAAAAATCTAAGTATTCTTTTAGCAAAATTATTTCTTCCTTAAATACCATTATATCGTTGTTTATATCAATAGTCAACGGCAGAAAATTCTTGCTACTGCTTTTAATTGCGATAGATACTAACGCAACAATTTTTGTGCTTTTTCGTTGACTTCCGTGTAACAGACAGCAAAATTAAAAACTTCTATCTTTTCCCGGTGCTACTCCGTCTTTGCCGAAAGGCTAATAAAAAACGGAGGTATATCCCAAATGAAAAAAATAGTTTACTCAATCAGAAAAGTTAAAAATTCTAACGAAAAGTTATCCGGTCGCGGATTCATCAAGGGAGTTTTAACGCTCCCTTTTTTATGCCGAATTACATTCTTATATCGACGGTAAAAAAAGAAACAAACAGGAATTTACCGAACGACCTTTTCAAACCGAAACATTCCGTCCGGGAACTGTTCGTCCGGTCCTTCGGCACACATTTCCGGATCGTTTGGATCGGGGTGATATTTATTAAAAAACTCCACGATGTGAAAGCCGCAACGATTGACATAAAAATGAATGTTTCGCTGCTCGAAATACGGCGTGACCGTTTCCCACACTTTTACTTCCGGGTGTAGTTTTTCGACAGCGCACCAAGCGGCATATCCGATGCCTTTGCTATGGAAAGTCGGAGAAACAAAAAGGAGATCGAGGTCGCCTTTTTCACCGTCAATTTTGATTACTATGCCGCCGACTTTTTGCCCGTTCAGGACGATTCGGTAGGCTTCGCCGCCGTCAATGGACTGTTCGATTGTATGGCGTGAAATAATTTGTCCCGATTCCTCGAAGTGATTGTCTCTAAGACCGAATTCTTCCATCGCACCATAATTAAAAGCTTCCTGATTATCCGAAATAAACTGCTCTCTATCACTACATTCAAGAGGAAGCAACTGCACAATAGCGTTCATATATTTGCTCCTAAAAATTCCGATTTGTTAAAACAATTATACCATTTTATACGTCAAAAATCAACGTTTTGACAGACTGCAAACGGAAACGCTTTTATACTCAAACTCGCAAGGATTTTGCGACGTTGGCAATTAGGCGTGGCTTGTCTTATACAAGTCGTCGCTTCGCTCCTTACAAGTCCTGCCTCCCGCACCAAAACTATTAAAACGAACCCAAAAGGTTCGTTTTTTTGATTATTTAAGTTTAAGGGCGGATAAGTCGCCTGCCACGATGGCGGGGATATTCAGGCGAATGGCCTCGACGGGCCAGTCCCACCACTTCAGTTTTTGCAATCCCGCGACGGTTTCGTCCGAAAAACGCTTGCGGACGGGCTTTGCCGGGACGCCTGCCACGATCGTGTAGGGCGGAACGTCCTTGGTTACCACTGCCCTTGCGCCCACAACCGCGCCGTCGCCTATCGTTACGCCCGCAAGAATCACGGCCTCGAAGCCTATCCATACGTCGTTGCCGACGACGATGTCGCCTTTGTTGTCCCACGCGTCGCGTATATTTGCGGAGTCAAGCCCCCACTCCTCATAAAAAATCGGGAACGGATAGGTTGACAGCGAGGATAAGTTGTGGTTTCCGCTGTTGAACAAAAACTTTGCGCCAGAGGCTATGGAACAGAACTTGCCTATCTTAAGCTTGTCGCCGTTTATCGGATAGTGATAGAGCACGTTGTTTTTCTGAAAACCTGCGGGGTTGCCGCATACGTCGTTGTAGATTGTGAAATCGCCTACCTCGACGTTAGGGCCGGACACCACGTTTTTGAGATAGACCGTTTGACGGTCGTTTGAGCGCGGATAAATTTTGTCGTCCGATATAGTCATTTTTATTCCTCCTGAAATTTTTTATTTTGCGGCTATATCGACAAATGCAATGCAGCGTTTCATGTTTCTCCTTATAAATCCTATTTCAGTTTTTTGGCAATATATTTTGCGTATTCTACCGCGGCGTCAAGGTCGGTGAGGTCGTAGAGCATTCGGGTGCCGACGACGTCCTCCACTTCGTTGACCACGGCGTCGTCGCCGTCGAATATGAAATCGACGCCCACGAAATCGCTTTGAAGCTTGGCGGCTATCCGCTCGGCCGATAATGCGATATTTTGCGGAACGGAAACGATTTCGGCCGTGCCGCCCAAGGAATAGTTGCTCCGAAAATCGGAAGAAGAACTCCGCATCGCGCCGGCAAGCACCTTGCCGCCCAAAACGTAAACCCTGAGGTCGCGGCCGGGGCTTGAGCAAAGCTTCTGACTCACAAACCGCCTGCCCGAGGAATACTCCGCTTTAAGCTTGTTTTGCTCCTCTTTCGTTTTGACGAGAAACACTTCGCTTCCGCCGTGGCCGTCCACGCTTTTCAAAACGTACGGGAACGGCAATGTTTCGGAAAAACCCTCCTCCGTTTCCATAACGCGAAAACCGTTTTCCTTCAAGAAAAGATAGGTCTGCCACTTGTCGTTTGCGACGAAAGAGGTTTTACGGTTGTTGAAGGTTCTGACGCCCGCGTCCTCGAGTTTTTTGGTAAGAGCGGGGTTTGCCACCCGCACCACCGCAAAATCGGGAACGAACGGCAAATGCACCGTTTCGGACGTTAAAATGCATAAATTCAAATCTAAACCCTGTTTTTTGCAGGCTTGTTCAAGTCTTTTGGCAAACCAGGAATTGCGCGCAAAACCCGTAGCGTCGTATATCAAAAGTCCTTTCACTTCAGTTGCTCCTTGACGTAAGACAGAATCTGCTCGCTCATATCTATGCCCGTGCAGTCGAACGTGGACTTGAAATGCGGGTTGGAATTGACCTCCGCAATCACGGGTTCGCCGCCCTCGCCGAAAAGCACGTCCACGCCGCAAAAGTCAAGCCCCAGAGCCTTTGCCGCGGCAATGGCTGCAGCCTTCTGCTCCTCGGTCGGCAGGTAGTTTTCGGCCTTGCCACCGTTTGTTACGTTGGAGCGGAAATCGTTTTCGTTGTGGCGATACATCGCGGAAACCACCTTTTCCCCTACGACGTTTATCCTTACGTCGCGGCCGCAGCTGGTTTCGACGAACTTTTGCATCAAAAAATCTTTTGCGCCAAAGCTCTTCACGAGCGTTTCGGCCTCGGCGCGGTTTCGGACGAGATAGACCTGTTTGCCAAACGAGCCGTACGCTTCCTTTACGACCATCGGATAGCCGAGCTTTTCGGCGGCTTTATCCAAAAAAGTCAGATCGCTAAAGCCGACGCCCTCGAAGGTTTTCGGAGCTATAAAGGTTTCGGGCGTTTTCACTTTGCCGCGAAGCGCCATAGCCGTCAGGCACTTGTTGTCGCAAAGCTCAACGCTTTCGGCCGAATTGAAAAGGCGTAAACCCGCCTCTTCCAGTCGCTTTGCGGTGTACACGTCCTTGTCCCAGAAAAGCACGAAATCGGGAAGCGAAAACGACGAAAAGCCTTCGTTTACGCCGCAAAAAATTTCGGCGCCCGTTTTCACCTCGACGTCTACGCCCAGTTTTTTGCCGCTGCGACATAAAAACCCGTATATTTCTTCAAATTTTTTGGAATTCAAAAAGCCGTTTACAACAAGCCAGCATTTCATTTTGCGCCTCGAAAAAATTGATAGTTATAGCTTAACACGGCAAGGGCGAAAAGTCAATCCGAGAGGGGAAATTTTGGGGATAATATAAAATCAGACAGCAAAACGCTGTCTGACTTATACTTTTACAAAGTGTCGATGTAGTTGTTGACCAAAAACGCCGCCGTTGCGCCGTCGGCCGCGGCAGTGGTGATCTGACGCATCTTTTTGGTGCGGCAATCGCCTGCAACGAACACGCCGTCGGTTTTGGTGGTGCAGCTTTCGTCGGAAACGATGTAGCCTGCCCTGTCCAAATCCACTATGTTTTCAAAAGCCTTGTTGTCCGGCACCTGACCTATGCAAATGAAGCAACCTTTGCAACGAACCATAAAGTCCGTGCCGTCCTTGGTGTTTTTGAGGCGTATGCCGGTGAGCTCCTCTTCGCCCAAAAACTCCTGCAAAGAGAGGTTGTGATGAATTTCGACGTTGTCGCGCCGGCGGAGCCTGTCCACCAGAATTTTGTCCGCAAAGAACTTGTCGAACAGAGTCAGAACGTAAACCTTTTTGCAATAGTTGGAAAGAAGAAGGCTGTACTGAAGAGCGGTGTTTGCGTCGCCGATAAGCGCCACTTCTTCGCCCTCGTAAAACGCTCCGTCGCAAACAGCGCAATAGCTTACGCCGTGCCCGACGAGGTCGAGTTCCCTCTCTACCCCGATGTGACGATGCTTCACGCCGGTTGCCAAGATGACGGCTTTTGCGGTGTGGGCGCCGTAGTCGGTTGTCACAACGAAGGTTTTATCTTCCTGTTTTTCCACTTTAAGCACCTTTTCCAGCTCGACGTCGGCGCCGAGGTCGGTGATCTGTTCAAAAAGATTGTCGGCAAATTCCGAACCGGAAATTTGTTTTATGGAAGGCACGTTCTCCACCCTCGGCGAAAAGCTAACCTGCCCGCCGAAGCTTTCTGATTCCAAAACCAAAACGCTTTTTCCGCCCCTGAGGACGTTGAGCGCGGCAGTCATGCCTGCCACGCCTGCGCCGATAACTATGACGTCATGCATTTACGGTCGCTCCTTGTTTTTCGATGAATTTTTTGATTTCGCTGGCGTTGTCGTAGACGTCGAAGCCGTCGCCGTTAGGAACGAGCAGCGTCGGAGCCTTTTTGACGCCGTAGCTTAACGTTACTTCCTTTTCGTCCTGCGCGTCGACGGACGTGTAGGTTATTCCTGCTTTTTGAAGCATTGCTTTGGCCATCTTGCAGTTAGGGCAAGTTTTGGTGGTGAAAAGCAGAAGCTCTTTAACTTGCGCTTTTTCCGGTTTTTTGACGTCTTCCGCCTTCACGCGGCACTCGGATTTGAGGTGGCTGTTGGCGATGTCGTAGGTCTTTCTGGCGTGGAACTCTTCAAGCTTGCCGTCGTTCCAGTTCTGAACCGGACGATAGTAGCCGGTGATACGGCTGTAAACCTCGGTGGTGCGGCCGCATTTCGGGCATTTGTAAACTTCGCCTTCGAGATAACCGTGTTCCTGACATACGGAATAGGTCGGGCTCATGGTGTAATACGGAAGCTTGTAGTTTTCGGCAATTTTCCTGACCAGGTTTGCCGCGGCTTTCCAGTCGGAGAGCTTTTGCCCCAAGAACGCGTGGAAAACGGTGCCGGAGGTGTAGAGAGTCTGAAGTTCGTCCTGAATGTCCAGTGCCTCGAAGATGTCAGAGGTGTAGCCTACAGGCAGGTGCGAGCTGTTGGTGTAGTACGGAGCCTGATCCTGACTGTTGGTGGCGGTGATGATGTCCGGATAGTACTTTCTGTCGTGTTTCGCCAGACGGTAGGAAGTGCTTTCGGCAGGGGTGGCCTCGAGATTGTAGAGGTCGCCGTACTCTTCCTGATAGTCGCTGAGCTTGTTACGCATGAAGTTGAGCGTCTTTTTGGTGAATTCCTGCGCTTCTTTGTGCGTGAGATCGACGCCCAGCCATTTTGCGTTGAGGCACGCTTCGTTCATGCCCACAAGGCCGATGGTGGAAAAGTGATTGTTGAAGGTGCCGAGATAACGTTTGGTGTACGGATACAAGCCTTCTTCCAAAAGCTTGGAAATGACGTTACGTTTGATTTTCAGGCTTCTTGCGGACAAATTCATCAGCTTTTCAAGGCGCTCGAAAAATTCGTTTTCGTCCTTGGAAAGATACGCGATCCTCGGCATATTTATGGTTACGACGCCCACGGAACCCGTGCTTTCACCGCTGCCGAAGTAGCCGCCCGATTTTTTCCTCAGTTCCCTAAGATCCAGACGCAATCTGCAGCACATGGACCTGACGTCCGACGGCTCCATATCGCTGTTGATGTAGTTGCTGAAATACGGAGTGCCGTATTTTGCGGTCATTTCGAAAAGAAGTTTGTTGTTTTCGGTTTCGGACCAGTCGAAATCCCTGGTGATGGAATAGGTAGGGATAGGATACTGGAAGCCGCGGCCGTTGGCGTCGCCTTCGATCATAATTTCGATGAACGCCTTGTTGACCATGGCCATTTCTTTTTGGCAATCCTTGTACTTGAAGTCAAGTTCTTTGCCGCCGACGATGGCGTTGAGCTCGGCCAAATCGTTCGGAACTACCCAGTCCAAAGTGATGTTGGTGAACGGCGCCTGCGTGCCCCATCTGGACGGAGTGTTTACGCCGTAAATGAAGCTCTGGATGCACTGCTTTACCTCTTTGTAGGAGAGGTTGTCAACCTTGACGAAAGGCGCAAGATAGGTGTCGAAGGAGCTGAACGCCTGCGCGCCCGCCCATTCGTTCTGCATGATGCCGAGGAAGTTGACCATCTGATTGCAGAGAGTGCTGAGGTGGCCGGCAGGAGAGCTGGTGATTTTGCCCGGCACGCCGCCCAGACCTTCCATAATAAGCTGCTTCAAGGACCAGCCCGCGCAATAACCCGTGAGCATACTGAGGTCGTGGATATGGATATCCGCGTTGCGGTGAGCTTTTTCGATTTCTTCGTCGTAGATTTCGGAAAGCCAGTAGTTGGCGGTGATCGCGCCGCTGTTGGAAAGAATAAGTCCGCCGACGGAATAGGTGACGGTGGAGTTCTCCTTCACGCGCCAGTCGTTGATTTTAAGATAGTTGCCGACGGTGGCCTTGTAGTCAAGCACGGTGGAGGACATGTTGCGCATTTTTTCGTGATTTTTACGATAAAGAATGTACGCTTTCGCAACGTCCACGTAGCTGGCCTGAATGAGCACCACTTCGACGCTGTCCTGCACGTCTTCGACGGAAACCACTCCGTCCGACACTTTGTCGGAAACCGCCGCGGTAACCTTCAGACTTAAAAGCTCGATAATATCCTTGGTGTAGCATTTGCCAACGGCAATAAACGCCTTTTCAATGGCGTTTTCGATCTTGGAAAGATCAAACGGTACTACGTTGTTATCCCTTTTTTTAACTTGAAGCATTGTTGCTTCCTCCTTTTGTGAAATGTACGTTTTTGATTATAGCAAACGCCCCGTTCAATGTCAATCGAAATACATCATATTGTATGTACTTTTTTTGCGAGACACAATATATTGTGGTGTAGTCGTTTTTGGCGCAATACAAAAACGGACGGTGTATTGTCCGTTTTTTGTCGAATTTTCGAATATTATCCAAATTTTTTATAAAAACTTGTTGTTTGCATAATTTTTGCAAACCGCAATTTTTTTTCGCCGCAAAAATTTTTTGCTCTGCCGCTTTTTAACGGCCTGCGGCGCCTATCTTTTTCTGGCAAACTATGTGCTTATATAATAAACATTAGAATACGAAAATTATTTGCCATAAACGGTTTTTTCGATTTTTGCGCGCCAGGAAGAAATTTTGTCTTCGTCGTAGGAGGAAGGGATTTTCCTGCCGAGCGCGGCGGCGCGTTTTGCGCGCATAAGCATGCCGTTCATTCTGAGCAGAAGCGGCAACCTCGTGAAGCCTCTTTTTACCTTTTGCAAAAGCTCGGGAAAACTTAAAACTATGAGGTGGCCGGTGGCCGCGTCCGCCATGTTCTTTTCGTCCACGACGCCCTTTTCGAAAAGCCAGTCGAGATCCGACGGTTTTGCCGCCAGCAGCCAGCGTTTCAGAACGTCAACGCCGACGTGATCGGCTCCGCGCTTTTTGTAATATGTTACCTCGTACGCCCAAAGGTCTTCTTTTTTGGACGATTTGGTTTTGAGAATGACGTCCGCAAGCTCCACGGCCGCTTTCATTCCGTTTTCGATGCCGCTTCCGATCATAGGAATCGTCATAAACGCACTGTCGCCCAACGCGACGTAGCCGTCCCAAACCATTTTGGAAAGCGGGTATCTTATAGGTATCACGCACTTGAAGCCGCCGCGGACAACTTCGTCGGAAATCTCCGGATTCGACGCTTTAAGCGCGGAATACGCCTCGTCAAAAGCCTCGTCTGTCAGTTCGCCCTGTCTGCCGATGAGAACGTTGACGGTGCCGGCAGGATCGAGGATGCTCCAGCTGATGCCGTCTTTGCCGAGGTGCTTGAGGTAGGCTCTGTTGCTGTTTTCGGGATCGCTTGCGCCCGCAAGCTTTTTGTGGAAGCCGCGATACGCCACGAATATTTCCGACTTGTCGGGCATCGGCGTTATGCCCCACTCTTTCGGAAGGCTTGCCCTGAACGGACTGAGCGCGCCGCTGTTATCTATGACGAGATCGGCAAAATATTCCTTGCCGCCGGACGTTATGCCCACGACTTTGTTTTCCTTTATTATAAGGCTGTCCACGGGGCTTGAAAAACGAAAATCCACGCCGTCTGCGCGATCCACGTATTGCTGCGCCAAGGCGCGACGCTCGGTGGAAAGATCCAACTTTTCCTCGAGGATATGCAGGGTTACCTCCACTCGCTCCGCGGGCGGTATGAACGACCAGTTCTTCTTTGTGAAATAGGTGCCCTCTTTAGGCATAGGCAGGTTGTTTTCGGTGAACGCTGCGGCGTTGACGTCGTCGTGCCAGTCGTAGGAAAGATTTTCATAGGCGTTTTTTTCAAAAACCGAAACGGCCAAGCCTCCTCTTGCCAGTTTTTCGGCGGCCACAAGGCCCGCGTTGCCTGCGCCGATAACGATAACCTTCATAATTCTCTCCTTAAAAGTTTTATAGTTCTACGATATAATAAATAAGCCTTCGTAAGCAATGGGTTTTCAAAAAATCGACGCAACGTAGCGCGCCGAAAATCATTCATCCGCGCCGAGCAGTTTGTTCTCGGTTAAAAGACCTTTTATAAAATTTCCGTTCAACATAACGAAATAAATATCACTCTATACCCAACAATCCCCAGTTATTAAGGTACTTATTCTCCTTATCTTCAAATTTTCTTATGGGATTATCTTTATGTTCTTGTCCGTTTTTACCAGCTGTTGCGAGCCATTTTTGATGACTTTCTTTTATACTTTCAGCTACTTCGGCACTCGCAACAATATGATACTCGGGCGCGCCCAGTTCGTTTAAGCAAACGAAAAAATAAACGACGTTATCTTCTTTAATATTTTCATTTTTTGCAGAAAGCGTCCACACTTTTTTCTTGTTTCCGGTGGTTTTTACTTGAATCGCAAACTGCTTAAAAGTGCTTCTATTTATTGCCAGAATATCAAAATCTTTTACGTTAGACATTGGTATTGCCGCAGTAAAACCGTGACGTTCCAACTCACCCGCTACAAAATACTCTCCGGCATTTCCAACACTTATCAAATTTTTTCCAGACATAAAATTCTCCTTTAGTAATTCTACATTTTTCCTTTTTTCGTAAGGACCGCGAGGGTTTCGACGTGCTTGGTTTGAGGGAACATGTCGTAGGCTCTGACGGAAACGAGATCGAAATCGGTTTTCAAAAGCGCAAGGTCGCGGGCAAGAGTTGCGGGATTGCAGCTGACGTATATAACCTTTTCGGGGCGGGCTTCCTTTACCGCGGCAAGCGTCTTTTGATCGCAACCCTTCCGTGGCGGATCCAAAACGACTGTTATGGATTTTTCTGCGGGCGCAAGCTCTATGGCGACGACTTTGTTTTTCTGTTGGCGTTCCTCGGAATAATACTTGCCCATACCTAAAATGGCTGCGTCCTCGGTCATAACGGCGCCGCAGGTGTTTTCACCCGTGCCGAGCGTTTTGAAAAGCGCGGAAAAATCGTCGAATACGAAAAGATTTTTGACTTTTTTCAGTAGCCTCTCGTCGGTGCCGTCCGTGTAGAATTCGATGACGTCGCCGACTTTAAGACTGCGGCGTTTTTCGTCGTAAAGACGCAATTCAAAGGTTTTTCGGCCGCTTTTTATTGCTTCAAACGGCGATTGCGCCAAATGATAAACGTGATCTGCCTTCGCCTCTACGAGGCTTTTTGCCAGCTTCGGCAGCACTTCGGCGGCATCGCCCGCGATGTTTTTGACGTTTTTGATGCCGTTTTCGGCCATCAGTTTGTCGGCGTCCGAAACTGCCTCGGGAACGATTTCGACGCCGTAAACTTCCTTCGCTTTCGAGGACAGCAGCGCGGTCATTATGCCCATGCCGGAGTAGGCGTCGATGACGACGTCAACGCCGTTTTCCACCTCTGCCGCTACGGCCGAATATATCATGTCACGCACTTCGTCGTTCACCTGCAAAAAAGTGTAAGGGCTTACGTCCACCCTGACTCCTCCGACGTTTGCTTTGACGTTTTTGCCGTAAATTTCCGTCACGCTTTCGCCCAAAATGACGTTGGTGTTTTTGCGGTTAGGAGAAAAATAGAGCTTGAAGCCGTCGCCGAAAACGCTTTTTAAGGCGGAGATAAGATTGCCCGCAGCAGGCAGTTTGTTGCCGTTTCCGACGATGACGATAACCATTTGACCGCCTACGTTTCTGGCAACGAGATGTCTGAGAATCCCCTTTTGGGACCTTTCGTCGTAAACGGAAACCTTGTTTTCGTTTGCCCACGACAAAACGGCTTTCATCAAATCTTCGGCCCACTTGCCGTGCAAAACGCATCGCGCGGTCGGAACGACGGTGTGCGTCCCTTCCTTGAAAAAGCCCAGCACGGCTCTGCCGTCCTTTTGTCCGAACGGCATCTGAAGCTTGTTGCGGTAGGCGAACCGATTTGATCCGCCGTAAACCTCCGGAACCGAAAATTCGATGCCGGCGTTTTTCCTCAGACAAGTTTCAATCTGCCTGCGCTTTTGCTCCTTTTGCTCGTCGTAGGCAACGTGCTGCATGTCGCATCCGCCGCAAACGCCGTAAACGGGACACGCCGGCCGAACCCTTTTGTCGGACGGAATCTCAACTTTTTTCAGCGTTGCGTAGCCGAAATTCTTTTTTAGGTGGTCTATTCTTATTTGCACCGTTTCGCCCTTCAGCGCCATAGGAACGAAAAGAACGTAGCCGTCAACCTTGGCTATGCCCTCGCCTTCCATTCCGCTGTCGACGATTTCGACGGTGAGAACGTCGGAAACTTTCATAAATCCTCTTTGCTAAATTTTCCGCAGCGGAAGCCGCTGCGGAAAACCGATTTGATTATTTTCGATTAAAGTTTTTCTACCAAAACTTTTTTAAGTTTTGCAAAACGCGGAAGTCCGTCTTCGAGCGGAGCTTTTGCGTCGCCCTGAATGAGAGGCAGAGCGTATTCGACGAATTTGTCGGAAAGTGCGGTGCCGTTGTTCGTTATCCAATCCAAAGGAACGGTTTTTTCGGTGTTGGCCGCAAGTTCCAGAGGCAGAAGCTTGTATTTGCAGACGTAACGGCCGGTGGACATATCCCTTTCGAAGCAAACCATTTTGTCGGTTTCGCCGGAAACCGCCGCTTTGACTGCTTCCGCGCCTGCGCCGAAAGCTTCCTCTACGTCCACTTTGGAAGCGAGGTGCGCGCCGCAACGCTGCATAAGGCTGAGTTCGATTGCGCGGGTTTTGATGCCGGTTTTTTCTTTGATGACGTTTGCGAGCATCTGGCCTACGCCGCCGAGCTGAGCGTGGCCGAAGAGGTCGGTTTTGGAAGCGGTGAATTCGCCTACGTATCTGCCGTCGGCCAGTTTGATGCCTTCGGAAACGACTGCGATGCACTTGTTGTCGTTTTTGGCGAGAACGCCCTCAACGTCGGATACGAATTTGTCAACGTCGAACGCAACTTCCGGAAGATAGATAAGGTCTGCGCCGAGGCCCTTATAGCCCGCAAGGCTTGCGGCCGCGGTCAGCCAGCCGGCGTTTCTGCCCATAACTTCGATGACGCACACCATGCCGGTGTTGTAAACCTTTGCGTCCAGATTGATTTCCATCAAAGTGGTGGCGATATATTTTGCGGCGGAAGCAAAACCCGGGCAGTGATCAGTGCCGAACAGATCGTTGTCGATGGTTTTAGGCACGCCGATTACGTTGCAATCCCAGCCGGAACCGTTGAGGAACTTGCTGATTTTGTTGCAGGTGTCCATGCTGTCGTTGCCGCCGTTGTAGAAGAAATAGCGAATGTCGTATTTTTTGAAAACTTCCAAAATGCGTTTGTAGTCGGTGTCGTCGACGGAAACGTCTTTGAGTTTGTAGCGAACCGAACCCAAAGCGGAGCTTGGGGTGTATTTCAAAAGTTCAAGCTCCTTTTTGTCTTCAAGACCGATGTCGTAGAACTGCTCGTCCAAAACGCCCTTGATGCCGTGAGCCGCGCCGTAAACCTTGGTGATTTCCGGGCTCTTCAATGCCTCCAGAAACACGCCTGCCGCGGAGCTGTTGATAACCGACGTAGGACCGCCGGACTGCGCAAACATACAAGCGCCTTTAAGATTTTTCATAGTAACCTCCAAATTTTGTAAAATGTGTTTTATGTGTTGATTTTCGGCTTATAAACCGATTGTAAGTGTGATATCGTAAAGATCTTTGTCGAAGGTGCGAGGCATGTTCAGAGCCTCGGTGATGTCTTCGTCGATGATTTCGTTGTGACGTATGCCGACAACGCGATTGGTTTTGCCCTCAAGCAGCAAATCGACCGATTTGACAGCAAGCTTTGCCGCCAGCACGCGGTCGGAAACCGTCGGACTGCCGCCGCGCTGAATGTGGCCGAGCGTGGTGGTTTTGACTTCGATGCCCGTTTTTTCCAGAATATATTTGCAGATGTCGGCCTGATTGCCCGCGCCCTCGGCAAGGATGATCATGTTGGACGTTTTACCCCTCTTCTGGCTCATGGAAATGCTTTTGCAGATGGCGTCGAGATCGTACGGAACCTCGGGAACCAGAATATATTCGGCGCCGCCGGCGATGCCCGCGTAAAGCGCGATGTCGCCGCAACGTCTGCCCATAACCTCCAGAAGGCTCACGCGGTCGTGACTGCCCATGGTGTCGCGCAGACAGTTGATTGCCCAGATACAGGTGTTGACAGCAGTGTCGAAGCCCAAAGTGTAATCCGTGTAGGCCAGATCGTTGTCGATGGTGCCCGGTATGCCGATTACGTTCACGCCGAAGTTGTCGGACAAATCCTTTGCTCCCCTGAACGTTCCGTCGCCGCCGATGCAGATAAGCCCGTCGATGCCGAAAGCGCCCAAGGTTTCGGCCGCGTGCCGCTGGCCGTCGAGCGTTTTGAATTCGGGACATCTTGCGGTTTTAAGGAAGGTGCCGCCCTTGTGAATGATGCCCGAAACGTTTCTGGAACCCATACGGAAAAGTTCGCCTTCGATAAGGCCCTGATAGCCTCTTTCGACGCCGTAAACGTCGAAGCCTTTGCTGAGCGCGTATCTGGTGGCAGCCCTGATGCATGCGTTCATGCCCGGAGCGTCGCCGCCTGAAGTCAAAATTGCAATTCTTTTCATAAGCAAAAATCCTTGTGTTATTCGTTTCAATTATATCAAATTTTGCGTCAAAATCAAGCGTTTACAAATTATTTGTAAATGACTTTGACGTTTTCTTGCCCGACCGTCATTCCGAGGTCGAACATAAGCGCGTCGGTGATTGCCACTTTCTGAGGAAATTCCCTCACGTCGTTGTCGCGGAACTTGACTCGGACGACGTTGTCGCCCTTGTATCTTGCAAGTATCCTCTGCACTGCGGTTACGACGTCGGAGCGAGGCGACATTCTGAGATAAATTATGCCGTGCTTTTCGGGTTCGGAAGCTTTTTCTTCCACGCCGTCGGCGGAAAGCTCCTTAACTTCCCTGACGGTTATCTTCGGCCTGTCCTCGGCCTGTACGCTAAGCGTGCCCGTTACGCTTATGAAGCTGTTTTCCTTCAGAAGGTGACGATATTTTTCAAACGCGTCCGTGAAGAAAACCACTTCGATTGTTCCGAACAAATCCTCCAGCGTGCCGTAGCCCATGTTTTTGCCCGTCTTTTTGCTGATTTTTTTGGTCATCTCCGTCAGAACGCCGCCCATGCTGACTCGCTGATTGTTGAGGGACAGATCGTAGCGAACGGTTTCCCTCATTTCGCCGTTTTCGTCGAGAGATACGGTTTCTTCTTCCACGTCGTCTGATGCGTCGTCGTCGGCTTCGGCAACGAGCATCGAGGTGTTGAAACCGAATTTTTTGAGAGCGTTTTTGAAACTGTTGAGCGGATGTCCCGTGGAATACATGCCCAGAACTTCCTTTTCGTAGCCCAGTTTTTCCACTTCGCTGTACTCCGGCAGGTTGACGTAGGTGAAGGATTGCAACGCTTCGTCTTCCTCGCCGAACAGATTGTCGAAGAGCGAAAGCTGGCCGGATTCGCTGTTCTTTTTGTCGTGAGCGACGATGTCCATAATCTGCTCGTAAGAGGACATAAGCGTGCTTCTGGTACGGCCGAAGCAATCGAAAACGCCGCCTTTTATCATGTTTTCCACCATGCGTTTGTTGAGGCCGACGCCCGCGTTTCGCCTGATTACGTCTTCAAGGTCGGAATAGACGCCGTTTTGCTCTCTTTCCTTAACGATTTCCGCGACGGCCTGCTCGCCGACGCCCTTTATGGCCATAAGACCGAAACGGACGGCTTTGCCCTCGGTGGCAAACTTCTGCTTGCTGCGGTTTATGTCAGGCGGCAGAACTTTGATGTCGACCGACGTGAGATAGTTGACGTATTTGCCTATTTCCTTGGCGTCGGTGATGCGGTTGTTGAGAATCGCCGTCATGAACTGCGCCCTGTAGTAACGCTTAAGATAGGCTGTCTGATAGGTGATGACGCTGTACGCCGCCGCGTGGGATTTGTTGAACGCGTAGGACGCAAATTGCAAAATCTGATCGAAAAGCGAGTTGGCCACTTCGGCCTTCATGCCCAGTTTGACTGCGCCCGGAATGACCGCCGCCCTGTTTTCGTCAGGCTTGCCGCCGTTTATGAAGACTTCTTTGTTGTGCTTCATAATGTCAACTTTTTTCTTGCCCATGGCTCGGCGCAAAAGGTCTGCGCCGCCGAGGCTGTAGCCCGCCACTTCGCGGGCAATCTGCATAACCTGTTCCTGATAGACTATGCAACCGTAGGTTACGTCGAGAATTTTTTTGAGTTTTTTGTCGACGTAGCGAACGCTTTCGGGGTTATGCTTGCCCTTAATGTAGGAGTCGATAAACTGCATAGGTCCAGGCCTGTAGAGCGAAACGCCTGCGATGACGTCCTCCAGTTTGTCCGGCTTCAGGCGCTGCATAAATTTGCACATGCCCGCGCTTTCCAGCTGGAATATGCCGACGGTGTCGCCGCTGTAAATTTCGGCGTAAACCTCCGGATCGTCCACGCCCGCTTTGTCGAAGTCGATGTCGACGCCGTAGTCTTCCTTGGCATACTGACAAGCGAGGTTGATGTCGGTGAGCGTCCTTAAACCCAAAAAGTCCATCTTGACAAGCCCCATCGCTTCCACCTGATCCTTGTCGAACTGGGTGGTGATGCTGTCTTCTTTTCGCTGAAGCGGCAGATATTCCACAACCTTTTTCGGGCATATCAAAACGCCGCATGCGTGCATGGAAGTCTGCCTAGGCATGCCCTCGAGCTTTCTTGCGATGTCGATTATGCTGTGCGCGGTGGCGTCGGTTTCATAGAACTCTATAAAGTCAGGCGACGCGCCTTCAACCTTGCCTTCGTCGTTTTTGTAAAGCCCCAAAGCCTTGTCGAAGCTGCACTTGCCGGCCTCCATAGGTATGGCTTTGGACCACTTGTCCGCGTCGGCGTAAGGTATGTCGTACGCCCTTGCCACGTCCTTTAAGGACGAGCGCGCACTCATCGTGCCGAATGCGATGATCTGCGTGACGTTTTCAGGGTGATATTTGTGCGATACGTATTCGATAACCTTGCCGCGGCCTTCGATGCAGATGTCCACGTCAAAGTCCGGCATGCTTATCCTTTCCACGTTCAGAAAACGCTCGAAGAGAAGATTGTAGCGGATAGGATCGACGTTGGTTATGCCCACGCAATAGGCCACTATGCTGCCGACGCCGCTTCCGCGCCCCGGCCCTATCGGTATCCCGTGTTTTTTGGCCCAGTTGATGTAGTCCCAAACGATGAGATAGTAGCCCGCAAAACCCATCTTTATGATGACGTCAAGCTCCATTCTCATTCTTTCTTCAAGCTCTTTGGTTATGACCGAATAGCGTTTTTTAAGCCCCGCCCAGCTCATTTGGGAAAGATATTCCTCCGCCGTTATCCCCAGCGGTTTGCCGTCGTCACCCTCCGGAACGTAGTTGGGAATTTCGTAGTGCCCTTCCGGCGCGCGGATTTCAACCGTAACGTTGCATTTGTCGGCAATTTCGACTGTGGTGTCCAAAGCCTCCGGATATTCCGGCAGCATAAGGAGCATTTCGTCGTAGGTTTTGAGATAAAATTCGTGCGGATCCATACGCATACGGTCGGGATCGCCCACTTTCCGCTGCATGTTGACGCAAAGCATAACGTCCTGAACCTCGGCGTCCTCTTTGGTGAGATAGTGCACGTCGTTGGTGGCAACCACTTTTACGCCGATTTCGTCCGCAAGCTTTTTGAGAAGCGGATTTATATAACGCTGACGCTGCCAGAGCGGCATATCGCGTTTGTCCTCGCCCCTATAGACGTACGGCATTTTCGCCTGCTCCGGCGTGCCGTGAAACTGCAATTCGAGATAAAAATCGCCCGGCGCAAACATGCTCTTGAATTCCAGAGCCAGCTTTTTGGCGCCTTCGTAGTCGTCGTTTAAGAGAAGCTGCGGAATTTTGCCCTGTATGCACGCGGAAAGACAGATAAGCCCCTCGCTGTGCTCCTTAAGAAGCTGCATGTCGATGCGCGGCTTGTAATAGAATCCGTCGATAAAAGATATGCTCGACAGCTTCATCAGATTTTTGTAGCCCGTCTGATTTTTGGCAAGCAATATAAGGTGGTTGCGCGTTTCGCCGTGCTCGAAAACCTTGTGATTGTCAACCACATAAAACTCGCTGCCGATGATAGGCTTCATGCTGTCTAAGTTGTCGGCGTTCTCTTTGACGGCGGCTTTGATTTCGTCCTTGGTTTTGCCCTCGGCTTCAAGCTGCTCCTTATATTTGTCCACCGCTTTTTTGCGGACGGAATTGAAGGTTTCGACGAAAGGATAAACGCCGTACATGTTGCCGTGATCGGTGATGGCGCAGGCCTTCATGCCCTTGGCTTTCAACGCGTCCAAAAGCGGCGTGCCTTTTTTACCTTTTTTGATGCGGGCCATGCCGTCGAGAAGACTGTATTCGGTGTGTAGATGTAAATGTACAAATTCTTTCATAAGCGTTTCTTTTCGTTTATCGTTTGTTTTCGATTTCTTCTGCCATTTGCACGAGCTTTCTGAAGCGGTGGTTCACGCCGCTTTTCGTTATGCCGAGCCTTCCCGCAAAAAAGTCAAGCCCTGCCGTCGGATTTTCAAGTCGCAGGACGGCAATTTCTTTAAGAGTATCCGGAAGCTTGTCCAAACCCGATGTTTTGTCGATGGTTTGAATGGCTAAAACCTGTTTTGTGGCGGCAATCACCGTTTTGTCCGCGTTTGCCGCGGCAATGTTGCTCTGGCGGTTGAGGTTGGCGGAAAGCGTGCGCTCCACCATGATTTCCTGCATATACATAACCGCTTCGTGCGCCCCTAAAAGCGCGAAGGTGTTGGAAATGATTTCGCTGTCTTTTTGGTACACCACGAACTTTTCTTTCCGCTCGGTGGTTTTTGCGGGAACGCCCAGGCTCTTCAGAAGCCCCGAAACGACCTCTGCCAGAATTTCGTCCGAAAGCACGAATTCCAGATAATAACCGCCGCCGGACGACTCCACGCTGTCCGATTCGCCGATGAGCTTAGGCGGAACGTTGGCGCTTCCCGTGGCAACGAATACGGAACGCAGAAAAGCCTTGGCGCAGCACTCCTTCCTGACGATTTCCTTCCTCACTCCGCGAGCGAAACACGGCATATCGTCTTCGCCTTTTTCCCAGATTCCGACGTCGAAAAGCAGGGTTTCGGACTGGCTTTTCCCCAGCTTCACCATGAACGCCGCGCTCTTTTTGGCGCCTTTGCCGCGCTGTGAAATAAGCTCCACCGGTAGCGAATACAACAGTTTTATGGCATGCACCACGCTCATCATATAGTCGTAGTCGTCGCTTTCGAAAACCACGTTCATTCCCGTTTTGGTTATGTTCAGACTGCCCGTCGCCTTCACCGCCGCCGCAAGCCACGCCTTTGCGCAGCAGACTTCGGTCGGCTGATTTTTAAGCATTTCGTTTTTGGCGCAGACGGTAAACTTAACTTTTTCCATTTTGCCCTCCGTGGTTCTTGAAAGTCGGGGTTTTTCCGAGGTTTACGACGCGGCTTTCGGGTATATTGTGCCGCTCGACGAACTCGGCCACCTTGTCCAGATTATCACATTTTTTAACGTCGTGATTGTCGCTGTTTGCAATGAACAGACAGTCCGTTTCTAAAAGCTCGTCTATCACCTCTTCCAGAACGTCCAGATGCTTCTGATTCATTTCGACGTAGGTGCCGCGCTTTGCGCAGACCTCGCCGACGCGTTTTGCGTCCACCTTCAAGTAGTGATTTATGTGCGCGAGAATGTCGACGTCGTATCTTTCGAGAGCGGAAACGACCATATCGGTGTTCTTTCTTCGCCGCTTCTCGCTCGCTCCGAAACGTTTTGCCAGAAAGCCGTTGTAGAACTCCAGACCGAACCACTCCGAAAACTTTTTGGTTTTGACGAACCGATGAAAACCCACCGTAACCACGTCGAACGCCTGAAATCTGTCCTCGGTGAGGTCGATGCTTCCGTCGTAACTTACGAAATCGGCCTCGACGCCTATCAGAATTTTCAAATCCGTATTTTGGGCGTTATGCTTGTCCGCCTCGCGCCTTAAAATTTTAAGCTTGTCGTCGGTCATTGCGCAGGCAACGTTGCCGTAGCCGTGATCGGTGATCGCAAGCTCAGAAAAACCGTTTTTTTCGGCATACCGCACGAGATCGGACACGCTGTTTTTGCCGTCCGACATGGTTGTGTGAGTATGATAATCGCCGAAAAATTTATTCAAAATAAACAACTTCCTTCTCTAGTTTTACGCCGAATTTCTGCCAAACTTTGTCGGCCGCGTAATCGGCAAGACGCCTGAAATCTTCAAAGGTTGCGCCTCCGTCGTTCAAAAAGAAGCCCGCGTGTTTTTCGCTGACGACGGCGCCGCCGAAGCGTTTGCCCTTAAGTCCCGCAAGGTCCAGATATTTGCCGGCGCCCACTCCGTCCGCTTTTTTGAAAACGCTGCCCGCGCTTTTCCCCGCAGGTTGCGTTTGCCGCCGTTTTTCGAGATACTCCCGCGTTTTTTGGCGTACGGCATCCGGAGAGGACGGTTCCAGAGCAATCGCCCCGCCCAAAATTATGCCGTCTGTTTCCGTGTGCCTGTAGCCGTAATTTATGCAGCCTTTCCAAAGCCTTTTGACTTTTCCGCCGGTTAAAACGTCGATATAAAGCACTTTATCCATCGTTTCGGACGAAAATGCCCCTGCGTTCATCTTCACCGCGCCGCCGAACGTTGCGGGTATGCCCGCCCAGAATTCGACGCCCGACAATCCGTTTTTTTCGGCAGACCGCATAATTTCCGAAAGGCGCGCGCCTGCGCCCGCGTATATTTTGCGGCCGTTTGCTTCCACGAGATCGAAGGCGGAAGTGGAAACGGCAACGGTTCTCGGGCGATCGGAGACGATAAGATTGCTTCCGCCGCCGACGGGCATATATTTTACGCCTGCTCTTTCAAGCTCCGAAACGAAAAATGCAAGCTCGCTGGCGGAACTTGGCCTCAACGTCCACACCGCGCCGCCGATTTTGGCCGTGGTTAAAACAGACGCGGAAGTCAGGGTGATATGTTTCAAAAGCGGATTCATACTCTATTATATGAAACCGCCTGTCTTTTAGCCTATGTCGTTGCGGTTTTTGATTTCCTCGAGCGCGTCGTAGCCCATGTGCTTTAAGCGAAGATTTTTTGCCACGACTTCGACGACGATTGCGATGTTTCGCCCCGGCATAACCGGAATCACGGTTTTCGGCACCTCGACGCCAAGCATTTCCATGGTTAGCTGTTCGTCGCCGAAACGATCGTAGGATTTTGTTTCGTCCCATTTGTCGAGGTGTATGCAGACGTCGATTTTGCTCTCCGGCAAAACGCCTGCGACGCCGTACATGTTTTTGACGTTGATTATCCCGACGCCCCTTACTTCCAGAAAATCTCTTATGGCCTCGGCAGGTCTGCCGAGAAGCCTGTCCTTAACCCGCTTTACGACCACGTTGTCGTCGGCAACCAGCATGTGGCCGCGGTGCACCAGCTCCAGCGCCACTTCGCTTTTGCCGATGCCGCTGTTGCCCGTTATCAGAACACCTATGCCGTCCACGTCCAGAAGCTCACCGTGCACGGTGGTTTCGGGAGCAAGCTGATCGTTGAGATAATTCACCAAATCGTTGACGACGTTTGAGGTGATTTCGTCGCTTCTTAAAATCGGACAATTATATTCCTTCGCAATGTCGATCATGTGCTCCGTCGGTTGCAAGCGACGGCTTATTATGAGGCACGGAATTTTGTGCTTGAACAAAGCGCGCAACGCTTTGTCGCAATCTTCCGTGTCCATTTTGTACAAAAAGTACATTTCGGCGTTGCCCATAACCTGCAGGCGTTTGCCGGCAAAATAGTCGTCAAAGCCCGACAGCACCAAACCCGGCCTGTTTACGCTTACGGTGGAAAGCGGAAGCTTGTAACCTTTTTCGCTCCAAAGTATTTCGAGATCGCAATCCCGGGCAAAATCCTCGATGCCGACAACCTTGCCGTCGATATATTCCCTGCCCATGTTGATTTCCATCAGTTTTCCTCCAAACAGAATTTGGTTATCGTTTTTGCCACGCCGTCGTCTTCGCACGCTTCCGAAACGTAGTCGGCGATTTTTTTAAGCTCTGGATTTGCGTTGGCCACCGCCACCCCCATGCCCGCCTCGGTAAGAAGCGACACGTCGTTGAGCTGATCGCCAAAGCACATAACCTTTGCTTTTTCCACGCCGAAAACGTCCATAAGATATTTGAGAGCGTTGCCCTTGGAGGCAAGCGGATTGACGACTTCGACGTTGTATTCCTTGCTGCTGGTGACGTTCAGCCTGCCCGAAAACGCTTTTTCCGCGGCTATGCGCAGCCTGGTGGCTTCCTCGGGATAAGCGGCGACGTAAACCTTGTTCAAGGTTTTTTCGGGGTGCGCCTTTATAAACGAGGTTAGATCCCCCACCACGTCGACGTCCACGCCGCAGTAGGTGCGATAGTTTTTGACGTATTCGTTGTCCTCCGCAACCGTCAGGCGATCGTCGGCGTAAAGCTGAACGGCCTTCAGGTCGAACCCCTTCAAAAATTCGAGATATTCCAGACATAAATCCCTGTCAAGCTCGAAGCACTTCAAGGTTTTGCCGCTTGAAATGTCGCTTATCATTGCGCCCTGATAGCTGATGATAAGACCGCTTAGCCCCAGTTTTTCGGCCTGCGGCTTTATGGCGGAAAACATCCTGCCCGTAACTATGACGAATTTGCCGCCGCGGCGCTTGTATTCGCCTATTACGCCGAGCGTGAAATCGTCGATGCCGCCGCCCTTCATGGAATAGAGCGTGTCGTCAAAATCGGTTGCAACCAAATCGTATCGCATAATGCCCTCGAAAAAAATCGTTTTTTTTATTATATAATAAAACCCCCGAAATATAAAGCGTTTTCGGGGGTTAAATTGCGTTTTTTTGGTTTCAGTCCGAAAAGTGCTGCTTTATGCGCTCGGCGTCCTTTTTGGTGACGCCCTTTACGGCGGAAAGCTCCTCGACGGTGGCGGCCTTTATGGCCTTTAAGTTTTTGAATTTGGCGTAGAGCGCGGCAATTTTTTTGTCGCCTATGCCCTCCACGTCCTTAAGCTCGGATTTCGTCTGGCCGGCAGTGCGAAGATTGCGGTGATGGGTTATCGCGCTTCGGTGCGCTTCGTCGCGCACGCGCTGAATGAGCTTAAGAGCAACGCTGTTGCGGTCGATGACGACGGGCTCGTGACGATCGGGGAAGAAAACCTCTTCTTCGCGTTTTGCAAGGCTGACAATGTTCACGTCGGTCGTGCCAGTTTCCTCCAAGGCCTCCATTGCGTAAGACAGCTGCCCTTTTCCGCCGTCAACGATGATGAGGTCGGGACGTTTGCCGAAAGACGGATCGGGATCGGAGTTTTTAAGCCTGGTCAGGCGGCGCGTCAGAACCTCCTTCATGCAAGCAAAGTCGTTGTTTCCCGGAACGGTTTTTATCTTGTAGCTTCTGTACATTTTTTTGGCAGGCTCGCCGTCCTCGAACACCACCATGCTGGCAACCATGTTTGTGCCGGAAACGTGGGAAATGTCGTAGCTCTCGATGCGACGAGGAAGTTCGGAAAGCCCCAGCTCCTCGGCAAGCTTCACCACTGCGCCCTTGGTCATGTTGTCGCGCCGAACGAGCTTGGTGACGAAATTTGAAAGATAATCCACCGCGTTGTTTTCGGCCATTTCCACAAGCTGTTTTCTGACGCCCTGGATAGGTTTCACGAAATTTATGCGCTTGCCGCTTTTGTCAAAAAAGACGTTTTCCAAACCCGAAACGTCGGATAAAGCCACGTTTATGACAACTTCGTCAGGAAAGACAGGGTTTTGCTCGTAGTACTGAAAAATGAAGTTTTCAAGCATTTCGGCGGCTTCGTCGTGCGTTAAAAGCGTGCCGATGTCTGCGGAAGTAAGCCCCAGCGTTTCTTCTTCCGAAACGGATTTTGCGGCCGAGGTCAGCGGGAAATTGTCGCCGCCCAAAAGCTTGCCGCCCCTTACCACAAGCACGGAAACAGCGGCGTAGATGCCGTTGTCGATGACGGAAAAAACGTCTAGATTGAAGTCCTTCGGCAGAGCGCTTATCTGTCTTCTGACCAGCTTGTCCAAGGTTTTCAGGCGGTCGCGATAATAAATGGCATTTTCGAAATCGCCCTTGTCCGCCGCCCCGTGCATTTTCATTTCAAGCACCTTTTTGACGGTGTCGTCGTTGCCTTTCAAAAACGAAATAACCTCGGAAACGGTTTTGGCGTACTCCTCTTTGGACACTCTGCCGTCGCAAGGCGCGAGGCAACGGCCGATATGGCTGTTCAGACACGGCCTGTGATGCGAGGGTATTTTGTCGAAATTGAGGTTGCAGCTCCTGAGCGGAAACGCGCTGAAAATAAGCTCGGTGATGTCCTTGACGTTGATTCCCACCATGTACGGACCGAAATATTTTGCGCCGTCGTTTTTGAGCTTTCGGACCACCTCAACCGTCGGGAATTTGCTTTTAAGATCAATCCTTATGAACGGATAGTTCTTGTCGTCCTTTAAGAGAATGTTATACTTCGGGTTGTATTTTTTGATGAGGTTGTTTTCAAGGACCAGAGCGTCCACTTCGTTCTGCGTTATTATGTAGCGAAAATCCGCAATATTGCCGACGAGAGCCAAAGTTTTGTCCGTCTTTGTCCCTGCCTGAAAATATTGCTTTACTCTGTTTTTCAAAATTTTCGCCTTCCCGACGTAGATGACCGTGCCGTCTTTGTCCATCATAAGATAGACGCCGCTTTTGGCAGGCAGTTCGGAAAGTTTTTGCTTTACGTCCATATCGTACCTTAAACCCGTATATACGTTTTCTTCTATTATACCACGCCTCGGCCTCGTTTGAAAGAGTTTTGAAAACATTTTTTCAATATCCGAGATAAACGACGCCGTTGAGCATAACGTTTTCGACGATCGGACTGGTTACGAAATAAAAAAGTATCTTCCCCTCGCGGCGGAACCCCACCACTCCCGCCTGACGCATGATTTTCAGCTGATGCGAAACGGTGGTCTGATTGATGCCGAGTATTTCGGATATGTCCGTCACACACATTTCGGTTATGGTGAGCGCGGAAATGATTTTCATGCGGGTGGCGTCGGAAAATATGCTGAAAAAATCCGCAAGCCCCGAAAGCACTTCCTTCTTCGGGATATATTTGCGCACTTTCTGAGTTGTGTTGGTGTCCAACAATAAATTGTTCATAGCTAAATCCTCCATATATGAAGATTATCGCATATATTTCGGCGCAAAAAAAAGCAAACCTTTTCGGTTTGCCGCGGTTTTTGCATTTTATTGTTGCACCGCTTTCCTTGATGCCGCATAAAATGGTGCGAGGTGAAATTATGTTCGACAACAACTGGATGATTTACATATTCATAATCGTGCTTCTGTTTTCCGGAGGCGGAGGCATAATGGGCACGGAACTGGCGGTTCTCATCGCAACGATAGGCGCGGTGCTGCTGTCCGAGGGCGGATACCTTGGCAACTTCTTCGGCTGCGCATGTAACCAGTCGACAACCTAATTTTGCGTATCGGACGGAGCGCTCTTTTCCAAATACCTTTCCTTAAGCGACTTCACCAGACGATACAGATACCGCAACGCAAAATCGTAGATAATGCCGAGGGCCGTCGTAAGCACGGCCAAATAGCCGTATTTCAGCTCGAAACCAAGCTTGTCGAAGTTTATGACGAGGGTTTTGGTGCCGAAATAGAAAAGCGCGAGCGCGGCGTTTATCCACAAAACTTTTAAGGCGTAAACGGCGATTTTGTTCCACTTTTTGTCCTCGGCAAAGCAACAAAACAATGTGTACCCGCCGAATATCACGACGTACGGCAAGCTTTTAAGCGGCGAAGCCGTCAGCATCAGAAGCCCCGAAGTGGCCGCGTACGCCAAAAGACCTCCGACGTATCTGCCCCTCGAAAGCGGCAGCATCAAAGCCGCGGCGGAAAGCACCGACAAGGTTATCGTCAGCGCGTCGATATAAACCGCGCCCACCGCAAACGCAAACGAAAGGGCCGCAGAAATGCCGCCCGTCGCTATATCTTTCGTCGAAATCTTACTTTTCATCAGCAGCAAGGAATGAGATCGCCGCCCATACATTCGCAACAGCAATCAGCGCAAAGAAGCGTGGAGCAAACGTTGCAGCAGCTCGGCGTGGAATTAGGGGAATACGACCTGCCGCCCGCGCTGTCGCCGGCCGTCGGGAACACGAAGCCTCTGCCGCTCTCTTTTTTGAGCCTGTCCAAAGTGGCGGTGTATTTTGCGTTCGTCGGATCCATTTCGATGGCAAGTTCGAGCTGCTTTTTGGCGTCCAGAATCCACTTTTTGTCGTAGTATATCTTGGCCTGCATATAGTGCCACTCGGCGCTGCGCTCCTGCATGGCGTCCAAAAGCCCTTGCGCCAAATGATAATTTTTGTTTTTTATGGCCTCTTTGACCTCGGAAAAATCCTGCCCCTTAAAATCGGAATCGTCATGAAAACCGCCGCCGATGTTCGCCGACTCGGATTTTATCCTCATGGCTTCGGAATAGGCGTTGTCCAGCTCCTCGATTTTTTCCGCCGCTTCCGCGCCGGCCTCGCCTTCCAGAAAGCGAGCGTCTTCGTAGCGATGGCGTAACTCGCGATATTTTTCGTCGATTTCGGCTTGCGTTGCGTTCTTATCGACGCCTAAAATCACAAACGGATCTTGTTGCATTTGATCTCTCCTTTGAGCATTTTTTCGGTCTGCGCTTTCAAGCCGAGATATACGACGTTGGAAAGCACGCCTTCGGCCACTTTGACCTCTATATTGTTGTATGCCGCAACCATTTGATTATAACAGTTATACAGCAACAAACTTAAATCTTCATTAAACTTGTCCAAAAATTCCTTTTTGGAAGAAAAGTCGCCCCCAAACGAAACCAAAAACGGATTGAAACGTTTTTTTTGCTTGTCCTCCGAAACGTCGTCGACGGCGTCCATAAGATACACCCATTTTCCCAAGGCGTAAGAGAACCTTTCCACGGCCGAATTGCACTTTTCGCCGGAAAGAACCGCAATCAGATCCCTAAGCAGAACCGCAAATGCGTCGGCGGTTTCGTCAACGCTTTTGTCGGCGGCTTTTTCAATGTCAGAAAGACGCTCGTAGCCGTCCTTTATCACCTTGTCGGCGCTTGGGTAGCGGCGCTTTGCTTTTTTGTAGTCGCGGCGCAAGCAGGCGGCAAAAATCCTTTTCTTCACTCCGCCCTCGTCCGAATAGTCCATAATGCCGATGGTGCCAACCTCACCCTCCACGGAAACATCTATAAGATGCGCAATGTCTACAACTGCTTTGGTCTGGCGG
>OLGV01000072.1_pt1 | contig 40893 bp, 34 predicted proteins | sample 1605761 | NCBI WGS metagenome assembly OLGV01 (sample SAMN03283245) | human gut metagenome | biome: human-associated habitat; material: feces | host: Homo sapiens | place: Peru | collected 2012
TTTCATGTAAAAAAGACGGAGCCTCGACGGATTTTCCTCAAGGCGCAATAAACAGACTGTTTTCTGTTAGTGATTCCAAACAAGTCTATTTTTCCAAAGGGAATCTGCAATACCAGGCCTCGACAGACACCTGGCGTTTCGCCGAGAACCAATGGGATTGCGTAGGCAAGGACAATTCAAATATTTCCCCGAACTACAGCGGCTGGATAGACCTGTTCGGCTGGGGTACCGGCGACAACCCCACCAAAAGTTCCATATACCACTCCGACTACGGCAGTTTTAACGACTGGGGTGCCAACAAGATATCAAACGGCGGCGGCATGACTTGGCGCACTCTGACAATAGGCGAGTGGGCGTATGTGTTCGATAAGAGAAACACGACGTCGGGAATAAGGTACGCGAAAGCGCGAGTCAACGGAGTGAACGGCGTGATACTGCTGCCCGACGACTGGAGCGGTGCCTACAATCTTAAAAACACCAACGAATATGATGCAAGTTTCAGCGGCAACCAAATCTCCGCGACAAACTGGGCCTCCAAGTTCGAAGCCAACGGGGCGGTCTTCCTGCCTGCTGCGGGCTACCGTTACGGGACGGATGTCAGCAACGTCGGTTTCTACGGCAACTACTGGTCGGCTACGTACTACGGTGGTGTCGGCGCGTACTACGTGGACTTCTACGATTCGGACTTGCGTGCGGAGGGTTGGGGCCACCGCGGATTCGGTTGGAGTGTGCGCCTCGTCTCTCCTGCCAAGTAGAGACGGATAAAAATCCGTCTCCACAACCCCTGCCTTACCGCCCTTAATGCCCTTACCGCCCTTAATGCCCTTACCGCCCTTAACGCCCTTAACGCCCTTAACGCCCTTAACGCCCTTAATGCCCTTAACGCCCTTAATGCCCTTAACGCCCTTAATGCCCTTAACGCCCCTAACGCCCTTAATGCCTCTAACGCCCTTAATGCCCTTAACGCCTTAATGCCCTTAACGCCCTTAACGCAGCCGCTAAAGGTAGTTAAGGCAAATGCTGTCATTCCGAGTGCGCAGTGAAGACTGTAAACCAAACTGTGCCATTCTACAACTCTGTTGGCTTGGCACAGTTTTTTTTAAAAAAATATTTTTCGCATTGATAAAAATCGTAATATTGCATTCGATTTTGATTTAAAATCAAAAGTGCTACACAATATTTTAAAGTAAAATATAAAGTGAGAAGTAAACGATAAATCGATATGTTAAAGCGTATATTGCAGATTAAGAATGAGTTAGGAAGAAGTATATTTCTTTTCGGAGCTCGTCAGACAGGAAAATCAACGGCTTTGCGCCAACAGTTGTCTGATGCTATTTATATCGATCTACTTGACACCCAAATAAAGAATCGTTTTAGCCGTAATCCAGGTGTTCTTTACGAGATGCTTCAAGACAAGCCTCAAGATACTCTTGTTGTTATTGATGAAATACCTGAAGTGCCCGAATTGCTCAATGAGGTGCATCGGTTGATTTCGGAGAAAAATCTCATTTTTATTCTTTGCAGTTCAAGTGCAAGAAAACTTAAGCGCAAGGGACACAATACTCTTGGCGGTCGCGCATTTCCAGTGTATTTATATCCTTTTGTGAGTGCTGAGATTTCCGGGTTTCGACATTGATAAAGCTGTGAATTTTGGAATGATTCCGTCGCATTACCTATCAAAGAATCCTTCACGTAATTTGGCGGCGTATATTGATGTTTATCTGAAAGAGGAAATAAAGGAAGGGTCTTTGGTGCGGAATCTCAACACATTTCAGAGATTTTTGGAAGTCGCCGCACTCACCGACGGCGAGATGATTAATAACAATAACATTGCTCAGGACTGCTGGGTGAGTGCAACGACTGTAAATTCTTATTTTGATATATTGGAAGACACTTTGATTGGTTACCGCATCCCGGCTTTCCGTAAGGTGATGAAGCGGCGTTTGATGCAGGCTCCGAAGTTCTATTATTTCGATATCGGTGTGGCAAATCATCTTTTGCACCGCAAAGAGCTTGTTAGGGGAACGCCTGAATATGGCCATGCTTTCGAACATCTTGTGATTCAGGAGATTTATGCATGGCTGCATTACACTCATTCTGAAGAGGAGCTTTCATACTGGCGCACTTACACCGGCATGGAAGTCGATGTTATTATTGGCGATGCGAGGGTTGCAGTTGAAATAAAATCGGTCGAGGAAGTCATGCCCAAGCACCTTAAAGGTTTGAAAGCCTTTGGCGAGGAACATCCGCAAAGTCGGAAAATAATTGTTTCCTTTGACAAGATAAACCGTCGCATAGGAGATATTGAAAGCCTCTACGTGATGGATTTCTTTAAGGAAATGTGGGATAAAGGATTATGAATAAAATCATCATGAAAAAACATCGCATTCTTTTCATCTGCCATGGCAATATCTGCCGAAGCCCGATGGCGGAGTTTATTTTTAAAGATATGGTCGAGAAGGCTGGAATGGCAAAGGAGTTTGAGATTGCATCGGCAGCGACATCGACCGAGGAGATAGGGAATGACATTTATCCGCTAGCGAGAAGGATTTTAACTCAAAAAGGTATAAAATTCAATTCTCGGCAGGCAAGGCAAATCACCAGAAAAGACTATGATTATTACGATTTCATCATCGCAATGGACGATAATAATCTGCGAAATCTAAAACGCCTTCTCGGTGAGGATACAGAGCATAAAATCTCTCTCATGATGGACTACGCCGGAAAGCATCGCGATGTCGCCGACCCTTGGTACACCGGGGATTTCGAGACGACGTTCAGGGATATCACCGAGGGATGTAAGGCGTTTTTGAAAACGTTATTATAATAAGATGAGATTTCTCCACTTCGCTCCACTTCGTTCCGCTCCGGTCGAAATGACGGGTTGACATGTACTCCGTCGTTCCGAGCATGTAACTCCGTCATTTCGAGTATATAACTCCGTCATTTCGAGCTTGTCGAGAAATCTACAGCTATCGAGTGTCCATGGACTTTCGTTAGTCGTAGATTTCTCCACTTCGCTCCACTTCGTTCCGCTCCGGTCGAAATGACGGGTTGACATGTACTCCGTCGTTCCGAGCATGTAACTCCGTCATTTCGAGTATATAACTCCGTCATTTCGAGCTTGTCGAGAAATCTCCTGCAACCGAGTGCTCATGGACTTTCGTTGGTCGTAGATTTCTCCACTTCGCTCCACTTCGTTCCGCTTCGGTCGAAATGACGGCTTGAATGCTTTCGTTTCGAGCTTATTTTTGCCCTTGACTCTTGGTTGCTTTTTTGTCAAGAAAAAAAGTAACATATACCGCCCGTAAGGGCATCGAAAATTAATTTTTCAGAAAAATGTCGCGCGTATTGATAAAAGTTGTATTTTTGCAGTCCGAAAAAAATTAAAAAATAAATACAAATTAATGTACGCAATCGTAGAAATAGCAGGGCAGCAGTTCAAGGTGAGCAAGGGCGACGAAGTCTATTGCAACCGTTTGAGCGGCGATGTCGATAGCCCCATCAGCTTCGACAAGGTGTTGTTGATTGACAATGACGGCAACACAAGGGTTGGCACCCCCGTCCTCGAAGGTGCCAAGGTAGATGCCACAATTATCAAGCATTTGAGAGCAGACAAGGTTCTTGTTTTCAAGAAGAAAAGAAGAAAAGGATACCAGACTCTCAACGGCCACCGTCAGGATTTGAGCAAGGTGCGCATTGAAAACATCACTGAATAATAAACCGAAAAAATTTAAAGAATTATGGCACACAAGAAAGGCGTTGGTAGTTCCGAAAACGGTCGTGAATCGCATAGCAAACGACTCGGAGTCAAGGTTTTCGGTGGACAAGCAGTCATCGCAGGCAACATCATCGTTCGTCAGCGCGGCACACGGCATTATCCGGGTGACAATGTAGGCATGGGCAAAGACCATACTTTGTTCGCTCTTACAGACGGCATCGTGGAATTTCAGAAGAAAAGAGAAAATCGTTCATACGTTAATGTCGTTCCCGTAAAAGGCGAAGTGACAGAGTAAACGTATGGGTGAATAGTGTTCGCCCGTAATTGGAAGCGAACAGAAAACAATGTGGGGACATGATATTTGATGTCCCCACATTGTTTTTGTCATTTTTTATTGTGTTGTCGGCGGAGTCCATCCGGCGTTTGTTTTCCAATCGTTGTAATTCGACTCGACTTAACCCAAATCGGTCATTGGGATTTGACTTTAAATCTCACAAAAGAAGAGTATGAGCTGAAGAAATACGACAAGGATACATATATGAACAATCTCTCGATGTGCTTCAAAAACAATGAATACATCAGGCTTCGCTTTGCAAAGACAGAGTTTACAATGGCTGGCAACACCGAGAATATGTATGGTCTCGGAGTGCGTCAAGAGTGTTTTTAGTGTATGTTTATGGATAAATTAATGAATATGAGCGATGTGAGGTTTAATTAAAGAATTTTTATTATTTTTGCAAGTTAATTTTCACAACCATGTTAACGATACCTTATATTAGAGAACATAAAGACGAGTGTATCAACCGTTTGAGTATCAAGAACTTCTCTCGGTTTGAGCTCCTTGACGAGATTTTGGCTCTTGATGATGAGCGCCGCAAGACACAACAAGAAAACGACGAGGCTTTGGCAGAGGCGAATAATATTGCGCGTCAGGTTGGCGACCTCTGCAAGCAGGGGAAGGCTTCCGAGGCTGCGCCGTTAAAGGCTCGCGTGGCTGAACTGAAAGAATTCACCAAAATGAAAAGCGAGCGTCTTGAAGAGCTTAAGACTTTGATTCAGAGCAAGTTGGTGGAGATTCCCAATACTCCGCATCCGATGGTGCCGCGTGGCAAGACAGCCGCCGACAACCTCGTGGTGAGCGAAGAAGGCAAGCAGCCGGACATTCCGAAGAACGCACTCCCGCACTGGGAGCTTCTCAACAAGTACAAGCTCGCTGATTTTGAGCTCGGCAACAAGGTCACAGGCGCCGGATTTCCGTTCTATACAGGTCAAGGCGCGCGTCTGCAACGCGCTCTCGTCAACTTCTTCCTCGACGAGGCGGTGAAAGACGGCTATTACGAGGTGCAGCCGCCTATCGTCGTCAACGAGGCTTCGGCGTATGCAACAGGACAGCTCCCCGACAAAGAGGCCCAGATGTACGCGGTGCCGCTCGACAAGATGTACATGATTCCGACGGCGGAGGTGCCGGTGACTAATATTTTCCGCGACGTGATTGTTCATGAAAACGAACTTCCCATCAAGCGCGTGGCTTATTCCAACTGCTTCCGTCGCGAGGCAGGCTCATGGGGTAAGAACGTGCGTGGATTGAACCGCCTGCACCAATTCGACAAGGTCGAAATCGTGGAAATCGCACATCCCGACAACTCGTACGAGCGTCTCGAGGCGATGAAGGAACATGTGACCGGATTGCTTCGCAAGCTTGAACTTCCTTTTCGTGTGCTGCGCCTCTGTGGCGGCGACATGAGCTGGACATCGGCAATGACATACGATTACGAGGTGTGGTCGGCAGCACAACAACTCTGGCTCGAAGTGAGCTCGGTGTCATGCTTCGAAACATTCCAGTCGAACCGTATGAAACTGAGGTTCAAAGACAAAGACGGCAACATACGTTTGGCGCATACACTCAACGGCAGTGCACTCGCTCTACCAAGAATCGTGGCGGCATTGCTCGAAAACAATCAGACAGAAAACGGTATTTTAATCCCTAAAGCACTTCAACCATACACAGGCTTTGAAATTATTAAGTAAAATATTGACAATCATAGGTTTGATGGCGATGACGGCTTGCTCGTCCAATCCTTCGTCAAAGCAAATCGACTCGATGCTGAAACGCATTGATGTGGTGGAGCGTCAAGTGAAAACACTTTATAATCAAGATTTTAACTATTTAGTTGATGAATATAAAGCACTTGACACAACCATAGCGATGACCAAAGACATCAAACAGGAGATGGAACTATTGCAGGCGTATCTGCAACAGTTTGAAAATCAGAGAGTTATCATAAACAAGGCGGCTGAATATTCAAGAAAACAGCTCTCCGACTTGCAAAGTGATGTGAAAAAACATCTATATGATGAGAAAACCACATCGAAATATATTCAAGACGAGGAGGCGGAGCTCTGCATGATGGAGGCTCAAATCAAGTATTTTCAAGAAAAATTCGACGCACAGAAAAAAGTCGTGAAACAACTGAGGAAGGAGTGACATTATGAAGTCGCTGCGTTTTCCCAGGTTTTTCACAATGATTATAATATGCTTCGTTGTCTCTTTGCAAAGCATTGACGCTCAAAACGTTAACAACCAACGTCAACTTGATGAGAAGATAGCGCGCGAGTTTTATTACAAAAAAGACTACGAAAAAGCACGCGATATCTACAAAAATCTTTACGATACCTTCGGACAAATGCAGTATTTCAATCAATATACTGATTGTCTGGTACTTACAGGCGACTACGAGGAGGCGGAGAGGGCTTACAAGGCTTTTCTTAAGAAAAATCCTAAAAACTGGAAGTCGCACGTCGATTTGGCATACGTTTATTCTCAACAAGGAGAAAACGACAAGGCCGTGAAGTACCTGAATAAAGTTCTTAAAGACGTTCCTGATACGAAAAACGCTATTGTCGAAGTTACTAACTTGTTGAGAAACAGGAGATTCAACGAGATGGCAATCTCTTTGTTCGACAGAGGCGCTGCCAATCCGAACATCAATTACAAGTTTAATCTTGAAAAAGCGTACGCATATAACTCAATGCTCGACTTCGAGAACGCGACGGAGTGTTATCTGCTGTATTTAAAGGAGAAGCCGGAACAGTATGAGATGGTGAAAAACCGTCTTCGCGTGATGATGATGTACGACCTAAACGGAAATGTTGACGAGATAATTCGTATGGCACTGCTTCGCAAGACCCAGGAAGACCCCGGAAACGACGAGTTTTCATCATTGTTGATGTGGTATTCGCTTCAACAGCAAGATTATGAGTTGGCTCTTGCGCAGTTAAAGGCTCTTGACCGACGTGGCGATGGAAATTATGAGAGAGACTTGATTTATGTGGCCCAGATTGCCGCCGATAACAGGCAATACGACATCGCTGTCGATGCTTACGACTATATCTTGAAAAAGTCGGACGAGGGTGTTTATTATGTACAGGCAACCGTCGGATTTATCAAGAACAGTCACGAGAAGGCTGTTGCGGAAGGCAATCACGACAAGAAATTTCACGAGAAACTGTCGGCGGATATCGACAATGCTCTCGAAAAAATTGGTTTTTCGGGCGATATGATGCCGTTGGTGCTGACCCAGGCCGATATTCTGGCTTTTGAGTTGCATCGTTATGACGATGCCAAGTCGCTGCTCAACAATGTGTTGGAGAAGAATATGTCGCTCAAAAACAAAGCGGAGCTGAAGATGAAGCTCGCTGACATTTATTTGTTGACAGACGAGGTGTGGGAGGCGACGCTGCTGTATTCCCAAGTGGAAAAGTCGATGAAAAACGAGCCGATAGCCCACGAGGCAAGGTTTAAGAACGCACAACTGCGTTATTTTATCGGGGAGTTTGAATGGGCAAATGCAATACTGAAAATATTGAAATCCGCCACCTCCAAGTTGGTGGCAAACGATGCGATGTCGCTTTCGTTGACGATAAGCGATAACTTGGAATATGACACTGTTGGATTAAAACGGCTCGCCAAAGCTGATTATTACATATATCAACATCGCTATGAACTTGCTAATCAGATGCTTGACTCGGTGGTGACATATAATCCCAATGAGGTGAGTCTGCCTATGGCGTTTTACAAAAAAGCAATTATTGCAGTCAATGAAGGAGATTACAACCTTGCCGACAGTCTTTACAAGCGTGTTTACGAAGGCTATGCCGACAGTCACATCGCTGACGAAGCATTGATGGAAGACGCACTACTGCTTGAGAATCAATTGAATAGAAAAGACGACGCTATGCTTTGTTATTCCAAACTGTTCGATGATTACACCGCCAGCGTTTATGTGGCGCAAGCCAGAAAGAGTTACCGCCGATTGCGCGACGAAATAAAATAATTATTATGGGAAACTACTTGAATAACGATTTTGTAAGACCGAAAAAAGCTCTCGGACAACATTTTCTGGTCGATTTAAATATCGCCCGAAAGATTGTCGATGCATTGTCTGACAGTCACGACACCGTGATAGAAGTAGGAGCTGGAATGGGAGTGTTGACGCAGTATCTTATTGAAAATCAATTGGAAAAGCTTCAAGTGGTGGAGATTGACAAGGAGTCTGTCGAGTTTTTGAGGAAGAAGTTTCCGATGCTTGAAGGGCACTTAACGCTTGGCGATTTCTTGAAGCAGGACTTAACGTCATTTCGACCGAAGCAAAGCGAAGTGGAGAAATCTTCTGCAACTGAACAGAGTGGATTTCTCGACAAGCTCGAAACGACACCTGACGTTGCGGTCATCGGCAACTTCCCGTACAATATCAGCTCACAAATCTTTTTCCATATTCTGAAATACCGCGACAACGTCTCGGAGTGTGTGGGAATGATTCAGAAAGAGGTTGCTGAACGCCTCGCAGCCGGTCCGGGGAGCAAAACCTATGGCATCTTGAGCGTGCTGCTGCAGGCTTGGTACGACATCGAATATCTATTCACGGTTCACGAGAACGTTTTTAACCCGCCACCGAAGGTCAAGTCTGCCGTTGTCAGACTTAAACGTAACAATATCAAGAAGTTGGACTGTGACGAAAAAACGTTTGTGAAGATAGTGAAACAGGCATTCAACCAACGCAGAAAGACCTTGCGAAACTCGTTGCGCCAGATGATTCCAGCGGAAATTATTGATAACGAGGTGTTTAATAAAAGACCAGAACAGCTGTCGGTGCAGGAATTTGTGGAGTTAGTGAAAAAACTTCAGATTGCAGAACCAACGGTCGAGATATAATAGACCTTTTCCCTTGATATGCAGTTTTAGACATAACAAAAGACCCTTGGTCAACCCAAGGGTCTGATTTAATTTGTTGCAAACCAGTTTGTTAGCGTTTTAATACTCGTCTTCGTGGAAGAAAAAGTCGTCTTTGGTCGGATAATCTGGCCAAAGGTCTTCAATGCGCTCGTAAACATCTCCTTCGTCTTCAATTTCCCGAAGATTTTCTATAACTTCCTGCGGCGCACCTGTTCTCATTGCCCACTCAAGAAGCTCGTCTCTCGTTGCCGGCCATGGAGCATCCTCCATTTTCGACGCTAATTCTAATGTCCAATACATAGTGTCTCCTTATTATTTTTTTTCGAGCTGCAAAAGTACTACAATTTTTCCTTTTATCAAGAAAAATTTTCCAAAAAAATTAAGCAATTATCCGTCAGTCATGAGATTTTTCCGCAGGACTCCATTTGATATCGCATTCGGAAAACACCCTCGACATCACGAAAAACATGTCGGAAAGTCTGTTCAAGTATCTCATTATCACCGGGTTGACCTCATGTTGTCTGCTCATCCTCACGACGGCACGTTCCGCCCTCCTGCACACTGTCCTGCACACATGGCATTTCGACGCCAAGAGGTTTCCTCCCGGAATTATCAGACTGTTCAATGGTTTCAGACCTTCGTTCATCTCGTCGATGAGTTTTTCTATGCTTTCCACATCTGCCTCGTCCATCTGCGGAAGCTGCTTTTTCAAGTCGCTGCTCTCATCGGTGGCGAGCAGGCATTCGGCTACTAAAAGCCTCTCCTGAATGCGTTTGAACACCTCGGAATATTTCTCCGTCGAGTCCATCAACACCGCAATGAACGCACTCAACTCGTCCAAGGTGCCGTAAGCCTCTAAACGCAGGTCGTCCTTGCCGACACGAGTGCCGTTCACCAACGATGTGGTGCCTTTGTCGCCGGTTTTTGTGTAAACTTTCATACCTTTAATATATAATGTTCTTTTTTTATCCTGTTCATGATGAAAACCAGACCAAAACGCCAGCAGTCAATGCTGAGCCGCACATTCTCGTCGTTTTTCAATCTTTCCCAGTCTGCCTCGTTTCGCCTGCCGCGATGAATGTCCTTGACAATCATCACCGTGTCGTTATCTTTGAAAATCAATGGATTATCGTTTATGAAAGCTTTTAGATTTTTGTCTAAATTTTCATAAAAAAGGTCGTCGTTTCGACTGAAGCAAAGCGGAATGGAGAAACCTCTGACATTCCGCCGCTTCGGTGCATTCAAATGTCGGAGATTTCTCGACTTCGCTCGAAATGACGGTTGAGAACATTCAAGAACCTTCTCGTATAGTTCAAACACCAACGGCGAATGCAGATGATATTTGCCCTGTGCCTTTCTTCTGTATCTCAAATAACTGATAATCATCGATTTAAATCATAGAGATGCCACCGTTGAAGTGACATCTCTACATTTGCGATTTTTTTTATCTGCGATTGTTATTTCTTGACAAATTTCACGACAGCGTCGTTCATTCTCACGAAATAAACACCGCTTTCAAGGTCGGCCACATTGATATTGTTCTCGCCTTCAACAGCGTTCACTGCCATCACTATGCGACCGGCCATGTCTGTAATCTGAATCTCGCAGTCTTTTTCAGCGCTGATGCTGATTCTGCTTGAGGCCGGATTGGGATAGAGATTGAACGATGTCGTCGAGTTCTCGCCAACAGAAGTGTAACCTTGAGCGTAAATCATGACATTGGCGATTTCCCATGTTGACGACGCGGCGGTTGTGCTGGTGTATTTAAATGCAATGAATATATGGCTCATGTCTTGCATGTTCTCCATCGTATATGTCGTTGAAACCCAGGCGAACTCGCCTTCCGACCATTCAAAGTTGCCGGTGATGTCGTTCCAGGAGAAATTGTTGGGATTGCTAACCCCGTCATAATTCTCGGTGTATAAAACCTTAAGAGGATCGCCGTTATACTTGTATGCGTTCATGAAGCCAATCTCCATCTCGTTACATGTGCTGCCGTTCAAAAGGTCCGGTGAGATGAGCCAGTCCTCATTCTCGTTGTTCGTCTGGTTTGCATAACCGCTCATTTTTGCGTATGTCATGCCCTGATATGCACCCGTTGTCCATTCCTGCTCGCCTTTTACGTTGTAAGCCATGAATGGAGCCAGACTATTGGCAAAATCTGCCGAAAGCAAGATTTTGTAATCGTCTGTTGTCTCTGTTGCTGTCGGATAGTTGCCATCGGTTTTGTAGTCGATGTTCGTTCCGCTGTTGGTGTAGGGGAAGATTGCGATGTTGTAAGTTGTCGAGGCTTCCAAACCTGTGAATGTCACTGTCTCGACGCCATAGGCCACATTTTTCGTCAGTGGGCTGTCGGCGACCGGTGTGCCGTCGGTGGGGACTGCGATGTTGCCTGTCGAAGCCACCACGAGATATTTTAAGGGAAGCTGCTCGCCTGTGGCGTCGGTCCATTCGAGTGTGACATTGACACCATGATGTGACGAGTGGACATTTGTAGGGTAGTTGCTCGGCTCGGGATCGATGACCGGCGCGCCACCCTCTTTGTAGATATATACCAGCCCTGTCACCGACGATGAGGGTTTGTAGCAGCCAAACAAAGTGCTTGCCACGTTATAGCGCATGATTTTCTGTTCTGCGCCGCCATTTGATGTAGGGACGAAGCCGTCGCCCTCCATTGAAAAGGTCCACTTGCCTTTGTCGTCAAGCGTGCTCTGTGTCTTGAGGTAGTTGCCGCCGCCTGGAGCGTAAAGATAACCATTGTTCAATGCGTCGAAAAATGTCCATGCACCTGCCGAACCGCCGATTGTGATTTCAAATGGCTCCGTCTGGTTTGACGCCGATGCCGCGACTTCCGTCGTGATGCTGCCGCCCGCATTCGCTATTTCAATGGCATGGCGGTTGTTGGACTTCTGGTACGACATCGCGAATGCCTGTCCGTCATCATTGAATCCGACGATGAGCACTTTGTCGCCAGCGCTCAACTCCGACTCGGAGTTGATTTTTGTGTATGTGGTCTGAGCCATGGCGCCCAAACCCATCAACATTACCGTTAAGAATAGTAAATTTCTTTTCATGTTTTTAATTTTTTGATTTAACATATTGTTGACTATGATTTTCTTGAATTTGCACGATGGTGTTCCACTTCGATTCTTTCTGTTTGAAGTTACACTTTTTCCACCGCTTTTATCTCCGGCAAGACGCTTTTCATCGTCTTCTCGATGCCGTTTTTCAACGTCTGCGTGCTATGAGGGCAGTTGGCGCAATGTCCGGTGAGCCGCACCCAGACGACCATGTCGTCGTCGAGGTTGACAAACTCCACGCCGCCGCCGTCGGCCTTCAGATAAGGCTCGATTTGCGCCAGCACGTTCTTGACTTTCTTTATGATAGCTTCTTTTTCCATAATTAAATCAATTCAATAACTTTTCTTGCCAATTTCTCGAATGCCGCCGTCACCGGGCCGAAGTTGCCGAAGGTGTAAGGTGTTCCCTTGTCACCTGCAGTGGCGATGTTCTCGTCCATTGGAATGGCGCCGAGGAACGGTATGCCGAGTTCTTCGGCAAACTCTTTGCCGTGACCTTGTCCGAAGATGTAATATTTCTTGTCCGGCATATCTGTCGGCGTGAAATAAGCCATGTTTTCGACCAGGCCTAAAATCGGGATGCTGACACCCTCGTGTTTGAACATATTAGCGGCTCGACGCACGTCGGCGGAAGCCACCTTTTGAGGTGTCGTCACTATGATGGAGCCTGATACCTTGAAATTCTGTGCGAGGCAGAGCTGGATGTCGCCTGTTCCCGGAGGCATATCGACGACTAAAAAGTCTATCTCGCCCCAGTCTGTCTCGGTCATGAGTTGGGTCAGAGCACTTGTGGCCATTGGTCCGCGCCAGATGAGAGGTGTCTCCGGATTGACCATCATGCCGATACTCATCAGCTTGATACCGAATTTCTGGAGCGGCACCATAAATGTCTTTCCATCTTTGTCGTAGCACTCCGGCTGCATGCCTTCTGTTCCGAACATAATCGGCACCGAAGGACCGTAGATGTCGGCGTCAAGCATGCCGACCTTGAAACCCTGTGTCGCCAACGCCACGGCAAGGTTCACCGCCACTGTCGATTTTCCCACGCCGCCCTTGCCGGAAGCCACGGCGATGATGTGTTTCACCTTTGAAAGCATGGTCACCGGAGCCGTCGGAATGATGTCAACAGCAATGTCTCCGAACTCGTCGTTCAGAAACTTCTTCGCCGAATCAAACAAAAACTTGTTTTTTTCGTCATCGACATCTTCGAGAACGAGCCTGAAACGAATTAGATTTTCTCCCACCTCGATGTCCTTAACCATCTCGGCGTCAACGATATTACTTCCTTTAGGGAAATAAACAACTTCTTTTAAGATCTCTAAAACTCTCTGTTTTGATGGAATCATGATAAAAACTCCTATTTTTAAAAAATTACAAGATTACAAAAATACAAAAAATTCTTACACAGAGTGATAATTTTTAAAAATATGGCTCTTGACGAAACAAGTCCTCGCTGCCTTTTATCACCACATTAAGGCGTTGGCTTGATTCACAGAAGGCGCGCTTTAATCAATAAAAAAACGTTCTGTCGCCTCCAAGAATCCTTCTGGGTCATCGACATGAATCCAATGCCCCGACTCCGGAAGCGTAACAAGTTGATAGTTAGGCAGAAGCTCTTTCATCACCGGCAAATCCTTATCCAAGATATAATCAGACCGACCGCCTCTTATGAACAATGCAGGGCCGTTGTAAGTTCCGTGGTTCTCAAGGCCTTTGCCTATTTCTTCGATGTTTTTGTAAATCGACTTGAGATATGGTTTCCATCTGAAGCCATGTTCATGGCTGTATGAAAGGTTCTTCATCAGGAACAGCAGGACTCGTTTGTCGAAGTTATATTTTGCGAGCTGCTCCTCCACATCAAGGCGACGTTTAGCCTTTTTCAGGTTTACTTTGCCCATTGCGTCGATAAATCCGACATGCTCCAGAGGATGGTCGAACTTTCTTGGGCTAATATCCAAAATCTCCAGACGCTCAACAAGTTGCGGATTTTCAAAGGCGAGCATCATGGCGATTTTGCCACCCATGCTGTGTCCGATGACATAACATCTCTTAATATGTTCGTGCTCAAGCACTTTCTTGACATCGCGCGCCATCACCTTGTAGTTGAACGCCTCCATGCGTGGCGACTGCCCGTGGTTTCGCATATCAGGAACGATGACGTGGAAACCCTTCTCGGCAAAACGTTTGCCAAAATAGTCCCAGTTATCCGAAAGGCCAAGCACACCGTGCAGCACCACGATGGGTTTGTTTTTGGGGTCGCCGTATTTTCTATAAAAAAGCAACATTATTTTTTATTGTTTTTCTCACGCGGATTTCGTGAATCGGATCATTGACGAAATCTGCGTGAGACTAATTTTTCGTATCCATTATTATTGTCACAGGTCCGTCATTGATGAGCTCCACCTGCATGTCGGCGCCGAACTCGCCGCATTCCACTTTGCGTTGGGAAACCTCCGTCAACCTCTTGAGGAACAACTCATAGAGCGGTATGGCATGTTCCGGTCTCGCCGCCTTGATGAAACTCGGACGGTTGCCTTTCTTTGTCATCGCGTGAAGCGTGAACTGGCTCACCACAAGAAAATCCCCCTCTACTTGATTGACATCGAGATTCATGGCATTGTTGTCATCGGCAAAAACACGCAACTTCGTCAACTTCTGGCAAAGATATTCCACATCATCTTGATTATCGGCTTCTTCTATGCCAATAAGCACCATGATTCCCTTTCCTATATGCGATTTCATTTCACCGTCGATGGTGACGGAAGCCCTTGAAACTCGCTGCGCTACTATCCTCATTTCTTTTGTTTTTGCGGATTTTTTCAATGATTCAATCTACAAACACGAAGAACCTCATCTCGATGGAGAAGATATTCATCAAGTTTTTACAGAGTGCAAAATTATGAAATTATATTAAGAAATAGAGTTTCTGAATTAAAAAAAATTATGTACTTTTGCAATCACTATGGAAACTAAAAGACAACAAAAAATTTCAAAGCTGATTCAAAAAGAACTCAGCGAAATATTCCGGCGGGAGATTAAAACCAAAGGAAATATCATGATTACCGTTACGAAAGTCAACGTAACGAGCGACATGTCGTATGCCCGCGTGCATCTCAGCGTGTTCGGCACCGACCGCGACGCGAAGACCAACGTGGTGAAGGAGGTGAACACTATGAGCAGGAGCATACGCGGCATGCTCGGCGAGCGTGTCAGATTCCAGATGAGAGTGATTCCCGAGCTGCAGTTTTTCGAGGACGACTCCCTCGACTATATCGAAAACATCGACAATCTGCTGAAGTCTTGAGATTGCCCTTATTCATAGCGCAGCGTTATCTTCTCGCGAAGAAAAGCCACAACCTTATCAATATAGTGACGTGGATTTCCATCGTCAGCGTGGCGGTGGCAGCGTTCGCCATGATTTTCGTGCTCTCCATCTTCAACGGATTCAATGTGGTGATAAGCGACAATGTCCACAAGATGTCTGCTGACTTGCAAATCACATCAGTAATAGGAAAGACGGTGAATATCAAAGACTTCCCGTTTGAAGAGATAAAAAAAATCAAAAATGTGGAGCTTGTTTTGCCAACCATTACCGAAGACGCGCTTTTCAGGAACGGCGACAAGCAGCAGATAGGACAGATAAAAGGAGTTCCCGCCGAGTTCCATGATGTTGAGCGAATCAACAAATCAATAGTGAAATCAAGGCGTTTCAGCAGCGATGACGATGTCTGTTTCGCTGTTCCCGGTGTCGGAATGGCATATTATCTCGGCATCAATCCGAACAACCCGTTCACTACGATTCATGTTTATGTGCCACGTCGAGGCAAAGCCTCGTCATTCAACCTCGAAAGTAGTTTTAACACGGGACAACTGTTTGTTAATCAATCATTTGTAACAAACCAAGACATGGACGACAAGGTAGTGCTCGCACCTTATGAATGGCTATCTGAACTCATTGGCTATGAAGGTGCGGCCTCAGCTGTGGAGATTTTTATCAACCAGTCGTCTAATCCAACAAAAATTAAAAAAGAAATAAAAAATCTCCTCGGCCCCGCCTACAACGTTTTCGACCAATATGAGCAGCAATCGACGCTTTATAAGATGATGAAATCGGAGAAACTCGCTGTGTATCTGATACTTGTATTCATCTTGGTGATGGCGACCTTCAATGTCGTCGGCTCGCTCAGCATGCTCATCATCGAAAAGAAAAAGGACACGTCCACGCTCCGAGCCCTGGGCGGCGACAACGCCTTGATACGCAGCATCTTCTTGAACGAAGGCACCATTATCTCCGTCGTAGGCGGCATCATCGGGCTCATCATCGGGATTATTGCTGTTTTGCTTCAACAGTATGTGGGCATCATCCGTCTCGGCGACGGCAGCGGCAGCTATATCGTCGAGTATTATCCCGTCGCGCTGCAATTGCAAGATGTTTTAATCGTGCTCGCCACCATCGCGATTATCGGTGGAATTGCTGCGTTCGGCACGGTGAGGGTTTCCTTGAAAAAATCTTAACGACGACGCTATTTCCCGCTTTTTATTCTATTGCATTTTTTGCATAGCATCTGGCAATTTTCGGCAATTGTCCTACCTCCAAGATGCCATGGGGTGATATGGTCCGCTTCCATCTGACTCGGTTCAAAATGATGCCCGCAACCGGGGCAGACGCCGAGCTGGCGCTCGTATGCCGACAGCTTTTGGGCAGAGGTGAACGCCCTGATTGATAAAAACTTCTCTTCCCCGGTGAGAATATAGGGATATACGCCGGTTTTCTTTGTGACATCGTCGTCAAGAACGAGACGTTTTACTTTGTTGTCAATATTTTGATAATCAAATACTTGGTCTTTATATTGCTTGTAAAGAACACCCCAATCGACACCTTTCATTATCTTTTTTCGTTCTTTTGTTGGACGAAAAGAGGTTTCAATCCATGTTATAACCGATTGAAAAAACTGCCACAGAGGAGCCGCACTTGCATCGTGCTGATGGTACGCTGCTGTCCGTCGATTATCTCATAAGTTCCGTTTCGCGCTGTTTCTCGTTATAGAGATGTTTTATCCACATTTATAGCATCATAATTGTCATAATGAGGATATTCCGCAGGAGTATATTTTTTAAACAATATCAAATCCTCGTGTCTTTTTTGGATTTCAAGATTTGTAAACCAATTAACACTGGAAACACGAATCATACCTTCTCTATGGTCACCTGCTGTAGCGACATCTTCATATTTGCTATAGAAATGTCCGGCTCCACCTTTAAAACCATAGCCTAACCATATCTTATTGTCTCGTATCAATGGGAAAAAGTCTTTATTAGTAATTGCATTTTGATTGCCAATTATAACAAACTTCTTGTCATATTTAATAAGCTGTGCAACATATTCCCTGAATAGTGAAAACGGAGGATTCGTCACAACAATATCGGCTTCTTTTAATAATTCCACACATTCGGGTGAACGAAAATCGCCGTCTCCTTTCAGATAATGAATGCCAATTTCTTCTGGATCAGGAACTCTATTCCCATTTTTATCTCCCAAATATTCCAACCATATTGCTCTTTCACTATCATTTTGCGAAAACAAATCTCGATTCTGGTTTTTATAACAAGTAGTAATTAGTTTTTTCAATCCTAATTGCTCAAAATTATAGCTAAAATAATGAAAGAAGTTACTTATTCGTGGGTCATCGCAATTACAAAGAACTGTTTTATCTTTAAAATGTTGCCTGTAATGTTTCAACTCGTTTTCTATATCAACAAGTTGTGTATAAAGGTATGAGCATTGCTTACATTCCTTGGGCAAAGGTTTGTCCGTTTACGGCTTAACCTTCACTTATTATTTCTGTGTTTTATTTCCGATGAGTTTGGTGGGCTTCGGCAAACGCGAAATAATAGCTAATGCTTAATTTTAATATTTTATTTTGTTTTACTTACTGCTTCTTTGTTGTTTTTTTAACTGTTAGCGATGCAAAATTAGTGGTTTTTTCGAATAAAACAAAATATTTTTGAAAAAACGACGACATTGCGGCTTCGCCGCCGCTCAAGTCATCACATAACTTAACAATTAAATCTATGCTTTGTATCCTTTCTTCCTGGAATTACCGGACAGCAATGAAACTCAATGTGACTCATGTCGTGGTCATGGGAAATATTTCGGTTGCAAGTTTCTAATTGTCGATTTGGTTTAAAAACCGCGTCACTTCTTTGTCGTTCAGCATTCTGAAATCTCCCGTTTTCACAATTTTACCGTCTTCGACAAAAACGTATAAAGGAAATTTTCCGAAAGTGACGCTCATCATTTTCGACGCTGCAATCTTCCAATGCTCATAGTCTAAAGTCTGGGTGTGCCTGATGAAATTGCTCACTGCCATGTCGCTGCCTCCAAGCACGAATTTCACTTTTTCGTGAGAAACGTCGTGCTTATCGAGCATCAAGCGGAGTTTCTCGGCTCCCACGCGGCAGTAGCCGCATCCCGCAAGCGCATAATTGATGATGTATCGTCCCTCGTTCACGCACATCAGCCGTGTCTCATGGACGAAAACCATGGTGTCGCCGGCCTTCTCCGGCAGAACATTCAGAAAATCTGTGTACGTCGAATCTCTCAAACTCTCGTAAAAAACGATGGTGTTGATATTTTCCTTGTCAGAATAAATCTTGTTGTAAATCGCATCCATCGGCACCATGACGAAAGGAATCGCTATCGAAACCGACACTATAATCCCGAAAATCCATTTGATAGTCTTGGGTTTTGATAAAATCTTTGTCTTGAAACGCATTTCTTTTCTGATGACAAAAAGCGACGCCAGCACTATGATGTTCTTGATTATCGACTGCCAGGGGTCAAGTTCTATCAGACTTCCGAAACAATGACAGTTGCTGTCGTTTCTGAAAATGCCCGCATAAACCAAAAACAGGGTGAACCCCGCCATCATCAGCAGGGTGAGTAACCAGATTTGTTTGTGGCAAATATTGAAAATCAAGCTTAGTCCAATGAATAACTCTATGGAAATCAGCAGTCTGGACAAGAATGTGGTCGTTACGAAATCAACAATATTGAAACTGTAGATATAAACTTCAAAATTATCTATTGATAACAGTTTCAATACGGCTGTGACGATGAAAAAAGCACCGAGCGACAGCCGTATTATATGTTTTATAATGTCAAAGATATTATTTAACATTGTCTTTCAAAGAGTTGGAGATAATCTTCTTGATTTCGGCGATTTTCTCTTCTTTGTAGTCGCGTTTTTCTGGTTTGAACAGGTTTTTATGTCGGCTTCTTCTGACTTTGAACTTCATGTTATCGAAGTCGGGTCCTTTTATTTCTACACCCAATCTGTTGAGAATTGGGGGGTTAAGTACCGCGATGTTGTAGTCGTAGCTCATGTCGAGATTGTGCCGTCCGTACAGCATGGCGGAATACTTGTCCATGGAGACGGCGAAAGGATAGACGTCGATTTCGTTTTTAAACACTGTGAACTGCACGTCGAGGCTGTCGATTTTATTGTCGGTTTTCTTGCTGAACAGCAACAGTCGTTTTATTTTATCAAATGTCTCGCTGTCGAGAACCACGAGGTCTTGTCCTTCTATGCTGCATGCCGCTTTCAGTGTCGAGTATTTCAACGAATAGTCGGATTTCAGGTTTGTCTCTGCCGCGAAATGGAACTCGGCCTTGCCTGCGAATGATTTCAGCATAGGCACGATGGTGTCGAGGTCGGGAATCATGCGAATCATCTCGGCGATGTCGATGTTGAGCAGATGGAAGTCGAAGCCGGCATAGAGGTGGTTTTTGCGTTTCGATTTATACAAAGCTGTGAGTCGCATCTCTGCCGCGTCGCTGGTGAAACCCATCTCTTGCAGGACGAGGACTCCGTCTTTGACGGTGATGTCGCCGCCTATGTTACGAATGTTCATGTCTCCGGCAACGGCGTTGTCTATCTTGGTGTGCAGTATGAAATCAACGCCGTAGGGCACCATGAACGGATTATCTTCCGTCTCGTCAGCGTTGCCGCCCTCTGCCGCGCTCTCTTGTGTGCTCTCGTCACCGCCCATTCCGTTGAAGATGTCCATAATCTGGTTCACATCGGTATAACTGGAGGTGAAATTAAATTCGCCTTTGAGCAGCTCGTCGTTCTTGAGATGCTCGTAGAGGTTGGTAAGAACCCCCTCCAGCTCAAAGTCGGAATTGCCAAGTTGTATCCTGCTGTTGCCTACCTTAAGTCCTTCGTCGTCATAGCTTATGTCTATTGTCGGAATGAACACCTGTTCGCCAAGGTCTTTCATGGCAAAGACAGCATTGCTCAAGTCAATGTCGAGATTTGGATTCCATTGCAGCAGCATGTCGTTTTCGGTCTCGTCGTAATCGGCGACAGCGTCGAGCGACAGCGTCTCTGTCGCGAAAAACATCTCGTCGCTCATGGCGAAGACGAGCGAGTCGCTGCTATATACCGCTGCATACGATGTCTTGCCGTCGTTGGCTGAAGGAAGCATGAAGACACTGCCTAACGCATTGTTGGAGTGCAAAACAATGTCTTCATACGCTATGTCAAGATTGCTGAAGTCGAAGTCGGCGATGGCTGATATGATGGCGGCGCTGTCGAGGATATTTGATACCTGCGCATTGATGCTGAAGTCGTTGAGCGCGGCTGTCATCATGTTGGTGATGCCTGCGTTGATGTCGGTGCCGCTGAGCTTGACATAGGCTATGCCGTCGCGCAGCGAGTTGGAGGTGGGGTTGGGCGATACGAAGTCAATTTTCAAATCAGAAGACTTGAGATTTATCGTGTCGGCATATTGTATGTCCACTCCCTTGCACTTTATTTTGCCGTTGAGTTTGGTGTTCATCAGGTCGAGTTCGCTGAACTGGTCAACACTGCCTTTCATGTTGATGTCGGCGATGATGGCACCATGTGCGATAAGTTCTTCGGGCATGAACGACTTCACATCGTCGAAATCCACGTCCGCCTTGATGCTTAAGTTACAAAACATTTTGTCGAGTGCGTCTTTGACAGTGCCGTTTGCCGCCAGAATAGTGTTGTTCATCTTGAGTCTCAATGCGTTGATAGTCACATCCGACTTGCCGTTGAGGTCGAGGCGTGTGCGAAGAGAGGTGTTCACGCTCGTGAGCGGGAAAGGCAGCTCTTCCGGCATCTCAAAATAACCGTCGGTGAGGGTCACATCGGCGTTGACTACAGGCATTTTATTCTCGCTGTAGGTGCCTTCCACGTGCGATTCAAGAATCAGCTTGCCGTTGATTTTGATGTTGCCGAGCAGGTCTTTTCTTAACTTTTCCGGAATCAGACAAATCAAGTCGTTGATAAGCATCGCATTGGTGTTAATGTCCATATTGAGCGAGATGTCGTCTTTTATCGTGGTTTCGCCAATAAACTCAATCTTGATGTCGTTGAGTTTCATCTCGGATTGAGCAAACTTGGCGTGACTTCGGTTCAGGTCGAGTTCGAGAGGTATGTTAAGACAGATGTCGGCGTTGTCGGCGTAGGTGTCGTCGTCTATAGTGGCAGACAGGCTGTTGGCTTTGAGATTGACGTTTCCCTTGACATATTCGTAGTTGTTGATGTCGCCGTTATATTTCACGTTGAGACCGTTGAGGCTTGCCATGATATTGTCGTCGCCTGTCATGAGCAGCGACAGGGTGCCGGTGCCTATGCTGACATTGGCGTTGATGTCGTCGCCAATCATTTTGACGGTGCCGTCAAGAGAGATGTTTTTTATTGCGGCATCTATATTGGCGGTGTCGTTGTTGACTATCGCTCTTACTTCGTTTACAGTCACGTTGATGTCGCCCGCGATGAACTCGTCTTTCACCGTACCTTTGGCTTTCATGCCTACTCCGTTGATATTGGCGATGGTGTTTGCCGCCAAGTCGGTGTATCTGATATTGATATTGTTGAGTTTCAGTTTGTTCAGGTCGATAGAGTAGAGGTTGTTGTTGTCATTCGTCTCGTTGTTGTCCGCCTCGCTCGGCTTCGCCTCGCTCGGCGGGAAGATGTCGAAATTGTTGTTTCCCTCGGTGTCGAAGAAAGCGTTTATGACACCGCCGTTGAGGTAACAGCTGTTCACCACTATTTCGTCGCTGAACAGGATTTTTTTCAGATTCACCGACACTATGCACTCGTCAATGGCGGCGAGAGTGTCGGTTGTCCAGCCTTTCGTCGAGTTGACAAGCACAATGTCGTCGATTTCAAGCCCCACGTCGGGGAATGTCTTGAACAAGGTGAGGTCAACCTTGCCGATATTGTAATCGCATGTAATGAAATCCGCCGCGTATTTGTTGACTAACGATGTCAGGCGTTTAGGATTCAGCGCCATATAAAGGGCTATAACTGCTGCGACGATGACCGCGCCGACTATAGAGGCGAGGCTAATCCATGTTACCTTGTATGCTTTTTTCATAGTGATAGGTGACCGTTAAGCGGTTTTTATTTGATATCCAACTTCAAATTAATTAACTCTTGTCAATGTGTATTCGGCTCTCCAACCGTTGTTGTCGTATTTCAAGGTTGTTTCATTCAGGATTATGATGTTGCAGTATTGCGATACATCTCCCTGACCGCCTTGAAAATGAATGAGTTGTGTCATTTTATTTTTATTGTCGATGCTCCAGTCGAAGATGTCGGCTTCGTCTTCCTCGACATCGTCGGCGGGGTCCCACATCTTGCCGGTGCCGTCGGTGTTGTACACCTCATAATGGCCTCCGTCGGCCGTCTTCCAGCGTCCTACGATAAGTTCGGAATAGTTCTTTTTATCATCGTCTTTCTTCGAGCACGACACCACGAACAATGTGGTGAGAAACGCCGCAATCAATAATAAGGTGATACTCTTTTTCATAATATTTTCTTTTTAATCGTGAATAATTCTTTTTTCGTTTCAATTGCTTGATAATTGTTGTTTCGAGCTTGTCTCTATCGTCATTTCGAGCTTGTTTTTCCCGTCATTTCGAGCTTGTCGAGAAATCTACAGCAACCGGGTGTTCATGGACTTTTGTTTGTCGTAGATTTATTCACCGGAGGTGAATGCTTTCGCTTCGCTCAGGTCTCCACTTCGTTTCGCTCGAAATGAAGGGATTTCGTTTGTCGTAGATTTCTCCACTCCGCTCCACTTCGTTTCGCTTCGGTCGAAATGACGGATTGAATGATGTCATTTCGAGCTTGTTTTTCCCGTCATTTCGAGCTTGTCGAGAAATCTACAGCTATCGGGTGTTCATGGACATTTGTTTGTCGTAGATTTATTCACCGGAGGTGAATGCTTTCGCTTCGCTCAGGTCTCCACTCCGCTCGAAATGAAGGGATTTCGTTTGTCGTAGATTTCTCCACTTCGCTTCATTTCATTCCGCTTCGGTCGAAATGACGGATTGAATGATGTCATTTCGAGCTTGTCTCTATCGTCATTTCGAGCCTGTCTCTATCGTCATTTCGAGCTTGTCGAGAAATCTACAGCAACCGGGTACTCATGGACATTTGTTAGTCGTAGATTTATTCACCGGAGGTGAATGCTTTCGCTTCGCTCAGGTCTCCACTTCGTTTCGCTTGAAATGAAGAGATTTCGTTTGTCGTAGATTTATTCACCGGAGGTGAATGCTTTCGCTTCGCTCAGGTCTCCACTTCGCTTCGCTTCGGTCGAAATGACGGATTGAATGATGTCATTTCGAGCCTGTCTCTATCGTCATTTCGAGCTTGTCGAGAAATCTACAGCTATCGAGTGTTCATGGACATTTGTTTGTCGTAGATTTATTCACCGGAGGTGAATGCTTTCGCTTCGCTCAGGTCTCCACTTCGCTTCGCTTCGGTCGAAATGACGGATTGAATGATGTCATTTCGAGCCTGTCTCTATCGTCATTTCGAGCTTGTCGAGAAATCTACAGCTATCGAGTGTTCATGGACATTTGTTTGTCGTAGATTTATTCACCGGAGGTGAATGCTTTCGCTTCGCTCAGGTCTCCACTTCGCTTCGCTTCGGTCGAAATGACGGATTGAATGATGTCATTTCGAGCCTGTCTCTATCGTCATTTCGAGCTTGTCGAGAAATCTACAGCTATCGAGTGTTCATGGACATTTGTTAATCGTAGATTTCTCCACTCCGCTCCACTTCGTTTCGCTTCGGTCGAAATGACGGATTGAATGATGTCATTTCGAGCTTGTCGAGAAATCTACAGCTATCGAGTGTTCATGGACATTTGTTTGTCGTAGATTTATTCACCGGAGGTGAATGCTTTCGCTTCGCTCAGGTCTCCACTTCGTTTCGCTCGAAATGAAGGGATTTCGTTTGTCGTAGATTTCTCCACTTCGCTTCGCTTCGGTCGAAATGACGGATTGAATGATGTCATTTCGAGCTTGTTTTTCTCGTCATTTCGAGCTTGTCGAGAAATCTACAGCAACCGAGTACTCATGGACATTTGTTAATCGTAGATTTCTCCACTTCGCTCCACTTCGTTTCGCTTCGCTCGAAATGACGGTTACAACACTGCTATCATCTCGATTTCCACCATCACTTCTTTGGGCAGTGTTCTCACTGCGAAAGCCGCTCTCGCCGGAGGGTCCTGCTTAAAATATTGGCCATACACTGCGTTCATGGCGCCGAAGTTGGCGATGTCGTTGAGGTAGCATGTCGATTTCACCACGTTGTCGAAGGTGCAGCCGGCCTCTTTGAGGATGGCTTCGAGGTTTTTCATGACTTGTTCTGTCTGCTCGGTGATACCGCCGTCAACCACGTTGCCTGTGGCAGGGTTCACCGGCAGCTGGCCTGAAATAAACAAGAATCCGTTAGCTGCGATGGCCTGGCTGTATGGACCTATGGCTCCTGGAGCGTTGTTTGTTGCAATTGCTTTTTTCATTTTAACCAAGTTTTAAAATTATTCATTCTTTCTGTTACTTTTCTGATGTAGTTCTGTGTCTCCGGAAGGAGGTTTTTTTCGAGATATTTGAAGTATTGGTCGTATGACATCGCATTAATTTGCGGTATGGCTTTTCCTATTTTCGTGTCGCCTCTCAATGCTCTTGCCAGGTTGCCTGCCCCTGTGTTGTACGATGCTATCACGCATAGGTCCTGGCTGTTTTTGTCGGTGACCTTGGTGAAGTATCTCTTTTTCAGCAAATAGAGGTAATGCACTCCCATTTCTATGTTGTTTTCCGGCTCGTAGAGATAGTTGCCTGTCGGCGCCGAGAACGGTTTCTTCAGGCTCTGTGCGCAGTCGGCGCCTGCTGTGCGAGGCACGATTTGCATCAGGCCGTAGGCGGGGACGTATGATTTCGCCTTCGGATTGAACGACGACTCGGTCTGCATGATGGCGTATGCGAGGGCGGGGTCAACATCCCATTTCTGGCAGTATCTTTGTATCTCTTGTTGATATTGCTCGGCACGGGTGCGGATGTGGTCGGGCATGAGCTCGAACTTGATTGTGACCACCTGACGCTCCACGTTGTCGTCGCCTTTGATGGTCTTGACCTCCGTTTTCACGTTTTCCACAATCTCTTTCACGTTTTTGTCGAGATTTTTCTCTGTCACCGTCTCTCCTGACGGTGTCTGCACTTGGTTTTCGAGTACCGGCTTCTCCTGCAGTGGCTTCGCCTTCTCGACCTCCGAGTCGTAGTCCTTGGTCTTTCCTTTGTTCGTCAACAAGAACTTGAGTTTTTTCTCAATCTCTTTGTTATCTACTTTCTCGCCTTTTTCCTGTATTATCTCGATGGTGGCCTCGCCGTTTTCAAAGTTGACGGTGCTTCTCGACTTGCCGTCGTCGGAATATTCCACCCAGTCTTTCTGTGTGCTTTCTTTCACGTTGCCTTTGCCCCATTGCTCGGCTCTCTCTTTCACAAATTTGGCGTAGGCAGCCTGTTCCGCCTTTACATAGTCCTCGTATTCTTTCTGCATCTTGGCAAGACCTTCGTCCTGATTCTTCTGCATTTGCTGCATCTGCTCGTTCTGCTCGCGCACATATTTCTCGTATTCTGTCTCGACCTGGGCAAAACAACCGAAACAACTGAAAATCAACGTTAGTAACAATATTTTTCTCATGTTTTCAAAGATTAATTTCTGCAAAAATAATAAATATTCTTATATGTTCAACTATCAACTAAAAAACAACGTTCAATATTATTTGTCACCATTTTGGAATGTTGAGACGCGATTCATCGCATCTCAACATTAATAATTATCTCGATAATCTTTCTTCTTTGTCAATTTCAAATCTTGCAAGGCAGATGCCTTCACGTTAATCTGGAAGTTCCACGATTTATACGTTCCGTATGGAATGACGTTGAACCGCATCTCCCAGCAGTGCAGGTCCCGATAGACTGTGAGTGAGGTGTATGTTATCTTGTGTGTCTCGAAATCCCAGCCTGTCTGTGCCGACACTTTCCACTTCGGCGACAATGTTATCTCGCCGCTTAAGCCGAGTGTCTGCACCGTTGACCGGTTGTCGTTCAAGATATAGTTTATGTACGATAAGTTGTTGGTCATGCGTAGGTTATAGCTCAACGACAGCGACCAGCTTGTTGACCAATCGACATATCCGCCGGGATTGTTGCGTATGTCGTCGAGTTCTTCCTCGGAGGCGTTAGGCGACGAAATCAAAGGCCTGTCGGTTTTCTCTTTGTTTTTTTTCTTCCCGAAGGTCTTGTCGTTGATAGAATAGCTCGCGCTGAAATTCCATGCCACGCTCTTCTTCCTGAACAGCCTCTGGTTGATGTCCCACTCGTATTTGTTCAACTGCTTGGTACCTGTCGAATCCAGGACATAAGGGTCCCAAACGCTTGCATATTGTATCGTGAAATTCTTGAAAAGCGTGGTGCGTCCGCTGATGTTGAGATACGACCAGTTCAAGGAGTCTTTTGCCATATCATAATTGCCTGATAATGTAAGGTTTTCGATGAGGACAATCTTCTTCAGGCCGTTCACTGTGTCTTTTTTTGAGGGAACTTTTATCTCAATGTTGTTGCTCAGGTTGTATGTAAGTCTGCCCGAGCGTTGTGCCGCCGGCGCACCGTAAATCTCACCTTGATAATAGCTGTATTTCTGCTCAACGCCGTTGCCATCGACATAGGTGGAGTAATAATTCCAGAAACTGCTGCTGAAGTCAGGGTTGTAGGAGAATCCCACAGTAGGGGTGAACACATGCCTGATGGCTCTCACCGGACCTTTTTTAAATCTGAACATTCCGTAAATCTTCGTGGTGATGTTGCTTGACACATCGTATGTGAATACATTGCTGAAATGTGGAATGGTGTCGGTTTTGACGTGTCCTGTGCCGTCGTTGTCCAATACCCAGTCTTTTTTGTAATATTGGAGATACATCTTGTCGCTGAGGTTTAACGATGTTGTCCATGTGAAGTGTTTGAACAGCTTGACGGGCAGGTTGATAGGTACGCGGTGCTGCATGCCGTTTTGCATGTTGTCGAGCCATTTGTCTTTGAAGAAGAGGCTGTCGGCCATGCTGATGTAGTTTTTGGCGTTGGCAGAGTAGCTTAGGTTCAACTCGCTGTACCAATGCTTTTTACCGACTTTCCCGATGTTTTTTAAAGGATAGACGCGGCTCATGGTGAAAGTGATTTCCGGCAAGGTGATGGTCATGTTGTGTGTCAAGGTGTTCTGACTGTGGCTGCCGTTCACGGTGAGGTAGAACTTGTTGGCAAAGCTCGTCTGATAGGCGATGCTCGACTGGAAGGTGTTGCTCAAATACTCTGTCGTGGAGACGGCGTTGTATTTGTTGTAGTTGTTGCTCACGATATAGACATCGGCTGAAAACGACGACTTGGGCCTCGCCTTGGGGTCTTGCTTGTGCAGCCATCTGATTTTGAAGTCGGTGCTTTCGGTGTAGTCGGCGGAGCCTTCCACGCCTACCTTGTTGATGGCATAGCTTGCCGCTATCGAGCCGTTGAACTTGTATCTGCTTACATATCTGAACGTCGGCTTGACAGCCCAGCTGCCTCGTGTGTAGATGTCGCCGATGAGCTGTAAGTCCATGTGCTGGTTTATTGCCCAGTAATAACCTCCGTTTTCAAAATAATAACCGCGGTTGGCCGACTGTCCAAACGATGGTATGATGATGCCTGAACGCTGCCCCCTGGCGTTGGGAATCAAGGCAAAAGGGATCGCGACGGGTATCGGTGTCTCTTCTATCCTTGCGTAAAGCATCTTCGCTACGATTTTGTCGTCGGGTATGACAATGGCTTTGTTGAAATGAAACTCGTAATGCGGATGCTCGCGGTTGTTGCATGTGGTGAACGAACCCGACCGTATGTTAATCTTTCCGTCGTCCATCTTCTTGATTTTGTCGCCGTGAAGATAGTTCTGGTTGTCTTCGGTAAACACTTTGCTGATGATTCCTTTTTTTGTGTCGAAGTTGAACGACATCTCGTCGGAATAGTATTTTTGATTGTCTTGGGTGAAGACCGGCTTCCCTTGAATCTTCCCGGTGGAATCGGGCAGCCCCTTGGCGAAGACGGTGTGCTTCTCGAAGTCGAACTCGATGTAGTCGGCCCGAATCTCGATGTCGTCGTATTTTATGACAGCATCGCCAAAATAATAAATCTTGTTGTTCTTTAAGTCTTGAATCGTGGAGTCGTTGCAGTTGCGGTCAATCCGGGCGTCAATCTTGCTCTGACTCCTGCCGATAATGGGGAAAGCCATCATGCAGATGAAAAAAACAATAAAAAAACGATATGTTGACCTTGTGTACAAGATTTTTATCTAATTTTGTAAAAAATTCAAAACAATTCAAACTGCAAAGATACGATTTTTTATGAAAGACAGACTTGTATTTTTAATTATATTGATAGGTCTCATGATTTTTCTTTTTCCGCTTGCGGTTCATGCCCAAAATGCCAAGATTCGGACTGTCGTGATTGACGCAGGGCACGGCGGCAAAGACGCCGGAGCCGTGGGGAAGAAGGGGAAGGAGAAGGATATCACCCTCGCCGTGGCGAAGAAAACAGGCGCATATATCAAGAAAAAACACCCTGACGTGAAGGTCGTTTACACGCGCACCTCCGATGTGTTTGTCGAGTTGATGGAGCGCGCCCGCATCGCCAATCGAAACAACGCCGATGTCTTCATCTCGATACACTGCAACTCGGTGGCTAACTCGTCGAAGACTGTCGGTGTCGAGACGTTTATCATGGGCGACCACCGTAACAGTGCCAACCTCGCTGTCGCCAAACGCGAAAACGCTTCTATCCTCTATGAGAGCAATGCACAGGAGGACTACGACGGCTTCGACCCGAACAGTACCGAGGCTTACATCGCCTTCAGCTTTATCCAGAGTGAGTTCAAGCAACACTCGCTAAAGTTGGCGGAGCTCGTTCAAGACGAACTTGTCAACAAGGCGAAACGCTACGACAGGGGAGTGCAGCAGGCAGGTTTCCTGGTGCTGTACAAAACATCTATGCCCTCCATCTTGGTCGAGCTCGGTTTCATCTCAAATCCAGCCGAAGAGGCATATATGATGTCGAAAGAAGGCCAGGATTATCTGGCATCTGCAATATATCGCGCTTTCTGCGCTTACAAAACAAATTACGAAAAAGAGTCTGTCGAGATGAACCTGGATTTCCCGTCATCTCCGGAGACGCCCGCCGTCGATAAAAACACAGGCGTGGTTTACAAGGTGCAGTTTGCCACTAAAAACCGTCCTGTCGATAACCCGCAGTCGGTTTATAAAGACTTGCAAGATGTTGATTGTTACGAACATAACGGGCTGTGTAAATACACTGCGGGCTGCTTCGCCACCAAAGCCGAGGCAGACGCATACCTCAAGGTGGTGCTCTCCAAGGGCTACGACGGCTCCTTCGTGGTTAGATTCGAAGACGGAATCCGAAAGTAGAGACGTTTCCTGAAACGGCTCTATTCTTTGACGATTTTTCTTGTCCCAATTTTGCCGCTGTCATCTTTCATCTTGATGAAATAGATTCCGGCAGGCTGTTTCCCGACTTCGTCATTGCGCACCCCAAAACAAGAGTGCGCAAAGATACAAATGTCTAACACCTAATGGCTACCGTCTAACACCCAACATCCAACTAAAGATTCTCCTTAAAATACTCCGTAATCTTCATAATCAAGTGCGCTCTGTCCATGCCATAGACGTTGTGGTCGTGGCCCGGATAAACGAAGTAGTCTATCTGTTTCTGGTTGTGGATGGCGTTCTCAAGGAAGCTCAAGCTGTGCTGCCATACCACGGTGGGGTCGGTGGAGCAGTGGATGATTAACAGTTTGCCTTCGAGTTTGTCAGTCTTGTTGTCGAGTGCGGTGAGCTCATAGCCTTCGGGGTTCTCTTCCGGTGTGTCCATGTAACGCTCGCCGTACATGATTTCGTAATATTTCCAGTTGATGACAGGGCCGCCTGCCACGCTCACCTTGAAGGTCTCGGGATAATTGATTTTCAACGATGTTGACATGAATCCGCCGTAGCTCCAGCCGTCGCTGCCGATGCGTTCCGGGTCGATGTAGGGCTTGGTCTTGAGATATTCTATGCCTGTCATCTGGTCTCGCATCTCGGCTTGTCCACACTGACGGTGAATGACTTGCTCGAAAGCCTCGCCACGGTCGGCGGAACCTCTGTTGTCGATGGTAAACACTATGAATCCCTCTTGTGCGAGATAGTTGAGATAGATGCCGGCGCCTGCCAACCAAGAGTCGGTGATGAGCTGTGCGTGCGGACCGCCGTAAACGTAAACGATAACCGGATATTTCTTGTTCTCGTCGAAGTTATATGGCTTGACGATTCTCGTGTAAAGAGCGTGTCCGTCCTCCGACTTGATGGTGTCGAGCTCTGTCACGCCAAGGTTATAGTCTTTCAAAGGATCCTCCGCCATATACAGAGGCGCGAAGTCTCTGCCTTTTTCATCTTGGATGCATACGGCTCTCGGCACGTCGGTGCTGGTGTAGTTGTCGATGAAGAACCTGCCGCTCTTGCTCGGCGACACGCTGTGCGTGCCGTGTTTCTGTGTGATACGCACTTTCTTGCCGTTCTTGATGTTTACTTTGTAGAAATGACGCTGTAGCGGACTGACCTCTGTCGAGGTGTAATAGGCGTTGCCTTCGCTGTCGAATCCGTTGAACGCGGTAACGACGTAGTCGCCTTTCTCGATTTGTCTCGCCTTGAGGGTCTTGGTGTTATGCAACCAGAGATGATAATATCCGTCGCGTTGGGCGAGCCATAAAAACTCGGTGGTGCTGCCCGGCAGGAAATATGCGGGTCCTTGCGGCTCGACATACTGCTCGTCCTCGTCGTGGAAGATGGTTTTGTTGAACTCGCCGCTCAACGCATTGTATTCATTGAAACTCAAGGTGTCCTGTCCTCGGTTCAAGATGCCGATGTAAATCTTCTCGTTGTCGTTGTTCCATGTGATGGCAGTGAGGTAATGCTCCTCGGGTTCGCCAGTCCGCATCACCACGTCAGTACCCGTCGCGATGTCGTAAACATGAAGCTTCACTATATGCGATGTCATTCCCGCCATTGGATATTTTATCGGTTTTGCCTCGGCGATACGTGTCGTGATGTCAACAAGCGGATAGTCTGTCACCATGCTCTCGTCCATCAGATAATAGGCGAGCTTGTTGCCATCTGGCGACCAGAAGATGCCGCCGTCGATGGCGAACTCGTTGCGGTGCACCGACTGTCCGGCGATGACGTGTTCCGGATTCTCCGTGAGTCTTGACGTCTTGTCGCCGTCGGCGATGTAAAGGTCGTTGCCTATGGTATATGCTATGCGCATCGTGACCTCGTTGAGGTTGACATTCTCGGCGTTGGCAGGGAGAGCCGTTACTTTCTTGATGGATTTCTCGTTGATATTCAACAAATAAAGAACGAGACCGCCGTCGTCGCCCATCTTGTAGAAATAACCGGAATGCTCGTTTTTCCATGTGATATTGGGAATCTTCTTGAAATCGCCAATGCCGTTGCCTTTGCATAGACTGTTGATTTGCTCCATGGTAAGGAGTGTGTGCGACGACTTCTCGCCAGGTGTCTGATACCTCAACTCGTCGCCTTCGGTGAAGACATATTTATCGGTGTCGCCTAACCATTTGAAACTCTTGCCTTTAGGGAATACTTCGTAGTTGTTGTACGAAGCGTCTGCAGGCGTTAACATTTTCTTTTCCTGCGCAAAAGATGTCATAATTAACATCATTGCGATTGCTGATAAAAATAGTTTCTTCATATTTTTGATATTTTATGATTTTTCTGTTAATCATTTCGGCCTTGTCGGAATGGAGAAATCTCTTGAATTCAAGGAGATTTATTCATTGAGGTGAATGTTTTCACAGATTCATGTCTCGACTTCACATTGTTGCGTCCGAAATGACGTGATGTCTATGCATTATGAATTGCCTGGGCGAACCTCTTCAGCAGTTCCGGTTCTTTTTCAAACGCTGTTCCGATGACTATGATGTCGGCTCCGGCTTTTGCCGCGTCTGCCGCCATCTCCGGTGTCTTGATGCCGCCGCCCACAATCAACGGTATATTAATCATCTGGCTTACCTTTGAAATCATGCTTTTCGACACCGGTGTCAAAGCACCCGAGCCTGCCTCCAGGTATATCAGTTTCAGACCGAGCATCTCGCCCGCGATGGCGGTGCACATGGCGATGTCGTCCTTGTCGTGCGGTATCGGCGTGGTGTCGCTCATATAAGTCACCGATGTCGCCTTGCCGCTGTCGATGAGCATATAACCTGTAGGAATGATTTCATTGCCATACAACTTCAGATATGGCGCGGCGATGACGTGTCTGCCAATCAGCATTTCGGGGTTGCGTCCGGAAATCAACGAGAGCAGCAGGAACCCGTCGCAGTATTTGCTGATTTGCAACGAGTTGCCTGGGAAGATGAGCACCGGAATGTCAGAGTGTTCTTTTATGAGTTTGATGCAGTGGTCGAGGCTGTCGGTGACGAGCAGGCTGCCGCCCACGAAGAAAAAGTCAACATCGGCGGCGGAGGCTTTCTCGACGATTGAGAGTATCTGCGCGTCGGTGGGCTTGTCGGGGTCAACAAGAACCGCAAGCTTTTTGCGTGTCTTATCTTGAAATTTATCGTATATTGCCATAATAAAATTTTAATCCACGAAAATACAACTTTTTATTGAATATAACCAAGAGGTTTGGTTATTATTTTTTTAAAACGATTCTGAATGTGGTGCCTTGTCCCGTCACGCTGTTCTTCACGAATATTTTTCCTTTGTGGTAGTTCTCTATGATGCGTTTTGCCAGCGACAGTCCGAGGCCCCAGCCTCGTTTCTTGGAGGTGTAGCCGGGTTTGAAGATTTGCTTGTACATTGAGCGGGGCAAGCCCTTGCCGGTGTCGCTGATATCGATGAACACATCGTTGTCGTCTTCGGTCATCTCCACTGTGATTTTCCCCTTGTCGGTCATCGCGTCGATGGCGTTCTTGGTGAGGTTTTCCAACACCCAGCCGAACAAGGCGGCGTTCAAGGGGATAACTATCTCTCTGACAGGCAGTTGTATGTCGAATTCAAACTTCGAGGAGAACCGTCGTTGAAGATATTTCATTGTCTTGTCAACAGATGCCACCACGTCGGTTTTCTCAAGAGTGGGTATGGAACCTATTTTAGAGAAACGCTCCGTGATAGTGTTCAGCCGGTCTATGTCATTCACCATTTCAGCCGTTCCCACGAATGGTTTCTCTTCCAACTTCAGCAGCTCCACCCATCCCATCAGCGAGCTCAAGGGCGTGCCAATCTGATGAGCGGTCTCTTTCGCCATGCCCGCCCACACCTGGTTTTGCTCCGAGCGGCGCACATAACTGAACAAAAGATATGCCAAAAGGACAAACAGCCCGAAGATAAGCATCTGAATTAAAGGGAAATAACGCATCTGTAACAATAAATCCGACCCTCTGTAATAAATATATACCTTGTTGTCGTCAAGATAATTCACCTTTATAGGATAGTTTTCCTCCTGCATCGTATATATTTGATTTTCAACATATTTTGGGTCTTTCATCTTGACAGGGTCGAGGTTTCCGTGAGCCAAGACGGTGTTGTCGATGCTGTCCATGATAATGACGGGGGCGCCTACCGCGTTGTCGGTCACATCGTTTATGAAAAGAGTGAACAAATCATCTAAAACGCCTTTTAATTCGGTGTAAATCAACGATTCTTTATAAAACAGCCATTTTGTCTTTCCGAAAAGGTCGATTTTAATAGGTTGATAAACGCCGAACTCTTTTATCATATCGTCGTCGAACCTTGTCTTGTCTTTAAGATGTTCCGGCAAGTTGATGGAGAGGTCGATTCTTGCGCTATTGTCAGTGATTACTACGGGAATGCTGATGTTGCTTTGTATGATGTCGAGGTAAATGGAGGTGTTTTCATCAGGTTTTGCCTCAAGGAAACTCTCGTATGCTTTCGCCAGCAATTGCACGCGTTTCTGCTCTTGCTCGCTCACCTCGTTGAAGAAAATCTTGGTGTAGTTCATCAGCTCGGCGTGACTCTGCACCGCTTCCGCCCACATCTCAATCTGTTTTGTCTCCTGCGCCGCGAAACGTTTCACCAAACGACTCGTGTACTGTATTGATATACTTATGATTATGACAGCCAATACCGTGAGAGCTAAATTCCACCATCTTTTCCGAATGTAAATATTTGTTTTCATTCCACAAAAATACAAAAAAATTGATTAATATAAGGTATGTAGCGAAAAATGTTGTAATTTTACACGTTTTTTTCAAACGAAAAAATTTAAAAAATATTATGGAATATAATTTTGAGGAAATCGAGAGAAAATGGCAGGAATATTGGCGTGATAATAAAGTATATCATGTTGATATTGACCATGATAAGCCGAAGTTTTATGTGTTGGACATGTTTCCTTATCCGTCTGGCGCCGGTCTTCATGTGGGTCACCCGTTAGGTTACATAGCCTCGGACATCTACGCTCGCTACAAACGTCTGAAAGGTTTCAACGTGCTTCACCCTATGGGCTATGACGCATACGGACTTCCGGCTGAACAGTATGCCATTCAGACCGGCACTCATCCTGCTGTCACCACGGAGAAGAACATCAACCGTTACCGTGAACAGATGGATAAAATCGGTTTCTGCTACGACTGGGAGCGCGAGGTGCGTACCAGCGACCCTCATTATTACAAATGGACTCAATGGACATTCATACAGTTGTTCAACTCATATTATTGCAACCGGGCGAAGCATGCCCGTCCTGTCGCCGAACTCGTCGAAATCTTCGGCAAACAAGGCACTGCCGGCCTCGACATCGCCTGCACCAGACCGATGAGTTTCACGGCGAATGAGTGGAACGCCATGAAAGAGAGACAACAGCAGGAAATATTGATGAACTACCGTCTCGCGTATCTCGCCGACACTATGGTGAACTGGTGTCCGGAGCTTGGCACGGTGCTCGCCAACGACGAGGTGCAAGATGGCCTTTCTGTGCGCGGCGGGTTCCCCGTTGTTCGTAAGTCAATGAAACAGTGGCTGCTGCGTATCACTGCCTACGCTGAACGCCTCCTTCAAGGTCTCGATACCGTGGAATGGACGGAGTCGATAAAAGACGTGCAGCGCAACTGGATAGGCAGGTCGATGGGCGCGTCTGTTTTCTTTAAAGTCGCTGATAAAGATATTGATTTAGAGGTGTTCACGACACGTGCGGATACCTTGTTCGGCGTCACCTTCATGGTGCTCGCTCCAGAACACGAGATGATAAAACAACTCACCGCCAAAGAGCAGCGCGCAGCAGTGGAAGACTATGTCACATGGGCGAAAAACCGCTCTGAACGTGAGCGTATATCAGAAGTGAAGAAGGTAAGCGGCGTGTTTACCGGCTCTTATGCCGTCAACCCCTTCAACGGAACAAAAATACCGATTTGGGTTTCCGACTATGTCCTTATGGGCTACGGCACAGGCGCCATCATGGCAGTGCCTGCCCACGACAGCCGCGACTTCGCTTTCGCGCGCCATTTCAACCTCCCAATCATTCAGGTGGTGGCAAAGCCCGACGAGGAGCCGTCAGACCCTTCGACGTGGGCAGAGTCGTTCGACGCAAAAGAAGGCGTGCTCATAAACTCCGACTTCCTCAACGGCCTCACAGTGAAACAGGCTATTGCACGTATGATAGAAAAACTCGAAGAACTCGGAATTGGCAAAGGCAAGACCATCTATCGTCTCCGCGACGCTATCTTCAGCCGCCAACGCTACTGGGGCGAGCCCTTCCCTGTTTATTATAAAGATGGCATGCCTTATGCCATGGATGTGGATAAACTGCCTCTTGAACTGCCGGCAATAGACGCCTACAAACCAACGGATAACGGAGAACCGCCTTTGGCACGAGCAAAAAACTGGGTCACCGAAGAGGGCTATCCCATCGAGACTAATACGATGCCGGGCTTCGCCGGCTCAAGCGGATACTATCTCCGATATATGGACCCGCGTAACGAAAACGAATATTTCAGCAAGGAAGCCAATGATTATTGGCAAAACGTCGATCTCTACATCGGCGGTGCCGAACACGCTACAGGTCACCTTATCTATAGCCGTTTCTGGAACAAATTCCTCTTCGACCTCGGACTCGCATGCAAAGACGAGCCTTTTCAGAAAATGGTGAACCAGGGAATGATACAAGGACGTTCCAGCATCGCCTACCGTGTCAATTTGGAGAAAATCTGCGAATATGCCGTCTGGAAACGACTGAAAGAAAACAAACTGGGGCTTACCTTTGTGCGCGACTACAAAGAAGGACACCGCCGCTTCGACTTCTTCTGCCCGGAAAAAGGCTTGATTATAGAAATCAACAGAATGGGCAACCTCGAAAGAGTGGCGGAACCTTGGCGTAAATTCGCCGATGAACACGGATACCGACTCCTTATGGTGCCTATCGTCGATATTATCAACGACTTCGAACAAGGCACCGACTATGTCCGTCAACGTATGATAGACTTCGCCTTGGGCAAAGACGTCCCCGCATTGATACAAGGCGAGGAATATAGCGGCGGCCCGGTGTTCGTCTCAAAAAACCTGCCCGACATAGAGCAGTTTAGCGACCCCATGCTGGTGGACATCAATATCGTTCACAACGACATACTTGATATTAACGCTTTCCGCGAATGGCGCGACGACCTCAAAAACGCGAGATTTATCTGCGAAAAAGACAAAGAAGGCAATAAGGTGTTCGTCTGCGACTGGCTCGTCGAGAAAATGTCAAAGTCGAAGTTCAACGTGCAAAACCCTGACGACCTCATCTCGAAATATGGAGCCGACACCCTGCGCCTCTATGAAATGTTCCTTGGCCCGCTCGAACAGTCGAAACCATGGGATACACAAGGAATTGAAGGCACCTTCCGCTTCCTGAAAAAGTTCTGGAAACTCTACTCAAAGATAAGCGAGGAACCGGCAACTAAAGAAGAACTGAAAGTTTTGCACAAACTCATCAAAAAAGAAGAAGAAGATATTGAACGCATCTCGTTCAACACCGTCGTCTCCGCTTTCATGATATGTGTCAACGAACTCACCGACATGAAATGCGACAAACGCGCTGTCCTCGAGCCTCTCGCCATCATGATTTCGCCCTATGCACCGCATATCGCGGAAGAACTGTGGCACAAAATGGGTCATGACGACAGCGTCGTCAACCAGAAGTTCCCAGAGTTTGACGCACAAAACGTAATGGAGAGCTCGTTCCTCTATCCGGTGTCTTTCAACGGGAAAAAACGCTTCGACATCGAACTGCCTCTCGATATCAATCAAGACGATGTGAGAACCGCCGTGCTCAATGCGCCGGAAGCAAAGAAATGGCTCGAAGGTGTCGCAGTACGCAAGGTCGTTTTCATTCCGAAGAAAATCATCAATGTCGTCGTGGGATGAAAAAATTATTAATCTGAATAAAAAAGATGAGGACTCTTGGTGGCAAGGCTAAAGTCAAACTTACCAAGACGGCGGCATCGACACCTTATTAATATTAATGGCGTTGTCAATATCGAACACGCCCTTGTTTTTGAAATAAAAAAATAGAAATATGAAAGAAGAACTCAAAAGAATGGACATCCCTTGTCTCATCGCCGACCCGGGTCTGGCGGAGTGGGGAAGAAAAGACATTGAAATCTCGGAGCACGAGATGCCGGGTTTGATGGCGCTTCGCAAGAAATATGGCGACAGCAAGCCTCTCAAAGGAGCGCGTATCAGCGGCTCGCTTCACATGACTGTTCAAACCGCTTGTCTTATCGAGACGTTGAAGGCTCTTGGCGCGGAGGTGCGCTGGGCGAGTTGCAATATCTTCTCGACACAAGACCATGCAGCGGCAGGTGTCGCGGCAGGCGGAACACCGGTGTTTGCCTGGAAAGGCGAGACTATCGACGATTATTGGTGGTGCACCATGCGCGCCCTCACCTTCCCCGACGGCAGCGGCCCTGACCTTGTCGTTGACGACGGCGGTGATGCCACACTGCTGATACATAAAGGCTATGAATGCGAGAACGACCCAAGGCTTCTTGATGTAGAACCTGCTAACGCCGAAGAAAAAGCCTTGATGGGTGTCGTCAAAGAAACCTATCAACAAGACCCGCGACACTGGCATAAAGTGGTGGCCAACTGGAAAGGTGTCTCGGAAGAGACAACAACAGGTGTTCATCGTCTGTATCAGATGAAAGAAGCCGGAAAACTCCTCGTCCCCGCAATCAACGTGAACGACAGCGTGACAAAGAGCAAGTTCGACAACTTGTATGGCTGCCGCGAGTCACTGGCTGACGGCATCAAGCGCGCCACCGACGTGATGCTTGCCGGTAAAGTCGTCGTGGTGCTTGGCTACGGCGATGTCGGCAAAGGCTGCGCACAGTCGATGCGTTCATACGGCGCACGCGTCATCGTCACCGAAATAGACCCTATATGCGCGCTGCAGGCGGCAATGGAAGGCTATAAAGTCACAACAATGGAAGAAGCCGTGAAAGAAGGTAATATCTTCGTTACATGCACAGGTAACTGCGACGTGATTACCCTCGAACACATGCTCCAAATGAAAGACCAAGCCATTGTATGTAACATCGGACACTTCGACAACGAAATCCAGGTCAACGCATTGGAGAATCATAATGGTGTCAAGAAAATAAATATCAAACCACAAGTCGATAAATTTGTCAAACCTGACGGAAAAGCAATCTTTATCCTGGCGGAAGGACGTTTGGTGAACCTCGGCTGCGCCACCGGCCACGCCAGCTTCGTGATGAGTAACTCCTTTACCAACCAGACATTGGCACAGATGGACCTCTGGGAGAAACGCGGAAAATATCCTGTCGGCGTTTACTGCTTGCCGAAATATCTCGACGAGGAAGTCGCACGTCTGCATCTCGACAAGATAGGAGTGAAACTCACTAAACTGACACAGAAACAAGCCGATTACATCGGTGTCCCAATCAACGGGCCGTTCAAAGCTGACATTTACAGATATTAAACAATCGCGGAGACGTTTCATGAAACGTCTCCGCTTTTTTTATATGTTTCATGAAATGTTTCGGCGATTTTAATTGTAAACCCTCAACGAAGTGCCGTCATACTGTGTGAAATACTGTATCAACGGATATCCCGTGCCTTCGATTATGTTGCCGTCGAGAATGGAATATTTGTTGTCGAGACAAGAGTCGATGACAAACGGCAGAGCCACGAAAAGGCGGTTGTCGGGACACGCGTATGGATCGTTTGGCGACATGCGCTCGTAAGCACGGAACTCGTCAATGTTATACCTATATATAATAACGCCGTAACTTGGCAATGGCGCTGTTACATACATCCAACCGCCTACAGTGTTAAGTTCTTGAAATTCAATACTATTAGGATAAATAATAAAATTCAGATTCACATTGGGCGAATTGGGATTTTTAGGTTTGCCGTTGCACGAAACGATAAAACCCGACATCAAAACAGCAAAAAAAATCAACGGTATTTTTGAAAATTTTCTCATTTAAAAAATATTTTGGTGCAAAATTAATATTTTTTTTGATAAAAAACACTCAAAAAGTGAATGAAAAATCTTTTTAAAAAGCATGGATTTTTCATTTTTTCAAAAAAAATCAAAAAATATTGCGATTATAAAATGTTTATTTCTAACGTGTTACAATGCTTTTCAAAAAAACGCCGGAAATATTTTCTCGAAATAAAAATATTTCATTGCGGGAATTCAAAAAAATGTTGTAATTTTGAACGCTAAAAAGTATCCTGAAAAATGGAAATTATTTGAGTAGTATAACATAAAAATTCAAGGTATGTTGAAAAAATTACTATTTACACTCTGCATCGTGCTGACGTCGTGGTCGTTGGCACTTGCACAACAAGGTCGTCTCAAGGGTGTCATTACTGACAAAGATACCGGCGAGCCTGTCGCATTTGCTAATGTCGTTTTGGAAAACGGCGGTACGCAGGTGGGAGGAGCGAGTACGGACTTTGACGGCAACTACGACATTAACCCTATTCCTCCGGGAACTTACGACTTGAGAGCAACATTCGTTGGTTACAACACAGTTGTTATGACAGGTGTTGTAATCCCAGGTAACAAGATTACCTTCCAAGACATCAAGATGAGCATGCAGTCGGAAGTGCTGGACGCTGTTGAGATTGTCGATTACAAGGTTCCTTTGATTTCAAAGGACCAGACTTCAGCCGGTGCTACCATCACCGCCGAGGAAATCGCGAAGATGCCTAACCGCTCGGCAGAAGCTGTCGCCGCCACCGTCGGTGGTGTGTTCTCTTCAGACGGTGAAGTCGGTAACATGCGTGGCGCGCGCGAAGAAGGTACAGTTTATTACATCGACGGCGTCCGCGTCATCGGCAGCCACTCGGTGCCTCAATCGGCTATCGACCAAGTTGAGGTCATGCTGTCAGGTACCCCCGCTATGTACGGCGAC
>OLGV01000073.1_pt1 | contig 40798 bp, 30 predicted proteins | sample 1605761 | NCBI WGS metagenome assembly OLGV01 (sample SAMN03283245) | human gut metagenome | biome: human-associated habitat; material: feces | host: Homo sapiens | place: Peru | collected 2012
TTCATCACGCGGCAGAACATAAAGTCGTCTGTGAAGCGAAGCTCCTCGACCGGCTTTATGCGGTAGATATTGTTTTCGTTTTTCATATAACCTTATATAGCGAAAAAAGTGCGGAAACTGAAATGAACGCGCAAAAAAAAGTGGAATTTAGCGTTTTTTTTACATAAATAACGGCGCTCCGCGCTCAAGGCCCGTGGATTTAGAAAAAGAACCTGCGGCAGGCTGAAGAAACCTGCCGGCGGAAAGAGTTCCGCACTGGATGCGCCTGCGCCGTGGTGTAAGGGTTGCGAGCGCGGACAGCGCGGAGCAAGGCGGAGGCCGCGGCGAAAAACTGCTATCTGCCGCCAGAATAAATTGATGGCAATTATTGCGTTTTTTTAATAGAAACCGGCCGGAGACCGAGCGCAAGCGGGCCCTGGAAGCGCGGTTTTCTGTAGGAATGGAGCGTATGGGGGGGGAATCCGCCGCGGAGAGGAATCTTTGCGCGGATATAAAGATTTTTATTGATGGATATTTTTGGGGCGGAAGCCTTTTGAATATAAAGAGAGTTTTCATAAACACAAACGGACTTTTCTGGAGGTTTTAATGAAAAGAATGAGATTTTTGCTGTGCTGCGTCGTTTCGGCGCTTGCGTTTTTTGCTGCCGGGTGCAGTGATGGCGGTGGAAGCGGTGCTGCGCCGCAGAATGCTGCTGAATTTTCTAAATATTCGGCGGGAAAAATCATAAAGAACAAGGTTGTGTCGCTTTCTGGCGAAGATTCAGGATATTGGGAGTATCTTAAGTTTGAGTCTGAAACAACTGGAAAATATTATCTTTATAAGGATGGTTCGGAACTTCCTGAATATGCAAGGGATTTTGTCTATGAACCGGCAAGCGGAAAATTTTCCGCAGGATCTGGTGAATCAGCAGTTTCATCTTATATGTTCGACACAACCAAGGATGGAAAAAAAGTTTCTGTAATTGCCAAAGAGGAGATGAATTGCAAGGCGGAAAGGCCTGCTTTGTGCGCGGAATGGAATTCGGCCGCCGTATCTTTTACTTTTGATAAAGAGATGAAAGTCGCGGTAAAAAGCCTGTATAATAATGGCAATGGCTTGGAATTTTCCGCAAAATACACAGAGGAAAACGGCTGGATAACAGTTGAGACACAAGCGGATGGTATTCCTTTGTTCTATTCTGCTGCAAACAGGATGTACTATCTTGCATACGAAACGGAGCGTTCCGGGGTTGATGGTGTTGGCCGAAATGCCGGCGAAAACCATATCCTTTTGACTTCGCCGGTATTCATACTTGCGGATATTCAGCTTTAATCTGGAGGACATTGATTTATGAAAAGAACAACAGGACTTATTGCCGCCTTGTTTGCCTGCGCCCTGATTTTTTCATGCGCGAACGGGCTGGATTCCGGTGCGGAAAGCACAGCAAAGAATTCCAGGGAAGCGGCTAAGACGAACAATGTGGATAAAACGTTGCCGGAAGTTGCCAAGGGCTACCTTAGGATAAATACACTTGATACAAGTGCAAAAGATCTTTGGATTTGGAATGACTTTGATCCTTCTGCTACTGCATTATGCAAAAGCTGGACTGAAACCGCATTCCCGATTACAGGAAGAAATGGCGATTTTGTCTATGCGGATATAAAACTTCAGAATGCGCCTCAACAAGTTGGTTTTATTCTAAGAAAAGCTCCAGATGATGAAGGAAAACTTACTGGAGATATACTCTATCTTTTTCCTGCAAAATACAACGAGATTTTCCTGAAGGCCGGCGGCGGCACAATTTATATTGATTCAAATTTTAAAACTGAGCCAAGCGGACTTGCAAGCGCAATGATTACTGGTGAAAACACAATTTCTGCGACTATAAAAGGCATTGCGCTTTCAAAAGAAAATACAAAAGTTTTCAAGGCGGACGGAACAACGGAAATTGAAATCGCGTCCATCAGCGGCGGCGAAATTTCAGTTTCAAAAAGTCTTAAGGAGACAGGAACTGTATATGTTCAATATTCAGACGAAAAAGGAACAGACAAACGTGTCGCAAATTTTGACCCAAAGCTTATAGATGAATGGTTTGATGTTGGTAAGGAAGAAATTGAGACGTTTGGCTATAAAAATGGTGTCTTCACAACATGGGCGCCGCTTTCCACTAGCGCGAAGGTTCTTCTTTTTGAAAATGCCGACGATGCTGTTTCTGGAACTGGATACAAGGTTGCCGCGGAAATTCTGATGAGCCGCAGTAAAAATGGAACATGGAAGACTGAAAATGTATCTTCAACTGTAGGCTCAAATAAATATTACAAATATTCATTTTTTACAAACGGCGTTCAGTATGATGTGTGCGACATCTGGGCAAAATCTGCAAGCAAAAATTCAGTCGCTTCTGCGATTGAGGAACTTAAGTTAAACGGAAACTATAAAAATCCTTTTGGAAACAATGGCTCTGAAACAAAAAAATACAACGATGCTGTAATCTACGAGATGCATATAACAGACTGGTCGCAGGCGTTCCGCAGTCCTGTAGAAAAAGATATGCCTGGAACTTTCAAGGAAATCACTGCTGCCCTTGGAACAAAAGGAGACGGTCAGTTCGGTCAGCACCTGCGGGAGCTAGGAGTAACCCATGTCCAGATTCTTCCGATGTTTGAATATGCTGTTGCAACAAAATCCGTTAAAAACGTCAAGGATGATGGTAAGGACATAATTGAAAGTTCAGAAAATGACAACGCCTATAACTGGGGATACAATCCATACAACTGGAATACTCCGGAAAGCCGCTATGTCCAGAATATGAAAGACGGTTCTGATGCGGTTGAACAGATGCGTGAGATGATAAATGCGTTCCACGATGCGGGAATTTCTGTGATAATGGATGTTGTATACAACCATACATCAGGAACTGGAGACGGTTCAATCTACGACAAGACAGTTCCGAAATATTTTTACAGAATGGACTCTCAGGGAAATTATTCAAACGGTTCAGGCTGTGGAAACGAAACTGCAAGTGAACACGCCATGGTCCGCAAATATATGATTGACTCGCTTAGCCACTGGATGAAGGATTATCACATCAACGGATTCCGGTTTGACCTGATGGGCCTGCATGACCAGGATACAATGAAGGAAATCTACAAGGAGCTTTCAAATATTGATAAGAACGTGCTGGTTTATGGCGAACCGTGGGACGCTGGTTCTAACGCATCCCAAAAACCGCTTGCAACTTCTGCCATTGCAGAAGGTACATATGGTGTGGGCGCATTCGATGATGACTTCAGAGATGCTGTAAAAGGCGGTGAGTACAGTGGATTCCAACTTGGTCAGGTTCAGAGCGCAAATTCTGATAGCAAGATTGTAAGCGGCCTGATTGGAGCAAACAATACCCGGAACTCAACCGGCATTTCCGGGCTTGCGCTTCATTATGCGGAGTGCCATGACAACTACACACTTTTTGACAAACTTGTTTATTCAACAATTGCACCGCTTTCAGGAGAATTTGCAGAAAAATTTAAGAGTGCATATGATGCTGTTATGGCTGATGAGAATAAACTTGAGCTTATCAAAAAGGAAGAAAAGCTTGCGGCGGCCTATGTGTTGCTCAGCCAGGGAACACCGTTCATCAATGGCGGCCAGGAATTCATGAGGACAAAGAAAGGAAATCCGGACAGTTATGCGGCAGACAAAAAAGGCGGTGTGTTCTGGGACAATATTGATGACTGCAATGCGATTGATTTGAAAATGAAAAAAACTTATTCTGATGTATACGATGTCTACAGAGGACTGATTGCTTTGCGCAGAAACTACAATGCGTTCACAGATGGAACAAAATCAACTGCAAAGACGCTTGCAAAGGGAGTCACATTGTACAATGCAAAATCTGATTCATATGAATTTGAAGTATATTTCAATGCCTCTGATACAGATTACACAATACCTTCTGCGAACCTTGGCGGAAACCTTGGTCTTGGATTTGGCAATGCAGATGTTTCATTCGGCGCAAGAGGAAACCGTGTTGAGGTTTCTTCCGGCAAGGTTGAAATTGCCAAAACAGAAACTCTTGTTCAGAAAATTCCTGCAAAATCATTTGTCATACTCAAAAAGTAGCGGAAAAATTCTATGAGCGATAAGGCGGTCCCATGCGTTGTCATGAGGCCGCCTTTTTTTGATGGGCGCAAAGATTCCTCTCCGCGGCGGATTTCCCCCATACGCTCCATTCCTCCAGAAAACCGCGCTTCCAGGGCCCGCTTGCGCTCGGTCTCCGGCCGCCTAAGTCTTTCCTTGAAAAAGCCGCAATAATTGCCATCAATTTATTCCGGCGGCAGACAGCAGTTTTTCGCCGCGGCCTCCGCCTTGCTTCGCACTGTCCGCGCTCGCAACCCTTCCAGCTCGGCGCAGGCGCATCCAGTGCGGAAGTCTTTCTGCCGGCAGGTTTCTTCATCCTTCCGCAGGTTCTTTTTCTAAATCCGCGGGTCTTGAGCGCGGAGCGCCGCTATTTATGTAAAAAAAAACGACAAATTCCACTTTTTTTTTGCACGTTCATTTCAGTTTCCGCACTTTATTCGCTATATAAAGTTATATGAACAAAAATGAAAACAATATCTACCGCATAAAGCCGGTCGAGGAGCTTCGCTTCACAGACGACTTTATGTTCTGCCGCGTGATGAAAAACCCCGACCTCTGCAAGGGAGTCATCGAGCGGCTTCTTGGAATCAAGGTCGAGCGGATTGAGTATCCTGAGCTGCAGAAGGAAATCCGGCCTTACTACAGCGCGCACGGCGTCCGCATGGATGTCTATGTTAAGGACAGTAACAGAATCTTCGACATCGAGATGCAGACAAGCGTTCCGGAAGACCTTCCGCGCCGCATGCGCTACTACCAGAGCATGATAGACATCGACTCCCTGATTGCCGGAAGCGAGTATGAAGCGCTAAAGGAAAGCTACGTTATCTTCCTGTGCACAAAAGACCCTTTCGGGCTGGACCTTCCGGTCTACACGTTCAGCACGGTCTGCAAGGAAAAAACAGATTTTACCCTGAACGACGGAATCAACAAGCTCTTTTTTAACGCGAGCGCCTTTGCGTCCGAAAAAAATCTTGAAATAAAGGGATTCCTGGGTTATCTTTGTAGTGGAAAGCCTTCCGACTATCTCACAGAGGACATCGACCGGCGCGTCGAAAGGCTCAAAATCAACGAGATTTTCAGGAGCGACTATATGATGGATGCACTGCCACTTCACGACGCAAGAAAAGCCGGCTTAAAGGAAGGAATGGCTTTAGGCGAAGCAAAAGGCGAAAAAAAAGGACGTTTGGCTGGGGAACGAAATAAAGCAATCTCAGCCACAAAAAATCTCCTAGAAATGAATGTGCTTACAGTTGAGCAAATTGCGGCAGCAGTGCAGCTTTCTGCTGAGGAAGTCATAAAGATAAAAGATTCCTTGAAAATTTAAGCGTCAATAATTCCCAGGCATTTTTATAAAACAATAATAAAATGTCTGGAATTAATAGATAAATTAATTGTCAAAGAACGGAAAATATAATTGGATGTCATTTAATCCATCGGTTTTGATTTTTTAGGATTTCATAAACATTCTTCAATGAGTTGTTTATGCCCTTTGTTTTTGGCATAGGCTTGTATTTTATATCTGAAACGTTTGTGAAAAATTCAGGGTTAGAATCTACCTCAAAATTCATGTGGATTAAAATTTTGCAAATATATGCCTCATTCCTTGTAAATTCATTTTTTATTTTATATCTTAGGAAAGGATTTCTTTTTGCGCAGGAACTTAATCCCCAAAAAAAGTTATTAAGCATACTTCGCTGAAAATGCAATATTTGAGAGACCTCTTTAGTACATTCCGATTTGTCGTCACTCTCCCTCTTAAAATCCTCTTCAAACCTTTTCTTATAGGCAGCCGCAATCTGAATCAATTTCTTATTTAACTTCCACAATTTTGTCTTCAATCACAGTGTTTTCAGAAACCGTTTGTCTTACCTGGTTTATTATAAAAAAAAACGCACACTTTGCAGAAAAATCTGTTCAGTGTGCGTTAATTAATTTTCTTATATTTTTACTTTATTTCTTAAGAATTACAAATGATTTTGCAGCAACATTTGCTGGAAGAACAGCAGCTTCTGTTGGTGTTCCCGAAGATACATCTACGGATTTTGTGTAGCCTGTTGCATCTTCTATAGCGACATCCGCGTCTGTTGCGTTAAAGTATACGAGGAGGTCGCCTGCTGTGTATTTTGTTACACCAGCTTTAACTGTAGTTGCACTTGCAGAAGTGTTTGCTCCGAATGCAGATGGGTTTGCTTTACGAAGAGCGATTAAACCTTTGTATGTGTTGTAAACATCAGAGTAAGTGTCTTTAAAGGTGAGGTCGATGGCGTTGCATTCATCAATCTCTTTTTGAGACCATGTGTGTCCACCCTTTGTATCTGCGGCATAACTGTCTGGATTACCCTTCTTTGTACGCATAAATTCCTGACCGCCATTAATAAATGGAGTTCCCTGGCTTAAGAATACATAGGCTGCAGCAAGTTTATTCTGGTCAGCAATCAATTTCTTCTGAGTATCAGTAAGCTGTGTAACTGGTTTCCAATACTTAACACATTTATCACTTCCAACTGCGCTTGCACTAAGTGAAATATTCAATTTGTCGTACAATGTATAGTTATCATGACACTCTACATAATGAAGAGCAAGACCCAGCTTTCCTGTTGGATTGCGGTTGTTCTTTCCTGTATCACCAACAAGACCTGTTATAATTCCACTGTCATTGTATGTTCCCTGAACCTGACCTTTTTGGAAACCACCATATTCGCCGCCCTTAATTGCATCTCTAAAGTCGTCATCAAAAGCACCAATACCCATTGGCTCTACTGAAATAGCACCTTCTGTTGGTGTAGAAGCATTTTTATCACCGGCAGTCCATGGTTCTCCATAAACCATAACATTCGGATCAATTTTTACAAGTTCTTTATAAACTTCTTCCATTGTGGATGTATCATGAACACCCATCAAGTCAAAGCGGAATCCGTTGATGTGGTAATCAAGCATCCAGTGTTTCAACGAATCAATCATATATTTTTTGAACATTTTATGTTCTGAATTTGTTTCATTTCCGCAACCAGAACCATTTAAATATGATCCCGAATCATCAACACGATAAAAATATTCTGGAACTGTAGAATCATATAATGAACCACCTTTATTTGAAGATGTATGATTGTAAACTACATCCATAATTACAGAAATTCCTGCATCGTGGAAAGCTTTAATCATATTTCTCATTTGAGATACGGCTTCCATTCCTGATTTTGTTGAATAATTTACATAACGACCTTCTGGAACATTATAATGATATGGATTGTAACCCCAGTTGTAACCAGAATCAGAAACAACTTGAGCATAATCAAACATTGGAAGAATCTGAACATGAGTAATACCTAAATCTTTCAAGTGTTCTGCAAATTTTCCAGAATCTCTAAGATTATTTGTAATATCCTCAAATTTTCCAGTTGAATCTTTTACAAAAGCTCTTGACCAGTCGCGAATATGCATTTCGTAAATTACTGCATCTGAATATTTTTTTGATTCAGTTCCAGAATTGCCGAATGGATTTACATAATTATCTTTATTTCCGTAAGTTGTTCCTTCATTTATGTCAACAATTTCAGAAGCTATAGAATCAGGGCTACAAGATTTTGAATTTATATCAGCAACAAAATAAATTCCATCTGCCTGAGTAATTTCATATTTATAAAATTTTGCTGTACCAATTTCTTCTGTAGCAGACCAAACACCTGTTGTTGAATCTTTAGTCATTGAAATTGTTTTTGATGGAGTACCTTTTAATTCTACTTCTGTACAGGAACCAGATGCGTTTGCTTTTACAGTTTCTGCTTTAAAATTACCAACATTATCAACAGAATCATATAAAAGAACATTTACAGATTTTGCTAATGGTGACCAACATTTAAAAGTTGCAGAATTTCCTGAAAGAGTAAGACCTAAATCATTACCATTATATTCAAAAGCTTGATCAATAATATCAGAAGAAACAGTAATCGAAATTGTTTTTCCATTATAAGAAACTGAATATGGAGTTGCATTTATATTTCCGTCAGAAAGTGTAATTGTAGCTTTATTTGCACTAATTTCAGAAACATCAGAAATTGTTAAAGCTTTTCCTGTTGAATCTTTTACAGAAAGTTTTGTTTTATCAATTAAAGAAAGTCTACTTGTTACAATAGAAATTGTATTTGCATCAGCATCTGTAATTTTTCCGCTCATAATACCCATAGCTTGATTTAAATCAGTGTAATATTCTTTTGGATTTGCAAAATTAAAGTAAAAGGTATTATATTTTTTTAATTCTTCTACATCAATTAATACATCACTTGTCTGTTGAGAACCGTTTGCTGTATTAACAAAAAGTAATCCAAGTGAAGCTACCACATTTGTATCTATTTTAAGCCATTGAAAGTCCCCATCTGAATCACATCCTGTAATTACAGTTGCACCTTTTGGCCACTCACCTTTATTTTTACTAACTTCATCTTTAGTTCCATCAGTCTTTACAAGCCAATACCAAATTCCCCAACTTCCTGTTTCCGGCATGTCAAGAAGATAAATTTTATAATTTTCAGAGCCCCCACCAGTTTCAGAGCTTGAATTTCCATTACTACAACTTGAAAAAACTAAAATTGTAGTAATAAAAATACTTACTATTGTATTAAAAAAATTTTTAGTTTTCATAAAACCTCCTAAAGTTTTACATAAATAATTTTTATAAACTTAAACTCTAATTTTCCGTTTAATTTTTAACACTTTTTTGAATGCTATAGATTAAAAAGAACAATTTTAACCAATTATTTTAATCAAAATATTTTTTAATAAAACCTTCTATTTTTGAAATACCTTCATCTAAAAGAAATATAGCTTCTGACATTTTTTCAAATAAATTATCATCATTTATTTTATTATCTTCTTTTTCAAAAACAATTTCATACCAAATGTAATTTTCATTTGTTGGCGTTCTACTTTTCGAAGTTTTATCATCTTTATCATTTATGATTTTCAAAGTTATACTGTTTTTATCTTTTGGGATTTTCAAAGTTATACTGTTTTTTTCTTTTTTATTAATTTGAAATAAAAACTTCATTAACGAATTAAACATTTCACTTTCTTCTTCTGTATCAAATTCAATATGAAATTGAATAGAATCATTTATATATTCACAATGCAAATAATCAGAAAAATGTTTACCAACTTGTATATAAAACCACTTTTCTTTATTGAATAAATTCGCTTTGTAAGTTTTTCTAGGATATTCTTTTTGACAAAATTCTAAAAATTTTTCTTTTTATTGTTTTGTTATTTTTACCATTAATATACCTCCTGACTCTCCTGAAAAAATTACAAATAAAAGGCGACCCGGTATATATTAACCGAATCGCCCTTTGTTTTTAGAAAATTACAAAAATTTTAGTTTAAAGTAGCAAATGCAAATGAAGCATTTCCATCTACATCTTTAACAGAAATTGTAATACTATAAGTTTTTCCTTTTACAAGTCCTTTTACATTTGAGTTACCACCACTTAATACAGAACCATCAGCAGTTGCATTAGCAGAAGAAAGTTCTACACCGCAACCTCCTTTCCAGTTTTCACCTTCAATTAAGCCAAATTCGAGAGTATCTGTATCTCTTGTCCATTCAAAAACAGCTGTAAAAGTATTTTCTTTAATTTTTGTAAATGCAGGATATGGAACAGACCAAATGTTGTCGTTCATATTTCCCTTAAGACTCCAAGTTGACAAATCAGGAATTGTTGGAGGAATAACTTCTTTTTCAACATTATATGTAACGTATACATCTCCTGTTGTATCATTGCTTTCGTAAGTTGCAACGATTACATTATTTCCTTCACCAAGAAGAACATATGCTCTGTCATTACCCGGATCTTTACCTTTTTCAAGTTTATACTTTGTACCAACTTTCAATTCTTTATTATCACCAAGTTCATAGCGACCTGACCAATCATTTGGTCCTGCATGAAGAGCAATATCTGCACCAATAGTTGAAGCATTCGATACAACCCATCTTGCTTCATAAGTAGCAATCTTTGTTGCTTCATCATAAGTTTTTGCAGATAAAGTTATACCAGAAAGACTTTCTGTCCACTTGTATTCTGGTTTTTCAAAACTACTTCTTCCCCATCCTTCTACGAGCCAGTTTGCAAGCATACAACTATAGTTTGTAAGGAATGTTACAGAAACTTTGCCGTCTGCATATGAAATAGCAAGCTGGTATGGAGTATCTTTTTCAAGTTTGATGCTCCAGGTTGCAGCTGCAGCAGAAGAAACAGATGCACTTGAAGAATTTCCAACTGTTAATTCGGTTTCTGCAGCAGGGGCAAAAACAGAAATTCCGCTCTTAAAACTGAATTTTACAGTTCTTTCTTCGTTAGATGGTTCAAACTCATACTTGTATTTTGCATCACCAGTTGGAGTAACATCAGACTCTTTACCGTTAATTACAATAGCCATTGGAATTGCTTTTGCAGTCTGTTCAATCTTACATGTAACAGAAGCAGGACTACCAGTTACACTAATCTTGTATGATGCACCCGGTGTAAGGGCAACAGGCATACAGTCTGGCGAATCAAAGTTATAAAGAACGGCTTTATCAAAGCTTGTTTCAAAACCTTCGTAAAGTTTTCCGTCACTTGTTCCACGATATGCAACGTTCCAAGCATTGCCTTTTTCTGTAAATGCAAAGTGGCCAGTTTTTGTTGTTGCCAAGAAGCTAAAAGAATAAGATCCATCAGATTCTTTTTTTAAATCTACTCCATCCCAAGATGCACCAGGAAGATCACCTCTAATTTGAAGTGTTGAAACGTCAGTTTCAAGAGCATCGTGCATATCACCTGAACAACTTGCAAATCCAAAAAGAAGTGCCGCTGAAACAATTACACTAATTAATATTTTTTTCATTTAGTTTCTCCTAAATGTTTTGTTTTAGATTTCAACGAAACCATAAGTTTTAACTTGAAAAGAATTATTTATTTTTTTCGTCTTCGTCATTTCTCTGTATGAGATTCTGAGTTTCCTCAGAATGACGATCTATGTGGTGGTTGAGCCAGTCGAAACCACTTTAAATGATTTCAACTTTGGACATTTCAACAAGCTCAATGTCCGCAATCACCACAAATCTATAAATAATTCGCTTTCAAAGATTTATCAAATTAGATATCCCAGCTAACGCCAACACGAAGGGCTGCGCGTCCATCATACCAGTCAACTGGATCGATATCGCCTTTTCCTTCTTTTTCCCATGAACCTTTAACATTTGAGCGGTCAAGATTCAGCTGATCCTGTCCGTCGCCAAAATGCTTGAATGGATCCATGTTGTATACGAACTGTGCGTAAACGATAGGTTTCTTTGCAGCCTTGAACTGCTTTGAAACGCCGAGTGCGAATGCGAACGGATTGTTTACATCTGAATCGAACTTATCGCTGTCAGAAGCAGTGTTCTCTGTCTTGATTCCGATTGCAAGGTTCGCTGTGATGTCCATAGGGAACTTAACCTGTCCAATCAATGTGTTGAAGTAGCGTACTTTATTAGACATATCAAGTCCGTAGTAAACATTTACGCCTTTAACGATGTCGCTGTCCGGCTTCATGCTGAATGTAGCTCCAGCTTTCTTAAGGCGGAACGGAGAATCTGAAGTGCCGTATTTGTTAAATTCGTCTTCATCGATTCCGTCAGACCACTTGTAAGCCTGATAGTTCATATCACCATACGCACCAATTGTGATGTTATAGTCTTCAAGTGTATATGCCACAGCCGGCTTGAATGTAAATTCAGCACCGCCAGTTCTGTCCAAAATAGGTGCATCTTTGTTAAAGAATCCACGAGTTTTCCACCAACCATCTTTAAACATTGCTGTATACCATTCAGAAGCTTCTTTGTCTGTTGTTGTGCTAAGTGTAGAAAGTGGCATTTCAGCAGTTACACCAAGATTGATTGCAAGTCCTTCAACAGGAGCTACAGAACCGTCAAATGTAATAGCCTGGCTGTTCAAAACGCCTAACTGATCAGAAAGATCGAATGTACCGTCATCATGGTTTTCACGAACATAAAGCATAGAAGCCTGCATACCGCGCATTCTGTATCCAAGATTTACATTGAACATATCAGCTTTGTATCCAACTTGAGCAGCTCCGGCAATTTTCTGTGCGCTGAAATCTGTGTCACGATACCAAACATCTGTTGAATAACCAAAATAATCACGAGCATTATCATCAGCGCCAAAAGCTTTCTGATGTGTAGCAACTAATGCCTGTAAAGCCCAACTGAGTTTTCCGTCACCAACTTCAATCTGTGGCATTTTAGCACCGATAACGAAGTCATGTTCAACAGGTTTGTAGAACATATATTCACCGTCATACATACCGTTTGTCTGGAAATCTACAGCGAACATATCGTTAGAAACTCCAGCCCATCCCCAGTAACCATATTTTGTACCTTTACGGTCAGCAGTTTGGTTAGGAGCAAATCCTACATCCCATTTAAGACCTGTAGCTTCTTCAAGAACAGCAACAGATTTTGAACCAAGACTGAATACATTGAATCCACCAACATGGTGGTAACCTGCATCCCAGTTTCCTGTTACAGTTTTCCAAGTAATTGCCTGACGAACATCCGGTTTTGCATAGTTGAAACCTGTTAAGAAATTGATGTAAGGTGTGTTAAATCCAAATTTTAAATGTCCCAAGAATGGGCGTGAACCTGGTCCAGGAATTGTAGTACCATTAGCAGCAGCAGAGTTATCTGTTGTTTGAGCAAGATAATCAACTGGGTGAGAGAATAATCCTGAAATTAAACCTTTTAATCCATCTTCAAAACTTGTTGTAACTTCATTTGCAATATTTTTTTGATAAATATAATTTACCTTTTGATCTCCATCATAGTTTTCAAGATCTGATTCAGAAAGAGCAATTTCAATATACAATGGACAATTTGGCAAGAAGTTACCTACAAATTTATTGTATGATTTGAAACCAACACTTACACTGTCAAGATCAAGACCTTTCTTTGTAGAATCAATAGCACCCTGTGTTCTGTAGTTTCCCTGAACACCCATCATCGTCCAAGAAACAAAGTTGATCTTGGCCTTTGCAGCGCCAGAGTCATCTCCATCGCCGGCAACAAGGTCCGCCACAACGATGTGAGCGTTCTTTCCGCCGAAGCCGTCGTCTACAAAATCAGGCGCGCGGAGGTCTGTAGTCCAGTTTCCGTCTGAAATGAACTTATAGCGGGCCTCTTCACCCATTTTGAATGTGCGTGTAATAGAGAAACCTTTTTCTCCCTTTGTCATAGGAAGCGCTCCGTCCTGCCAGCTGGTAAAGTCGCCGGCAAGGAGAACTTCCGAAGCCCGAGGATTTCCGTAGAAGAACGTTACATCTACAGTTCCGTCGGCATTTTTCTTTGCAGAAACATCAGCGAACAAGGCCGCAGCAGCTACTGCCAAGATTGAGATGAAAGCGAATAATTTTTTCATCTTATCCTCCAATATTGTATTGAACGTAAGAACATGAAAAACTCGATTTTGCTAGACAGAACCGCCCTTATAGGATGTGAACTCAACTTTGCCGGTAAATTTTTAATTTCGGCTCTGTTTTATAACGCACCGTTATTTCCGCATTGCGCAGACAGACACTCCATCATCAATCTATTTTTCCATTCTTTACTTAATTAATTTTATCTCACCTTTTACCTTTGTCAACAAAAAAAATAAGAAAAGTAACTTTTTTTTGAATAATTTGTTATATATGCACTCCCCTGCCCCGCCGATTCAAACAAATAGGGTAGGGGAAGCCAAAAATTTCGGTCTTGTTTTTTTTACACCGGACAATTCTGGCACAAACTTTCTTTAAGCCTGTTAACTTCTTCCAAAGAAAGACCTGTGCATTCCGCAATTGTTTCAGCCGGAATATTCTTTTTAAGAAGATTTTTTGCGGTTTCTGCAATGCCGTCCTGGCGGCCTTCCCTGTATCTGTGGCGGTCATACGCTTCCTGGTCAAATTCTGTCAGATTCATATTCAGCACCTCTGATTTTTGAAGTTTAAAGAAACCGTCAAGAAAATCATTTTTTATGGCAAAATTCACGGCTTCATTCACCGCCTCCTCCTTTGAAAACCCATTCAAAAGATTTGTCTTTACGCGGTTTACATACTGAATGTAATCATACAGCGGTTTGCACTTTTCTCCAAGAATTTTATTTCTTCCGCTGTTTATATTTATAACCGTGGCCGTCCATTCAAAATCGACATCAGACCGGGGACATTCAAACGCGGCAGAAAGCTTTTGTTTTTCCACATCCGGAATATCTCTTGGGCCGCTGTAGAACACCACAAAATTTGGCGTTGGAATTTTCACAAGGCGGCTAGTATAAAGGTCTTCATCTATTTTGGTAAGATACTTCTGATATATTTGCGCAAAATACATAAGTCCACGGAGCGGCATATTCGGATTAAAGGAAGACTGCTGCTCATAAAGATTTAGCTGAGAGTCCAGAAGAAACGAAATATCGTTTTTCATAGTTACATAGATTATGTCTTCTATTGTATTCAGCTCCAAGTCGTCCGGATTAGTATAATCAGTGTCGTTCAGGGCATTGTAAAGAGAAAGAAGCCAGTCCTTATGCTCTTCCCCGCCAAAAATAGCTTTAAACAGAGTATCCTGATACGTGCGCTGAGGCACAGAAATAATATTTTCATTCATAACTATATATCGCAAAATGATTAAAAAAAAGGAAATGAATGAACAGATTTTTGTATTATTTTCCAGAATATAGGGTTTTATAAATTCAGCACAAAAATTGAATAAGCCGCCAGAAAAACGCAGGGAATTTTAGGCCGGCCGCAGAAACGCCGCGGCAGCCAGGGAGTTTTTATTTTTCGCAATGTGATTTGCACATTCCGTTCTTGAATGAGCCGCAGCATGAGCATCCGCCCGGTATTCCGGTTTTCTTTTCTATTCTTTTCTTTTTTAAAAACAGGAATAAGACAAATGCCGCCCAAAAAACAATAACGGCGCAAATAATAATGTTCGCAATCATTTTAGCCTCCCAAAATTTTTGCTTTTTAAGAAAGGGCTTTCTGGAAAAGCCGCCCGCGGCCTTTAGCTCAAACTGCAGGGTCTTTTTCCAGAAAACTCCTGGCAATTCCGTCTTTCAGAACACGAATGCTTTTCATTCTGAACAACGTCTTGCCAGGCTGCCCAGCCGTTTTAATTCATCACTTTTTTAGAATCCATTTCTGCATAAGGATTTCTTCTGAAAAGTCCAAAAAGCATTGCCGCAAGGAAAACGACCGCAAACACTGTTCCGGCTCCAAAATGTCCTTGCGTGAACAACATTCCAAGCTGATAGACAATTAGCGTTACGATGTAGGCAAACGCATTCTGGAACAATATTGCAAACCAGAACCATTTTCGGTTGCGCAGCTCGTTAGCCATTGTAGAAATCGCCGCAAGGCACGGAGAGTCAAGCAGATTAAACAAAAGGAAGCAAAATGCGGCAAGTCCGGTCGGAAACCATTTTGCAATCGCATCAACCGCCCTGATAGCACTGCCCTCTTCTTCCGGCTCCTCCCCTTCTTCCGCGGAATGTTCATCCGAACCGGCAGATTCATAGTCAGGAAGCACATCGGCCACTCCCCCTGCTCCGGCAAGCGCCTCTGTATCCTCATCGCTTGCGCCGGCAAGCACGCCCATCGTGGTAACAATGCCTTCTTTTGCGGAAAAACCGGAAAGAACAGAAGCCGCGCACTGCCAGCCGCCGTCTTCTCCACCAAAACCAAGCGGAATGAACGCATAGCGCAGCACGCCGCCGACTTTCGCCATTATAGAATTGTTCGCATCTTCAACAAGTCCGAAAGAAACTTTTTCCGGCACAACCTCGTTTGTTTCAACAACATCAGCGACAGCCGCAGCCTCAGAAGATTCCGCTGAAGCCTCAACCGCTGTTTCAGCCTCTGCAACTTCAGCCTTAGATTCCCAGCCGTAGCTAGAAAGGAACCACATCACAAGACAAGCAAGGAACAAAATTGTTCCGGCCTTCTTAATGAATGACCACAATCTTTCCCATGTGTGAAGAAGAACTGTCTTAAGCTGCGGAATATGATACTGCGGAAGCTCCATGATAAACGGAGCAGCCGGTCCGTGGAAATATTTTGTCTTCTTAAGAATGATTGAAGCAAGCAAAACGCATGCAATTCCAATCGCGTACATAGCAGGCGCAACCCAAGAACCGTTAGAGTTTGTGAATTTTGTGGCGATAACAGCAGCAATCATTGCGATTACAGGAAGCTTCGCGCCGCAAGGAATCCATGTTGTCGTCATTATTGTCATACGGCGGTCGTTTTCGTTTTCTATTGTGCGGCTTGCCATAATTCCAGGAATTCCACATCCAGAACTTATCAGCAATGGAATGAACGATTTTCCAGAAAGACCGAATTTTCTAAAAACGCGGTCCATAACGAACGCAATGCGAACCATATATCCCACATCTTCCAGAATTGAAAGAAGAACGAACAAAACTGCCATTTGCGGAACAAAGCCAAGAACCGCGCCCAGGCCTCCAAGGATTCCGTTTACAATACAGTCAATAAGAACCGGATTTGCGCCCGCGTTTTCAAGCAAGGTCTGGGTTCCGCCCTGAATCCATTCGCCGAACAGAACATCATTTGCCCAGTCAGTTCCCATAGTTCCAACCGTAGAAACCGCGACCCAATATACAAACCACATTACAGCAAGAAAAATCGGAATTCCAAGGATGCGGCTGGTAACAATACGGTCAATCTTGTCGGAAGTTGTCATCGTTTTTCCTGATTTTACAAGAACTCCGTCAAGAAGCGATGAAATATAATTGTACCGTTCATTTGTAATTATTGACTCAATATCGTCACCGTGAGCTTTTTCAAGGGATTTTGTAATTTCTTCCGCCTTTGCTTTCGCGGCAGAATCCAGCCCAAGTTTTTCAAGAATCACACTGTCGCGCTCAAGAACTTTTATTGCTGTCCAGCGGCGCACAGATTCTTTTACAGAAGCCGGAAGAAGCTCTTTTATTTCTGCAACAGCCTTTTCCACATCAGAAGAAAAGCACGGCAAAGGATTTTTTGCATTCTCCGAAGCCGCACGGGCAGCAGCCTCTGCAACTTCCTTTACGCCTTTTCCATGCAGGGCGACAGTTTCCACCACTTTGCAGCCAAGCTTTTCAGAAAGTTTTTTCACATCGATTTTGTCGCCGGATTTTTTAAGGGCATCGACCATATTCAAGGCAACAACAACAGGTTTTCCAAGCTCCAGAATCTGGGTTGTAAGATAAAGGTTTCGTTCAATATTCGTCGCATCAACAATGTCGATTACAGCAGACGGTTCGTCCGAAGCAAGATAATCGCGGGAAACAACTTCTTCGCCAGTATACGGAGAAAGCGAATAAATTCCCGGAAGGTCGGTAACAACAAGGTCTTTGTTTCCTTTTACTTTTCCTTCTTTTTTTTCAACAGTTACTCCCGGCCAGTTGCCTACATACTGGACAGTTCCGGTAAGCGAATTGAACATCGTGGTTTTTCCGCAGTTTGGATTTCCTGCAAGAGCAATTTTTGTACTCATCTTTTATTCCTCTTTTTTATGAACGCCCCGGCGCCATCCGCACGAGGTATCTTCCGTTCTTTGTAAGGTTTTGTATCCGACTAGTCCGCCGGTACACGAATCACTCGACTTCTATGTTTTCCGCATCCGCCTTGCGCACAGAAAGCTCATATCCGCGGATTGTAACTTCCACAGGATCTCCAAGAGGCGCGACTTTCCTGACAAAAACCTTGCAGCCTTTTGTAAACCCCATATCCATAAGACGTCGTTTAAGCGCACCTTCTCCATTCAGTTTTTTTACTGTAACCGTGGAATTTACGGCCGCTTCTTTTAATGTGCTCATTTTTATCCCCCAAAAATTAATTAGAACCTATGCAACTTGAATTTTTGACGCCATGCTTTTATCTATGGCGATGCGAGACTCTTTTACCTTGACAATCAAGCCTGTTGGAATTTTTTGAATAACAACAATCTTTGAGCCTTCCGAAAATCCCATATCCGACAAATGCTGTCTTGACGCCTGATTTCCTTTTACCGACGTAACCGACACCTCATCCCCGACTGATGCAAAAAGTAACGGCATACTATTTCTCCTGTGGCCTGAAAAACAAAAATGCTACAAAGTTAGCCAGCGTTAACTATATTAGTTTTAAGAATATGAGATGTCAATATTTTTTTAACCTTAATTTCGAGTTTTTTTGCAAATTATGAAAGAACGCTCTCGGCAGATTTCCAATTTGCTCAGATGGATTTGGCGCGAATTCGGGTGCTCCGCACTTTTATTAATTCAATCGCCAAAAATCTTCTCAAATTGTAAATCTGCCTGCGCTTTTATTCTTTTTACAAAAAACTCAATATTCGGGCTTTTAAAATTTTCAGAGGGACTTTAAAAGGCTGTATTTTCCTGCCAGAAAAAACAGCCTGCTAATCGTTTGCGCGTTTAAAGAAGCGGCCGACGATGTCCTTTGACTGAAGGACATTTATAAAGGCATTAGGATCGGCTTTGCGGATCTGCTTTTCAAGCGAGCCGCTTTCCTGGGCATTGACCACCGTGTACAGAAGTTTGTGCTCAACATTTTTAAAGCAGCCTTTGCCGGTAAAAACCGTAGCGTCATGATTTGTCTGCTCGTGGATTATTTGATAGATTTCCTTATCGTTATCCGTAATAATCAGAAGAGTTGTTTTTTCATACTTTTTATAGAGCAAATTCAATGTCTGGGTAGAAACGTACTGAAAAATTATTGAATACAACGCCGCGTTCCAGCCAAAAAGCAGCCCGGCCGCAAGAAGAACGGCTACGTTGAACGCAAGTATATAATTCCAGGCGGATTTTCCTGTTTTTTCAGCAATAAAAATCGCGATAAAATCTGTTCCGCCAGACGAGCTGCCGGCAAAAAGGCACAGGCTTATTGAAACCGCATTCAGAATTCCGCCGAAAATTGAGCACAACAAAACGTCCTGAGTAAGAAAAAACCCCGGAACAAAATCCGTAAGCAATCCGGAGACAACAATCATCACTACTGAATAAAAAGTAAACTTTTTGCCAATCCACAAGAAGCCGATTATCACAGGAAAAACATTAAGTCCATAGACAAGAACCGAAAAAGGAATCTTTACACCGCCGAACTTCTGGACCGCCTCCTGAATCAAAAGCGCAAGCCCCGTAAATCCGCCGGGAAACAAATTGCCTGAATGCACAAAAGTCTTTATATTCACAGCCATAATTGCCGCCCCTACAAGAACCAGCAAAAGTCGTTTTAACTTACAAAAAAAAGAAGATTTCATATTTTTAATTATAAATGAAAATACGCTTTTAAACAAACTTAAAAAACTTGACTAGATTTTTGATTTCTTCTATAAATATAAAAACGACAAAGACGTCTGTTTAAAGCAATTTTTGTTTTTTGCAAGAATTGTTTTAAGCAGGCGTCTTTTTTTTTTGGTTTTTAAGGGCTTGGCCCTTAGGAGAATGGGTAGGGCGCAACAAAGTGCGACCGTAGGGCAAGGCTTTGCCCTTCAGCTAAATTCAGGGGTTACAATATGTGTGGATTTGTAGGAGCATTTGATTTAAGCAGCGGCAGCCAGCCGATTGATGAAGGTCTTAGGGAACAGCTTCGCGCGGAAGTTCTTGAGATGAGCAAAAAGATTCGTCACCGGGGACCGGACTGGACGGGCGTTTACACCGGGAAAAATGCTATTTTGAGCCACGAGCGTCTGGCGATTGTCGATCCGCTTTCTGGTAAGCAGCCACTTGTAAGCGATGACGGAAAAATCATTCTTGCCGTAAACGGAGAAATTTACAACCAGAAACAAATCCGCAAAGAATTTGAAGGAAAATACAACTTTAAGACGCAAAGCGACTGCGAAGTTATTATTCCGCTTTACAAAAAATGCTGCGCGGAAGGCAAAAATTTTGGCGGAATGATTGAAAAACTTTCTGGAATTTTTGCGTTCGCGCTTTATGACTCTGAAAAAGATGTCTATTTAATCGCCCGCGACGAAATCGGTGTAATTCCGCTTTACCAGGGCTGGGACAAGCAAGGCCGGTATTATGTCGCATCTGAACTAAAGGCTCTTGAAGGCCATTGCATGACAATAGAGGAATTTCCGAACGGTCATTATTTTTATTCAAAAGATGAAAAACCGTCGCGCTGGTATTTCCGCGACTGGGAATCTTACGAAAATGTAAAAGATAGTCCGAAAGCGGCCGACGACAAAGGCGAAATCATAAATCCTAGTGTAATTGAAAAAGTAAAGGTCGGTCTGGAAAATGCGGTAAAAGCCCAGCTTATGAGCGATGTTCCGTACGGCGTTCTGCTTTCCGGCGGATTGGATTCTTCGATTATTGCCGCGGTTACTCAGAAATTTTCAAAAATGCGCGTGGAATCGGATTCCACGGAAGAAGCATGGTGGCCGAAACTTCATTCATTTGCGGTTGGACTGGAAGGCTCGCCGGATTTGATTGCCGCGCAAAAAGCGGCGGATTACATCGGAACTGTCCATCATGAAGTTCATTTTACAATCCAGGAAGCATTGGACGCTTTGCCAGATGTGATTTACCACATTGAAACCTATGACATCACAACTGTACGCGCATCGACACCTATGTACCTGCTTGCGCGCGTAATAAAGTCAATGGGAATCAAAATGGTTCTTTCCGGCGAAGGCAGCGATGAGCTTTTTGGAGGATACCTGTACTTTCACAAGGCGCCGGACGCAAAGGAATTCCACGAGGAGCTTGTGCGCAAAATGAGCAAGCTGCACTTGTACGACTGCCTGCGCGCAAACAAATCCCTTATGGCATGGGGCGTTGAAGGACGAGTTCCTTTCCTTGACAAGGATTTTATCGACATAGCGATGCGCCTGAATCCTACAGACAAAATGAGCATAAAACTTCCGGACGGAAAGCAGCGGATTGAAAAGTGGGTTCTGCGGAAAGCGTTCGAGGATATGCTTCCTGAAAGTATATGCTGGCGGCAGAAGGAACAGTTTTCTGACGGCGTAGGATACAGCTGGATTGATACTCTTAAAAAAATCACGGAAGAGAAAGTAAGCGACGCAGAATTCGCGCGCAGAGAAAACCGCTTCCCTGTAAATCCGCCGAAAACAAAGGAAGAATATTACTACCGCGAAATTTACAGCCGCCTGTTCCCAAGCGACAGCGCGGCAAAAGTTGTTCCGCACGAGGCGGGAGTCGCCTGTTCCACGGCAAAAGCCCTTGAATGGGATGCCGCATGGAAAAACATGGACGAGCCAAGCGGCCGGGCAATCAGCGGCGTCCATGACGATGCCTACAAGGCTCAGAAAAAATAAAATCTGTAAAATCGGCAAGATTGGCAGAAATCCGGAGCTAAGAAATGATTTGTGCCGCAGGCGTATTGAGCCGGGCGCGTTCATTAGCCCCGGTGTTTATTTTTTCCAGTAGGCCGGAACAAAGAAAATCAGCATAGTGTAAAGCTCAAGACGGCCAGCAAGCATTGCAAAGCAGTACCACAGTTTTACAAAGGCCGGCAAAAAGCCGTAGTTTCCGCTAGGCGAAAGCGCTCCAAAACCTGGTCCGATGTTTCCGACCATTGAAAGCGCGCCTGTAAAAGCCGTAAAAATATCGAGCTTTCCAACGCAGCCAACGAATGTGGTTACAAGAATAAGTAAAAAATACAGAAGCAAAAACGATGCGACCGAAAAAACAAGACCTTTCCGGGCAGGATTGTTATTTATCCTTAAAGAAAAAACTCCGTGCGGATGAATCATTTTTCGTATTTCGTTATTAACCTGCTTCCACAGAATTACCCAGCGGATTACTTTAATACCTCCGCCTGTTGAACCTGAACAGCCGCCTATAAAAAACAGCACAAAAATAAAAAACTGCGCCGTGCTTGGCCAATCTATAAAATCTGCCGTTGAAAATCCTGTAGTTGTAATGATGGAAGCTGTCTGAAATGCGGAATGCTTAAGAGCAGTCCAGAAAGAGCCGTAAATCCGGGTTACGCACAGGGCAATTGAAACAGCAAAGAAAACAAAAATTCCGAAATACGCCTTTAGCTCGGAATTTTCATAGATTTCACGCCATTTGCCACGGACAGCAAAATAAAAAAGACTGAAGTTAATTCCGGCAAGAAACATAAAAACCGTGCATATCACATCAATCGCGGTTGAATTGTATGCGCCGATGCTGGCGTTTTTTGTAGAAAATCCGCCAGTTCCCAAGGTTGCAAAGGCATGGGCAAATGCGTCAATAAAATCCATTCCAAAGATTTTTAAAAGAATTGCCTGCAAAACCGTAAGAATCAAATAGGAAATCCACAATATTTTTGCAGTCGTTGTAATCTTTGCTGTAACCTTGCCCTTTTCCGGCCCGGTCGTTTCCGCCTTTATCAGCTGAAATCCGCCAACTCCAAGCAGAGGAAGCAGGGCAACCGTAAGCGCGACAATTCCCATTCCGCCAAGCCAATGCGTAAGGCAGCGCCACAGATTGATGCTCCGCGGAAGACTTTCAACATCGCCAATGACTGTCGCTCCGGTAGTTGTAAAACCACTTACACTTTCATACAAAGCATCCGCAAAATTCGGAACAGCGCCGGAAACGAGCAGCGGAATCATTCCAAAGAAACTTGTAAAAATCCAGCAGCATGCCACAACAAGGTAAGTTTCCCGGACGTTAAGAGAAATCTTTCGTTTTCTGAAAAAAAACATCATGGCCGCACATAAAATCCAGCTAACAAGCATTGGAACTAAAAACGAACTGATTACATCAAATTCTCCGCAGTAAACGGCGACTCCAGCCGGAATTAAAAAAGTTGTTCCAACAATCGCAAGCAAAACAGAAAGAATACGTATCAAGTCAACTATAAACATACTTTATTTACCCGATTATTCGATAACATTTCCGAATTCTTCCAGAACTTCGGCAGCCTCTTCGGATTTTACAATAAGAACAAGATGGTCGCCGGTTGCAAAAACTGTATCGCCGACAACGATTTCATATTCATCTTTTCCAGAATGGCGGTCCAGCAGGACAAAATATTTTCCAGGCTCAGCAATTTCCTTCATAGTTTTTCCGGAGACTTTTGAAGCGGCGCTTATCTCACATTCAATAATCTCAAAATTGCTGTTTGCAATTGTATGAATTTCTTTTACGGACTTTCCGCGCATGTGGCTCATGATTGAGTCAACAACAACATCCCGCAAGGCTATTGAAACGTCAATTCCAAGTTTTGCCGCGATTTCAGAAAATGCGGAATCTTTTACCAGTGAAATTGACTGTTTTACGCCCAGGGATTCAAGGTAAGCCGCAACGACCATATTCATCTCGTGGTTATGCGTCGCGCAGATTGCCAAATCAAAATCCGGAATTCCTTCCTCGCGCAAAAAAGTTTCATCGGAAGCATCGCCATTCAGAATGCGGGCTGTTTTTCCGAACCGTTCAGAAGCCGCCTTCGCAAGCTCATAATCCGTGTCAATTATTACAATGTCCTGGGCAGGGGAAAAATTCATTTCGGCAATTCTTTTGAAAATAGAAATTTTCTGCGGCTGAATGATTTTTTCCGCAATCAGAGTTCCAATTCTTCCCGCGCCGACAATCGCGATTTTTTTAAATTCCCGCTGTTTTGAACCGCAGAGCTCCACAATTTTGCTTACATCTTCTTTTTTAGAAAGAATTCCAAGCGTGCAGCCGGCCTGCATTTCTGTAGAACCGCCAGCCAGCAGCGTTTCTCCGTTCAGCTCAACGTAGGCGACCAGCATATTCAGATCAGTAAGGGTTTTCAGCTCCATCAGCTTATGCCCTGCAAGAACGCTTTCTTTTCCAACAGCAATGCGGCTTATCTGCATTTCAGAATTGTCAAAGGTCACAACGTTGCTGACCGCGCCATTTTCAACTGCCTCTACAATCGCTTCCGCCGCCTCTACATCGGGATGAATCATAAAGTCAATTCCGTAGAGAGGCCTGTGCTTTCCGCTAAAAGTATTTGCGTGCGTTCTTTTTGCAGACGCGGTATTCACGTAATAGGCATAGTTCCTTACGCGGGCAATCTTTAAAATTTCAGGATAAACAGCATCCACAAGCGAGCAGGTTATCATATTCACTTCGTCGCTTTCCGTAAGACAGACCAGAACATCGGCCTTTGCGATTCCAGCCGACTCAAGATTTTCAAGGTTGTTTCCGTCTTCCGTAAGAACAGTGCAGTCTATCTGGTCGGCAAGATGCCTTGTGATTTCTTCGTTATTATCAATGAGCGTTACATCATTTCTTTCATTGGAAAGAATTTTTGCAAGCTGGACGCCTGTAAATCCTGCTCCAACTATAAAAACATTCATTAAAACCTCATATTTTTATTCATCGTCATTTTCGCTAAGAAGCTTTGACTTTCCGTTTGAAACAACTGTAATCGAAGCAACAACCAGCGCGCAAACAATCGCCGCGGCAAGCGCTTCCAAAAATGCGCCGGGAAGAATCGCAATCATCAGGGCAATGTATCCGAGTCCATCCATCGCAGCAGAAATTTTTCCGTTCAAAAACACATACATTGAACCGATAACCGCAAAAGAGTGGACAAGGCTTGAAACAATCGCCGTAACCAACGAATTAATGCTCTTAGGGCAATGCGGAATAAGCTCTACAAATTTAAAAATTCCCCAGGCAACAACGCCAAAAAGAACCCTTGGCAGAACAGAACACAACGGGTTTACAAAAAGCGGGTCCAAAACTCCCGAAGGATTTGCGGCGGCATTAACAAGGCTTGTAAGTCCAAAAATAAGTCCTGTAACAATTCCGCCGGGAAGTCCGGCAAGGATAGCCGCCAGAACAACTGGAATGTGCATAATTGTTAAAGAAACCGTAGGGCTTATCTGAATATACCCAAGGTGAAGCCCCGGAATCCCCAGAAGAATAGTAAGAGCACTTAATGCGGCAGTAAGAGCAATCTGCTTATTTTTATTAACAATAACCGAAGACGATATTTTATTCATTTTTATTCCCATTTTAAATTTAAAAGTTTTTTAGCCCAAATATCAAGTTTTTTTGAATCCGTTTAAAACTCTAACACTTTTATCTATTAATATCAAATTTTTCAAGGAAAAACATCGCCTTAGGCTACAAAAAAATCAGTAAAAAAAACCTTACGAATTAGTCTGTTTTGAAATTAATTTTCACGAATATTTGACTTTCCACACTTTTAATAGCATAATGTACATTAACTTAATGACCATTAAATTAACGCACATTATATGAGGCGATGCCATGGAAAAGTTTTATGACAGAAAAAATGAGTTACAGGCTCTTTCGCAGATAGAACGGCAGTCACACAAAACTGCTTGTTTTACCGTAATTACTGGTCGTCGTCGCATTGGTAAAACTGAACTTCTTGGGCACTTTATAAGCGATAAGAAAAGTGCATATCTTTTTACAACACGCAGTGCTGAAAAAGCTCTATGTACTCAATGGCAGAAAACTCTGGAAGAAAGTATTGGTTTAAAAATCTTTGGAACTGTAGAGACTCTTTCTGACATTTTTGAACAGATAATGCTTTTTTCAAAAGACAATCACTTTACTCTAGTCATTGATGAGTTTCAGGATATTGAGTATGTAAATAAATCATTTTTCAGTCAAATGCAGAATATTTGGGACAGCAATAAGGCATCATCAAAGATCAACTTGATTGTTTGCGGTTCCATTTATTCATTGATGACGAAAATCTTCAAGAATGATAAAGAGCCCCTTTTTGGAAGAACAACTCATAGTATTCACTTGAAGCCTTTTACGCCGTCTGTTGTAAAAGAAATACTTGTGGACTTTAATCCAAAATACAAAGCAGAAGATCTTCTTTGTCTTTATATGCTTTCTGGTGGTGTTGCTAAATACATATTTCTTTTGATGTATTCTGGTGCAACCTCCAAAGATAAAATGCTTAGTTCGGTATGTAATATGGCTTCTCCGTTTTTGACAGATGGTCGTGATATACTCATCAGCGAAATCGGAAAGGATTACGGAACTTATTTTTCAATTCTTCAGGCAATTGCCAGTGGGCATACTTCTCAAAATGAAATTGATTCTGTTATCCAGAAAAACACAGGTGCTTATCTTCAAAACCTGCAGAAGGTATTTGGAATTGCAGAGCAGATTCGACCCCTGCTTTCTAAGAGTGAAAGTCGTAATGCCAGATGGCAGATTGTTGATGAATACATGCTTTTTTATTTCCGCTTTATTTTTTCTCACCAAGATTTGCTTGAGCTTGGATATTATGAAATGGTGAAACAGCTTATTCTTCGGGATTATGAAACCTTTACTGGAAAAACTCTAGAGCGTTATTTTACAGCAAAGCTGCAGGAAGAAGGCAATCTTACTAAGATTGGCGGATGGTGGGACAGAAAAACTGAAAATGAAATCGACATTATCACGATAAACGAACTGGACAAAACTTGTAAGGTCTATGAAGTAAAACGTCAGGCAAGCAGAGTTAAACTTGATAAGGTCGAGATAAAAGCCCAAGCTTTTATGCAGAACCTTCATGGTTATACACATGAAATAAAAGGATTATCCATGGACGATATGTAAAAAAAAACAAAAAAACCCAAAACTTGACTTTGAACAAGTTCAGGCATACACTTAACTCTGCAGGAGGCTGTTTTGACAAGTCTTTTCACATTTCTTTTTATCTGGTCAATAATTTCTCTTACCCTTGTTTTTTTTGCAACCAGAAAAATCATGTCAAAAAAATATGTCCGCCCCCTAAGGCTTTCAATCATAAGCACCGCGGTCATGACACTGGCCCACATTTTTATAATCAACACACAGAACGAAAAAGTCGCTTCCGTATGCTACTCGGTTTTCTTCATTTTTATCAACATAATGATTTTTTCAATTTTCGACTTTTCAAAAAAATACACGAAATTTAAATACCGGCTGAAAACGCTTTACAAAATTTTCATAGGAATTATCTGCGCGGACAGCACAAGTCTTTTTCTGAACATATTTTTTGAACATTCTTTTGGATTAAAAAAAGTTCCCGTCCCGGCATTTTTAAACGACTGTCCAAAGGAAATTTTCAAAATCTCCATGAAATGGCCTTACCAGCTTCACCTTGGGCTTTGCTACTTTATCCTTATCCTGCTAATAATCATCATAACCGCAAAAATCATAACTACGCCAAAAATCTACAGGTTCATGTACTCGAATATCCTGCTTGCGATTTCCATAAATATTTTCGGGGATTACTTTTATGTTTTTCTTGGTGCTCCGATTGATTTTTCAATTATTTTCACTGCAATTTCGGTGATTCTGCTCTGCATTTTTACCGTTTACCTTACGCCGGAAAAATTGCTGCAGACCCAGCTCCAGGCAGTTGTATCAAATATGAATGATTCTGTAATCCTTTTTGACACAGACGGCGAAGCGGTTTACAAAAATTCTTCGATGATTGAATTTGAAAAAGAATTCGCCGACGAAAATTTCAACCTGAGCAAACTGTTCAGTGAGATTCACACCGACAAAAACATCACATCCTTAAAGGACATTACGGACCACAATTTTGACAAAGAAATTCAAAAAAACGGCAAAACCTTTACCTTCAACATTTTTATACGGACTTTAAAAGATGAAGACAAGAAATTTCTTGGAGCGTTTTTCGTTATCCGTGACAAAACGCTGGAAACAGAAAAACTGAATAAAGAAAAATATCTTGCCATCCACGACAAGCTGACAGGACTTTTGAACAAGGACGGATTTTACGAACAGACAAAAGAAATTCTTCTTAAAAATCCAGATGAAAAATACATGATTATTTGCAGCGACATTGACAACTTTAAGCTTATAAACGATTTGTTCGGTCGTTATGCCGGAGACAGCTTCCTTGTCCGGGTCGCAGATTCAATAAATAAGCACGCGCGCCCTGAACAGCTTTATGCGCGGCTGGAAAGCGACCGCTTTGGAATCTTTACAAAAAAATCCGACTACGAGGAATACCTGCTTACAAAAAATTCCAAGGATGTTTCGTCAATGTCGGAAAAATTCCATTATCCGGTTACGTTTCATATCGGCGTTTACGAAATTGAAGACAACACAATGCCTGTTTCCGTAATGTGCGACAGGGCGTTTATGGCCTTAAAGACAATAAAGGGGAATCTACAGAAAAAAATCGCATACTACAATATCGAGCTCAGAAAAAATTTAATTTACGAGCAGCAGGTTACTGGCGAATTTCCGGTCGCGCTGGAAAACAACCAGTTTGAAATGTACCTTCAGCCTCAAGTTAAAAATGACGGAAATGTTTACGGAGCGGAAGCGCTCGTGCGCTGGAACCATCCGAAGAATTCAATTGTTTATCCAAATTCTTTTATTTCAATTCTTGAAAAAAAAGGACTTATAATAAACCTTGACAAATACATCTGGGAATGTGCGGCAAAAAAGCTGAAACAATGGAAAGACAACGGAATTGAAGATATGTATATTTCCGTAAATATTTCGCCAATAGATTTTATTTACACAGACATTTACCAGACCTTTGTAAATTTAGTAAAAAAATACGACATAAATCCGCAAAGCCTGAAACTTGAAATAACGGAATCGGCAATCCTTATGAATTTGGAAAAGCAGCTTGTGCTTATCAACAAACTGCGCTCTTTTGGATTTCAGATTGAAATGGACGATTTTGGAAGCGGCTATTCTTCGCTGAATATGCTTAAAGACATTCCGTTTGACATTTTAAAGATTGACATGGCGTTCCTTCAGGCAACGAAAAACCCGGAACGGTCAATTCAGATTCTTCATTCCATAATAAAACTTTCAAAACGGCTTAATATGCCGGTAATCACAGAAGGCGTTGAAACAAAAGAACAGGTTGAATTCTTAAAAGACATGGGAACCGACTATTACCAGGGATTTTATTTTGCGCGTCCGATGAAAGTGCAGGACTTTGAATCAAAATATATAAAGAAATGATATGCTCAAAAAAACGCTTGAAAATTTACCGATAGCACCGTACCTTGACGAAATTTGCGAAACTTTGAAAAAATCCGAATCTCATTTTCTTGTTTTAACCGCAGAAACCGCCGCAGGAAAATCCACGGCCGTGCCGGTCGCGCTTTTAAATTCTTTTCCAAAAAAAATAATAATGCTTGAACCGCGCCGAATCGCAACGCTTTCAATAGCAGACAGAATCTCAGAAATTCTTGGCGAACAGACTGGAAAAACTGTTGGTTACAGAATGCACCTTGAATCAAAAATCTCGGATTCAACGCGAATTGAAATTTTAACAGAGGCGATTCTTACAAAAAAACTTCAGTCCGACCCAAGCCTTGAAGACACGAGCGTTGTTATTCTGGATGAATTCCATGAGCGGTCAATACACGCAGACCTTGCGCTGGCATTTTTAAAGGATGCAATGGCACTTCGGGACGACCTTTTTGTAATCGTCATGTCAGCAACAATTGAGACAAAAAGAATCTCTGAATATTTAGGCGGCGTTCAAAAACCGGCTTCTGTCCTAAAGATTCCGGGCAGGCAGTTTCCGGTTCAGATTGAATACGCCGGGTGCAAAACGCCTTCAAAGGCAATCCAGGAACAAACCAGCCTTCTAAGAAAAGAAAACAAATTTGAAACGATTCTTGTCTTTCTTCCAGGAATCGCAGAAATACGCCGCACGCAAAATGAACTTTCAGAATACAATTTTCCGCCGGAAGAAACTGAAATTCTTGCGCTGCACAGCTCAATCAGTTTTTCAGAACAGCAAAAAGTCCTTGCTCCGCAACCCAAAAACAAAATACGGATAATCCTTTCTTCCGCGATTGCAGAAACTTCAATAACAGTACCTGGCGTAAAAACCGTCATTGACTCAGGCTGGGCAAGGCTTAACAAAATGAATATCTCTTTGGGAATGGAACATCTTGTTACCGCGCGGGAAAGCATTTTTTCTGCCGAACAACGGGCAGGCCGCGCAGGACGCCTTGCGCCCGGAAAATGCGTCAGGCTCTGGAACAAAAATGACGTGCTTCTGCAAAATGCTCCGCCGGAAATTCTGCGCGCGGACATAACATCTTTAGTCCTGGAATGCGCACTATGGGGAGTCCAGGATGAATCAAGACTTAGCTGGCTGGACAGACCAAATCCGGCGGCGTGGAGCGAAGCGTCAAAACTTTTAAAAGAAATCGGCTGCCTTGCAGAAAGCGGAACAATAACAGAAACCGGAAAATCCGCGCTAAAGATAGGGCTTCATCCGCGGCTTGCAATCGCCGCCCTTTACGGACATCCAGAAATCGCCCTGGAATTTTCAAACTATTCAAAGTCTTCTCCGGAGATACAAAAACGATTTTTACAAAACCTTGAAAAACGGTTAAATTCGCTTCCGCCGCAGAAAAAGCTGACTTCAGAAGTTCCGTCAAAATCAGCCGCGCTCTTAGCCGGATACCCGGACAGGCTTGCAAGACAAACTGAAACAAAAGGAGTCTACCAGTTCCCGAACGCCCGCCTTGCCCATCTAAAAAAAGAAACAATCGAACGCAATGCAATTCTTCCAGAATGGATTGTCGCCCCGGAAGTTGATTCAGGCGCAACAGAAGGAACAATTTTTTCATACATGGAAGTTTCGGCGCAGGACGCAGAACAATTCCTAAAAGACCGCACGGAAACAAGAACAGAAGTTTTTTTTAAGGACGGAAAGATTTTTAAGAACGAACTTAAAGTCTACGGAAAAATCGTGCTTTCCATAAAAAAACTGCAGCCTTGCGCAGACGATTTTGCCGCGGCAATTTGCACGCAAGTCAAAGAAAAAGGAATACAGGCGCTTCCTTTAAGCGAAGATTCAAAGAATCTTCTTTTGCGCGCGAAATTTTATTCACAGCAGAAAAACTTGCCGGACAAAACGGAAAAATCATTTCTGGAAAAAAACACAGACGACTGGCTTCTGCCGTTTCTTGGCGGAAAAACTTCTGTAAACGAAAAAACTGTTTTTGATGGACTTTATTATTTTCTGAACGGCGCAGAAATCGACAAGAATGTTCCGGTTCAGATTACACTTCCAAACGGCAAAAAAAGAAAAATTCTATATGAACAGCAATCTTCCGAAAACGACAGAGCAAAGAGCGCAGTCCGCCCGGTCCTGGAAATAATCATCCAGCAGATTTTCGGCTGCTTCGAAACGCCAAAAATTCTTGGAATGCCAGTGCTGCTCAAGCTTCTTTCACCTGCAAGACGTCCCCTGCAGATTACAGACGACCTTGAAAATTTCTGGATTTCAACCTGGCCGGAAATATGCCGGGAAATGAAAGGCCGATACCCGAAACACAACTGGAACTACAAGATTGCGGACGAAAAAGACTGATTTGACCAGACATTCAGGCGCAAAGCAAAAAAAGCCGGACCTGCACAGTTCATTCAGCACAAGCCCGGCTCTTTTTAATACATCAATTTTAATACATCAAAAAGTAAGAGAAGAAAAGATATACGCTTGCAGCCAGAACAATCAAATCTCCTATTGCGTGCATAAACTTAACCTTGCGGATTGAACAGAAAACCAGACCGACTGTATAGAAAACTCCACAGGCGATGAGCATTGCAAAACTTTCTTTTCTGATTGTGTGATACAGATTCGCGCAAATAAAAAGACCGCCCCAGCCCAAGACCGCATTAAAAACAATATTTGCCGTCTCAAAGCGGCTTCCTGCAATCGCATAAAGGAACATCGCGACCATTGCACAGGCAGTCGCGATTCCTGTAACAACGATTCCATAAGTCCAGGAAATAGTTCCAGCTTCGACTGCGGCAAATGAATACACAAGATATGTCGATTCAATCACAAAAAGAATGAAAATTCTTGTAAAACGCCTGAAAACTTCTTTCGCATTTGAATTTGGAATAGCGTGATTCAAAACCGAAAAAATATAGTTCAGAATCATTCCGCATCCAAAACAGTTAAAAAGCACTATGTAAACAAGTTTTGTTTTTTCCGGAACATTGTCCAGAGCCAACACGTTCAGAAGAGCCGTAGCCGCAATAAAAAGACAGGCGCCGATTCCCTGGACAATCGAACTAAAAATCTCTTCGCCAAGCGTATATTTTCTGATTTTTCGTTCGCGTTCATTTCTGGCCTTTTCTTTGGCAATCTTTTTTTCCGCACGTTTTCTGGCTTTTTCAGAACGAGCGTAGTCATCAGCCGCATACTTTGCCCTTAACCGCTCCGGATCGTCAGCATATTGAATGTTGACCTCGCGGATTTTTTCCTCCGCATCCTGTTTTATCTGCTTGATTCTAAGTTCTTTTTTTACCTTAAGCGACTTTAACGTTGAAAGGCGCACTGCTTTCGCAGCAATTTCATCTTCTCTTGTCATAAATTCCTCTACAAAACAAATACTTTTTATATCACTTCCATTATAACAATAGAAATGCCAAATGCCAAATTCATTAAAAAACTCTATATTTGTGATAAATACTTTTTTAATTTTTTTCAATCTGCTACATTAAAAATATGATTATTTCAACAGAAAAGACAGCTTTTTCTTTCGAGGTTTTTCCTCCTAAGAAGACAATGAATATCGAAACAGTTTATAACACTCTTTCAGAATTAAGCGACATCAAGCCGGACTTTATCAGTGTAACCTACGGTGCCGGAGGAAGCGAGAACTGCGGGAACACCCTGAACATTGCAAAAAGAATCAAGGATGTCTGCGGCGTAGAAAGCGCAGTCCACATGCCGTGCATAAATATGAAAAAACAGGATGCCCAGTTTGTGCTGGAAGAATTCCAGAAAGCAGGAATTGAAAACATTCTTGCGCTGCGTGGCGATAAAATAGAAGGACGAGAACCGTCAGACGATTTTCTTTACGCCAGCGACCTTATCAGTTTTATCCGGGAATTCAACGAAAAACGCACCGATGGAAAAAAATTCAAAATCCTGGGAGCCTGCTATCCAGAATGTCATCCAAATTCAAAAGGTCCCATTGACGACCTTAAAAACCTTAAGAAAAAAGTCGACGCGGGCGCAGAGCATCTTTTAAGCCAGCTTTTTTTTGACAACGAAAAATTCTATACATTCCTTGAACGCTGCCAGCTGGTCGGAATAAATGTTCCAATCGAAGCGGGAATAATGCCGGCAACCAACAAAAAATCAATCGAGCGCATGGTCAGCATGACAAACGCGGTACTTCCAAAGAAGTTTGTGCGCATGATGGACCGCTACGCAGATGAGCCGGAAGCAATCCGGGACGCAGGAATCGCATACGCTATCGACCAGATTGCAGACCTTGTGACAAACGGCGTAGATGGCGTTCACCTTTACACAATGAACAATCCAATTGTGGCTCAAAGAATAAACGAAGCCACAAGAAGCCTGTTCGAGGCAAAACCTATAAAAAAGGAATTAAAATAAAGTTTAACTAAATAGCCTAAATGTCGAGTTTTTTTGCAAAAAGAATAAAAGCGCAGGCAGATTTACAATTTGTGAAGATTTTTGGCGATTGAATTAATTAAAGTGCGGAGCACCCGAATTAATACAAGCGTAGCGCGAGCCAAATCCATCTGAGCAAATTGGAAATATGCCGAGAGCGTTCTTTCATAATTTGCAAAAAAAAACTCAACATTCAGGCTAAATAAAATACAAAAGGATAAAATTATGTTTGAAAAATTAACTCCGGGACAAGAGATTGAATCAACCATCGTGCAGATAAGCGGCGATACAATTTTTATTGACTTGAACGCAAAAAGCGAGGGCGTTATTCCAACCGCAGAATTCACAGATTCAGACGGAAATATTTCTGTAAAAACCGGCGACAAAATAAAGGCTTTTTACCTTGGCGAAAAAAACGGAGAAAACCGCTTTACAACAAAAATCTCCGGCCAGTCAGCAGACGACACAATGCTGGAAAACGCTTTCAAGAATCATATTCCGGTAGAAGGTCATGTTGAAAAAGAAATCAAGGGCGGATTTGAAGTAACAGTCGGCTCTGCACGCGGATTCTGCCCTTACTCGCAGATGGGATTCCGCCAGAAGGACGAACCTGCCGGTTATATTGGAAAAACGCTCGCCTTTATCATTCAGGAATACAAGGAAGGCGGAAAAAAGCTTGTCCTGTCGAACCGCAAAGTTTTGGAAGAGGAGCACCAGAATCATCTTGCCGGGCTCAGCCAGAAAATCGCAGTCGGCTCAATTGTCACCGGAACTGTAAAATCCCTACAGTCGTTCGGCGCATTTGTAGACATAGACGGCTTCCAGGCATTGCTTCCAATCTCTGAAATTTCCCTTGACCGCATAAACGACATCTCAAAAGTTCTTGAGCCAGGCCAGGAAGTAACGGCAAAAGTCATAAACGCGGACTGGAGCAAGGAACGCGTTTCAATAAGCATAAAGGCGCTGATAAAAAATCCTTGGGAAACCGTAAACGAACGTTTTTCAAAAGGACAGAAAATTGACGGAAAAATCAGCCGGGTCGCAGACTTCGGAGTCTTTATCAACCTTGAAAGCGGCATTGACGGTCTTGTTCACATTTCCGCGCTTGGCGTAGACCGGAACACAAACCTTAAAAAGAAATTTAGTGTCGGTCAGCCTATGTCAGTTGTAATCAAAGAAATCGATGCCGAAGACCGCAGAATTTCGCTTGTTCCATGCACTTCCACCGAACAGGACAAAGAAGCCGGCGAATATTTCAGCACACACAGCGACTCCGACGGAGAAACCTACAACCCGTTTGCCGCCCTGCTAAAAAAATAAGTCAGCCCAAATATCGAGTTTTTTATTGAATCCGCATTTGTTCCGAATTTATAAAACTCGACTTTTGTACAATTCGACAGGGCAAACGCATTATAAATGTATTCAGCAAAAAACTTGCTCCCAGTCACGGTTTCGTGGTTCAAAATCGCGCAATAATGCGCTACACGCTGATTGTTGCAAAGTAACTATAGAATTGACCGCTCTCGCGGTCTCAACAATCAGAGTGTTTTTGACCACGAAACCGTTCCTTCGCGCAAAGTTTACTTAAATTATTTATAATGCGTTTGCCCTAGACAATTTAAGCCTTGACCAGACTGTTCATAATTGTTACCCTAAAATGTACAAAGGAGTTAACAATTATGAACAGATCAAATTCACTCGGCAAGCGAGCAATTCTTGTAGCCCTTTTCGCGGCGTTTACATCTGCCGGCTGTTTTATCCAGATTCCGCTTGCAGGCGGCATTCCAATCGTAATTCAAGACATGATGGCTATGCTCAGCGGTCTTATCCTTGGCCCGATTTACGGAACTCTCTCAGTTTTTATTTTTCTTGTCCTGGGAAGCATCGGGCTTCCTGTTTTTTCCGGAAAAGGCGGATTTGACAAAATCCTGAACGGACCGACCGGTGGATTCCTTATAGGATATATGATTGCGGCTTTGGCCGGCGGACTTATCGTGCACTTTTTTGTAAAAAATCCATATAAAACCATTGCGCAAGATTCAGAAACGCCGGGAACAACCGGAACAACAACAGAATTTTCCGCAAAGACCAACATTTTGAACTGGATTTTCTTTGCCCTCGCTGCAATCATCGCAACCGTAATCTGTTTTGCCTTTGGAATCGCAGGATTTCACCGCATAAAGCCAGACCTTGAAATGCGCCAAGTCTTAAACTACGTCCTGATTCCATTTATTCCAGGAAACGTAATCAAGATTTTCATAATGACACCGCTTGCAAAAAAGATTCATCCAATCGTAAAAAATTATTTGGCATAAAAAAATGGCAGAACCAGTTCTTAAGATAAAAAATGTCTCACGGAAATTTTCAAATGTGCTTGCGTTAAAAAATGTTTCCCTTCAGGTTTCGTCAGGAGAATTTATTGTAATCTGCGGAAGGAACGGTTCTGGGAAAAGCGTTCTTATGTCCCTGATTGCGCGTCTTGACGAGCCGACAGACGGAGAAATTTCCGTTCCGGAAAGCGGCGTCGGTCTTGTTTTTCAAAACGCGGATTCACAGATTCTTGGCGAAACTCCGGCGGAAGATGTTTCATTCGGATTAAAGAACCAGAAGCTTCCTAAAAAAGAAATTGAAAGCAGAGTTGAAGAAACTTTAAAAGCCACAGGACTTTACGAAAAACGCTTTGCCCCGGCAAGACAGATGAGCGGCGGCGAAAAACGCAGGCTTGCGGTAGCAGGAATCCTTGCCATGAACCGCGAAATTTTTATTTTTGACGAACCTTTCGCAAACCTTGATTTTCCGGGCGTTCAAAGCGTATGCGAAATCCTAAAAAAATTAAAATCCGAAAAAAAGACTGTTATCGTCCTTACCCACGAACTTGAAAAAATCCTTGGCCTTGCAGACAGATTCATAATTCTTGACAAAGGCGAGATTAAATTTTCAGGAACCCCGGAAGAAGGTCTTAAGCTTGACCTGAACAGTTTTGGAATAAAAAATCCTTTGTCCCGGCCAAAATCCGTTTCTGAACTTTTCTGGGGAATCTGAGGCAGCAATGAAAAAGAATCCGGCAATCTTTACCTACAGGAACGAAAATTCCCTTGTCCACAGAATTCCATGCGGAATAAAACTCCTTGTCATGCTTTTTGTAACTTTAAGGACATTCAGCAATTCGACATTCTGGCTCAAAGATGAAAATTTGATTCAATACATCCCATGGATTCGCAGTCTTTTTTATTTTTTTACCGGAATGGTATTCTTTTTCCTTGCAAAGACACCTTTCAAAAGCCTGCTCCGGCTTAGATTCCTTCTTTGGATTGCAATTCTTCTTGCCTCGCTTTCTGTCCTTTCGCAGAATTACAGCGCGCTTTTTCCGGACTTGCTCTACACATTCAGGTTTTTTGTAACCGCGCTGTTTTCGCTTATTGTATTTGAAACAACATCCAGACTTGAAATAATGGAAACTCTGTGCAACATTGAAAATAAAATCTGCAAAATAATTCCATCGTTTAAAAAACTGAATTTCGCAATGCTGATTTCAATAACAATCACTTTTATTCCCGAAATTTTCTCAGAATGGAACAGAATCCGCACCGCCGCCACAGCGCGCTCCCGGCTCAACAAAAAAGGAAAGCCAAAATTTTCAATAAATTCCATAAATGCCCAGATAACCGCGCTTTTTCTGAATATGCTGCAATACGCCGAAGAGGTACGAAGGGCTGTTTCAAACAGAATTTCCGCCGGTTGATTCATTTGCATAAAAACCATGCCGCAAACAACAGAACAGGAATCTTTTGCATAAAATCTCTTGTTCCGTTAAAAGCAAAAAATTGCTATAATAAGCGCATGATTACAAAACATAATATGCAGATTTTACAAGAGCTCGCCGCAGAACGAGGTCCTTTATGCGTTGGTCTGGACACTGATCCATCATATCTTCCAGAATCAGTTATAAAAGCTGTCGGCTCAGCAGAAGAAGCTGTTCTTGCCTACAATAAAGAAATTATCCGCCGGGTTGCAAGCGACAAAAGCGCCTGCTGCTGCAAAGTGCAAATCGCCTATTATGAGGCGATGGGCTTAAAAGGAATGAAGGTTTATGCAGAAACCTTAAAAGCCGTAAGAAATTCGGGACTCATCGCCATAAGCGACATTAAGCGCGGCGACATCGCCGCAACCGCAGACGCATACGCACGCGCTCATTTTTCAGGCGATTTTGAAACCGACATAATCACAATAAATCCCTACATGGGTTTTGACACGCTCCGTCCTTTTACAAACTATGCCGCTCCGGACAAAGGCGGAAAAGGAGCGTTTGTACTTCTGTGCACTTCTAATCCTGGCATGACGGACATTGAGCACCAGGAATTAAAATCCGGCGGACTTCTTCTGGAAAAAGTCGGAAACGAAATCGCAAGCATAAACGGCGAATACAAATCAAACTACACGGAACAGACCTGCGGACCAATCGGAGCGGTTGTAGGCGCAACCCAGGAAAAAGACGCGCGGGCGCTCCGCGACAAATACCCGGAAACATTCTTTTTAATTCCTGGATACGGAGCGCAGGGAGGCGCCGCAAAAATCGCGGCAACACTGCTTGACCGCTGCGGAGGAACTGTAAATTCAAGCCGCGGAATCCTTTGCGCATGGAAAAAAGATGCGGAACTTGCAGAAAAACGCGAAGCCGGAGCATTAAGCCTTGCCGACATTGCTGATTCAGCCGCAAGAAATGCCCTTTTCAGCAAAAACGATTTGCTTACCGCAAAATAAACGGATTACGGACAAAGTAAAAATTGAAGATGAAATTTCCAAACAAGAAAAATATAATCCTGCTCTCTATTTTTTTGCTGGCAAAATTGAATTTTTTTTCAGAAACAATAACTCTTCCAATCAACTCAGAAGAAACAGGTTTTGACACACCTGTAGAACTTCCCTTTGAATGGAACGAAAAATGGTTCGGCGGAAATTCTCCGTCAGTATATAACCACGGACTTGCAAAAATCGCCTGCGCGCTTTCAGAAGTTTCCTACGTAAACCTAAAAACCGATCCGAACCTGAACCAGCTTAAAAACGTCTATAAAAAATTAGGCGTCGCGGAACAGAACATGGAATTTCACTATCAGCTTGACTACAAGGCGCCTGGGCTTGAAAAAGACCAGGCGGCATTCAGCATAGCCGCAAAGGAAATCAACAGCGCAAAAGGAAAACGAACGCTTATTTTTCTTACAATCCGGGGAACTCCATATTCTGCGCCGGAATGGATTTCAAACGTAAATGTCGCGGATTCAACGCACGAATCAACACTGATTCATGAAGGTTTTTTCAGAACCCAGACATTAATCCAAAAAGCGCTCATATATTATCTTTTAAAAAGAAAAATCGACCCCGACACAACTTATTTTCTAATCACAGGACACAGCCGCGGAGCGGCGCTTTCAAATCTTCTTGGAGCGCAGCTTGCCGACCAGGGCTATTTTGACACGGAAAATATCTACGTCTACACATTCGCAGCGCCAAACGTTTCTCAGCAGGAAAAAGTTTCCGACCCTAAATATAATTTTATATGGAACATAATAAACCCGGAAGACATCGTTCCAACAGTTCCGTTAAAAACTTCCGGCAAGAAAAAAGAATGGAACTACGGAAAGTTCGGACAGTCAAAAGTCTTTGCAAATTACTGGAACACAGACCCGGGAATTTACACAGACGAATACATTCCAGGCGTAAACAAATACTTTTCACAAATAATGCGCCGCGATTATTATCCGTTTAAAACCGGAACATACATCCCTTCCCTTGTAACCAGGATTCTTTCCGATTTATATCATAATGTAAACGAATTTTACGACGCGCCAATCAGCCTTAGAAATCAGGCGGAAAAAATTTTTTATAAAATTTATCCAGAAGAAACGGAACTTGAAAACACCGAAGCCGAATCCGGAGAAACCGAAAAAGAAGAAAATCAGAAAGAACAAAAAAAAGACCGCGGACTATTTGCAACAATCGGAAAATCAATCAACAAAAGCACAGGCGGTTTTCTTGACTATTCAGAATTCGCCTTTTTCGACATGCACTGCTGCTCAAATTACCTTAGCTGGCTTCTGGCCCTTGACGAAAACAAAGCCTTTTCTGACAAAAAAAGCAGCCGCCTTATAATCAACGGAGCATACGAGTGCGCAGTCTTTGACTCGCAGGAAAACATGGTTTTAAAAATCGCAGACGGAATTCCAAAATTAAAAAGCATAAAAATTCCTATCCTTGCCGTGCCGTTTCCATACGGAACAGTAATAGGATTTCCCTCAAACCAGAATTATTCAGTTGTAATCTACAAAGACAGCATACTTCCCACGCCGATTCCGCTAAAAATTGAACATTACGATGAAGAAGGCTACGTTACAGAAGTCTGTCCAAAAAAATACGTCTATCCGCACAAAGGAATTGCATACACATTTACCGCCGGAGAAAAAACCCTTGAGCAGGAAAAAATCACCGCAGTAAAAAACAATTCAAAAACCACAAAAATGCTTGTAAAAGCCGGAAAATTAAAGCAGCAGGATGTATTCCGCGTCCTGCCAGAAGTATCTGTCGACACAGACGGACTTTTTGAAGGCGGAATAAGAATCGGAAGCCGCAGAATCCATGGCGCAGTGCTCACAGGCCAATCTTTATGCGATCTGGGCAAGTCCATCAATTTAAATTTTGGAATCGGGCATGAAGAAACTTTAATCAGCCGGACACTTTTAGATTTTTCCATAAACGGCAAATTTCTCTGGGCTTTTTCAGACATAGAAAACGGCAACCACCGCTTCAATTTTGTTCCGGAAGCACGAATTTCCCTGGAATTCAAACCGCTCAGAAGATTTTCCGTGTTTATTTCCGGAGTTTTTGACTTCCATATAGAAAATTTCAACGACACAGCATTTCACAACGAAGTCCGCGACAACAATTTTGGAACAATTTCATTTTCGGACAGCGTAGACCTGCATCCTTCCATAAGATTCGGACTTCGCTTTTAGATTTTGCAACAAAAAATTTTAAAGTTGCCTTATGTACAAGAAACATTATATTTGTAGTATAATTTCAGATTGAATTTCGAGTTTTTTAGCAGAATGAATAGAATCACAAGCGAATTTCGGAATTTATAAAAACTCTAAATTCAACCTATAAAAAATCAATTTTAAGGAGTCGTTACGATTAGACAGGTTAGAAAAAACGAGAAAAGCGTAGTACTCTAGATTGACGGATCTGGAGAGCCGGTGGAAGGCAGAATTTTTTAGGG
>OLGV01000077.1_pt1 | contig 40203 bp, 31 predicted proteins | sample 1605761 | NCBI WGS metagenome assembly OLGV01 (sample SAMN03283245) | human gut metagenome | biome: human-associated habitat; material: feces | host: Homo sapiens | place: Peru | collected 2012
CAAAAAAGGACTTTTGATTCGCAAAAATCGAAAGTCCTTTTTTGTGTTCATGGAGCTATTATTTCACAGCCCCTTTTCAGTTTAATCAGCAGCTTCCTATCCTCCCGGGCCGCTTCCAGCCAAGTACTTTCGGCGTTTGTGAGCTTAACTACCGTGTTCGGCATGGGTACGGGTGTATCCTCACAGCTATCGCCACTGAATCGTTGAGAGTGTCTGTTCTCTCAAAACTATATAGAAGAAAAGTTTTCCGAAGGGCTCTCGCCACTTGGTCGCGCTTGTGAAATTCAAGTTAAGACCTCGACCTATTAGTACTGCGTCGCTCCAACCCTTACGGGCCTTCCACTCACAGCCTATCAACCTCATCGTCTTTAAGGGGTCTTACTCATTGCTGATGAGAAGTCTCATCTCGGGACGGGCTTCACGCTTAGATGCTTTCAGCGTTTATCCTTTCCGGATGCGGCTTTCCAGCCGTGCCACTGGCGTGACAACTGGTACACCGTTGATCCGTCCACTCCGGTCCTCTCGTACTAGGAGCAGCCTCCCTCAAACTTCTTGCGCCCGCGATGGATATGAACCAAACTGTCTCACGACGTTTTGAACCCAGCTCGCGTACCACTTTAATGGGCGAACAGCCCAACCCTTGGAACCTACTCCAGCTCCAGGATGTGATGAGCCGACATCGAGGTGCCAAACCTCCCCGTCGATATGAACTCTTGGGAGAGATTAGCCTGTTATCCCCAGGGTAGCTTTTATCCGTTGAGCGATGGCCTTTCCACTCAGTACCACCGGATCACTAAGCCCGACTTTCGTCTCTGCTCGACTTGTCTGTCTCGCAGTCAAGCTCCCTTCTGCCTTTGCACTCTTCGGTCGGTTTCTGTCCGACCTGAGGGAACCTTTGGGCGCCTCCGTTACTCTTTCGGAGGCGACCGCCCCAGTCAAACCGCCTACCTGAGATGGTCCACGAGGTTGTTAGCCTCCGTGTTAGAATCTCAGCAATACAAGGGTGGTATCCCAACATCGACTCGGTATAAGCCAAAGCCCATACTTCAAAGTCTCCCACCTATCCTGTGCATGCATCACCGAGATTCAATCTCAAGCTGCAGTGAAGCTCCATGGGGTCTTTCTGTCCAGTCGCGGGTAACCTGCATCTTCACAGGTATTTCAATTTCACCGGGCCCCTCGTTGAGACAGTGCCCAAATCATTACGCCTTTCATGCGGGTCGGAACTTACCCGACAAGGAATTTCGCTACCTTAGGACCGTTATAGTTACGGCCGCCGTTCACTGGGGCTTAAGTTCCATGCTTCGCTTGCGCTAACATATCCCCTTAACCTTCCAGCACTGGGCAGGTGTCAGCTCCTATACTTCATCTTTCGATTTAGCAGAAACCTGTGTTTTTGGTAAACAGTCGCTTGGGCCTCTTCACTGCGGCCACGTCTCCGTGGCTCCCCTTCTCCCTAAGTTACGGGGTCATTTTGCAGAGTTCCTTAACAAGGGTTATCCCGTTCGTCTTAGGATTTTCTCCTCGCCTACCTGTGTCGGTTTGCGGTACGGGCACCTTTAATCGTTCTTAGCAACTTTTCTCGCCAGCGTGAATTCATCAACTTCGTTACTAGTTTTCACTCCGCATCATCACCCAGCCTTTCGACACGCGTACTTCACTACGTGCCAGCCTCATGATTTGCACGCACCTATCCATCAGTGCGCCTTGACTATCCTTCTGTGTCATTGCTTCGTTATTATCGGCGGTACAGGAATATCTACCTGTTGTCCATCACCTACGCCTTTCGGCCTCGGCTTAGGTCCCGACTTACCCTGGGTGGACGAACCTTCCCCAGGAAACCTTAGGCTTTCGACGGCAAAGTTTCTCGCTTTGCTCTCGCTACTTATGCCGGCATTCTCTCTTGTATAAAGTCCACCGCCCCTTTCGATACGGCTTCTGCCCTTATACATTGCTCCCCTACCAATGCGCTTCGCGCATTCCCAAGCTTCGGTGTTAGATTTTAGCCCCGGTAATCTTCGGCGCTCTGTCACTCGACCAGTGAGCTATTACGCACTCTTTGAATGTGTGGCTGCTTCTAAGCCAACATCCTGGTTGTTTTAGCAACAAAACATCCTTTACCACTTAATCTATACTTTGGGACCTTAGCTGTGGATCTGGGCTTTTTCCCTTTCGACAATGAAACTTATCTCCCACTGTCTGACTCCCTTGCATCGAGTATCCTTCATTCGAAGTTTGATAAGGTTCAGTAAGTTGTGAAACCCCCTAGCCCATTCAGTGCTCTACCTTCGGTACTCTAACAAGAGGCTAGCCCTAAAGCTATTTCGAGGAGAACCAGCTATATCCAGATTCGATTGGAATTTCTCCGCTATTCACAGCTCATCCCCGGTCTTTTCAACGAACGTGGGTTCGGTCCTCCACAGTGTCTTACCACTGCTTCAACCTGTCCATGAATAGGTCATCTGGTTTCGGGTCTACGTCATGCAACTATGTCGCCAGTTAAGACTCGCTTTCGCTTCGGCTCCGTAACTTAATTACTTAACCTCGCTACACAACGTAACTCGCCGGCCCGTTCTACAAAAAGTACGATACCACACTTTCTAGTAGTGCTGTATCTGCTTGTAAGCATAGGGTTTCAGGTTCTCTTTCACTCCCCTCCCGGGGTTCTTTTCACCTTTCCCTCACGGTACTATACTCTATCGGTCACCAAGTCGTATTTAGCCTTAGGAGATGGTCCTCCTGTATTCCCACCGGATTCCACGTGTCCCGTGGTACTCTGGATACTCACCACTATACCAACCATTTCGCTTACGAGACTGTTACTCTCTTTCGTCCAGCTTTCCAACTGTGTTCGGCTATGTTTGATAATTGATTATGTGAGTCCGTCACCCCTTCAAATATTGCTATCCAAAGGTTTAGGCTCTTTCCCGTTCGCTCACCACTACTTAGGAAATCGATTGTTTTCTTTCTCTTCCTCCGGGTACTTAGATGTTTCAGTTCCCCGGGTTCCCCACTATACACTATGTATTCATGTATAGTTAACAGCGCATTACCGCTGTTGAGTTCCCTCATTCGGATATCCACGGATCAATGTTCATTTGCAACTCCCCGTGGCTTTTCGCAGCTTGTCACGTCCTTCTTCGGCGCTTGGTGCCAAGGCATCCTCCCTATGCCCTTATTAGCTTAATCATATACGTCTTTTCCTTAATAAGGTCATACTTAAATGTATGTTCTTGTTTGTTTTCCTCAGCAAAATATCTATCGTGAATTGATTTTCGTATTACTCTTTTACTCTCTTTTAGATATTTTTAAAACTCTCGTCTGCAGCAACTCCTGAGTGTTGCTGCAAATCTCTTTATGCAGTTGTCAATGTACGGTGCAGAAAAATCTGCTGGTGGGCTTGAGTAGGCTCGAACTACCGACCTCGCGCTTATCAGGCGCGTGCTCTAACCAACTGAGCTACAAGCCCTTATTGGTGGAGATAAGCGGAATCGAACCGCTGACCCCCTGCTTGCAAGGCAGGTGCTCTCCCAGCTGAGCTATACCCCCAAGATTTTTGCCTCTTAAATGTATAAGTTGCAGCGCTGTCCCAAATAACAGCTTACATAGAATACCATTATATGGCCGTTTTGTCAAACGTTTTTTTTGATTATTGCAAATTTTTTTGAAAATTTTTGATTTTTCTTTGCGAGGTAGAAAAAAAGCCCTAAACCGCTCGGGTGGCGGCGCTGCCGCCCCGACGGTCGGGCGAGATTATAAGTATATAATATTATATATTACGAAATAAACAAATTAAGAAAGAAGATAATCTTTCATCAAAGCGTCGATTTCCTTGACCTCTTTCGCCGCGATTTTTTGATTTTCGAGATAGTGCTTAAGTCCCATCCAGTAGGCCTTGATGACGACCGCGTCGCGTTGCTCTAGCACCGTGGCGAAGGTGTCCAGCATAAACTGCAGCTCGTAGCTGACGGTTTCCTCCGGCTGCGCTTCCTTGACGGCGGCGACGGCGGAATCGATAAGATAAGACGTACGCTCCGCAAGCGCGATGTTCACCTCGAGTTTTTGAGCGTCTTTTTCCCTGATTTCGGCAACGGGAGTAAGCTCGTCCTTGGCCATAAGCATATCGACGACCGCTTTTTTGAACGGAACTATGACGGCGTTCACGAAGCCCTGATAGCTTTTTGCTCTGTCGGACGACGGCCAAAATTCCATAACGAATCTGACGAAATCCCTTCTCGGAACGTCAAAGTCCAGCAGCAAACTGACCACGAGAGCAACCTTTTTGCGGTTGGAAAGCGGCAGGCGGAAGGCGTTGGTCGTGCCGAGGCTGACGATGGAGCGGGAATATTCCCTGTCGAAATCGAAGTTGTATTTACATTCGTCCACGAGGTTCCGAAGCTCCGGATAGTACGCCAGACATTTCAAAAGCATACGAATTTTGTTATAGCTCATAATAAACGAAGAGTTTTCCAACTCGTCGCACTGCGCCAAAAATGCCTGCACGGCCTCTAAATCGTAAACGTTTTCCATAGTATATCTCCTTTTTTACTATTATACAAAACCAAAGGTGATTTGGCAAGCGGAAACGTTTAATAAATAATTTTGGCGACTGCTGTCGATTACTGTTGTATTTTTTTTACTTTTGTTGTAAAATATAAAAGCAAAAAACTTTTACGGAGACGTTATGAACAAGAAAAATCTGTTTTTAAAAACCTTTACCGTCGTTATGGTTGCCGTTTTGCTGGCGGGAACTCTGGGCGGATGCAGCTTTATTAAGGGCGGAGAAAAAGAGTTTGACGAATATCTCGAAGAACTGTTCACCGCGCTGTTTTCCGGCGACGGCACGAGCATAAACTTTTTGCTTTCAAACCCTGCCGCATACGGTCTGGACGAAGAAACCGCTTCCGTTCCGACGCCTTCAACCAAAGAGGACTACGAAAAAGGTTATTCTTCCCTGAAAATGCAGAGCAAACTTATGCGTTTGATGTTCAACTACAACGATCTGAACGAAAAACAGCAGGTTTGGTACGACTATCTCGCCACTTATTTCAACAATCGCTCCGATTACGAAGATTTTTACTATTTTCAGGACGATTTTTTGGGCAGCTATCTGGGCTTCCAGGCCGAACTGCCGATTTATCTGGCAGAATACGGTTTTTCCCGCAAGCACGACATTGAAAACTTCTTCAATCTCATAAATTCCGCGGCGGAAAACTTCCCTAAATACGTGGACTACGAACGCGAAAGAGTGCAAAACGGTTACGGAAGGGCCGATTTCGTTTACGTCGGCTCCATAGAACAGTGCGAAAACTTCACCGGCGTGGATATCCGCGGCGGAGAAACGAAAAATACCGAAACGGAAAACTTCCTCATTCCTCTTTTTAAGTCAAAAATCGCAAACTGCTCGTATTTGACAGAAGAGGAAAAAGCGGCGTATAACGATCGCATCGCTCCCGCCGTGAACGACGTGCTTATCCCGGCCTACGTCAAGCTCGGGCAAGGCGTTACGGAATTTATCGGAAACGAAAACAACAACCAAAAAGGTTTAGCACACTACGAAAACGGCAAAAAATATTATGAGCTTCTGTTCAGGGACGCTACGGGCGTTTCCGACAGCGTCGAAACCGCGCTTCAAAAAATCCTCGCGGATTACAACGCAAGCATCTCCGAATCCAAAGCCATAGTTTCCGAAATACAATCGGAATACGGCCTTTCGTCGGACGAAATTTCCGACAAGCTCGACGCTCTTATGGAGTCCGACCTCGAAAACTGGACGATTGACAAAATGTACGACACCGTCGGCGAGCTTCGGGGCCTTGTCGCAAACGACTTCCCTGCTCTTACCGCATGCGGACAAATCGTTTTGAAGGAAATCGATCCGAGCCTTAAAGATAACTACAGCCCTGCCGCATACTTCACCTCGAAGCTGGACGATATGAACGCAAATCAGGTCATCATCGTCAACACTTATTCGGACAATCTGTCCTCCTACAACACCTTCGACCTGCTGTCGCACGAAGGCTTCCCGGGACACCTCTATCAGGACGTTTACTTCAAAAACAGCGGCCTGCCGAAAACCATTCGGGCAATGAGTTCCTCGGGCTATATGGAAGGCTGGGCAACCTATGCCGAAAACTACGCGGCCAAATACTTCAGGCCCGATACGCTCCTCAACCTTCTGTATAAGTTGTATCTTTTAGAAAACAAAACTTCGCAATATATCGTTGCGGCGGCCGACATCAAGGTGAACTACGAAGGTCTTGACAAAGCCGAGCTCAGAAGCTTTTTGCTTGACACCTTCTATTCTTCCGCAGCCGGCGACGCGGCCATGACGAACGCCGTTTCGGCCTACTCCGACAGAGTGTTCGAGCACGTCGTGGAAGTTCCGACAAACGTTTTGAAGTACTATTACACCGCGCTCAAAATCACCGAGCTTCGCGCCCTCTGCGCGCAGATGTCCGACCTCGAATTTCACACCGAAATGATGAAATACGGTCCGGTTCTGTTGGATCAGTACTACGCAAAACTGACGGTAAAATAACGCTACACAAGGTTTAATCGAAAATTTGGCGATATAAACCTTGATTTTTGAAAAGTGTATAAAATTTTAAAGGAGCATATATATGAAATCAATCGCAATCAACCTTAAACTTGCAGAAAACGTCAAGCAGTTTGTCAACGTAGTCAACAAATACGACTACGATATGGATTTGAGAAGCGGCCGCCACGTCGTCGACGCAAAATCGGTTTTGGGCATATTCAGCCTTGACCTCAGCATGCCGGTCGTGCTGGAAATCTTCACCGACAGCTGCGAAGATCTTTTGTCGGATCTTGCTCCGTTTATCGCCTGAGGCAAAAAAATTCGCAGAGCGAAAGCTTTGCGAATTTTTCTTTTTGAAACCTATGAACGCAAACTTAAACAAAAATTCAAGAACGGTGGCCGCGGTCGGCATATCCGTCGCCCTCATCGCCGTGCTTCAGGCCCTTGCGGAGATTTTGCAAAAAGTCGGCTTGCCCGTAAGCCTTGCGCTGGGGCTTTTGCCGGTGCTTGTCGCGGCGCAGTTCTACGGTCCTAAGGTCGGCGCAATCTGCGGCGGGTTCTTCGGAATCACCAGCCTTATCATCGCCGTCGTCTATTCCTCCGCCATACCGCTTTATTCCGTCGCCATAAATCCGCTGGTCTCGGTGCTTCCCCGCATTTTGGTGGGCGTGGCGTCGGGGCTGGTTTACAAAGGCGTAAAAAGCAAAATCAAGAACGAAAAAAAGAGCGTCGCAGCCGCAAGCGTTGCCGCCACCGTTTCGGGCGTTCTCACCAACACCGTGCTGTTTTTGGGATTCTTCTTTTTGTTTGCCGGCGGAAAAACTTACGGCTCGGTTACGGTGGACTTCAGGTGGATTATGGCAAGCGTCGTTTCGATAAACGCGGCGATAGAACTTGCTTCCTTCTCCGTCATAGTTCCGCTCGTCGTCGGCGCGCTGGAAAAATCCGCAAAATAATTTTATAGCTTCGTACATAAAAAGGCTTCCCGAAGGAAGCCTTTTTGTTTTGGTTTTTCGATTTTCCTATTTCATCAGAGTGATTGCAAAAGCTATGCAGAACTGAGCGATGTAATAGGTGGTGTGATTGATGATGACGTTTGCAGGGGTGTTTTTCTTCTGATCTACGTCAAAATACATACCGGACAGAACGAGGTCGGACAAAAGGAACATTACGCCGCCCACGGTCATCACGATCCACATAACGAGATCGGCGCCGTCGTTTCTGATGCGGTTAATCATCACGGAAGCGCAGCTGAAGACCATTGCCGCAAGTATGCCGCCGTACACGCCGGAAATAACCTTGAATTTGCCGTATTTGAGCTTCATCGGTTTCTCGAGGGAAACGGCAATAAGCCCGAACAATGCGCCCACCACGAGAGGAACGACGCACCACCACGCGCTTTCTTCGGCCACCTTGGTGTAGCCGTAAATCGCCGCGAGATAGCAAACGTGCCCCAAAGCAAAAGCGACCATACCGCTGTAAGTCCAGACGTCGCTATTCTGTTTATAGGCGTACTTCAGATCCAGAGCGATGTCGCCCAACATGCCGAACACGAGGCCTGCCACGATGAGGATTCCGTAAGTCATTTGCTCGGCCGAACAAATGCCGTATTCGTTTTTCTCGGCAACCTGAATGAGGGCGAAAACCGCCGTCAGAATGAAAAAGATGCTTGCGATAGTTTTGGTGATAACGCCCGGAACTCCGCCTTTTTTGACGCGGACGTACATAAAGAACGCCGCCGCCAGAACGCCTAAAGCAAGTGCTGCATAGACCATAATTTTTATCTCCTTATCTTTTAATTACCATTTGTTGTGAACGCGCTCGGCAAAGCACATTCTGTCCTTAAGCTCGATGACCTTTCCGTCGTCCAGAACGGCTTTTCCCGAAATAAGCCCGAAGACCTGATGCGGGATCATGCATATAACGCCGACGTCAAGCGGAGCCTGCCTGTCGATGACCGGTTTGAAAGTCATTTCGAACCTGCCGTCGTCGGAAGTGAACGTCCACGGCTCGGTGTACAGATACTTTTTGCCCGACATAGGAATGTTGAAGGTTATTTCGCTGATTTTGTGGGACTTGCCGTTGTAGAAAAGCATATTTTCGGTGGCGGCCGAAGTGTTGCCGAAGCCGTAACCGATGTTCCAACCGAACGTGCTGCCGTCGTCCAGAACGGTCTGACCGCTTCCCCAGTACCAGGTGTTGTCGTAAGTCCACACGCCCCTGCCCCAGTCGAGGGTGGCAAGGGAACCGTTTTCGCGATTGAAAAGATATTCCTTTCCGTCGAAGCGGCACCAGCCGTCGGCACGCATGCAGTTGATTTTTTGATTGTAGTAAAAGTGTTTCGGCTTGTCGAACGGCGTGGCGATGACCATGCTTTCTTCCGGAATTTCGGTGAGCGTTACGTCAAATTCCAAAGTCTTTTTGGTGTTGCAGAAGTTGTCGTAACGGCCGAAAAGGTGCCTTTTTTCGCCGTCGTTTTCAAACGTCATGGTAAGAGTGCCGGCTTTTGCGGTAACGTCGCCCTTTTCGGAAGTGGACGGCATGCCCACCTTCCCCATCGGGAACGGCGCGATTTCCGAATCGTTCATCTGAAACGGCTCTCCCGAAAAGCCCAGAAGCGAAATGCTGTGGCTGGCCACGAAGCCTGCGTCGGCAATAGTCAGGCACAGGCCGAAGTCCTGATTTCCGATGTAATAATAATCCCATTCTTTGATGCGGATTTTTTTGGCTTTTACGTCCTTTCTGTCGTAAATCCAAAAAAGTTTTTTTGCAAATCCCGGTTCGGCGATGTCCCCTTTTTCGTTCAGAAGACGTTGCGGCGCGGTGATTTCGTGTTGAGCGTGCATAATTTCCTCCGTAATATCGCTTTAAGATATAATAAATTTTAACTTATATCGCCGTCCAAAGTCAAGCCAAAATAGGTTTTAAGGTTATTTTTATTTACAAAAACCAAATACTTTGTTATAATAGCGCTAAGACGTATTTCTGGGAGGATAATATATGTCAAAAATTTTCGTAACGACCGACGCAACGTCGGATATGCCGAAAAACCATTCGGCCGAAAACTTCAAAATCATACAGATGAACTACGTTCTGGACGACGTCGAATACGCTTGCGATCCGAAGAGTCTGGACTTCGACGAATTTTATCGCCGCGTCGACGCCGGCAGCATGCCGACGACCTCGCTTATAAACACCGAAACGGCAATAGAATTCTTCACTCCTATCCTTAAAGAAGGCTTCGACGTTTTGCATATCTGTTTTTCAAGCGCCCTCAGCGGAACCTACAACGCGCTGAAAATTGCAGAAACCGAACTTAAAGAAGCGTTTCCCGATCGTAAAATTGCCGTTGTGGACAGCAAGGCGGCTTCGGGCGGTGAAGGCTTTATGGTTTGGCAGGTGCTTAAAAAACGCGCCGAAGGCGTAAGCTTTGACGAGCTTCTGGCCTTTGCGGAAGACGTCAGAGAACATTGCGTACACTTCTTCACCGTTCAGAATCTGTTCCACCTCTATCGTGGCGGCCGCGTCAGCAAAACCGCCGCTGTCATCGGAAGCGGACTGAACCTAAAGCCCGTTCTTCACGTTGACACCGAAGGCAGACTTATCCCTATTCAAAAGGTTATGGGCAGAAAAGCCAGCCTCAAAGCGCTCGTCGACGACTACGTCATAAAGAGCAAGGGTTGGAAAAACGACGAAGTCTGGGTTCAGCACGGAAGCGCGCCGGAAGACGCGGAATGGGTTGCAGCCAAAATCAAGGAAAAGACGCCTGACGTCAACGTCGTCATCGACTTCATCGGGCCAATCATCGGCACGCACTGCGGAAAAGGCGTTTTGGCAGTGTTCTTCCTCGGCGAAGACAAAATCAAACCTTAAAACGAATGCAAAAATCCCCGAAATTCGGGGGTTTTTCGTATAAACTTTTTTGCGCAGGTTAATAATATAACCAAAACAGGAGGTTTATATGGAACTTGAAAAAAGCAAAACAATTCTGAATTTGGCAAAAGCGTTCGCAGGCGAATGTATGGCGAGAGCCAGATACGAATACATCGAATACGGCGCCCGTCAGCAAGGCTACACCGCCCTTGCGGAAGTTGTGGACAAAATCGCCTACAACGAATTTAACCATTCCCGCATGTTCTACTCTTTCATTCAGAGCGCGGGGAACCGTACCATCGACAACATAGACGTTCAAAGCGGTTATCCTTTCAGAGAGAAATGGGATCTGACCGAAAACCTCAGGCTTGCCGCCGAAGACGAACTCGACGAAGCCGAAAAGGTTTATCCGCTCTACGCCGAAACGGCAAGAAAAGAAGGTTTTTCGGACGTTGCCGGCCTTTTTGAAAACATAATCGAGGTGGAAAAACAGCACGCAAAAACCTTCCAAAAGCTTCACGAAGCCATGAAGAACGGTACGCTCTACAGCAAAAAATCGGCGGTTACCTGGACCTGCGGCGGATGCGGCTATTCGGAAACCGGCAAAAAAGCCTTCGAAACCTGTCCGCTCTGTCAGGCAAAGCAAGGCGTGGTTTGTCTGCAACCCGAAGATACGGGAAAATAAAAATGTAAGCGGAAGGTTTCTTCCGCTTTGTTTTTTGTTGCAACGGGGACGGTTTTTTGCTAAAATAAAAGCAGAAACTTTTTGAGGTGGATATGGATTTCGGTATCACGGCAGGCGCCGTCCTCGTTATGCTGATCTATGCCGTTCCCGGGTTCGTTCTGGTGAAAACCAAAGCCGTGAAGGAGGAACATATTTCTTCCTTTGCAAAGGTGCTTCTCTACGTCTGTCAGCCGTGCCTGACGATGTACCAGTTCAATTCGGTTACGTACGAAAAGGAGCTGTTTAAGAACATGCTTCTCTTTTTCGGCATCTGCACTGCGCTGCAAATTGTGATTTTGGCCGCAGTCGGTGCGGTTTTCGGCAAACGCCTTCGCGGGGACGTCGGCGCAAGGATTGCCGTCTGCGCTTCCGTTTTCGGAAACGTGGGCTACTTCGGCGTGCCGCTTCTGGAAAAACTGCTTCCGGGCACGAACGCGCTTGCATATTCGGCGATGTTCGCCGTCAGCATGAACCTTATGGCCTGGACTTTGGGGTGCGCGCTCATCACCTGCGACAAAAAATACGTAAAGGTCAAAAAGCTGGTTCTCAATCCCGCGACGTTGGTGCTTTTCGTGGCTCTGCCGCTGTTCTTTACGGGGACGAAGCTTCCGACGGAAGGCTTCGACTTAGGGGGCATCGTTTCGCTTCTTGCCAAAATGACCGCTCCGCTTTGTATGCTGATTTTGGGCATGCGCCTTGCAACCGTAAGCGTCAAGGAACTGTTTTCAAACGGCAAGAGCTACCTTTCGTCCGCCGTCAAGCTGGTGATTTTCCCGCTGGCCGCATGGGCGATAACGCTTCCCCTAAATATCCCCGAACTTTTGAAACAAGTGCTTTGCATCACCTGTTGCTGCCCGACGGCAAGCGTGGTGCTCAACCTTTCGGAACTTTTCGGCGAAGGGCAAAAACAAGCCGCCGACAGCGTGCTTTTGTCCACGATATTCTGTCTGCTGACAATCCCCGTTATTCTTTTGATTTTGTAACGACCAAACAAAAAGCCGCGTTTACCGCGGCTTTTTTTGATGTAAAGCGTGTTTTAGAAGAACATTGAATACCTTTCCACCAGCATTTCAATTTGGTTTATGGTGATCAGTCCTTTTCCGATTGCTACTTTTAAATATTGGCCATTAACTGCATTGAACATAACTTCCGGCATAGGTACAATTGCATTTAATTCTTCATAAGTAAATAATCCGTAAGTAGCTATATCTTGCACCATTGCTACTTCGTCATATTTCATTGTTTCAGGATTTACTGCAAAAATATTTGTTAATCCTTCAGTCGCTCCCGGCATCGAAAGCATTCCATTTACATAAAGGCACAAATGTCCAAACGTTACCGGACTCCACGTTGTGGTAGTTTCGTTATAAATTCTTACTCCAACGAGTTGAACCTGTGTTGAAATCGTACCGCCGTTCGCATTTATGTTTTGTTTTTTAAACCAATGCCCAACATATTGCATCGCATCGGAGCGGATATAAACAAACTTGTTGAGGTTTATATCCCAAAAACCATGTTCGTCAACAACTTTTACTATTGTTCCGTCTGAAAAACTCAATTCAATAATTTCATACGTTGTTTCCGAATCCGAATCAATAAAAAGTATCGGGGCTGTATCTATGGTTCCTGTCAGGAAATTCCAAACCAACAACTGTTCGTTTCCTGTAAGATTTTCGACGGCAACCATCTGGCCGTCAGCCAACGTTACCATTGTTCCTTCTGTTACACACGAAGATCTATCAATTATAAATTGATATGATTTACTTGACGTTTGAGTAACCCCATCTCTGCTGACAACACTAGTCATGTTTAAGGTATATGTATCATCTGATAACGATGCCGTATTTATTGTAAACGAAGGATTTGTATATTCCTCATTACACAAAAGGCCAACCCTAACAGTGCTTACATGCGTATCTTCTCCGGCTATTTTCACCACTTCGCCCGCACTGTTTTTCAGTTGGAAAGTCATCCTGCCGTTCATGATTTTTACGAAGTTAATCGAAGTGATTGTGCCGACAGCAAATGTTAGGCTCGTATTTTGTTCGATAACCAGTTTTCCATTAAGATTTATGTCTATTGCTTTTGCATCGCCAACCAGCAAATCGACCTTGCCTTCAAAAGTGTTAGAGCCATCTTTAAAACCAAAGTCATCCATTACTTTGCGGAATGGCATTTGATATAATGCAGCATAAGTGCGCAGCCTACCTCCGGAAGAACATTTGTCCGTATATCTTGCGTCTTTGAGAACATTGGCAAGTATTGTTTGTTTAACCTGTGCTGCAATTTCTGCTCTACTCAATCCATGTGCATTATTAACATATTGGGAGAACAGTAATGCTGCCGTCCCCGTAACAAATGGAGTTGCCATAGATGTTCCTGATTCATAACTATATAGCACATCGGTACCCGCATAATAATATGTACTTAAAATTGATTCGCCTGGGGCAAATAAACTAACGGTATTCTTCCCATAGTTTGAAAAAGAAGCCACTTCTCCATTTTCTGAGATTGCGCCGACTGAAATTACTCTATCACTAAACGTTTGGCCTGTAGAATAATTTGCAGGGAAGAATGCTGATGCGTCTGTATCATAGCCAATATTATCGGCCCCTCCATTGCCTGCTGCACAAATAAACAATCCATTATAGTTTGAAAGTACTGCTTTTTGTGCTTCAGATTCTGTCGTGCCGCCCGCACTATAGTTGATTATATCTATATCATTATTTATCGCCCATGTTAATGCGGCAACAAACCATTCGGTTGTTATACTACCTAGTACTGGTAAAGCAACAATCATCGGAACCAATTTTATATCTTGACAAACCCCAACTACTCCATCCTCTGAAGCTCCGGTTGCTCCAATTATTCCTGCTACATGTGTTCCATGACCTCCAATATTATCTCCTTGCGGTTCTTTATTTAAAATAAAATCATATCCACCAGAAATGTTCCCTTGTAAATCATCGTGGGCATAAATTCCAGTATCCATTATTCCTACTTTTACCTCTTGGCGGCCTCTTGTAATTCTCCATGCCAAATTTGCACCACTACCACATACTCCATTAATTCCCCATTGGTCTTCATAGCGTGTTCCATTTATCGCTGGAGGATCATTCTGGTTTGCCTCACTAACTGTTGCCTTTGAAATATAGTTCGGCTCTGCTCGCAATACCCCAGGGATTTTTTCTAATAGATTAATTGCTTTAATTACATTCTGTTTTGATTTGTTCTTGAGACGAATTTTTAATACTTGCAAATAATTATCTTTATTCAAATAATTCTTTTTGCTAATATCTCCTATTACTTTCGTCAAATCGATTATCTCTTTAAAATTGTTGCTTTTAAAAAAGTTTAAACTGTGGTTTTTATTTATTCCTCCAATTTTTTTATCTAAAACAACAATTACACAATCATCTTCGAATTCATCATCGATTGAGATTGTTCTCTCGCTTTTAATTATGTTTTCGTCAGCTTTTACTTTTATTGTTGGCAAATTAAAAATCAAAGTTGTAGCCACCATCAAGAAAAGCACCGCTAACACTGTTACATTTTTAAAGAACTTAAAAATTGATTTTTTCATTTTTCCCTCCTTCGTTAATTACAAACTAGTTTATTTATTATCTTTTCCATGCGAACAGCAGGTTGTTGCTGTTTGGAAAAAGAAATTGCACGTCCCCGATTTTGATGGTGCTTGAGATTTGAAGATACGACATTCCGACTTCCGAAATATGCACGACGGCATATCCGTTGTAGGTTCCGAAGCAGTTTATTTCGAGTTCGTTCTCGCTGTCGTAGGACAAATTCTTTTTTGCGTATTCCCTATACTCTTTTTCTATTTTGGCTTTTTCTTCGTCCGTCAGCTCGCTTCCGAAAGCGGTTTTAGGCAAATAATCCGTTTCAACCGGTTTGCCGTCCACACATTCTTTGTTGCCGTGCCAACGATACGCGATGTCCCTTACGTCGTCGGACGTCAGCAAGCCGTCGGCCAAACATTGTTGAATCAAGGCAAAATCAGGCCCGTTTTGTTTTGGCGGATCGTCCTCGCCGCAAGCGCAAATACAAGTCGTTGCTATCCCGATCAGTAAGCATACGCTAATTATTTCTTTAATTTTTCTCATTACACACCTCCATTAATTTTATAATATGAAATATTTAATTTATTTTTAACATTATTCAGTCAATTTTTGTAGATTAGCTAAAATAAAAAATGCACAAGAACTCAGCGTTCATTGCGCGTCAAAATCAGGCATAGGCAGTTCCTCCGAAAAATGCATCAATAAAATTAGCTGTCTATATTTTGTATTTTTAGTATAACAAACAACACTTTTGTTTGTCAATCTAGTTTTAAATTTTGTTTTGTATTCGACAAAAAACAACAAAAAAAGCCGAATTTCTTCGGCTTTTTTTGATGATTAGGCGTTGTTTTTGAGTTTTTCGGCGATTGCGCAAGCAGTGTCGGGATAGTCGGTCATGATTGCGTCGGCGCCGTCGCGGATAAGCTGTTCGATTTCTTCCGGATCGTTTATCGTCCAGAATTGAACGGCAATTCCGTATTTATGCGCGTAGTCGATGACGCTCTTTTTGCCGAGGTCAACGAATATATACGCGTCGGTCGGAATCTGCAAAACCGAGTAGCCGACGTTCTTTTTGGCAAGGTCCGCGTTGAAGCAGAATGCAAAATAGAACTCCACCACTTCCATTATGGAAGCCGAACGGGTTACGCCGCGGGAAGCATATTCCTTGTCGATGTAGGCGGTTACGTTTTTCTGGAAGGTGCCGACGATCACTTTGTCCAGAACGTCGTAGTTCACCATGATTTCGTACAATTTGTCCATGGCCTTTTCGCCGACTGCGCCGCTGTCTTTGATTTCGATGATGTAGCGCATATCGACGTAGCCCTTTTCGGTTATGACGTAGTCGAACACTTCTTCCAAGGTGCAGATGCGCGCTTCGCTCTCTTCAAAGTCGGTGCCGTCGTAGTCGTGCCACATTTCCAAGGTTTTGAGTTCTTCCAAAGTGTGGTCGATAACCTTGCTGTCCTTGCCGAAGCCTTCGACTTCTTCGCAGTTGCTGGTTCGGTCCAAGGTGTCGTCGTGCAAAAGCACGAGGCGTTCGTCTTTGGTGAGCTGAAGGTCAAATTCCAGAATGTCGATGACGTAGCCTTCCGTTTCCATAATGTCTATGCACTTGGAAAAAGCCGCCATCGTGTTTTCTGGCGCCGTTTTGCGCCCTGCTCGGTGCGCCGACATCAAGGTTTCGGACACGATATATGCGTTGTCGGAAGCAGGTATTTCGCTTTCCTTGACGCGCGGTATGTTTGCAAAGCCCCTGAGGGCAAACATGAACGTCATCGCAAGAAGAGGAATGGCAACGATGACTGCAACGACGCTTAAAACTATCCGTTTTGCGGAAATAGGTTTCTTTTCTTTCATGGTTTTTCCCCTGTACGTTTTTTGTAAGATATATTATACCCCATTTTCACCGTGTTTGCAACATAAAAACCAAACAAAAAAGCGCCCCGAAAGAGACGCTTTTTGACTTTTTGTTTATTTTTTCAGGAACAGCACTACGTCGTCGCCGGCGCCATAGGACGATTTGCCCAGAGCCTTTGCCGTCTGCGCTTCGATATAATCTCTGCAACCTTTTTCCATTGCCCTTATGGCCTCGAAGGCAAGATCCATGCTTTCGCCGCAGGCAAACACGCCGTGATTTGCCAAAAAGCAACCCTTTCTGCCCTTCATTGCTTCAACGGTGTTTTTGCAGAGGCTCTTGGTGCCCGGAAGAGCGTACTTGGCGCAGCGAATATCGCCGCCCAAAAGCTCCTTCAGCTCGGGATCGGTTATCGGAAGGTCCTTCCTTGCGGAAGCGAACACGCTGCATTCCGACGGATGCGAGTGCAAAACCACGTTGATTTCAGGCCTGTCGCGCAAGATTGCCGCGTGGATTTTTCGTTCGGAAGTAGGCTTTTTGCTGCCCACCCATTCCAAAGTGTCGATGTCCACCACGCTCATATCGTCCACGGTGAGATCGACGTAATCGAGCCCCGAAGGCGTGCACAGCATGTGCTTTTCGTCGATACGAACGGATATGTTGCCCCAGGTGCCCTGCACGAGGTTTTCGGCAAGCATCTGAACGCCTGCGTCTTTTATGAGTTGTCTGAGTTCGGATTCTGTTTTCATGTCAGGCCTCCTCTTGTTCTTTGGCGATTTTGGCCGCCTGATTTGTTTTGCTGTACTTGATTTTGTAGATGAAATGTTGCAGGTTGGCGTCCAGAAAACCGAGGTTATGCGAGCCGCCGAGAGCAGTTACCCTGACGTGGGTTCTGCAAGCTTTTTCCATAACCATTGCCGCAGTGAAGGCTTCGTCCAAACTTCTGCCCACGGTCAGCGCGCCCTCGCCCTTTATGAGGCAAGCGCATTTGCCCGCTAGCGCCTTCACAAGGTCTTTCGGCGCCGATGACGCGGCGCACTTGATTTTTACACCCAGAATCTGACTCATATCGTCAAGAACCGGCGGAACGCTTTTGCCTTTTTCGGCGCAAGCCAAGGTGTAGTCGGTGTCGATTCTTATAACGGCGTCAGCGCCGTCCACGAGGTTCAGCGCATATACGTCGCCGCCGAGTTTTTTGGCGGTTCTATCGTCCAGTTTGTCCGGATCAAAACTGTCCAAGTTGACAAAAAACACGTCGTCAGCGGTCAGATTTGCAAAATCAACCCCTTGTTTGGTCGTGTAAAGCTCGTTTTCGTGACGGAAAGTTATGCTTGTGTTTTCGCTTGCCAAACCCTCCTCCGAAAGTTTTTTGGCGTAGTCGATGACGTTTTGTACCATTTTTTCATTCATGATAATTTCTCCTTTTGAAGGCGTCGGTGCGCCGAAAAAAATTGCGGCGCATAATATTATTGCCCTGCGGTTTTGCCGCAGGGCAAATTCGGTTACTATTTATCCAGATTTCTGATGCACTCGGTTACGTGCGCGAAAACTTCGTCGAATTTTTCCAAAGCGGCGTCGATAACTTCGTCGGTGTCTGCCATGGAAGTGTAAAGCCTGCTGCCCGCAAGGGTGATGATTCCGTTTGCCGCGTATGCCGCGCCCATCTGTTCCATTGCCACTTTACGACGGAGCATTTCAGGTTTTTTCTTCAGCATAGGAATGAGGGATTTGAAGATGTTGAAGCTGGAGAAATCGAAGCTCATTGCGCCGGTGCATTCGAGGTGAACGATGCTGCCGGTGTTGTAAACCACGAACGGAAGGCCGTGCTTTTTGATAAGCTCTTTGAGGCCCGCGGTAAGTCTGTCGCCTGCATGGCCGGCTTTTTCGCAAGCGTTTTGTTTTTCGATTTCGCAGATTGCGAGGTAGCCTGCGTAGGAGCTGAGCGGGTTGGCCGCCAAGGTGCCGCCGACGTACGCTTTTTTGCCCATGCCCGCAAGACCTGCCGCCATAAGGCTGATGTATTCTCTCTTGCCGCCTACGCCGCCTGCGGAAGGATAGCCGCCTGCAACGATTTTGCCGAACACGGTGAGGTCAGGATACATATCTCTGCCGGTGCCCTGACGACGGAATTTGACGACTTTGCCGTTCTCGATTTTTTTGTCGTCAACCATCCAAGGTTTGCCGTCAACGAAAACAGGGGTGTCGTCAACCTTGTATTTGTCGCCGAAGAAGTAGCCCGCAGCGCCGTGAATGCCGACTCTGAAACCGGTAACCACTTCGTCGAAGATGAAGAGAGCGCCGTATTTTTTGGCCAGAATTCTGGCTTTTTCGTTGTAGTCGAAGTCCACCGGACGGGTGCCGCTTTCAGGGCCTACAGGTTCGACGATGACCGCCGCCGTGCCGCCCTTCAATTTGTTGCGTCTGAGCATTTTCTCAAGCATCTTGAGGTCGTTAGGTCTGACTTCGTCGGTGGTTTTGTAGCTGCCAGGGATGCCGTGGCTTTCCAAAAATTGTCTGCTGCCCGGAATCTTCAGGCCGTAAACCATCTGATCGGACCAGCCGTGATAAGCGCCGCCGACTTTGATGATACGTTTATGTTTGGTTGCGCAACGCGCCACTCTTATTGCCGCCATGACGGATTCGGTGCCGGAACCCAGCATCCTGAACATTTCGCACGCAGGCATAAGTTCGTTGATTTTTTTGGCGAGCAAAAGTTCGCCCTCGTGGAACAAACCGGTAACAGGGCCGCAGGTGTTGAGAAGCTCAAAAACCTTTTCCCTTACAGGCAGATAGTTGCTGCCCAAAATGGTCGGGCCGCCGGCCTGCAAAAAGTCGAAATATTTGTTGCCGTCGCGATCGTAAAGATAAGCGCCTTCCGCTTTGTCCATGCAAAGTGGGAACGGATAGTTGAAAGCAAGGTTGTGTTGTACGCCGCCCGGAATATACTTTTTGGCTTCCGTGGTGATTTCCTTGCTGCCTTTGCAGTTGATTTCGTAGTGATCGAGAACCTTTTTAAGATACTCGTCGGATACGCACCAAATCGGTTTTGAAGTTAAATCCGCAAGTTCTTTGTAGATTTGATTGGCGTCTGGCCATTTGCTGATACCGTTACCGTTGCTCATAGTTTATCCTCCACTCTGTTTGTTATTAAGGTTATGAATTTGTTTATCGTCAGTTTGACGTCCTCTCCGTCGCCGAAGGCTTCGCCACGCATAAACTTCTGAAATACAAGTCCGAAATAGGAACCGATCAAAAGAGCAGAAATTTCTTTCGGGGAAAATTCCTTTTTTATAGCGTTGTAAGAAGGGCTTTCCGATATGGTCTTTTGCAGCGCGTCGTCAAGCTCCTGAAAGTTGCACGGCTCGCGGCTCAAAAGATTTTTGACGAACAGTTCCATGCACAGATAAGGATACGGAACGGTGTCGTCCACCAGCTGACAAAGAAGGACTCTCTCAAAAACTCCGCGATTGCTGTTTCTTGCGGCGGCGAAAAGGTCCTTGATTTCTTCGTCCGCAAGCTCCCTCAGCAGTTGATCGAGCGAATTGAAATGCGTGAAAAACGTGCTTCTGGAGATGCCCGTTTCGTGAGCGATGCGTTCGATTTTGACGCCCGAGATGCCCTCTTCCTCAAACAATTTTTTTGCGGTGTGCATAATTTGCTTGTGCGTCGTTACCTTTTTTCCTTCCGTTTTCAATAGAGCTTTTGACATAAGTATCCTTATTTTTGTATTATAGTCTAATTTTAGCACACCGCTTCGGCGTTTGTAAAGCGATTTTTGGACTTAAGTATAATTTTATTATAAATAATTATCTAATACACAGTTATAAAAGTTTCGGAATTTTTTGACTTTTTTTCCAAAACCTATTGACAAATGGAAAAATGGTGCTATAATTAGCAGTCGAAGAGCGAGAGTGCTAAAATATGGAAGCACCTCACGGAAAAACCTTTTCCCGCACCTATCATATTTCAAAGGAGGTATGACTTATGGATTTTAGTAAATACACCAAAAAAGCGCTTGACGCAATAAACAACGCGCAGAACCTTGCGCTCGAAAGACATCATCAGCAACTGTTTTCGGAGCATATCGTTTACGCCCTTCTTTCGGACGAAGACGGACTTATCCCGAAGCTCGTAACGAAGTGCGGCGCCGATTCAGACGCGCTTTTGAGAGAAACCGACAGAATATTGTCGTCCTTCCCTTCCGTAACCGGCTCGGGCGCGGGCGAATGTTATCTGTCGGGCGACGCGTCGCTTATGCTTTCGGAGGCAGGCAAGCTTGCCAAATCCGAGGGCGACGAATACGTCAGCGTCGAACACATTTTCGCGGCGATTCTGGACAATCCTTCCCCTGCCCTCAAGGCGGCGTTTGCGAAGGTCAAACTTACAAAAGCAGGCTTTATGAGCGCGCTTTCGCAGGTTAAAACCACGAAAGTTACATCAGACAACCCGGAAGATACCTACGACGTGCTGAAAAAATACGGCCACGACATGGTCGAACGCGCCGAAAGCGGCAAGCTGGATCCGGTTATCGGCCGTGACGACGAAATCAGAAACGTCATTCGTATTCTGTCCAGAAAAACCAAAAACAACCCGGTTCTTATCGGCGAAGCGGGCGTCGGCAAAACGGCAATAGCGGAAGGATTGGCGCAGCGTATCGTTCGCGGCGACGTGCCGGAAGGGCTTAAGGACAAACACATCTTTGCCCTCGACATGGGCGCGCTTATTGCGGGCGCAAAATACCGCGGCGAATTCGAAGAAAGGCTGAAAGCCGTTCTGAACGAAATCAAAAAACAAAACGGCCGTATGCTGCTTTTCATCGACGAGCTGCACACCATCGTAGGCGCCGGCAAAACCGAAGGCAGCATGGATGCGGGCAACCTCTTAAAGCCTATGCTTGCAAGGGGCGAACTGCACTGCATCGGCGCAACCACTTTGGACGAATACCGCAAATACATCGAAAAAGATCCTGCCCTGGAGCGTCGTTTTCAACCCGTTATGGTGAACGAACCTACCGTTGAAGACACCGTCGCCATTTTGAGAGGACTGAAGGAAAGATACGAAATCTTCCACGGCGTGCGTATTCACGACCAGGCTTTGGTTGCGGCGGCAACGCTTTCGGACAGATACATTTCCGACAGATTCCTGCCGGACAAGGCAATCGACCTTGTGGACGAAGCCTGCGCCATGATCAGGACGGAAATCGACAGTATGCCGACCGAAATGGACGTCATCAGCCGCAAAATCATGCAGCTGGAGATAGAGGAAATGGCACTCGAAAAGGAAACCGACAAGCTTTCCGTCGAGCGTCGCGAATCAATCAAAAAAGAACTTGCAAACCTTCACGATAAGTTCAACGAAATGAAGGCGCAATGGGAAAACGAAAAGAAAGAAATAAACGGCGTTCAGGACACCAAGGCCGAAATCGACCGCGTCAATCTTCAGATCGAAGACGCAAAACGACGCAGCGACTACGGCAAAGCGGCCGAGCTTCAATACGGCACCTTGCCGGCCTTGACCAAAAAGCTTGAGGAAGCCGAGAAAAAATCCAAAAACGGAACTTCTCTGCTCCGCGACGAAGTTACCTCCGACGAAATCGCAAAAATCGTTTCGAAGTGGACGGGCATTCCTGTCACCAAGCTTATGGAAAGCGAAAAAGAAAAGCTTCTGCATCTTGCCGACGAACTGCACAAACGCGTCATCGGTCAGGACGAAGCCGTAAACGCCGTCAGCGAAGCGGTGCTTCGTTCGAGAGCGGGCATTTCCGACGAAAACAGACCTATCGGATCTTTCCTGTTCCTCGGCCCGACCGGCGTGGGCAAAACCGAACTTGCAAAAACGCTTGCTTCCTATCTTTTCAACGACGAACGCAACATCGTGCGTATCGACATGACGGAATATATGGAAAAATTCAGCGTGTCGCGTCTTATCGGCGCGCCTCCGGGATACGTCGGCTACGACGAGGGCGGCCAGCTCACCGAAGCAGTCAGAAGAAAACCTTATTCCGTGGTTCTTTTCGACGAAATCGAAAAAGCGCACCCCGACGTCTTCAACATTTTGTTGCAGGTTCTCGACGACGGCCGCATAACCGACAGCCAAGGCAGAACGGTTAACTTCAAAAACACCATCATCATTCTGACTTCCAACCTCGGCAGCGGCGCCATTCTGGACGGCATCGACAAAAACGGCAACATCTCCGACGAGGCGAAAGAACAAATCGACAAGCTTCTGAAACAGACCTTCCGTCCGGAATTTCTGAACAGACTCGACGACACCGTTCTCTTCACGCCGCTCACTCGCGAAAACGTCTTCAGGATCATCGACATCATGCTGACCAAACTGCAATCGCGCCTTGAAAAACAGAACCTCAAACTGCAGGTTACCGACGCGGCCAAAAACCTCATCGTGGACGGCGGCTACGACGTAACCTTCGGCGCAAGACCGCTTAAACGTTACATCGAAAGCAACGTCGAAACCAAGGTTGCCAAAGCAATCCTTAAGGGCAACATGGACGAAGGCGACACCATCGTCGTCGACGCCTCGAACGGCGAAATCACCGTCTCTTCAAAACACTAACAATAAGCCCCTCTCGCTTTCCGAGAGGGGCTTTTTATTTTGACGTTTTAAGAAGCGAGTTTTGCAAGATATTCGTCCACAAAGCCCCAAACCAAGGAGTCGTAATCCGTGACGCTGTAGTTTGCCGCGTTGAAGCCGTGCCCTGCCCCGAGAATCTTTTTAAGCTCGCAATCGGAATAAATCGTCTGCGCCTTTTCGGAATAGGATATCGGCACGGTGCGGTCGTTTGTGCCGTGAACGATAAGCACGGGCTTGTCGAATGCGGCGATATGCTCGTACACGTCGTAGTTGGTCAGCGAGCTTATGAAGGTTTTTCCGTAAGGGATAAGGCTGTCGGGGATAAGCGGATTTGACGCGTACTTTTTCACCTGATCGGCGATGTTGAACGCAGGATACAGCAAAATCATACCCGAAACCGCTTCGGGGATACCGTTTGCGGTGAGCGCGGTCACCAGTCCGCCCTGGCTGGTCCCCACCAAAAGCACGCCGCCGTCCGTGACGTCTTCGCGCGCCGATACCGCCGAAATCACCGCTTTGAGGTCGGCCACTTCGGAGAAAATGGTCATTTCCTTGACTTTGCCGTCGCTTTTCGAGGAATTGCTTCCGCCGCAAAAATCGAACGTGCAAGCAACGTATCCCCTGTCCGCAAAGCCTTTGGCATACGCCGCGAGGGAATTCCCCGTCAGAAACGCGCTGTGCGACAAAATCACCGCAGGGTGCGAGGCAAGCTCGTCATTTGGAAAATATAATTTGCAATAAATGTTTTTGCTTCCGTTTTGCGTCCAGAACTCCTCGGTTTTGTAGTCTTCTGTGGGGACGTCAGGAGTATCCGGATTGTCGGGATTATCCGGAGTGTCCGGGACGTCGGGCGTGTCGGGCGTGTCAGGCTTATCCGGCGTATCCGGTTTGTCCGGCGTGTCAGGATTGTCCGGCGAAGGAGAATCGCCCTTCCCGCAGCTTGCAAACGCCATAAGCATAACCGCTATGACAAGCACAACGAAAATAAATTTGAATAATAAACGTTTTTTCATAAAATTTCCTCTTTCTATGATTCCCGTTATTCTCCCTGTCGCTACGTCAATTATACTACCACAACAGGCGTTTGTCTACTGCCGATAAATATCTTTTTCACGCGCCAAAGCGGAAAATTTTGCTAAAACGGAAACGTCTTTTGCGGCGCAACCTAAAATCGCAAGCGGTTTTTTATGTAGTTTTGGCACAAAAGCGCAAAAAATCGAAAACGGCGAGCAAAAAAATTCAAGCGGGCATTGACATTGAAAAAATGGGGAAATATAATATAGTTAAGTAAATAACAGGAGGAAACCTATGAGCAAAAATTACGACGTTCTCGTTGTCGGCGGCGGCAACGGCGGCTTGATGGCTGCCGCACTCACCGCAAAGGCGGGGCTGAAAACGTTGCTGGTTGAAAAACATAATATTCCTGGCGGCAGCGCTTCATCGTTCAAAAGAGGCAGATTCGAATTCGAGCCGTCGTTGCACGAACTTTGCAGCGTCGGAACGAAGGAAAAACCAAACGAAATTTACAATTTGTTCGACAAAATCGGGGCGAAGATCGACTGGAGGTACGAAAACAACACCTTCCGCGCAATCTGCACCGGCGAAAACGGCTATGACGTGAAGCTTCGCGCAGGGGAAGAAAACTTCTGCGACGACATGGAAAAGGCCGTTCCGGGTTGCCGCGCGTCGGTCAAAGCGTTTTTCGATCTGGACGGCAAAAACAAAGAAACCCTTTCCTACATCTACAAAAAGAAAGGCAAACCGAACCCGCTCGTTATGCTCTTCAAGCACGGCGACTTTATGAGATCGGCTTCGCACAGCGTTGAGGACGTCGAAAAAGCCCTCGGCATGCCTGAAAAAGCGCGCAACATTCTCAACACCTACTGGTGCTATCTGGGCGTTCCTACCGACGAGCTTTCGGCTTTCCACTATATGACCATGGTCGAATCCTACGTCAACGACGGCGCGGCCATGCCGTACAAACGCTCGCATGAACTGAGCCTTGCCATCGAAAAAGCAATCACCGATAACGGCGGCGAAGTGTGGTACAACTCCCCTGCAACCAAGTTCCTCTACAACGAAGACGGCTCCTGCAAGGGCGTTGAACTGGCAAACGGCGAGCAGATTTTTGCGAAAGAAATCATTTCCAACGTCATTCCTAACAACGTTTACGAAATGTCCGCCCAAAAATTCGTGCCTGAACGCGAATTGCGCCTTGCCAACAGCAGAAAACTGGGCATAACCTTCGTAACGATATATCTCGGCCTCGACTGCACCAAGGAAGAACTGGGGCTTAATGACTACACCGTCTTCATTTCCAAGGACGGCAACCCGAGAAAGTGCTTCGACAAACGCCTTGACGGCTATTATTACGTCGTCAACTGCCTGAACGCGGTAATACCGGATTGCACGCCTGAAGGTACGAGCACGCTTTTCTACACCATTCCGCTTTTCGGCAACGAAATCCCTGCGGATTTGTCGCCTGAAAACTACAAAAAATGGAAAAACGACGTCGCCAAACGCTTCATAAAAGACAGCGAAAAGGTTTTGGGCGTCAGCATTATGCCGCACATTGAGGAAATCGAAGTCGCAACGCCGGTTACCTTTGCAAGATACCTCGGCACGCCTGACGGCGAAATTTACGGCTACGAGCTTTCCGGTTGGGACAGCATCATGGCGCGTATTTCCCAGAACGCAACCGACTACACCGTGAAAAACCTCACCTACTGCGGCGGCCACAACGTCCGCGGCGACGGCTACAGCTCCGCCTACATCACCGGCGAATCGGCGGCAAACACCGTCATCAGAAGACTGAAAGGAGGCAACTGATATGAAAAAACCTAACATTTCTTCGTTAAATCCGATAGAGTTCACAAAAGTTCAGCCTTTAAGAACCGAAACCATCGACAAGGCTCCGGCAACTCCGATTCCGCCGCTCGAATCGTACCGTGCAAACGCAATCGCAAAAGCCTTGCACCCGAAACGTCAGTTCGTCGTGATTTCGAAAATAGACGAAATTTCAAGCGACGTCAAAACCTTCACCCTCGTTCCAAACGAGAAAAAAGGCACGACCGCTCTCGCCTATTTCTCCGCGGGACAATATATTTCCGTCAGCCTCACGATCGGCCAAATAACCTTGAACCGTCCGTATTCCCTGTCTTCTTCCCCGAAAGCGGCACTTGGCGGAGAATACAAAATCACCGTAAAACGCGTCAAGGACGGACTTGCAACCAACTATATTCTCGACAATTTCAAAGTCGGCGACGAGCTTGAAATTTCCGCTCCTCTCGGGCACTTCTGCTACGAACCTCTGCGCGACGCGGCCACCGTCATCGGCCTTGCGGGCGGAAGCGGCATCACTCCGTTTTTAAGTTTGGCGCACGCGATAGCCGACGGCGACGAAGATGTAAATCTCGTTCTGCTTTACGGCTCCCGCACGCAAAAAGACGTTTTGTTCAAAAACGAATTTGACGAAATCGCAAAATCGTGCGATAAAGTCAAGGTTGTGTACGTTTTAAGCGACGAATCGGCCGAAGGCTGCGAATCCGGCTTCCTGACGGCAGAGCTTATCGAAAAGTACGCGCCGGAAGGAGACTACTCGGTGTTTATGTGCGGACCGCAGGCCATGTACGTTTTTGCCGACAAAGAAATCGCAAAACTCGGCATCAGACAAAAATTTGTCAGACACGAGCTGTTCGGCGAATATCACAACCCTGAAAAGGAAGCCGACTACGTTGCCCCTAAAGCCCCTACCTGCAAAATCACCGTCAATGTTCGCGGCGAAAAACAGGTTGTGGAAGCTTCCGTTGAGGACACCATTCTCTCTTCTCTCGAAAAACACGGCATACGCGTTCCTGCGCACTGCAGATCCGGCGAATGCGGTTGGTGCCACAGCAAGCTGGTTTCCGGCAAGGTTTACGTTCCTAAATCCGTTGACGGCAGACGCCTTGCGGATTTGGACTACGGCTACGTTCATCCGTGCTGCACCTTCCCTCTTTCGGACATCGAAATCGTCGTGTATCCTGAAGAATAACGCAAAAACGAAAATATCCTGAGAAACCTCGGGATATTTTTTGTTTTATAGCGACGATTTCCGAAACCGTAAAACCACAAAAAAACGGTCCGCAACTTTTTGCAGACCGTTTGATGGTGGAGACTACAAGGCTCGAACTTGTGACCTCTACGATGTCAACGTAGCGCTCTAACCAGCTGGGCTAAGCCTCCATGCGAATATTATCTTACACTAAAAAACCGTTTGTGGCAAGCAAATTCGAGCTGTTTTTTGCTGCAGAACGAAATTTTTTTGTTCAGCCTCCGATAAGCCCCTTGATAAAAATCTCCAGGCCGATGGCCACCAGAATCACGCCGCCGACGATTTCGGACTTGTCGGAAAACTTGTTGCCGATTTTTCGGCCGAGGAACACTCCTCCGAGGCAAAATCCGAACGTAACGACCGAGATGATGAGGGCCGCCACGATTGCCGACAGAAGATTATATTCGGCGATGGTGAAGCCGACGGAAAGCGCGTCGATGGACGTTGCCACGCCCTGCATGAAAAGCGTTCCGAGGGCATTGGAAGCAGGCGTTTCGTTGTCGTGATCGACCTTGCTTTTCCTTGCGCCTTCAAAAATCATTTTTCCGCCGATGTAGCACAAAAGAACCAGCGCAATCCACGGAATAAATTTGTCGAAAGCCTTAAACTCTTCGGCTACGGTGTGCACGCACACCCAGCCTATCATAGGCATTGCCGCCTGAAAAACCGCAAACGTCCCCGCAATCAGAACCGCTTTGCCTCTTTTCATGTTCGGTTCGGCGAGCGCGTTTGAAACGGACACGGAAAATGCGTCCATGGTGAGCCCCACTCCCAAAAGCAAGCTGTTGAGAATAAACAAAAAATCCATTATACCCTATCCATTGCTCCGCCAAAAGCGGAAAAATTTCCACCGCCCGTTTTCGGCGGTGGAAGAAATGCTATTTCGCTCTCGGTTTCATGGTAGGGAACAAGATGACGTCCCTTATGCTTGCGCTGTCGGTCAGAAGCATAACCAGTCTGTCCACGCCGAAGCCCAAGCCGCCCGTCGGAGGCATGCCGTATTCCAAAGCGGTGATAAAGTCTTCGTCGATCTGCGCGTCAACGCCGCCTGCGGCTCTCTTTGCTTCCACCTGACGAGTGAAGCGCTCCAGCTGATCGATAGGATCGTTAAGCTCGCTGAAAGCGTTTCCCATCTCTCTTGCATAGATAAAGTACTCAAAACGTTCGGTAAACGCCGGATTCGACGGTTTGCGCTTTGCAAGCGGAGAATTTTCGACAGGATAATCGTAGATGATGGTAGGCTGAATGAGTTTGTCTTCTACGGTTTCTTCGAAGAATGCGATAAGCACGTGTCCCTTGGTCGCTTTGTCGCCTTCCGGAACCTCGACGCCCGCTTTTTTGGCCGCCGCCCTTGCTTCTTCGTCGGTTGCCCAGTCGTTGTAATCGACGCCGGCAAATTTTTTGACTGCTTCAACCATGGTGAGTCTTTCCCAAGGCTTGCCCATATCTATTTCGGTGCCCTGATAGGTGATGTCGGTGGTGCCGCAAACCTCTTTTGCGAGGGTGCGATACATATCCTCTATAAGGTCCATCATATCCTTGTAGTCGCTGTATGCCTGATACATTTCGACGGTGGTGAATTCAGGGTTGTGGCTTCTGTCCATACCTTCGTTTCTGAAGATACGGCCGACCTCGTAAACCTTGCCGAAACCGCCGACGATGAGGCGTTTGAGGTAAAGCTCGGTTTCGATCCTAAGGAACATATCGATGCCGAGGGCGTTGTGGAAGGTTTTGAACGGTCTTGCGGAAGCGCCGATTTCAAGCGTCTGCAAAACAGGGGTGTCCACCTCGAGATAGCCGAGATTATCCAGATATCTTCTGATGCCGGAGAGAATTTTGCTTCTCGCCACGAACGTGTCCTTAACCTCCGGATTTGCAATGAGGTCCAGTTCTCTTTGGCGATATCTGGTGTCCTCGTCTTTTAAGCCGTGGAATTTTTCAGGCAACGGACGCAGAGATTTCGAAAGCAAAATCATATTTTTGGCGTGAATGGTGATTTCGCCCATTTTGGTGGTGAAAACGAAACCTTCGACGCCTACGATGTCTCCGATGTCGTAGACCTTTTTGAAGTCGGCATAGCCTTCTTCGCCCAGATCGTCGCGGCTGACGTAGCACTGAATACGGCCGGTGTCGTCCATGATATGCGCAAAGCTGGCCTTGCCCATGATGCGCTTGGACAGAATTCTGCCCGCTATTTTCACGGTTTTGCCCTCGAACTCAGGGTAGTTGTCGACTATTTCTTTGCTGTGGGCGTTGCGATCGTATTTCACGATTTCAAACGGATTTTTGCCTGCCGCCTGAAGGTCCGCAAGTTTATCTCTTCTGATTTTGAATATTTCGTTAAGTTCCGCTTCTTCCTGCGCCGCGTCCGGCAAAACTACTTCCTTCTCTGCCATAATAACCTCTTCTTTAGTCAATGCTGATGGAAATGATTTTGTACTTCAAAACGCCGCTCGGAGTGTTCACGTCCACAACCGCGCCTTTTTTCTTGCCGATAAGCGCCTGGCCGATCGGGGATTCGTTGCTGATTTTGTTGTTCATGATGTCGGCTTCGCTGCTGCCGACGATTTTGATTTCGACTTTTTCGTCCATTTCCATATCCTGAAGCTTAACGATGCTTCCGATGGAAACGGTTTTGCTGTCCAGGCTGGATTCGTCGATGATTTCTGCATTACGGAGTTTTTCGGCAATCTCTTTGATTTCCTGCTCCATAAACGCCTGCTCGTTCTTGGCAGCATCGTATTCGGCGTTTTCCGAAAGGTCGCCGTATTCGCGGGCGAGTTTGATTTTTTCGCTCATTTCCTGGCGGCCTTGGCCCGTCAAATAGTCCAGTCTTTCCTGAAGTTCGTCGTAACCTTTTTGAGTTAAAAAGATTTTTTCCATAAAATGCCTCCGCTTTATATGTCTTAAATACTTTCAGATTTGTAAATTATAGCAAAGCCGCCGCCGTTTGTCAACATTTTGCGGACTTCGCCGACTTCTTTTTTGATTTCGACAAAAAACCCCCGCCGAAACGGGGATCTTCGTCAGACTTCTTCCACCTGCTCGATCGCAAGGATATGAGTCGAATTTTCTTTTATAATTTTGTCCAGTTCCTTCACTGTGCAAACGCCCGAAGTCACTATGTGAACCGTGGCAATTATTCTGCCTTCCTCGATTTTTGCCGCGTAGCTGGACACTTTCGGGCTTGTAAAACCGGCCATGATTTCGTCCACCACGTTGTCCGTTTCCATCCAGACTTTCAGCTTCACTGTGGCGAGGTGCCTGGTTTGAAAAGCTTTTATCGGCAAATGGAACACGAATTGCAATATCAAAATAATCAACGTTGCCGTTATGCCGGTTACGACGAATCCTGCGCCTATCGCCATACCTATTGCGGACGTGGCCCATATTCCCGCGGCGGTGGTTATGCCGCGCATTGCGTCGCGGCGATACATGATTATGCCTGCGCCCAAAAAGCCTATGCCCGTCACGATCTGCGCGCCGATTCTTGCAGGATCGCCCGTGGTTCCTTCTCCTCCGAAATCTGCGGAAGTGAGATACCTCGACACGATCATAAACAACGCCGCCGCCATGCACACTATGGCGTGCGTCCTTATTCCGGCCTCTTTGCTGCGGTTCTTCCTTTCGAAACCTATAAGTATGCCGCAGATGACCGATATCACCAGTCTGACGATGAAATGCCAGACGTTTTCGTTAAAATCAACGATCCACATATATCCTCCGTATAGTGCCTTGTAAAAAAATTATATTATAGCTTTGCCGCGCTTGTCAACGATGTAAGAAAAATTTTTTTCTAAAAACTGATTTGCTGCCCTCATCGGACAGCAAACAGTCTTTTTATCGCCGAATTAAGCCGTTAAAGCTTCAATACGGTTATATATGCGTTGGAGAACGTCGCCTCTGCGCCCGAGGTGTTATACAGTCCCAAAGTGGTGCCCGCGGCAGTGGAATTGACCACCGTGGTTTTGGACGCGTTTACGGTTTCGCCCGTGGAAACTGTTTCGGTTACGCTTTCGCCGGTAAGCGGCGTGCCGTTTTGATACAGCGACGCGGTGAGAGCGCCGTTTGTGGCCCTAGTTCCTTCCACGCCGTAGGAAACCAGATAATTTCCTTCCGGCAAAACGACGTTGCCGCCCGTAACCGTGATGTCTGTGCCCGAGGTTTCCCTGACGAGCGTCACCGGAATCTGCGTTGCCGTGGCCACGGTCTGATTCGTCGCGTTTGCATATAAAGCTTCTCCCGTGCCTGCCGGGCCTTGCGGACCTTGAGGTCCCGTTTCGCCTTGAGGACCTGTGGCGCCTGTTTCGCCCTGTATGCCTTGTGGGCCTTGCGGACCGGTTTCACCTTGAGGGCCCGTGGCTCCCGTTGCGCCGGTTGCGCCCGTTTCGCCTTGTATCCCTTGAATACCCTGGATACCCTGAGGGCCTTGAGGCCCCGTTTCGCCCTGCGGTCCCTGCGGACCGGTTGCTCCTGTGGCGCCGGTGGCGCCCGTTGCTCCCGTCAGGCCCTGCGGGCCTTGAGGGCCTGTCTGTCCTTGCGGACCCGTGGCGCCTATAGGTCCCATCGGTCCCATAGGACCTTGCGGGCCGGTCGCTCCCTGAGGGCCCATAGGGCCGCGCGGGCCGCGGGTAGGACAGCAGCAGCTTTGCGTTACTTGTCTGAAACAATTCACGGCATTTACCTCCAAAATTTTATGTACGAGGCATTCTGTTTTATCCTATGCAAAAATCTCGGCCGCCGTTACGACGAAAAAAATCCGCCCTTTCGGACGGATCGTTATTCGTTTTTCGACTATTCTTTCGTCAGATATCCACCGACTTTTTCGGGGATTTTTGCCACCACCGCCAAAAGTGTGAACACTACCACTGCCACCGCGCCCTGCAAAAGGTCGAACGGAACGCTGGTTGCGGCCGTTTTGAATTCCCATTCGAGAAGGAAGGAATTTGCCAAAAAATATCCTCCCGCCATAACGAGCTCGGCAGGGATTGCCGAAATCGGATATTTCACGGCAGGCTTGGCGTTTTTGAGCGCCGTCAGCATAAGCTTTGCAATAAGCGCCACCAAGGCTTTGACGACCAGCGTGAAAGGCGCGTAGGAAGCGTATCCCGTAAAAACGTCGGCAAGCGCCGCGCCGATTGCGGAAGACGCAACAGAGAACGGAAGCGGCAGGCACGCCGCGCTGAGCAATATAACCGCGTCGCCGAAGTTGATGTTTCCTATTGCAAGCGGTATGTGTATGACGGTGAAAACCATGGTCAGAGCCATGAACATTCCCGCAAAAGCGAGATTTTTCGTCGTGCGTTTATTTTTCATTCTTTAATTATTCTCCTTACCAGATTCAATACCGCATTATATCTGGTTTCGACGTCCGATTCCGTTTCGCCGAACAAGCTTTCCTTTTGGATTCCTCCGTCCAGAAAAACGCTTGGTATGTCTTTTGTCTGAAACGACGTCGCGTCGGCAAATCTGCCTTGTTCAACAACCTTATCGACAGTTAATCCACTCTCTTTCAGCGTTTCAAATGCCGTTTCTGCCAAACGGCCGCCGTAATTCAATTTCAGATTTTTGTCCGAAACCACGACGTTCGCTTCGTTTTTCCTAAGCGCCGAAACGTCCAGAAAAACGGGATTTGTCAGCAGGTTGTCTTTGCCGTAATGCTCCTCTAAAAAAGCCTCGCTGCCCTTTGCGCCGGCATAGCTGCTTCCGAAAGCCGCCACCACGACTCGGACGTCGGACGGGATTTCTTCGGAGTTTAATTTGAGGTGCTGCGCAACCGCAAGCGTCAGTCCCAGTCCGCTGAGAGCGTTTTTGTTCATTCTCGCGCCGAGCTTGAAATAGGTGACGTAAGTCGCCATATAAACGACGCTCACCGCAAGCGCCACGAATCCTACGAACATAACGATGGCCTTCGGCCCGGATTTCAGGAATATGCAAGCCACCGACAGCGCGGCAAGAAGAAGGTTCGCCGCAAACGCGTACCACGTCATAAAGGTATGTAAACTTGCGCTGTTTTGCTTTGCAATCCACTTCGGAAGCTCCATTCGGCCGTAGTCGGTGTCGTAATGGCACCCCAGAACGACGGTTTTTCCGATGCGTTTTTCGCCGTTTTCGATGACGCTGACAACGTTGTAGGAAGTGCGTTTCGGGAACAACCATGAAAAGTCGTCTTTGTTTTTGATGACCTGCACGAGGATCATTGCCGCCACGGTCGGGAACAGCAAAACCCCGAGCGGCGACCATATACACGACAATATGAACGCCACCACGCTTATCGCGGCGAAAACAGGCAACCCCTGCACCGTCGCAAACGGCCTGACGTCAAACGGCTCCATGCGGGCAAACCCGCCAAGCTCGTCCTCGAACAAATCCCTTATGACTCTTGCGGCCTTTTTTTCCTCGGAGCTTCCGGCGTATCTTGCCTTTCCGACCTCTTCAACCCTTTCTGCGGTTTCTGCGTAAACGTGGGCGGCGCGCTCGTTGTCGGTGACGCGTTCAGCTTTTATGCGTTCCACAAACGCCTGCTCCTCGGAAATCGGTTCTTCCCCTATTTCTTCGGATTTTTGCGGTTCTTTGGGCTTTTCGTCCTCTTCGGCGGGCCCTGCAAAAGCCTCCGCTTCGGCTTCGGCCTGCGCTTGGACAGACTCTTCTGCCTCTTCTTCGATTTCGGTCTTTTCGGGCAGAATTTCGGCAGATTCGGCCGTTTGTTCGCCGTGCGGGAGTTCTTCTTCCGTTTCAGACAAATCGGATTCTGCGTCGGTTTGCGGCTCCTCGTTTAGAGGCTCGGCAGCAGGCGGCTCGTCAAAAGCGGCAGCAGGAATATCCAGCTCCTGCGGCTTGTCCGAAACGGGAGCGGGGGCGGGTTCTTCGGCAGGTTCCGAAACGGTTTTCGGCTCTTCGTCCAGCACTATTTCGGTTACCTTGACGTCGCCTGAGGAATATTCGGTTTTTTTGTTTCTAAAAAGTTTCATTTCAGTTCTTTTTCAAATCGTATCCGCCCGGGACGTCCACCACAGTGTAGCCGAGAGCGGCAATCTGCCCTCTGATTTCGTCTGCCAAGGCGTAGTTTTTGGCCTTTTTTGCTTCCTTGCGGCTTTCTGCAAGCTTCACGACTTCTTCCGGAGCGTCTGTGGTTTCGGGCTTTGCGGCTTCGGGATGCTTTGCTTCGTAGCGCGCGCAGAACTTTGACGGCTTGGCCAAGAACAATCCCAAAAGCGAGTAGGTTTTTTTGATTTGATTGACGTCTGCCGCGGCGGAATCGTCGCCCGCTTTCAGTTTTGCTTTTATCTTTTTGAACAGGCCGAACAGATTGCTTATCGCAAGCGCGGTGTTGAAATCGTCGTCCATGGCGGCGTTGAAGTCGTCGTCGATAGACTTTGTGAATTCGTCCGATTTCAGGCCGAGCTTTTCCGCTTCGTCCATGATTTTGTAGAACCCGTAAAGGTGCTTTTCGGCGTTAGGGAACAAATCGTCCGTAACGTTGATGTCGCCGCGGTAGTTGGTTTGCAGCAGCGCGAACTTTATGGTTTCGTCGTCGTATTCGGCCATAAGGTCGCCAAGAACTATGCTGTTGCCGAGCGACTTGCTCATTTTTTGGCCGTTCACCTTGATGAGGCCGTTGTGAATCCAGTATTTTGCAAACCTCTTGCCGGTCAGAGCTTCGGTTTGCGCTATTTCGTTTTCGTGGTGCGGGAAAATGAGGTCGCGGCCGCCGCCGTGAATGTCGATCTGATCGCCGAAAGCAGCCCTGTTCATTGCCGAACATTCGATATGCCAGCCCGGTCTGCCCTTGCCCCACGGCGAATCCCACGAAATTTCGCCCTCTTTTGCCGCTTTCCAAAGCGCAAAGTCCAAAGGGTTTTTCTTTTCCTCGTCGTTTTCCACGCGGACGCCGTTCAGTGCGTCCTCCAACTTTCTGCCCGACAGCTTGCCGTAGTCCGAAAACTTTTCGACGGAAAAATAGACGTCTCCGCCCGGCGTCGGATAGGCGTAGCCCTTTTCGATTAGCGCAGAAGTGAAGTCGATTATGTTTCCGATGTTGCAGGTGGCCTTAAGCCAGATATCGGGATCGTCGATTTTAAGCTCGCGCATAACCTTGTCGATACGCTTTATCATCATTTCGGCATAGCGATCGGCAGGGATACCCGTTTCCTTGGATTTGGCGATTATTTTGTCATCGACGTCGGTGTAGTTTCTGGCATAGGTAACATCGTAGCCCGACTTTTCGAGATACTTTCTGATGATGTCGTAAATGAGGGCCTGATAGGCGTGGCCGATGTGCGCGTCGCCCGACACCGTGATGCCGCAGGCGTACATTTTTACCGCCGGCGGATTCATAGGTTCGAACAGTTCTTTTTTTCTGGTAAGCGTGTTGTAAATTCTAAGCATTTTTGCCTCTTTTATCGTTGATTTTTGTCGTCGTCATCGCTTTTTGGAACGTTGTATTCGTCTGCCGAAAGCGAATAACGACAACTTTTTACGCCGAGTTTGTCTTCTAAAGCGGCGATTCGGTCATTAAGACGTTTGAATTCTTCCAAAATCGGGTCAGGGAGTTTAACCTGATCCATGTCGTCCACTCTTTTGCCGTTCTGCCGCACGATGCGCCCCGGAACGCCCACCACCGTGGAGTGCGGAGGCACGTCTTTCAGCACCACGCTGCCCGCGCCCACCTTGCTTCCTTTGCCGATGACGACAGGCCCCAGAACCTTTGCTCCCGCAGACACCATAACGTCGTCCTCGAGAGTCGGGTGGCGTTTGCCCGTCTGCTTGCCCGTGCCGCCGAGCGTTACCCCCTGATACAGGGTTACGTTGTCGCCTATTATGGCGGTTTCGCCGATGACGAGCCCTGCTCCGTGATCGATGAAAACTCCGCGGCCGATTATTGCCGCAGGATGAATTTCAATGGCCGTTGTGCGGCGCGCAATCCTTGCCACAAACCTCGCCGGCCCCTTAAGGCCTTTGCGATACAGCGCGTGCGCGATTCGGTGGCACATAAGCGCCTTAAATCCCGGGTAGTTCCAAAAAACCATCCACTTGCTTGTGGCCGCGGGATCCTTTTCCATTATGACCCGAAGGTCTTGTTTTATACTTTCAAACATGTTTTCAGTTTATGCCGCGAGGCGGTTTTTCGTCCTCGCGGCAAAATTGTTTACGGCGTTGGCAGGAACGCTGTCGGATCGAAATAAATTTTTCCGGTTGCGGCATTATACTTCATTCCGTTAAGGAAGTCGACAACGGTCAGTTCTCTGCCGGCGGCAGTTTGGTATTCGGAAATTTTTGCTGCCAAGGCCGGATCTACGGTTGCGCCAGACCATTTGTAAAGCTCCAGAATAGACGAACCTTTCAGAAGTTCGGTCGCTTTGTCCTCAACATTGTTCAGTGTAGCACCCCTAAGCGCATACATAATGCTGGTCGTATCGGTCGGGTTGACGAGTTCTTCGATAGTCATATTGTTGATGATGCCGGGCGCTTTTTCGCCGAGCTTGCCGACTTCGACGTCCTTAAGCGCAACGAGAACGGCGTGCGATGTTCCGTCGATGGTGATAATTTCGCCCAGCTTGCTGGTGTTGACGGCGTTGTCGATTTCCGCGGACAGATTTTTGACCTTCACGTTTTTCACTTTTTTGAGAACGACGTTGGCGTCGTCGTTTATCGTTATAAGTTCGGAAATTCTGGTTTCGTTCACGGCATCGTTGATGCGAGCAGGAATGTTCTGCACGGAAACGGTTGCCAGTTTCTTCAAAACCGCGTTGCCCGCGCCTTCGTAAACTCTTTCGTAAAACTCGGTTTCGGCAGAATCATCGTAAGCAAGGAACATGCTGTTTTTGCACACGAAAAGCGTAGCTTTTTCCGCTTCGTCCGCCGGAGTTTTCGCCTTGAACACGTCGCCGTTTATGACCATTGTTTCGGAAAGGAGCATCTGATCGATGACGTCTTTCATACCATCGGACATTTTGCCAACCTTGACGTCAGAAAGATTTGCCAAAGCGGAGTTGGACGCCGCAGACACAAGGTGATATCTTGCGCCCGTCAATCCGTCTTTATATTTGACCATAACGTGAACCTTGCCGTCCGCTTCCATGATTTCGTAGGTGCCTTTGTAGGTTTCGCGGGCCTGCTCTTCGGTGTCGAAGGTGGCGAAGATAACGTATTCGCCAAGCGCGTCAGGCGTAAATTCGCTTCTGACCTTGATGTCGATAAGTTCCCTGAGATAGGTGTTGTCGATTGCAACGTCAATCGAATCGGACATATTTTTGACTTTCACCGTGGCAATCTTTTTGATGATTGCGTTGGCGGAGCCGTCGTATCTGAGCTTGTAGAAAACGGTTGCTCCCGCGTGGTCGGAGTTGGTCGGATCGTAAGCGATATACATGTCGTGATCCAGAACGTAGTAGTTCACTTTGTCTGCCTCGGCAGGAACCGTGCTAAGTTTTGTAAACACGTTGCCGTCGACGTCCATAACGTCATCGAGGCGCATTTCGTCGATGACGGAGCTTGCCGCGGTGGCAAGATCGGAAACCTTGGTGTCCTTAAGCGCAACGAGAACGGCGTTGGAGGCTTCTACGGTTTGACGATAAAGAACGGTGCTTTCGGTGTAGCCGTCGTTGGAGATGCTCCCGTCTTCGGCGTATGTCACTTTGACGAACGCTCCGTACGGCGCTTCGGTTTCGGCCGCGTTTGCTATGCGCATAACCTTAAAGGTGCCTGCAAACATGCGCGAGAAGTCGCTGCTCGTTGAGGAACCTAAACCGATATAAAGCTCTTCTCTTGCGGAAACTGCGTTTCTCGCCGCTTCGTCGGTTGCCGTGGCGCCCACTCTTTCACAGACGTTTTCGGCTTCGATTTCAACCACGTCGTCCAAAACGAGATTGTTGAATTCGTCGCCCAACGCGTTTACTTTGGTATCTTTTAGTTTGATGAGAACTTTGTTCGATTTTTCATGAATAACGTTGCCCGATTCGTCTAAAACGTCTTCCTCGTAGATGTCCATAACGTCGGACAAAACGAGGTCGTTAAACGCGGTGCCGAGGTCGTTCACTTTGGTGTCCTTGAACTTGATGAGCACGTTTGCCGATTTTTTGTGAACAACGTTGCCCGATTCGTCCAGAACGTCCTCTTCGTAGACGTCGATGACTTCACCTAAAGTAAGGTTGTCGAACTTGTCGGCAAGTTCGCCGATTTTGGTGTCCTTGAAGTTCGCGAGAACGCCCGTCATGCTGTCTTCGCCCAAAACGTCCGCAAGCTTGATGTTGTCGAATTTATCCTTAAAGTTTCCGGAGGACAACTCGGAAAGCGTCAGCGGGCTCAATGCGTTCATAACGCCGTCGCCTTCGTAGATACGGACGTAAACTTTGTTTACGTTTTCAGGGACGATAGCCGCTTCGCCGCCTTCCAAAGCTGCCAAGGAATAGGTGATTTTGCCGCTTTCGTCCGAGCTTTCGCTGACGACGAAATAGTCGGCCACAAGTTCAGGGGAACCGCCTTCGACGTATTTGCCGAGGTGTTTTTCCTGCCACTTGTAAAGCGCTTCGTTATGTTTGCTGTCCGAAGAATAGAGGCCGGTTGCCACGTCAAGCGTAAGCTTGCCGATTTCGGTCGGTGCACCGTCTTTGAATCCGTTGCCGTATTCGACGATTTCGTCAGGCGCGGCGTCGGTTTGCAAATCGGTGTATTTGACGAAGGAGTCGCGATTGGTCTTTATCAGTTTGCCCACTTCCATAACTTCCATTTCGTCCATAAGTTTGCCGATAGGCACGTCGATGAGCGCGGACAACAAATTGTCGGAAGAGATGAGGGTTATGCCCGTCATATCCTGCACTTCGCCGATGCTCTTTTTCTCGATGTTGTTGAAAACGTCCATCAGAGTGTCAATCATAACCATGATCGGCAGGTAGCTTCCTTCCGCCATAACCTTGATGTCTTTTATGGAGGTGTTGCCGGTCAATTCTCCCACTAAATCCAAATTGATAACGTCCAAAAGAACGTTGATGTCTTTGGTTATATCGAAAATAGGGGTGGCAAGAAGCGCGTCTTTGGCGTTTTTGGACGCAAGGTAAAAGTCGCCGTCGGCAGTCGAAACCAGTTTATCGTTGACAATGCCGCAGCGTTCGGTGACGTCGGTGCCCTTGTAGGTCAGAACGTTTTCGCCGCCTTCCGTTTTTTTGACGTCGTATATGCTGCCGAACGGAACTTGCTGATAGGCCGTAACTTCGCCGGTATCCTTGTTCGTCTGCGCGACGACTCTTTCAAAAGCGTTAGTTTCGGCGTTATATATGTAGCGGTCGAGCGAATCGGAGCTTCTTCCTCCTTCCGAGTCGAAGGAAATCGCTTTCACGTCTTCAACTCTGACGTACACGTCGTTGCCGTCGATTTTGAGGTTGAGTTTGCTTTCCAGAATTTCCAGAACGTCAATGCCGAACTGCTCCTTCACGTCGGCAATCGAAGGACTGCTGCCGCCTGCGAACATATCTTTCATCTTGACGAAAACGTCGTATAAGGTCATGCCGCCGATTTCTTTGCCGTCGGTCATGCTGTCGCCTTTATTGAATTTGTTTTCGATGTCGGACACCTTGGTTTGTGTCGCAACGACGTAAACCGTGCCGAAAACGGCCCCGAACACGAACACTATGCCCATGACGAAACCTACCAAGAAAGACAAAAATTTGCCTCCGCAACCTTTCATTATATCCTCCTGTCGCACGCATGCAATGCGAGTGCGAGTTTTAGTCTATTTATTATATGATACACTAAACATCTTGATTTTGCAAGAATTTTTAGCATACTTGCCCAATTTGCCATAATCTGACAAAACGCAAGCGTTTTGGTTTCCTGCAAGGCGCAAACCAAATCCCGCCAGAGGGAAGAATAAAAACTTCCCCCTCTGTCAAGCAGGTTCCCCTATCGCCGTTCCCCCGCAAGCGGGCCCCACGGCGACTGCCACCGGCAGGG
>OLGV01000080.1_pt1 | contig 39401 bp, 30 predicted proteins | sample 1605761 | NCBI WGS metagenome assembly OLGV01 (sample SAMN03283245) | human gut metagenome | biome: human-associated habitat; material: feces | host: Homo sapiens | place: Peru | collected 2012
CGCGATTTTGAACCACGAAACCGTGACTGGGAGCAAGTTTTTTGCTGAATACATTTATAATGCGTTTGCCCTGGATTTTTGTGCTTGAGCTGAATATTGAATTCTTTCTAATTATTCTCGAAAATCTTGACCACTTCGTCTTTTTTGGAGATAAATAAATCTGTAAGCACCGGATCAAAATGAGTTCCTCTTGAAAGCGAAATAATTTCAAACGCTTCGTCCGTAGAAAAAGGGTCTTTGTAGCATCTTGGCGAGACAAGCGCATCAAAAACATCGGCAATCGCCATAATCCGCGCTTCCAGAGGAATTTCCTCGCCCTTAAGCTTATAAGGATAACCGTTTCCATCCCAGCGTTCGTGATGGCTGACCGCAATATCGGCGGCGATTTTTACGTAATCTTCGCTTTCTATGCCTGAAAGAACTTCCCTGATTATTTTTTCGCCTGCAATTGTATGATTCTGGATTTTCTTGAATTCTTCCTCCGTCAATTTTCCAGGCTTTTTAAGGATGCTGTCAGAAACAACGATTTTTCCAATGTCGTGCATTGGAGCGGCTTTTTTCAAAATTTCAATGTATCCGTCTGTAATTATCTCTTTGTGATAACCGGCTTCTTTCGCCGCTTTTCCCAAAAGTTCCGCATAAAGGCTTGTCCGTTTTACGTGCTCACCGGTATCGCTGTCGCGGCTTTCTATAAGGTTCGCCATTCCATAGATCGTCTGTTCCTGTATATAAATGATTTTTTTATTCTGCTCTTTTATTTCATCAGTTTTTTCAATGATATCATTCTGAAGGTTATTCTTGTTTATTTCCAGCTGAGATGTAAACATCGTGCAGACAACTGTAAGAACAACTGAAATTCCAATCGACATAAAAACCGCGACGCTGAATGAAACCACAATCATCTTGTAGTGGAACGACAGGCCTTTCTTAGTTCTTGCAATCTCAGAATTTATATACTTTGCAAGGCTGTTCAAGCCAGAATCCAGAATTTCTTTTGAATGCGCTATATTTCCCAAGATATACTGCTCGGCATAAATTTTTGAGCCGTTTGAATGCATGCTTCTTATAAGGTCGTTGTCCTGAAAAACGCTCTGGCAGCCGGCATTTATAGTATGAAAGATTTTAGCTTTTTCGTTTCCAACCATGCGTTTTCCAAAATCGCTCAGACACTCAGTAAGCTCAGCCCGGATATTTTTTTCAACCTGCTCGTAATGCGCAAGAACTTCGTTGGATGTGGCGATTATATAGAAAGAACTTGTCAAAAGCTCCTGATTTACAAGCCTGCGTATTTTATCCATAAAAATAGAATTTTCTATCGCCTCTTCCATGGAATTTTCATAAATTTGGCGCATATTCTGAAACACAATGGCAATTGAAGAAAATCCAATAAGAACAACAAGAAATGCGGAAATACAGGCAAGAAAAATCTTATGAGCAACTTTTTTCATATAAAAAATAAATTTCCTCAGAAACTTAGAAAACTTTTAAATTAAAAAACTTAAAATCACTTTGAACGAACGGCATTCTCCGGATTAACTAAACAATATGGAAACTCCGGAATATGGGCCATCCGCACAAATCAATTTCTAATGTCTCTTACTGTAATATCAAGCTGATTTTGAATTTCTTTATCCGAAAGATTTTTTCCATCCGAAAGAACCACTCCAAGCAGCAACGAAGGATTCCAGAAGCCGACTCCGATTCTCTGTGTAGAACTATATTTTGTCTGCTCCGCCATTGCGGCGATTGCAGGCGATTTTTTTACAAGCGGATTAGAAGCCGCATTTAAATTTACAGGACATTCACCCTTTGCCTTGCATATCATAAGCTGCGACTTTTCGTCCGAAAGCCATTCGGCAACTTTTAGCGCCCATTCCTTATTGCCCGCAGTGGATTTTACACCGACCATCTTATAACCGGCAAAACTGTACATCTGAAGGTCAGTTCCATTTACGTTGAAAGACGGAAGTTTTACAGCGGCATAATCGCAGCCCCACATCTCCGAAATAAGGTTTGCGTTCCATGTTCCGCTTACCGCGGCAATAACTTCGCCGGCTTTCATCATCTCTAGGGTTTCCTTGTCGCCAGAGCATACAAAAGCCGGATTTGAAGCGATTCTGATTATTGATTTCGCAACGTCTATGCCTTTGAATTTAGTATCCGTCGCATTCCAGTTGCAGAAATTCCTTGAGCCGTTGCTGCGGTAAACCTCAAGCCCTGCGGCTTTAAAAAATGAATAAAGATACCAGCCGCTCTTTAGCTCCATGGAAACCTTTTTATTGTTGCCGGCCGCAACTTCCAGAAGCCTTTCAAAAGTCCTTGTATCTTCAAGGGAAATATATTTTCTGTTATAATATAGAAAATATCCGTTTCCTGCAATCTGCGGAAATGCGTAGAGTTTTCCGTCCACAGTAGCAGTCTTTATGGCAGCCGAAGCTGAACCGTTGTTTTCATCCGAAACTTTTTTTGCAATATCAGCAGGAATTTCAAGAAGAAGATTCTGGTCAACAAGAAGCTCCAGCTGGTCGTCTGCAAAAACAAAAACATCCGCCGCAAAATCAGGATTAGACATGACATCCGAAGCGCAATAAGACGAAGTCTGCTCAATGACCGTAAAATCAAAGGACGCTTCCTTGGAATGATGGGATTTAAATTCGGAAAGCCGCTTTGAAACAACATCCAAAGTGCCGTCATCTGCCCAAACAGAAAGATTCACATTTGGCTTGGCATACAGCGCCACGCAAAAAGCAAACAATCCTACAAAAACCAGAGCCTTATTTCTGAATGTACTGAGCATCAAAAAATCCTCTTCTAAAATTTTTCTCAACCAATAAAAACATTATAAAATATATTCTTCAATAAACAAGAAAATAAAACAGAAAATTATTTTTTCAGCCATATAGTTCTGATTCTTCAAGCTTTCTGTAACACCAGAAAAATGCCGGAATTAAAAAACAGTCAGCAAAAACCCATGCCGCCGGAGAAGCCAGGCACGCCGCGGAATAACCAAAAATCGGAACAAAAACCACACCGACTAAAGTTCTGGCGACCATCTCAAAAACACCGGCAAGAATCGCAAAACGGCTGAATCCCATTCCCTGAATCAAAAAGCGTACGATGTTCACAAGCGCAAGAGCAAAATAAAACGCCGAATTAAGAATCAGGAACTGATGCGACTGCTGAAGAACCAGAGTTTCATTCGCATTTATAAAAATCCTGCTAAGAACATCGCCAAAAAGAACCATTATAATCACCGCGACAATAGAATACGCAAAACCTATCGCGCAGCTTACATAAAGCCCCTGCTTAAGACGCGGATATTTCCCTGCACCCGCATTCTGGCCGCCCCACGTAGACATTGTCGTGCCAAGAGCATCGTATGGACTTACAAAAAACATTCCGAGCTTAGAGCCGGCGGTAACAGAGGCGACCGCGTCAGAACCAAGGGTATTGACCGAAGCCTGAAGAATTACGCTTCCTATCGCGGTTATAGAATACTGAAGTCCCATAGGAACGCCCTGTCCGCACAGAACCGGAAAAAGATGCGTATTCATTTTTCTGTCCTCTTTTGTCATTCTTAAAACTTCAAATTTTTTGGACATATACAAAAGGCACATAATTCCGGAAACACCCTGAGAAATCACTGTAGCAACCGCCGCGCCCACAACACCCCAGCCGCAGACTGTTATAAAGACCACATCAAGAACAATATTAAGGATTGAAGCAAAAATCAAAAAATAGAGCGGAGTCTTACTGTCGCCAAGGGAGCGGATTATTCCAGCCGTAAGATTATACAGGAAGATAACCGGAATCCCCGCAAAAATAACACCGATATACCCGGCGGCCCCATCCAGAATATTATCGGGCGTACGCATAAGCACAAGGAGCGGACGGCAAAAAACAACTGTAACAACTGTAAGAACCGCAGCGAACATAATTGAAAGGTAAGCCGCAGCCATGACGAACCTGCGCATCAACGAATAATCTTTTGCCCCGAATTTCTGCGCTATAGGAATTGCAAATCCGTTGCATACACCCATGCAGAAACCAATAACAAGAAAATTTACAGAGCCTGTAGCGCCAACCGCCGCAAGAGCCTCTTTTCCAAGAAATTTTCCTACAATCGCAGTGTCAACGATATTGTAAAACTGCTGGAACAAAAAACCGAACAAAACAGGAACTGAAAATCCCAAAATAAGCGAAAACGGATTGCCTTCCGTCAAATCTCGTGTCATAGCGATAGAAATATCTCAAAATTAATGGAATGTCAATAATTATTAATTGAAATATTTTATTTTTTCACCTATACTATTTCAATTATATTTTTGCTTTTTACTATTACAAAAGGAGACATCATGGCATTCTTTTTTGATGAACCATCACACACTTTCGATGAATATCTTCTGGTTCCAGGTTACACAGGTCCAGATTGCATTCCAGCAAACGTTTCTTTAAAAACGCCAATCGTTCGTTATAATAAGAAAGCCGGCGAAAAATGCCCTCTTACGATGAACATTCCTATGGTTTCGGCAGTAATGCAGTCGGTCTCAAACGACACGCTTGCGGTCGCGCTTGCAAAAGAAGGCGGAATCAGTTTTATATACGGTTCCCAGACAATAGAAAATCAGGCGGCGATGATTGCAAAAGTAAAAGCATACAAAGCAGGTTTTGTAACTTCCGACACAAACATCCGCCCGGACCAGACACTTGAAGAGCTTACGGAAAAAATCGCGGCCACAGGCCATTCAACAGTAGCAGTTACGGATAACGGCAAACACGACGGAAAACTTCTTGGAATCATAACAGAAAGAGACTTCAGGATTGACCACTGTTCAAAAGGTTCAAAAGTACAGGACTATATGACCGGGCTTCCAGAACTTGTAAAGGCTGAAGTTGGCGTAACTCTTGAAGAAGCAAATGATATTATATGGAAGAATAAAATCAACCAGCTTCCTGTAGTCGACAAAAACGGACACCTTCAGTATCTGGTTTTCAGAAAAGACGCCGCAAGCCACGAAGAGCATCCTCTTGAACTTTTGGACTCTAAAAAGCGATATATTGTCGGCGCAGGAATTAACACGCGTGATTACATGGAACGCGTTCCTGCCCTGCTGGAAGCCGGCGTAGATGTAATGACACTGGATTCTTCAGAAGGTTTTACAGAATGGCAGAGCCGTGCGCTCCACGACATCCATGCAAAATGGCCGAATGCAAAAGTCGGAGCGGGAAATGTAGTTGATGCGGAAGGATTCCGGTTCCTTGCTGAAGCCGGCGCAGATTTTGTAAAAATTGGAATTGGCGGCGGTTCAATCTGCATAACACGAGAACAAAAAGGTATCGGACGCGGACAGGCGACTGCGACAATTGAAGTAGCAAAGGCGCGCGATGAATACTACAAAGAAACAGGAATTTACGTTCCAATCTGCTCAGACGGCGGAATTGTTCACGACTATCACATAACGCTTGCGCTTGCGATGGGTGCAGACTTTGTAATGCTCGGACGCTATTTCGCACGCTTTGATGAATCACCGACAAACAAGCTCATTGTAAATGGAAACTACGTAAAAGAATATTGGGGCGAAGGTTCAAACCGAGCGCGGAACTGGCAGCGCTATGACCTTGGAGGCGCAAAGAAAATGGCTTTTGAGGAAGGCGTAGATTCTTACGTTCCATACGCAGGAAGCCTGCACGACAACGTAACGCTTTCTACCAGCAAAGTAATCCACACGATGTGCAACTGCGGCGCTGTAACAATTCCAGAGCTTCAGGAAAAGGCAAAAATCACGCTGGTAAGCCCTGCAAGCATCCGCGAAGGCGGCGCCCACGATGTTGTAGTAAAAAACACAAGCATTCGCGCTGAATAAAAGAATGGCATACAGGATGTATGCCAATAGCCAGCAAACTTGTTTGCGGTAAACTAAAAAAAACACGATGTTTTTTTTTAGTTTGTAACACAAGCATTCGCGCTGAGTAAAAATAAACACGCAAAAAAAAGGCGGCCAGCTGGCGGCCTTTTTTTTTGGACAAAATCTTTTATAAACTGTAAAAAACGCTTTCGGCGGTTTTCTAATCTCCAAACTTCAGATAGTTTTTTATTTCTTCCAATGTGCAGAGCGTGTTCAGACCTGTCTGCAATGTTGAGCGAAGAGGCTCTTTTCCGTCAAGAAATTCGACCGCATTTTTCACCATATTTGAAAAATATCTTGTTTTTTTGGGAACCTTTACGGTTTTGTCATCCGCAAGGCTGTAAAATCCTGAATAAAGCCTGGATTCTTCCCTTTTTTGAAACTCGTGGATTCCGTTTCCGATTCGGATTCGACCTTCTGTTCCGATGACCTCAACCTCAAAGCCAAAAAATCTGCTTCGGCCCGACATGAAAACATTGATATCCGGGCATTTTTCACTTTCAAAATGAACGTTTACGTTGCGCACAATCCGGGGATTCTTCCTGTCCTTTGTAATGCCAGAAATTTTCATTTTCCTTAAAAGCCTTTCCGGCGAAGCGCAGTATTTTTTATCCTCAAGAAGATAATTAACAATATCAATAAGATGCGTTCCATCGTGCAAGAGGCTGTACTCGCCAGTGGCTTCCTGCTCTGGATTAAAGACGTAAAGCCCGGAATCAAGGCGCGCGTTTATTGTCTGGATTTCACCTATCGTGCGCATGTAATCTTTTGCAACCTTATAGTCCTCGGCAAAGCGGCGTTCGTGGTTCACAAGAACCGGAACTTTGTATTTTTCCGACTCGGACATAATGCGCCTTGCCTGCGCCACATTCAAGGCGACAGGTTTTTCAAGAATCAGAAGCCTGGGCTTTGCCTTTATTGCCGCCAGCGCGGCTTCCATGTGAGAAACTTCGTTTACGGCAACAACAGCAATATCAATTTTGGTTGTGGCAAAAAGATAAGAATAGTCTGAAAAAACTGCGCATTTCCTGTTGAATCTATGCCAATGAGCAAGCCTCGGCGCATTGCTGTCGCACCCGGCAATCAGTTTTATCCTGCGGTTTGCCAGCAAAGCCATTGTGTGGCTTGCCGGCTGTTCCCTTTTCAAGTCAAATCCAAGTGTAAAACCAATGCGTCCTGTACCGATAACCGCCGCTGTATATTTCTCTTTCCGTGCCATTAAAATTATTATGCCTCAAATGGCTTGAAATTTAAAGCGGAAACAATCGCCGCCACACCTGCGCGGCCGACATTCGAGCTTTTTCCAACGCCCCAGACTTGCTCGCCGTTTTCTTTTGTAATCTGAACATAAGCAACCGCCTGGGTATCCGATCCTGTACCAATGCTGTGCTCGTGAAGGCTTGTAACATTGAACCTTGGAGCAGGAGTCTGGCGCATCGCATTTACAAAAGCGTCAAGAGGACCGTTTCCGTTTGCCGCAATCGCAAATTTTTTGCCTTCCCATTCAACTGTAGCCATAGCGGCAACTTGTTCCTGCACATCAGAGTTGCGCTCGCCTTCTATGTGCTTTTCATTGATTTCAAGAATATTGAGCGGAGATTTTGTTTTTACCCATGTTGTCTCAAACGCGTTAAAAATTTCCTCCGGCTTAAGCTCGCGCTGGGCTTTGTCCGCAACGTGCTTTATCAAGTCGCCCAAGGCCGGATGCATTGCCTTTGGAAGAACCAGACCGTAATCCTGCTCAAGGATATATGCCGCGCCGCCCTTTCCGCTCTGGCTGTTGATTCGGATGATTCCTTCGTACTGGCGGCCAATATCGTGCGGATCAAAAGTAAGGTACGGAACATCCCAATAATCGTTTGGCTTCATCTTTATCCGCGCCGCCATTCCCTTGCGGATCGCGTCCTGATGAGAACCGCTGAACGCAGTAAATACAAGCTCTCCAGAATACGGAGTTCTTGGATGAATCGTCATTCCTGTAAGTCTTGTGTACGCTTCCGTAAGGGCAGGCATATTTCTGAAATCAAGCTCCGGATCAACGCCCTGAGTGTACATATTCATTCCGACAATAACAATATCAAGGTTTCCTGTACGCTCGCCGTTTCCAAAAAGACAGCCTTCAACGCGGTCAGCGCCGGCCAGAAGACCAAGCTCGCACTGGGCAACACCTTCTCCGCGGTCATTATGGTTGTGCAAGGAAATTATAACATTTTCCCGCTCAGTAATGTTCTGGCAAAAATATTCAATCTGGTCTGCAAACTGGTTCGGCATAGCACACTCAACCGTTGTAGGAAGGTTCAGAATAACCTTGTTTTCCGCCGAGCAGCCCCATTCCTTTTTTACAGCCTCGCATACTTCAATCGCATAATCAATTTCTGTTGTGGAAAAACTTTCAGGTGAATATTCAAGCTGAATTTCTGTTCCTTCGCTCATAGAAAGGCAGTTTTTTACGCAGCGGATTCCGTCTATCGCAATCTGCTTGATTTCTTCCTTTGATTTTCCGAAAGTATATTTTCTTTGGGCCGGGCTTGTTGAATTATAAAGGTGGAAAATAGCCTTTTTGCAGCCTTTAAGACTTTCAAAAGTACGCTTAATCAGTTTTTCGCGCGCCTGGCACAAAACCTGCAGGGTAACGTCATCCGGCACGTGATTTTCTTCAATAAGGCGGCGCATAAAATTGAACTCGGTGTCGCTTGCGCTTGGAAAACCAACTTCAATCTGCTTGAATCCTATTTTTACAAGAAGGTCAAAAAATTCCAGCTTCTGCTCAACGCCCATGGGGTTTATCAAAGCCTGATTTCCGTCACGCAAATCAACAGAACACCAGACTGGCGCTTTTGTAATCACATTATCCGGCCATGTGCGGTTTTTAATCGGCACCGCCGCGAACGGACGATACTTACCATTAGGATTCATAACAGACATATACTGCCTCCATAAAAATCAAAAAATCGTATAAAAACAAAAAAACCCGCCGTTCAGGGCAGGTCTTGTTAATTCCATAATAAACAGAAAATACACACCATCTACCTTAAACGGTCACAGAGAAAAATAAAGATAGTAGTAGAAGCAATGTGTTTTTCATATACAAAAAGAATATTGTTTTGCAAGGATTGTGTCAAGATTTATAAAACCTAACCAATCCTACAGCATAAACCCCTGCAAAAATTAAAACCGGGCGCAAATCCGCTCCAGAGCCTCCTTTAATATTGCCCTTGGAGTCGCGCAGTTTATACGCTGGAATTTTTCCCCCTCAGTTCCGAACATGCTTCCGCTGTCAAGCCAGACCTTCGCGTTGTTCAGAATACGCCCGTTGATTTCTTTGTCCGTCAAGCCAAGTCCGGAAAAATCCAGCCACAAAAGATACGTGCCTTCCGGAACAATAACCTTGATTTTAGGGCAGTTTTTTTCTATATATTTTTTTGCAAACTGAATGTTTTTCCAGATGTAGGATTTTGCTTCATCAAACCATTCCGCGCCCTCTGAATAAGCCGCCGTAGCCGCTACAATTCCCATCAGCGAAGGCTCGTCGTAGCCGGTCCTGTCCAGCTCACGTAAAAAATCAACGCGGAGTTTTGCGCAAGGAATTATGATATTTGAAAACTGAAGCCCCGCAAGATTAAAACTTTTGCTTGGCGCAGTGCAGATAATCGAATTTTCCGCCGCAGCCGGCGAAAGTGTTCCATAAACCGTATGCGTATGGCCTTCAAAAGTTATGTCGGAATGAATTTCATCGCTTACAACAAGGACATTGTGTTCAAGGCAAATCTCAGAAATGCGCAAAAGCTCTTCTTTTTTCCATACACGGCCGCCAGGATTATGCGGCGAACAAAGAATGAACATTTTTACTTTTTCAGAGACAATCTTATCTTCAAAATCCTGAAAATTAATCTCGTAATGACCATTTTTCAATTCAAGCGGACTGTTCACTACTTTACGGCTTAGATTTTTTATCATATTAAAAAACGGATAGTAGACCGGCTTCTGCACAAGCACGCTTTCGCCCTCTTTTGTAAACGCCCTGATTGCAGTTGCAAGCGCAAAGCAGACTCCAGGAGTATTAACAACCCATTCGTCCTGAATCTTATAGTTGTGGCGTTCCTTAAACCATTTTTTAAGCGCGGCGTAATAACGAGAATCCGGCCGGCTGTAACCAAAAATCCCGTGGGCCGCCTTTTCCGCAATCGCTTTCTGCACACACGGAGCTGTAGGAAAATCCATGTCGGCAACCCAAAGGCTTATGGCATCTTTCGGCTTGTTCCGAGCCTCCGCCAAATCATATTTTATAGCATTTGTTCCAGTACGGTCGGTAATTTTATCAAAATCCATTTTTTTCTCCTGCAGTTGCACTCAGTTCCTTCGTGCCGCGCTTTTCAGGGTTTCATTCTTGCTTACGCAAGAACGCTGCGCGCCCTTACAATCGCTAACTTAGAAAAGCCTGTTCCAAATCGTAAATTAAATCATCCGCATTTTCAATTCCTACAGAAAGCCGCAGGGTTGACGGCGTAATTCCGTTCTTCAGCCTGAGATCTTCCGGGACATCCGCATGGGTCTGCGTGGTCGGGTACGTAATCAAGGTTTCAACACCGCCAAGGCTTTCAGCATATTTTATAAGCTTTACCGAGCCGAGTATTTTTTTTGCCATCGCCTCATCTTCAACATTAAAAGTGACCATTGAGCCAAAACCTTTAGCCTGCCTCCTCATAATTTGGTAGCCTGAATGCTCAGGAAGCCCCGGATAAATCACTTTTGTAACTTTTTTCTGTTTTTTTAGCCATTCCACGATTTTAAACGCGTTTTTTTGTCCGGCTTCCATTCTTAACGCCAAAGTTTTTATTCCGCGCATAACAAGCCAGCAGTCAAAAGGCGAAAGTCCGGCACCGGTAGTTTTTATCAGAAAGCGCAGTTTTTCCTGAACATCCGCACGGTTTGTAACAATAAATCCTGCAAGAGTATCGTTGTGGCCGGCAAGGAATTTCGTTCCGCTGTGAACTACAATGTCCGCGCCTAAAACCAGCGGATTCTGAAAATACGGCGAAAGAAAAGTGTTGTCCACAATCAGAAGAATTTTCCGCTTTCTGGCAATCTGCGAAAGTTTTTCAATATCCGCAACATTCATCATCGGATTTGTGGGAGTCTCAACATAAATGGCTTTTGTTTCCGGCCTTAAAAGCGGTTCAATATCATCCCGGCTGCAGTTTGCGCGGGTAAATATAATGCCGTTTTTCGCGGAAACATGGTCAAACAGACGAATCGAGCCGCCGTATAAATCTGAATCGATTACAAGATGGTCGCCCAGCTTGAAAATCTCAAACAGAAGCGTGATTGCCGCCATTCCGCTGGAAAGAGCAAAAGCATCTGTTCCACCTTCCAGCTGCGCCACAAGTTTTTCAAGCTGGGCGCGCGTAGGATTCTGAAGGCGCGAATAATCAAAGCCGGTGCTTTTTCCAACACCAGGATGGGCATACGTCGCCGTCTGATAAATCGGAAAACTTACCGCGCCGTAATGCAAGGTTTTACACGAAGAATCCGCATCATTTTCTATTTCGTCTTCAAGGTGAAGACATTTTGTTTCAAAATTGATTCCCATTGCTGTCTCCAGATATTCAAGTTTTTAGTCTGATTTTTATTTTTTGTGAAAGAAATTGAATGAGCTACCAGAAAAAGCGCGACAATTCGCTATGCGGAGCGTAACAAGGTATCGGACTGCGCGATTTTTACAAAATCGCTTGCCATCGCACCGAATAGCTCGGTTGTCGCTTACTTTTTCTTCCCACTCATTCAATTTATTTCTTCAGAAGAAAACAGAATAAAACCACCTTATTTGATTTCAGTAAATTCCTTTGTCTCAGGATTATAAACATAGCCTTCCGGGATTCCTTCCAAGTCTACGTAGCCGCGTTTTATGAATGCCTCCGCGTCTGTTGTAGGTTTTAGAACGCCTAAATCCTTTAGCTCGTGGACTGCATTTACAAAAGTCTGCCTGCCTTTTTCATACGAAGATGTGTAGTTCAGGGTTTTCAGGATTTTTACGTTGCCTTCAACCGTTCCCGAAGTAAAATTGTTCTCAAGCTGGATTCTTGCCGCTTCCTCCGGAACTGCCTGAACATAAGCCGAGGCTTTCTGGATTGCGCGGATAAACGCTTTTACACCCTCAGGATTTTTTTCAAGAAAATCTTCTGTAACAAAAATCTGGCAGCAGTATTCGTCCTTGAATTTTTCGTCTGTTCCTGTGTCAAGAATCTGCTTAAAGCCGAATTCGTTTGCAACTTTGCTTGCCATTGGCTCGTGGAGGGCAATCGCATCAACCTGAGCGTTTTTAAGAGCAAGACCAAGCGCGCTCATTTCATAGGTAAGAAATTCAACTTCCGAATCCGCAAGCGAAACTTTTATTCCATAGTCGCCAAGTTTTCTTTTTAAGTTGATTACAGAAGAGTCTGTAAGGTTCATAACGCCGATTTTCTTTCCGCGCAAGTCCGCAGGGCTGTTGATTTCTGAATCCTGGCGCACAAAATAGCGCGTGCAGCCTGTGTGGACTCCTGTCGCAAATACGATTGGAAGTCCGTTCTCCATAGCCTGAAGGTTGGACGCGATAAGCTCGAATCCGCCGTGGACTTTTCCCGCTCCAACAAGCTCGGCTGTTGTTCCGCTGAATCCAGACTGGTGAAGAGTTTCCACTTTTTGCCCGATTGCCTCAAATTCCTTTTCAAAAAGTCCGTTAAGAACCGCAATATGAATCGGAATTGCGCAGAGACTTCCGGTTCTGTAGCCGATTACCGTTACAGGCGCTTCTTTTTTGCACGAAACAATGCCGGATGCAAGCGCAAACGCCGCCAAGACTGCCGAAGCAGTTGATATAATTGAAGTAATTTTTTTCATTTTTTCCTCTTATAATGTAAATTCCAGCTCAGGAAGTTTTCCTGCGTAGTTCAATATTTCAAGAATCTGGTTTCTGTAGTTCACAAAAACGTCCTGCTTTCGTACGCGCGGCTGGCTAAGCTCAATCCTTATGATTTTCTGGACTTTTGCCGGGCGCGCCGTCATAACAACAACATAGTCGCTCATGTAGACCGCCTCGTCCACATCGTGCGTCACCATAATCATTGTCATGTTGTGCTCTTTCTTTATGCGAAGGATTTCGTCCTGCATTGTCATTCTTGTAAAAGCGTCCAACGCACCGAGCGGCTCATCCAGAAGAAGGATTTTAGGATGTCCCACAAGGGCGCGCGCAAGGCTTGCCCGCTGGTTCATTCCGCCTGAAATCTGGTGCGGAAAAGAATTTTCAAAGCCTTTTAAGCCCACAAGACTGATAAAATCGTCCACAGAACTTTTGTTTTCCTTGAAAATCTTACGCGCCTTAAGCCCGAAGCTAAGGTTCTGGCGGATTGTGAGCCACGGAAAAAGGTTCGCCTGCTGGAACGCGAATCCCCTGTCGCTTCCGGGTTTTGAAACAGCCTTTCCGTCCACAAGGATTTTTCCTTCGGTAAGAGTTTCAAGCCCTGCGATGCAGCGGAGCAAAGTTGTCTTTCCGCAGCCGGAAGGCCCGATTAAGGTTACAAAACTTCCTGCCGGAATTTCAAAATCTACGCCGGAAAGAGCCGTAACAGGTTCTTTTGCGGCGCCATCAGCCGCGAACACTTTAGAAGCGTTCTGAATTTTTACTTCGCCTTCCATAAAATCTCCTACTTTACAAGCCCTTTCTGCCAGCGCAGGGCTCTGGCTTTTGCCAGAAACAAAAGTTTCAGAATCACCGAGCAGAAAACGGCAATCAGAACAAGACCTGCATAAACGCCTTTAAATTCCGCAAGCTCTTTTTCCATGTTGATAAACCAGCCGATTCCTGCCTTTGCCCCGAACATTTCCGCAGTCATGAGCGCGATGAACGACGAGCAGATTCCAAAAAACAGGCCTTGAAAAATATTCGGAAGAGCCGCCGGAATCGCAATCCTGAAAACCTGATAGAATTTTCCTGCTCCCAATGTTTTTCCTACTTCAAAATATGCGTTCGGAACATTCTGGATTCCTGAGCTTGTTAAAAGCAGAACCGGAAACCACACTGAAAGCGCGACTATAAAAACGCTTGCCCCGAAAGTTCCCGGAAAAACAACCAGAGAAATCGGAATCCACGCGGTCGCAGGAATAGGGCCGATAATCTTGACAAATGGATTTACCCAATAGTTGATTTTTTTTGAAAATCCAAGACCAATTCCTGTAAGAAAACCTATAAGCACGCCGAAAAAAATGCCGGTGAACAGAAGCTTTACAGAATGAAGAACGCATTTTGCCATCAACGCGCGAGACTCCACAAAAACGGACAGAATGTTGTCGAAGCTTGGAAAAAGCATTACTGGAAGAACCGCCGTTTTTGCGGTAAGAATATCCAGGACAGAAAGAAGAACAAATCCCGCGGCGATGACCGGACCGTTTTTCTGAAGAAAATTTCTTGCGCTCCGCCAGAAAAACGAAGCCGCAAAAGCCGCAAGCAGAACCGCGGCAAAAATCACCAGCAGATTTGCGTAATATGGATGCAAGGCCGCTGGATGACGGCGGTTGTTTTTTATGAATACCTGCAATGCCAATGCAAGAACAGCACTGGCAAACGGCAAGATTCTTTTTATTAAATTTTTCATAAGCCTTTTCCTCCACGGGTTAGGGATTGGAGTGGTGCCGCAGGCAAACCGCAGGGCGGTTCGGAGCGAAAGCGCAGCCACGGAAAGCCCGGGCGCAAGCCAACAAGTTTTGAAAAAAAAATTGTTGGCTTGCACAACCCCCGGCTATCTATACATATTTGTAGAAAGATACTTGAACGCATTGTCCGCAAGAATCACCACAATATTTTTTCCTGCCGCCTCGGGCCGCCTTGCAATCTGGGTCGCCGTCCAAAGAGCAGCCCCGGCAGACTGACCAACAAAGAATCCCTCCTGGCCCACGAGATTCCGCCCGGTTTCGTAGGCATCCTCGGCAACAACGTCAAAACATTCGTCGTACTTTGTGTTAAAGCTCCTTAAAAGCGGCGGATAATTTTCGTCCGGCACGCCGTTAAAGTTCAAGACGCCATCAATCGTGTTGCGTTCCGGAAACGCCGGATTCTTTTTTGACTGCTCAGCCGGCTGCGCGCCGATAATCTTTACATTAGGATTTTTTTCGCGGAAAAATTTTGCAAGACCTGAAAGAGTTCCGCCAGTTCCTACAAGTTGAACAACATAGTCGACCTTTCCGCCGGTGGCTTCCCAGATTTCAGGGCCGGTTGTCTTTACGTGCGCAAGCGAATTGTTCACATCGGCAGCCTGATTCAGATAGTACCAGCCGTTTTTCTTTGCAAAATCCTTGAAGACGCGGTCAAGCCCGGTCATTGAAAGTCCGTTTTTAAGAAGCTCAGGAAAGCCCGGCACGTCGGTAACCTGAAGAAGAGTTGCACCGAGCGCCTTTAGAATCTGTGTCCGTTCGGCAGAAACTCCAGGCTGAATCACAATCACGAGCTTGTAGCCCTTGGCGTTTGCAAAAGTCGCCTCGCCGATTCCTGTGTTGCCGCTTGTGTAGTCAAAAAGCGTCATTCCCGGCTTGATGTCGCCGCGTTTTTCCGCCTCTTCGATTATGTTCAGGGCAGCGCGGTCTTTTACACTTCCGGACGGATTGAAATATTCAAACTTTCCAAGAATATTGCCTTTTGCGCCGACAAATTTTTCGTACCGGTGAAGCCGCACAAGCGGAGTGTCGCCGACAAGTTCTGTGATTGAGTTGTAGAGTTTTGCCATTTTCCTAAGTCTCCTTTTATTTAGTCTGAATATTGAGTTTTATTGATTCAGCATAAAAACTCAACTTCTTTCTTTTTAGCCCGAATTTCGAGTTTTTTTGCAAATTCTGAAAGAACGCTTTCGGCATATTTCCAATTTGCTCAGATGGATTTGGCTCGCGCTTCGCTTGTATTAATTCGGGTGCTTCGCACTTTAATTAATTCAATCGCCAAAAATCTTCGCAAACTGTAAATCTGCCTATGCTTTTATTTTTTCTTGCAAAAAACTCGACATTCAGGCTATTTAAAGAAATCGTATTCCACGGTTTCTATCAGTTTTTCGCCGTTCTGCGCCGCGGCAAGCGAAAGCAGTGTCCATGCGTTTCCGGCAGTTCCGATGTAAAGACCGGTGTAGCTGTGCACGTCTGTCGGGATTGTGCGCCACCATGCGCCGCTCCATCTTCTTGCGTTTTTCTGGTGATAGATGTCGCCGTCCGCGTCTTCCACAAATGACTGTCCCACAACAGTTTTTGCCGTGCGCTCAGCGTATTCAAGGAATTCTTTTTCGCCTGTCAGCCTGTAGACTGAAACAAAATGCTCCAGAAGCCCCGGAGTTCCGCAGCACAAAGCCTGGCTCTGCCAGTATCCGCGGCTGAAATTTTCCGGCGCGCCCGCCTTTATGATTCCGCGGCTAAGCTTTAACACCAAGTCAAAATATTCCTTTTCGCCTGTGATGTCGTAAAGCGCGTGGAACAAAAGCGAAGTTCCGGCAGGTCCGTGGCACTGGCTCAAATAATAAAATTCTGTTGAAGGACCGCGCTCAAGGCTATCGAGATACGGAACAAGAACAGCATTCTCATCGCCGACCGCAATTCCCTGAATATACTTTGCGGCCTCTTTTGCCGCGTTCAGGAATTTTTCATCTTTTGTAAGGCTGTAGATAAGCGCAAAGACAAAGCCGACACCGCTAGTTCCGTGCGCAAGGTTTACCCAGAAAACGTCCTTTGGAAAATCGATTATTGTAAGGTCAACAACATTCCAGAAAGTTCCGCCGTTCGGAGCAGGCTTTCCTTTTGTAAGAAGATAATTTCCGAATCTTCTTGCCGCGTCCACATATTTTTCGTTCTTTGTGATGCGGTAAATCTCCGCAAAATAAGGGATGTAGCTTCCGTCGCCGCAGTAGTCAAGCTGCTCGCTCCAGTAAATTCCGTCATCCGCTTTTTTTGCGACAGAAATAACATCGTCCGCAACTTTTTCTGAAAATTCAAGATAGCGCTTTTCTTTTGTGACTTCATAAAGCTTCAGCGTAAGATAAGCCTGTCCAGTCGGTCCGTTGTTGAATCCCGCAATCCAGCCCGGCATATTCTTTACGTGGACAAGCTTGTCTTCCGTTGTTCCGTGGCTAAGCGCGTTCTCGTAAAAAGCCTTGCCCTCGTACGTGCTGATAATTTCCTTTGCGGCAGATTCAGCCTCCTTAAGATATTCAGGATTTTTTGTGACCTGATACAGGCGGAGATAGAAAAGGCCAACTCCAGCCGAACCGCCATAAAGCGACTTTGGAGTAAGCATAGGATAGTCGTCAAAATTTTCCTTTGAATCAGGACTTTGAAGCCAAAGTTTTCCCGATTTGCCATTCTTTCCTGTAGTCTTAATCCAGTTTGCAGTCTGCTCCGCAAATTTTACGTAATCGTGCGATGTATAATTTTTAAAAAAAATATTTTCTGACATAAAATGCTCCTGCATTTTTACCTGCGGCAACCTGCTCAGCGCCTGCGCCTGTAGAAGTCAGAAGACAGCACAAGCAACGCACCGGCAAATCCGCACCCTAAATTACAAGTAATTTTTTTTGAGAATTTAATTTTTGATTTAATAGATTTTGCTGAAATTAGAAAGTTTTCAGCCTAAACGAAAAGACAACAGCAGCACATGACTCCATTTCTAAAATTTTCGCGAACCAGTTTTTCAAAGTAAAGTTCCATCATGCCCTCCTGTTTTTATTTTAGATATTTCCTATCTGTTTAATAGGTTATAGGTATAATATACTTTTTATTAATTGCTATGTCAATAAGTTTTTGAGAATTTTTAACGATATGAACGAAAATAAATTTTCAGAATTGACGGAAAAAATCCGCCCGCAACAACTTGCGGAAAACAGGATTTTACAAGCCGCCCGCAACAACCACAAAAACTAAAAAAAATGGTTCAATGCAATCTGTAAAAAAAATCACTTGAAAAAAGCAAAATGTATATATTTTTCAAAATTGAGTTTAAAATGACAAAATCAACTTTGAAATGACATTATCTTGAAGAACCTACTCAAAAAGAGTAATATTGTTCCATTATTATTATTTGCATTTTTCAGGAGTTTTTATGGTACCTACATTAATAAAAGACTTGCTTTCCTCAAAACCGGAAAGTCAGAAAGTTACAGTTTGCGGCTGGATTCGTTCCGTTCGCGATTCTAAAAATCTTGTTTTCATCCAGGTAAATGACGGAAGCTGTTTTGCGAACATTCAGCTTACTTTTGACAGAAATTCACCTTCTCCAAATGCAAATGTAAATAATATAGAAGAAGAATTAAAAAAATTGAATACCGGGGCTTCTGTCCGCGCGGAAGGGCTTTTGATTTCCTCGCCGGCAAGCGGCCAGGCTGTGGAAGTTACCCTTGAATCTTTAAAAACGCTGGGAACTTGCAATCCGGAAGAATATCCGCTGCAGAAAAACAAGATGAGCATGGAATACCTTCGCACAAACGCTCATCTCCGCGCGCGCACAAACACATTCGGCGCTGTTTACCGCGTAAGAAACCAGATGGCATTTGCGGTTCACTCGTTCTTTCAGGAACGCGGCTTCCAGTACATCAACGCTCCGGAAATCACTTGCTCTGACTGTGAAGGCGCAGGCGAAATGTTCCAGGTTACAACTCTTTCAATGGAAAAGATTGCCGAGCTTGGCGTAAAAGCCGGTGCCGGCGGAATGAAAATCGAGGACGCGCACAAGATTGTTGACTACTCAAAAGATTTCTTCGGCAAAAAGGCGTCGCTCACAGTTTCCGGCCAGCTTGAGGCAGAAACAATGGCAACCGCTCTAAGCCGCGTTTATACATTCGGCCCGACTTTCCGCGCGGAAAATTCAAACACTCCGCGCCACTTGGCAGAATTCTGGATGATTGAGCCGGAAATGGCGTTCTTTGATCTTGATGACGACATGGATATTCAGGAAGATTTTGTAAAATATCTTTTGAACTGGGCTTTGGCAAAATGCCGCTCAGACCTGGAATTCTTCGACAAACGCATTCAGCCAGGCCTTATTGAAAGCCTTGAAAAAGTCACAAAGGCAAAATTTGTGCGGATTTCCTACACAGACGCAATCGCAAAGCTTGAAGAAGCGGAAAAGAACGGTGCGAAATTTGAATTCAAGCCGTACTGGGGCTGCGACATCGCTACTGAACACGAACGCTATCTTACAGAAAAGATTTTCGGCTGTCCGGTAATGGTTTTCAACTATCCAAAAGAAATAAAATCTTTCTATATGAAGCAGAATGATGACGGAAAAACCGTAAAGGCGGTTGATGTTCTTGTTCCTGGAATCGGTGAGCTGATCGGCGGCTCTGAGCGCGAGGAAAACTACGAGAAACTGCTCAAAGCGTGCGAGGAGCGCAAGATGGATATGTCGAACTACCAGTGGTATCTTGACTTGCGCCGGTTCGGAACTGTTCCGCACTCAGGATTCGGACTTGGCTTTGAACGCCTTATCCGTTACATTACCGGAATGGAAAACATCCGCGATGTAATTCCATATCCACGCGCGCCTAAGCTCGCTGATTTCTAATATATGAAAAAAAACACAAAATCTGGCTTGATTCACTTGAGCCAGATTGTTTATTTAACCGCACGCGGTTTTTTCAAAAACAATCTGGGAATGTGCGCCTCAGCCTGCACTTTAGGCTTTATTTTCAGTTTTATTCCTCTTATAATGCTGATTTTAACAACCTTTATAGGAATACTTCACGCCTCGCCCGCAATTCTGGAAGGATTTTCGGCTCTTGTGGCAAACATAACCCCGGTTTTTGACATCAACGGCTACATAAACGGATTAAAACATGGATTCGTTATAAACTGGGTAAATTTTTTGCTTGCAGTATTTGTAATATGGATGGCAAGAAAAATGTTCCTTTCAATAATCCAGAGCCTTTCAAAAATTTTCAATACTGTCGCGCCGGCGCGTCCTGTCATAAACCAGCTTCTTACCTTTGCCGGAGAAGTTTTTATCGTTGTTATTGTCGCCGCCGCTTTTTTCGCGGCGTTTCTTACACGGCAGATTTTCAAGCTTCCGGTCTTTGAACGGATTTCATCGCTTTCTCCGATTCTTTTCAGCCATCTTTCAAACTTCCTTGTAAACCTTGTGCTTTACATAATTATTTTTTCAATGACTGTCGCCGCATACAAAATCGGTTCAGGCACAAAACCAAAAACAAGACTTTGCATTGTTTCCGCATTGCTCTGCACGGTGACTTTTTATATAGCAATCACAATAATCTCTGTTTTTATGAACAGGGCAAATTACAATACAATTTACGGTGTCCTGGGAAATATCATAATCCTTCTTTTTGAAGTCTATATTTTTTTCAACCTTTTTATGGTTTTTGCGCAGATGATTTTCACTGTTCAGTTTTTTCATTCAAACCTGCTTTCTGAGCTTTACCTTCTGCCGGAAAAAAATCCAAAAAACCTTGACGACATTCTGCGCAGGGCGATTTTTATAACACCTTCCGCATTGATGACGCAAAAAAATATGGAAATCTTCAATCCGGGACAGGAAATTTTTAAGAACGGAGAGACGGTGGATTCCGTTTACTATCTTGTTTCCGGAACAATACGGGAAGAGCGCAATGATTCTGTAAAAACACGCTCCGCCGGAAGTTTTTTTGGCGACCTGGATTTTATGATTGACGCAAACCACCGTTCAGCGGCGACAGCCATTTCCGAGTGTAAAGTCATAAAAATTCCGGGCGATGATTTCAGCGAGCTTCTGGACAAAAATCCAAAGACCGCGGTAAAGGCAATGTCAAAGTTGTCAAGATATACGGCTAAATTTTATGGACGCAACGAAACTATTTTGCTATAGTTTTCTGATATAGATTAAAAGGAATTTGTGATGACAAAGTACATTTTTGTAACAGGCGGAGTTGTTTCTGGCTTAGGCAAAGGAATTGCCGCGGCTTCAATAGGTCTTATTTTAAAAAATCTTGGTCTTAAAGTTGTAAATCAAAAATTTGACCCTTATCTGAACATCGATCCGGGAACTATGAATCCTATACAGCATGGCGAAGTTTTTGTAACCGACGACGGCGCGGAAACCGACCTTGACCTTGGTCATTACGAACGTTTTACAGACACATCTTTATCCCAGTCATCGAACACAACGGCCGGACGCGTTTACCTTACTGTCCTTAACATGGAGCGTGAAGGAAAATTCCACGGTGGAACTGTCCAGGTAATTCCAAACATAACAGAAGAAATCAAGCGCAGAATGCTTCTTTCAACAAAAGAAACAAACGCTGATGTTATAATAACAGAAATCGGCGGAACAATCGGAGATATTGAATCCCTTCCGTTTGTAGAAGCAATCCGCCAGATAAAATACGAAGTCGGCGAAGAGAACTGCTGCTACATCCACCTTACGCTTGTTCCTTACATTGAGACTGCAAATGAGCTTAAAACAAAACCGACCCAGCATTCCGTAAAGGAGCTTCACGAGCTTGGAATAATTCCAAACATCATAATGCTCCGCACAGAACATCCGATCGACGACCAGACCCGCGAGAAACTTGCGAATTTCTGCAATGTCGACCCGGCGCACATAATACAGAACCTGAACGCGCGCTCAATATACGAAGTTCCGCTCCAGCTTGAAAAGGAAGGGCTTGGAAAAGCCGTATGTACCGCGCTTGGAATAAAAAAAGGTCCTGCCGACCTTTCTGAATGGACCAGAGTAGTTGAACGGTTCAATAATCCGGAAAAAAATATAAAAATCGCGCTTGTGGGAAAATATGTAGCCCTTCACGACGCCTACCTTTCTGTTGTAGAATCCCTGATTCACGGCGGAATTGAAAATCTTGCTTCGATTGACATTGACTGGGTTTCTTCTGAAGACTTGACGGATGACGAAGCCACAGAAAATCGCCTTAAAGATGCGGATGCGGTTATTGTTCCGGGAGGCTTTGGCGGCCGCGGAATTGAAGGAATGGTAAACACCGCCAAGTACTGCCGAACGCACAATGTTCCTTATTTTGGAATATGCCTTGGAATGCAGATTGTCTGCATTGAGTATGCAAGAAATGTCCTTGGATTCGCAGACGCGAATTCAACAGAAATGGAGCCTGAAACAACACATCCTGTGATAGACCTTATGCCGGACCAGAACGGAAAAATCCTTGGCGGAACGCTTCGCCTTGGAAAATTTGAATGTTCGGTCGCGCCGGAAACAAAAACAGCGCAGGCATACGGAAGCAAGACGATTTGGGAAAGACACAGACACCGCTACGAGTTCAACAATGTTTACCGTGAAGACTTTAAGAAAGGTGGTCTGATTATTGCCGGAGTAAACCCGGAACGGGATCTTGTGGAAATTGTTGAAATTCCAGGACATCAATGGATGGTTGGCGTTCAGTTCCACCCGGAATTCAAGAGCCGCCCGAACAAGGCAGGTCCGCTTTTCAGAGAATTTGTAAAAGCCGCCTGCGAAAACAAAGAAAACAAAAAAAATAAAAATTAGCCAGTTTTGCAGGCAAAACTGGAGGCAAAACCATAAAGAACAGGCATCCGGGAAGAAACAGCAGGTTTTGCCCGCGGTAGGGATTGAAGAGAAAATGAGCGACGCGAATTGCAGCGGAAAGCCCGACGGCGAGCCTGCGAGCCGGACCGCCCGCAAATAGAAAAAGGAAATTTTATGGCACGAGAAAAAATTGTTGTTTTAGATTTTGGAAGTCAGTATGCGCACCTTATTGCAAAAAGATTCCGCATCCTTGGATATTATTCAGAAATTGCGCTGCCTTCTTCAGACCTTGGCGTTTTTGAAAACACAAAAGGAATAATTTTTTCCGGCGGACCAAGTTCTGTATACGATGAAAATGTTCCTGAATTCAACGAAAAAATTCTTTCGCTGGATATTCCGGTTCTGGGACTTTGCTACGGCCACCAGCTGATGACAAAATGTTACGGCGGAAAAGTTGGAAAAGCCGCGACCGGCGAATTTGGCTTTTCTGAACTGAATCTAAATCCGGACGTAAAATCGCCGCTTTTTGAAGGAATTGAGCCGGTCCAGCAAGTCTGGATGAGCCATCAGGATGAAGTTCTGGAGCCAGGCGAAGGATTTGAGGCTGTGGGATCAACAAAGGACTGCAGATTCGCCGCGCTTCAGAATCTTTCTAAAAAACGGTTTTCGCTTCAGTTCCACTGCGAGGTAAAAGACACGCCTTGCGGAAACCAGATTTTTGAAAATTTCGCGAAATTCTGCGGAATGGAAAAAAACTGGGATCAGGACACGGTTTTAAAGGTTATCCTTGAAGGAATAAAAAATCAGGCGAAGGACAAGAATGTGCTCCTTTTCCTTTCTGGCGGCGTGGACTCAACAATCACGTTCGCGCTTTTGAACAAGGCGCTCGGCCAGGAAAAAGTACTTGGGCTTCACATTGACAATGGCTTTATGCGCAAAAATGAGTCCAAGAGCGTTGCGGAAGCATACCGGAAATTCGGTTTTAACAATTTTATTGTGGAAGATGCTTCCGAAAGTTTCTTGAGCGCAATAAAAGGGCTTACCGACCCTCAGAAAAAACGAATGGCGGTTGGCGAAAACTTTATCAAGGTTAGAAACGAAGTCCTTGAAAAACAGCACCTTGACGAGAACCAGTGGCTCTTGGCGCAGGGAACGCTCTACCCGGACATTATCGAGTCGGGCGGCACAAAGAATTCAAAGACAATCAAAACGCACCACAACCGCGTCCAGGGCATCCAGGCTCTTATTGAAAAAGGCCTGATAATCGAGCCAATCAAGGACTTGTACAAGGATGAAGTCCGCGCAATCGGAAAAAAGCTCGGGCTGGACGACTCGCTCGTTATGCGCCATCCGTTCCCTGGACCAGGACTTTCTATAAATGTCCTTTGCAACGACGGAAAATCATGGAGCGAAAAAGACGAAGAAGAATTTGCCGCGGCGCAGAAAGAGCTTGAGTCAATAAAGTTCACCCAGTTCTGCGAAAACTGCCAGCAGAGCCTTGTCCGGTCAGTTCTTCCTGTGCGCTCAGTTGGCGTTCAGGGCGACTTCAGGACTTACAGATTCCCGGCGTGCCTTACGTTCAAGGACGAAGGAAACGGTTTTTACCATCTTCCAAAAATCCGCGAAAAGGTTGAAAGCGCATCCAGCGAAATTACGAACAACTCAAAATACTTGAACCGCACAGTAATAAAACTCTACCGGAACCCTTCCGTAAAAGATGGGCAGATGAGGCTTCAGGAAGGCTACTGCGACAAACGCCGCCTTGACCAGCTGCGCGAAGTGGACAGCATAGTTCTTGCGGAGCTACACAAATCCGGCTGGTACGGCAAAATCTTCCAGCACCTTACAATCGACTTGCCTTACGCCTCTGCAAGCGACCACGCAAGCTTTGTGCTTCGCCCGGTCTGCTCAGAAGATGTAATGACGGCGCGGTTCGCATGGTGGCCAAAAGAACTTATGCAGACAATCCTGGAACAGATTGCAAGACTGGACTTTGTTGACGCGGTTTATTTTGACGCCACAAACAAGCCGCCTGCAACATTCGGCTGGGAATAAAATTGAAAAAAATTCTTCCGGCGGATATAGCAGTCCTTGTCCTTGTAATCGCATTGTCTGTTTTTTTTACAAGAAAAAACGCTTCAAAAACAGGAGACAAGGTATCTGCCGTAGCAGACAAAGTCCGGTATGAATATTCCGCCCAAAAAAACGGAATCTACACAATACAGGGAACTTTGGGAGCAACCACTTTCGAAGTAAAAAACGGAAAAATCCGCATACTGGACTCTCCCTGCCCCGAAAAAAAATGCGTCGCGCAGGGCTGGGCTTCACCGCTGGTATGCCTTCCGAACGGTGTTATAATCACACTGGAAAACGCCGCTCCCCGAACCGGAGAATTCGATGCAGTCTCTCAATAATTTTTCAGAAAAACGAAGCCGCCTTGCCTATCTTACCGCCCTTACACTGATTTTTTCTTACGCCGAACTTCTTTTTCCCAGGTTCATTCCATTTTTCAAGCCGGGGCTTTCAAACATTGTGATTCTTTCTTCCCTGAACCTTCCAGCCTCCACGTTTTTTTTGCTCGCGTCTTTCAAGGCGGTTGCCGCAAGCCTTATGTCAGGAACTCTCTTTTCGCCTTTTGCCGCAATTTCGCTCGCCCAGTCGGTTTTAAGCGGCTTTTTTATGCTCGCTGTTTTTAGGCTGAACAATTTTTTCAAAAAAAAGATTTTCTCTTTGTACGGAATCTCTGTCCTTGGCTCAACAGTAAGCGCGGCGGCACAGATTTTTTTAAGCGCGCTTTATCTTGGAAAGGGAACTCTGCTTCTTTTAGGCCCAATGCTTATTTTTAATGCCGCGAGCGGAATTTTCACAGCGTTTTCTGCGCAATTTTTTAAGATTCCCTCAGAAGCGCCAGTTTTTAGCGGGGAAAGTCTCCCCCTCGGCCGCACTCCGTTGCGTCCTGCCCCCTCTGCGAGCTCAAACGCCGCTCTGCGGGCTTGTCCCGGCAGTGAAACGAACAACGCCCGCTTTTTTAATATATTAAAGATTTCCGCCGTTATTTTCCTTTCGGTTTCAGTTTTTTTTATAAAATCGATTCCAGTTCTTTCTGCGTTCTTTGCGCTTTCACTTTTGCTTCAAGTTTTTAGCGGCAGAAAAATATTATTCATGCCGTACATCTTCCTGTGGAGCTTTGTAATAGCTTCAAGTATTTTTGTTCCTTCCGGAAAAATCCTGCTCCAGATTGGAAATTTTTCAGTAACGCAGGGCGCGCTTTTAGCCGGAACCGCAAAGGCTCTAAAACTTTCCGCCGCAAGCGCGTTCAGCCAATGCGCCGCAAACCTTGACGTTCCTAAAAAATCCTTTACAGGCCTTACGCTTTCATACTACCGGGCGCTTTTGCACATCCTTAAAGCCACGCCCGGAAACATTGCGCAACGCCTGAAAACCGCGCTCAGCGCAACAGAACTGCCGGCTGAATAAACAACAGCCTGAATGTCGAGTTTTATTCTGAATCAATAAATTAATCAGCGGGAAGAAAAAGACAGCAGCAACCGAGTCATTCAAAGCGATGGCAGGCAATTTTTTAATCAAATGCGGATTTTTTCTGAAAAATCGTAAAGAACGGTGATTTTTTGCTCCAAGCCCGGAGTGTAAAAGATTTTCCTGTCTTTTGTAATCAAAATCATGTCAAAATCGCGGTTGGATTTCCAGAAATCAACAGCCTTTTCTGTTCCCATCACAAAAAGCGCCGTGCTCAGGGCGTCCGCATAAACGCCGCTTTCTGAAACAACGGAAACGCTCTCAAGCCCGTTTTCCACCGGATGTCCGGTTTTTCCGTCAAAAATATGGATATATTTCTTTCCGTCTGCGCCAACAAAAAAACGCTCGTAACCGCCGCTTGTAACAACATTTTTGCTCCTGATTTTTAGCCCGGCCGCAGGATTTTCGCCGTTCCAGGGATTTTTTATGCCGACATTCCATTCCGTTCCGTCCGGTTTTGCGCCAAACGCAACAATATTTCCACCCAAATCAAGAATCGCGGATTCAATGCCGCACGATTTTAGGATTTTTACAGCCTCGTCGCCGGCAAAACCTTTTGCGACAGCGCCAAAATCTATCATTGTTCCGGCAGGTTTTTGAAGAATAAATTTCTTTTCAGATTTTTCAGCATTTTCAAAAGAAACTTCCTGGATTTTTATTTTTGAAAAATCCGTATACGGCAAAATTGAAAGGATTTCGTTTTCAGAAGGGATTTTGTATCCGCCCGTTGTAAATCCCCAGGCTTTTACAATCGGAAAAATCGCCGGATTCAACGCGCCTCCGGTTTTTTCAGCCATTCCAAAGGCATACAACGCAAGGCGCGCGGTTTCTGTGTGCGGAATTTCAGAGCCGCCGTCACTCATGTTGATTTTATAAATATCGCTTTCAGGCTTTGTTGTGGAAAAATAGTCCTCAAGCTCCAGAATCCGCGACTTTATCCTTGAATTGGCTTTTGCGGCATTTTTTCCGTAGGTTTTTAGAGTAACAAAAGTGTTCATCGACTCAAAAGCAAGAAAATCGCTGTTCTGAGCGCACGAAACAAAAATAAAAAGGCAAAAAATTGAAAGGACGATTTTTTTCATAAAATGATTATTGCCGTTATTTTTAAATTTTGCAAATGCAAAAAAAATCATATTTACGCAGACATTAAAAAACACTAAACTAATCTGGAACAGTCACCCGGAAGGGGATTGATTCGCTGCGGCGACTTTTGTTTCCGCAAAAATAACGCTCTTTTACAAAAGACTTGATCTAAAAGGACAGGTACTATGACTACTCTTGATTTTTTTAAGTACAAATCGGAAAAACACAAAATTTCCATGGTCACGTGCTACGACACGACTTTTGCGCGCATTGCGGAAAAAACAGACATTGACTGCCTTCTTATCGGCGACAGCCTTAGCATGGTAATGCACGGCGAAAGCACAACGATTCCTGCAAAAATGGAATGGATGGAAGAACACACAAGAAGCGTGCGTAACGGAACCAAAAAATATATTGTTTCAGACATGCCGTTTTTAACCACGCGGAAAGGCATTGAGTTTGCAACGGACTGCGCAGGAAAACTTCTTGTTGCCGGCGCAAACTGCGTAAAGATTGAAGGAATTTTCGGGCAGGAAGAAATTATCCGCCATCTTGTCTTAAGCGGAATCCCGGTCATGAGCCACTTAGGGCTAACTCCGCAGTTTTATCAGGCTTTTGGCGGACACAAGATGCAGGGAAAAACTGAAGAAACCGCATCCAAAATCATTGAAGAGGCGAAACTTGCGGAAAAACTCGGCTGCGTGGCAATCGTCCTGGAATGTATTCCCTGTGGGCTTGCAGAAAAAATCACAGAAAGCGTAAAAATTCCGACAATCGGAATCGGGGCAGGCGCAAAAACAGACGGACAGGTTCTTGTGCTTCAGGATATGCTCGGAATGAGCGGCTTCCACCCAAGATTCGTGCGCCAGTATCTTAACGGCGCGGAATTGATAGAAAACGCGCTGAACAGCTACGCAAAAGACGTTGCAGAACAGAATTTTCCAGGACCAGAGGAATCAAAATGAAAGTAATAACAAAAATCCAAGAAATAAAAGAAGCGCGGAAATCGCTTCAGAATAAAAAAATCGGCTTTGTGCCAACAATGGGCGGACTTCACGCAGGACACTTAAGCCTTATAAACCGCGCAAAAAGCGAGAACGAAATCACTTTCGTAAGCGTTTTTTTGAACCCAACCCAGTTCAACGACAAAAAGGATTTGGAAACCTACCCGGCGAACCTTCAGGACGACATCGCGCTTCTTGAAAAATCCGGTGTGGATTTTCTTTTTGCGCCGGATTACACAGAAATGTACCCGGACGGCTACAAATACAAAATCACCGAAAATTCATTCTCAAAACTTTTGTGCGGCGCAACGCGTCCCGGCCACTTTGACGGCGTTCTTACAGTTGTGATGAAACTTTTTAACCTTGTTTGCCCTACAAACGCGTACTTTGGCGAAAAGGATTTCCAGCAGTACAAGCTTTTAAAAGGCATGGCGGAGGCATTTTTCCTGGACATAAACATAATTCCGTGCCCGATTGTACGCGAGCCTAACGGACTTGCGCTTTCTAGCCGCAACAGAAAACTTTCGCCGGAAGGACTTGCGCTTGCCCCGAAATTCCACGAGATTCTTGCCTCCAGAAAAAGCGCCGCCCAGAAAAAGACAGAACTTGAAGCCGCGGGATTTACCGTGGATTACCTTACCGAGCTTGACGGACACATCTACGGAGCAGTTTTCCTTGAAAATGTGCGCCTGATTGACAATCTGGAGCTATAAATTGCACAGGACGCCGCCTCCGGCCGTCCTAATTTCTGGAGACTTTATGAAAAAAAACATTCTTCTTCACATTTCAGGCTCAATTTCCGCATACAAATCGTGCGCGCTGACAAGCCTTTTAAAAAAACACGGATACAATGTGCGCGTAATCGCGACAAAATCGGCTTTAAAATTTGTAGGCAAAGCCAGTTTTGAAGGCTTAAGCCGCAACAAGCTGGAAACAAAAATGTTCAATAATTCCGATCCCATTCCGCACATAAACCTTGCGCAAAATTGGGCGGATTTGATAATTAGCTATCCGTGCAGCGCGAACACAATAAACCGCCTTGCCGCCGGGCTTGCGGACGATTTGTTCGGAGCGGTCTGCCTTGCAAATAATTTTGAAAAACCGCTTTTGGTTGCGCCGGCAATGAATACGCAAATGTTCCATCACCCAAGCGTCCAGGAAAACTTAAAAAAACTTGAATCCTGGGGCGCAAAAATTCTTCCTGCAGAAAGCGGACTTCTTGCCTGCGGCACGACAGGAGACGGCCGGCTTATTTCCCCGGAAAAAGCATTTGATTTTATAGAAGAATATTTTACTGAATGTAAAAATCAGGAAGTCAACATGAAGATTCTTATTACAGGCGGCGGAACTTGCGAGCCGATTGATACAGTCCGCTACATAACAAATTTTTCAACAGGCAGAACCGCGGCTTTTCTTGCTGATTTTTTTTGCAAAAAAGGCGCAGACGTAACGGCGCTTATGGCAGAAAATGCGCAAAAACCAAAAGACGCAAGAATAATCACGTACAGAACTTTTTCAGATTTGCAGAGACTTCTTGAATCTGAATGTAAAAATTCAAATTACGGCGCAATAATACACGCGGCGGCTGTAAGCGACTACAGCGTTCAGGAGATTTGTGTTGACGGAAAGATTTTTCCGGGCGGCGCAATCTCAAAAATTCCTTCAGGAAAAGAAATCCTTCTGAAGATGCAGGAAAATCCCAAGCTTCTTTACAAAATCAAGCAGTGGAGCGGCAACAGCACAAAAGTTGTGGCATTTAAATTAACAAGCGGCGCAAGTGAAGAAGAACAGCAAAATGCCGTAAAAAAAATCTTTTTGGCACAAAAAGATTTTTCCCCGGATTTTGTTGTGCAAAATGAAAAATCAAGAATATCAGGCGACCTGCATCCGTGCAAAATTTTCAAAAACTCTGATAGAATAATAGCCGAGACACAAACCCTTCAGGAACTTGCAGAAACCCTGAACGGGGCGTTAGAGGATAGATTATGATATTGACTTTAGACGTGGGCAACACTCAGATAACCGGCGGTCTTTTTAAGGACGACCAGCTGGTATTGCAGTTCAGGAGCGCGACAAAAGCAAACTCAAGCTCGGATGAAATCGGGATTTTTTTACGCTCGGTGCTGCGGGAAAACAGTTTTGAATGGCAAAAAATACATAAAATCGGAGTATGCAGCGTTGTTCCGGCAATAAACTATTCGCTTTCAAGCGCAATTGCAAAATATTTTAAGATAGAGCCGATTTTCATCCAGGCAGGAATAAAAACAGGCTTAAAACTAAAATACTCAAATCCAAAGGAAATCGGAGCAGACAGAATCGCCGGCGCAATCGGCGCTACAGAACTTTTTCCGGGAAAAAACCTTATAATAATAGACATGGGAACGGCGACCACCGTTGACTGTGTAACAAAAAACAAGGAATACCTTGGCGGCGCAATCCTGCCGGGTCTTAAAATCAGCGCAGAAGCGCTTGCAAGCGGAACGGCAAAACTTCCTTCTGTGGAAATCCAGAAACCTGAGCATATCTGCGGAAGCACGACAACGGAAGCAATCCAGAACGGACTTTACTTTGGAAACGCCGGCGCGCTTAAGGAACTTACTTACATATTTACAAAAAATGTATTCAAAGACGAAAAGCCTTTGATTGTCGCAACCGGCGGTTTTTCAAGGATTTTTGAAGATTACCGGATTTTTAACGAATTCTGCCCGGAGCTGGTTCTTTCCGGTGTAAAAAAAGCAGTAGAGATGAACTCATAAAATTCAGGCGCGGGGAACCAAAAAACTAAAAAAAAGGAAATAAAATGGAAATAACAGTATTAAAGGCAAAACTTCACCGGGCAACCGTAACAGACGCAAATTTAAATTATGAAGGTTCTATCAGCATAGACACGGAACTTTGCAAAAAGGCGGGAATGCACACATGGGAAAAAGTCGACATTCTGAACGTAAACAACGGCGAACGTTTTTCAACCTATATAATTCCCGGAAAAAAAGGTGAAATATGCCTGAACGGCGCGGCGGCCAGAAAAGCATGCCCCGGCGACAAGGTGATAATCGTAACGTACACAACAATCGAAGAGCCGCTGGCAGAAAACTGGAATCCAAGAATCATACTTCTTAACGGCGACAATTCTGTAAAAGAAATAAAAGGATAGCGGACTGCCGGGCTATTTATAAAAAGTAAAATTCCGTCCGCTATTTCTTGACAGAAAAGTTTTACCATATTAATATATGAACAGTTGTTCAAATGAATAACAAAAACACAAGGAGATTTTATGGACGGACAAGAAATCACAGACACAATGCCCGACGAAGACACACTTTTTGACCTTGCGGAGCTTTTTAAGATTTTCGGAGATTCAACGCGGATAAAAATCCTTTTTGTCCTGCTGGATAACGAAATGTCAGTAAACGCAATCGCTGAAGTTCTTGGAATGACGCAGTCCGCCGTAAGCCATCAGCTGCGGATTCTAAAATCAAACGGACTTGTAAAATTTACGCGCGATGGAAAATCGCTTATCTACTCGCTCGCAGACGCGCACGTACATTCAATACTTGCGCAGGGACTAGACCACATTGGCGAATAGCCAAAGCCCGTCGCGCAAAATCAAACACGTGGACTTTTTAGGAGGCTGCTATGCAAAACGAACACATTGAAAAAGACGAACATGAAGAAAATGAAATTTCCCTGGCAAGAATAATAACCGCAGGAATCCTTCTTGTGGCCGCAGAAATTCTTGAACATATAAAACTTTCAGATTTCATAAAAAACTTTTATCTGATTGACACATACCAGCAGTATATTTTTACAGGCATTTGTCTTGCCGCATACCTTTTGGTCGGCTACGGAGTCGTTAAAAGCGCGGTAAAAAATATCCTGCGCGGCGAATTTTTTGACGAAAAATTCCTTATGTCCGTTGCCTCACTAGGAGCAGTCTGTATCGGGCAGCTTCCAGAAGCAGTCGCAATCATGCTTTTTTATCAGATTGGCGAACGCTTTGAGGATTACGCAGTAGACAAATCAGAGAAATCAATAAATGCTCTAATGGAAATACGCCCCGACACGGCAAATGTAATCCGCGGCGGAAAGGAAATAACCGTAAAGGCAGAGGAAGTTCAGCCTGGCGAGACAATAGTTGTAAAACCCGGCGAAAGAATCCCTGTCGACGGAATAATCACAAAGGGCAGCTCCTTTCTGGACAATTCGGCAATCACCGGAGAATCAGTTCCTGTGGAAATCACCGAAGGCGCAGAAGTTTTTTCCGGCGCAATCAATAAAAATTCCGCTATAGAAATAAGAACTGTACGACTTTCCGAAGATTCCGCCGCATCCAGAATAATAAAAATGGTTGAATTTTCAAGCCAGAAAAAGACAAAAACAGAACGGTTCATCACAAGATTCAGCAGAATCTATACGCCGGCAGTATGTATTCTTGCCCTTTCAGTCGCAATCATTCCGTCAATAACAATCGGGCTTTCAAAAGGTGAATGGCAATGGAGCGGATGGGTTTACAGGGCAATCTCTTTTCTTGTCGTTTCCTGCCCATGCGCAATCGTAATTTCTGTGCCGCTTACTTTTTTTGGAGGAATCGGCGCCGCCAGCAGAAACGGAATCCTGATGAAAGGCTCATCTTCGGTGGAAGCGCTTTCCAGAATAAGAACAGCCGTTTTTGACAAGACAGGAACACTTACAAAGGGTATTTTCGCGGTAAGCGAAATCTGTCCCGCAGACGCCTCAATATCCAAGGATGCGCTGATTGCACTTGCAGCGCACGCGGAAGCAAAATCAAACCATCCGGTAGCAAAGTCGCTCGGCGCGGCTCATTCCGGCGAATGCTGCAAAAGACAGAATCTTTCAGATGCGGAAGAAATTGCCGGACAGGGAATAAAAGTCAACCTTAACGGAAACATTATTCTTGCCGGAAACGAAACACTCCTTAAAGAGAACAAAGTCTTGAACTTTGATGCCGGAGCCGCAAAAGAAAAGGCAGGAACAATAATCCATATAGCAGAAAACGGAAAATACCTTGGATTCATTGTTATTTCTGACCAGATAAAAGACGACGCTAAAACCGCGATAAAAAACCTGAAAAAAACCGGTGTTTCAAAAATCGTAATGCTTACCGGAGACAGCGGCAAGGCGGCGGAAAAAGCGGCATCCCAGCTGGGAATTACAGAAGTTTTTTCAGAACTGCTTCCTCAGGACAAAGTTTCAAAAATAGAAATTCTTCTGGACGAATTAAAGAACAGCAACGGCAAAGTCGCTTTTGCAGGGGATGGAATAAACGACGCGCCGGTTCTTGCCCGCGCGGATGTTGGAATAGCAATGGGCGCGCTTGGCTCAGATGCGGCGATTGAATCCGCAGATGTTGTCATAATGACGGATGAGCCTTCAAAAGTCGCAGACTCAATCAAAATTTCAAAGAAAACAATGTCAATTGTACGCCAGAACATCGTATTTTCCATTGGAATAAAAGTTCTGATTATGCTTGCAAGCGGAATTGGAATCGGCTCTATGTGGCTTGCCGTATTCGGCGATGTAGGAGTTTCATTCCTTGCCGTACTGAATTCAATGCGCGCCCTTGGCTGCACAGGCCTAAGAAAAACGCGCAGGCAGGCAACTTCTGAAAGACAATAAATAGCCCGAATGTCGAGTTTTTTGTAAAAAGAATAAAAGCGCAGGCAGATTTACAATTTGTGAAGATTTTTGGCGATTGAATTAATAAAAGTGCGGAGCACCCGAATTCGAGCCAAATCCATCTGAGCAAATTGGAAATCTGCCGAGAGCGTTCTTTCATAATTTGCAAAAAAAACTCGGAATTATTTTTAATATACAGAAAGTATTTTCTGAAGTTTTTCCTTTCCGATAATTTTCATGAACGAAGCCAGGCGCGGTCCCTGGTCCTTTCCAATCAGCGCCTGATACAACGCCGTAAACAAAGCCTTTGCATCAAGACCAAGTTCCGTAGCGATGTCGTACATCGCCTGCTGACATTCCTTGTCCAGGGCAAAACTTCCGACACGCGGCACAACTTCATCGCGGACACGCTTTACAGCCGCAAGCATATCGCCGAACAAGTCAGCCTTTGAACCATCCTCTCTTAACGCAAAGCAGAAATCTTCCGCGCATGATGGCGCGCATTCCCGGATCCAATACCAGGCGCACTGCGCACGGCGGCGCAAAGCCGCTTCCTGCTCAGGCTTAACATCTCCCAAAGATTTTATTACAGCATCAATATCTCCGGAATAAGTCTGAAGCAATGTAGTCATCATCCTGAAACCAATCTGATAAGGCATAACAGAAGGCATTTTTCCGTCAATCTGCGAAAGAATATAAATTCTCTTTTCTTTTGCAAGAACATCCTCAGATTTTGCCTTATCTACGCCCCATACAATACGCTCAGTCTTATCATAATCTTCATAGACTTTATTCACATCAAGGTCAAAAGAAATTGCAAATTCCGTATTAGGTCTTGTTCCGGCAAAAATATAGCGCAGAACCTCAGGCTGATAAACTTCAAGCGCATCAACCAGAGAAATAACCTTTCCTTTTGAAGAAGACATTTTTCCAGGAACACCCTTAAGATTCACAAAGTCGTAACGCATTGTAATCGGCGCGTCCCAATTATAGATTTTCTTAGAAACAAGTTTAGCAGTATCATAAGAACCGCCCGGAGAAATGTGATCTTTTCCGCCCGGCTCAAACACAACTTTTTCCTCGTTCCAGCGCATAGGCCAGTCAACCCGCCAGCCAAGCTTCGCGCCTTTAAAAGTCCTCAAGTCAGCAGTCTCACAGTTACCGCATTCGCATTTATAGGAAATACCGTATTCACCGTCATAACCTGTAATTTCAGTTGTATCCTTGTTGCATTTTCCGCAGAAAACAGAAACCGGCCAGTAGACATCTTCCGGCTTCATCTTGTGCTGCTCATCGCGGTATTCATTAAGACATTCCTTGATAAGCTCGCGGTTCTGCAAAGCTTTTTTCATTCCTTCCGCATAACGGTTTGCCCTGTAGCGGGAAGCCTGATACAAAAATTCAGGATTAATTCCTACACGCGGAAGTTCCTTTTCAATGTCAACCTCGTGGTGGCGCGCATAATTCTCGTTTCTTCCGGTTGTATCGGGAACCATCGTAATCGGATACCTTAAATATTTTTCAAGAATCTCCGGGTCAGGCATATTCGCCGGAACTTTGCGGAAAACGTCATAGTCATCCCATGAATAAATAAAGCGGACGTTCTTACCGCGGTCACGCAAAGCGCGCACAACAAGATCAACCGTAATAATTTCCCGGAAATTGCCGATATGCACAGTTCCAGAAGGAGTAATTCCAGATGCGCAAGTATATGAATCAAGGTCGCCTTTTTCCCTGATGATTTTATCAGCCATCTGATCCGCCCAATGGCTGAACTGTGAATTCTTTTCGTTATTGTTACTCATAATAACTAAATATTATATTGAAACCGCCCAATCTTTTCAACGACACGAACACGAAACAGAAACCGCCGTTTTTATCTGATTTTTTTTATCCGGGCGTTCCCCTCGCTCCGCCTGCCTTCCGGCAGCCAGGCTCGGGTCAGGCTTTCCGGGGTTCCGCGCGCACTCCGTGCCGCTCCATTGCTCCACTTCGCCCGGCTCCGTTCCGCAACGGCCCTGCCGCCCCTACAATCCTTAACGCAAAAAAAAACACACACGGCAATTTTAATTACGGGGTTTTCATGACTTTAGACCTTTTTTTAGCAGTCCTTGCAACTATCGGTTGTATATGCACTGCTATTGGCACAGTTATCGCAGTACTCTCTTACCTAAAAAATAAGAAGAGTTAAAAAAATAACCGCTTCAGTTTGACTCACAGAAAGCGGTTATTCGAACTACTGTGGAGATAACCCAAAGTTCGGGCATTTCCTTTCTTCCAATATACCATATTAAGTCAAACTAAAGAATTCAATAAAAAAATGCAAAATTCCTATTGCTTCTCGGCCGGGATATTCTCGAACATTTCGTCAAAATCCGGGTCAGCACCTGATTCCGCAGAATTTACTTAGCTTCCGGACGTTTCGTCGGGCACTGCGGAAGGGTCAAATTCAACTCCTGAATCTGCGTGTTCCGCATTGCCAAAATCCGCCTCAAGCTGCGCCTGCAGTTCCGGTGAAATGATGTTTTCAATCGCTGAATTTTCAATTTCCTGCTGAACTTCCTCGGACTCGTCGCTCGTTGTTTTAAATTTTTCAAGCACGTTTTCAAGCTCAGTCATATTCTTGTAGCTTTCCTTGCTCAACGAACCGACCGCCGCCATTCTTTTTACAATTTCTTCAGTTCCGGCATAAATTTCCTTAATTCCGCCTAAAGCCTTGTTAAAAAGTCCTCTTACTGCAGAAATTTCAAAGGCGACCGTCTCCTGATTTTGCGCAAGATTTTCGCAGTAGTGTTTGATTTTGTCCGCCGTTGAAGCTGTTATGCTTGTCTTTTCGGTAATATGCTTTGTCTGTCCGTTTATGTTCTCAATCTCGCCGGTAATGGCGGTAAAAGCCGAAATCATCTCCTCGGAATGACTTGAAACTTTTGCAAACGCTTCCGAAGCAAGCATGCTGGAGCGGTTCGCCTCTGTAACCGCCTCTATAGTTCCCTTGATTGATTCCGTAATTTTTTTTGCATTGTTAGCCGTGGAAATAGCAAGGGAACGGATTTCCTCCGCGACAACAGCAAAGCCCTTGCCGTATTCACCCGCATGGGCAGACTCAATCGCCGCATTCATAGAAAGAAGGTTCGTCTGCGCGCTTACAGAATTGATGATTGTCACAATTTCCTTTATCTGATCAAGCTGGTTCATTACTTCGCCAAGAATCTTATTTGTGGCCGCAATTTTTTCATCGCCATCGGCGACAAATCCGTCCATTTCCGCCGCAATCCTTGAACGAGAAACCGCATTTTCCTTAATCTGCTCAATTCCACGAATCATATTCGTTACCGCATCCGTGCTTTCGTTTATAGCGGAAACCTGCCTGTTATTATCCTGCACAAGAGTTTTTACCTGAATATTAATCTGGTTCACCGCTTCCACTGAATGTTCTATGGATTTGTTGATTTTTTCAAATTCATCCGTAATATTTTCAATATTAAGGTTAATTTCATTTGTCGCCGCCGCCGTGCCGGCAGAAGAATCGTTGATTGAGTAACCAGATGAAATTGCCTTTGCCGCAGTCTTTTTTACAACAATAAAGAAATCATTTATCTCTTTTACCATATTATTCATGTTGTTCATCAAATCGCGCATTTCATTGCTGCCCTGAGGAACTATTTTTGTTGTAAAATCTTTTTCAGAAAGCGCAAGCGACATTTCCCGCATGCTCCAGATATTCTGAATTACAATTGTCGTTCCGTAATGAATGCTTGCTATTACAATTCCAGAAAAAATTATTCCAAGCAGAAACACCCCGATTCTGTAAAGATTTGTGTAATGACTAAGCGACTGCCCGAGCATTACGTTAATTTTCGCCATAATATCGCGGAGGTCATTGCCGTTCTGAATAAGCGCCTTCATCTGATTTTCCACAAGAAGCGTGCTGTCGCATATTGTCTGAACCGCCTCTGAATCAACAAAATATTCAGCGCCCGCCTTTATTCCGTTCCGCGAAATATAGTTTTTTTCATCTTCTGTTATTGAAGCTTTCTGTATATTCTGAAAGTGCATATTAAACGGATTCACCTGGGCTATGACTTTCATCCAGATGCTGTCCGCGTTCTCAACCTCAGCTTTAAGATCTTTTGAGAAATACTTTAATCCTTTATAACCTGTAAATTCATGGAATTTTTTATTTGTTTCCACAACCTTTGATTTCCACACGGAAGAAACCTGGGTCGTGTCAACTCCATAATATACAGTCTGATTCAGATAGTTAATCATGTCCGCAACATCAAACTGACATTCCTGCTCCAGAAACTTAAAATTCTGGAGCCGTTGAACAAAACTTGCCCCAAGCATTGTGAGCGTTGCAAGAATAAACATCTCTACGGCACAAATAAAAGCGATAATAGCAAAACGTCGTCTTAACTTCATTAAATCAAACCCTTCTACAAGAAGAATCTCTCTGTTCTAAAAGATATTATAAACCAAAACGGCAGATATACAAAATAATTCTCTGTTAAAAACTGGAGATTACTGCTATATTCTTTATATGCTTAGTTTATTTTTTAAAAAGAATTTTTACGACGGCTGGGACAACGTTATGTTCTTTTTTGTTCCAAACCTTATGATTGACGCGCTGATTATTTTATGCACCGGAATTTCCAGTCTTGGAGTAACAGTTTTCAAAAACGCGGATTTTTTCCTTTACATCTGGATTTTTCTTGCGCTGGTGCTTGTCTGCGGCTCTTCAATTTTCACGCTTGCGTGGGCGGAATCCTCAAAGGGAATCGCCGACTACGAAACAGTTGAGTTCAAGGATTTCTTCAAATCTATAAAAAACTGCATAACAGACGGAATAAAATACGGACTTTCGCTAGTCGCGGTAACTTCAATAGCAGCAATCGGCGGAATTTATTTTCTTAAGCCGCAGAACGGACAGATTTCTTTCGCAGGACTTTTAGCCGGCGTGTGCTATATCTGGGCGGCGCTGATAATCATCGCCTCCCTGCTCTGGTATCCGTCTATAAGGGCATACATGCACAATCCTTTCCTTAAAACTGTAAAAAAGTGCTTCATCGTTTTATTTGACAACCTTTTTGTCTCAATCGTGCTTGGCTTTTACAACCTGTTCCTTGCCGCAATTTCAATCATAATGCTCGGAATCGCTCCAGGAATGTGCGGAGTTCAAATGGCACGCGCGAACGCATTCCGCCTTATAATGAAAAAGTATGATTATATAGAAGAATTAGACAAAAAAGGCGAGCCATTAAACAGCAGGGCCCGCCGCAAGATTCCGTGGAAGGAACTCCTTAAAGACGACATCGAGGCGAACCCTACAAGAGGCTTCAAGGCGTTCTTTTTCCCGTGGAAAGAAAATCAATAGTTTTTCCCGGAACAATCACTCGCACATCAGCATTGTCTTCGCATCAAGCCTTACACCTGCTGATGAAGTTTCTTTTCCGCCGGCTTTTAACACCGAAAGCATGACGTTTTTTCCGTCAGAACCGATGTGGGCAACAATGTCAAAAAACGGAAGAATTTCAGGACGAACAGTTTTTGAAAGCCCGGCGTTTTCATTTGTTCCGCTGAACCATACCTCAATGCCTTCCGCCTTTGCAAAATCTGAGACAGACTCAACATCCTCTACGGAAACTTTATCCATATCCTCGCCGTCTATTACAAGAGCCTCCACCTTGACTCCGCCTTCCTTAAGGGCTTTTAGAGTATTCACAA
>OLGV01000094.1_pt1 | contig 37210 bp, 28 predicted proteins | sample 1605761 | NCBI WGS metagenome assembly OLGV01 (sample SAMN03283245) | human gut metagenome | biome: human-associated habitat; material: feces | host: Homo sapiens | place: Peru | collected 2012
AGCCTTTCTGGTGATGCGGAAAGCGCTGCCCTTTTCTGCTTTGTCGATTTCGTTGCCTTCCCAAATGATGCTGTACTGTTCGACGCCGAATTGCGCCTTGACGTACATATCTTTGTTGAGGGAGAATTTGTAAGTGGTATCTCTGCCGTAGGTTTCCGCCACGTAAGCGTTTACCCAAGCTTCGAAGCTGTAAACGTCTTTTTGATCTTCAGGAACGGCTACGGTAAGTTCAACGGTCGTGCCGTATTCGAAAGTATCGGTAAGAATACCGGTTTCCACGGCGTGTTTGTATTCAGCCAGAGTGCCTGCCCAGAGCTGCGCGCCTTTGGTGGAAGTAACCTTGACGGTGATCCAGTCTTCGGTTCTCGTTTTGGTGGTGGAAACGGACAGCTTGTAGCTATTGATGGAGTAACCCGCCACAAGTCTTACCGCCTGATCTTCTCCGCTTTGGCCGAGCTTCAGGCTATAGATTTTGTCTATGTCGATGTTGCCGTTTTCGTCGCCCACTCTGAAGGCTTTGCCGTTCTGGACGTAGTACCAGCCCGCAAACGAATAACCTTCTTTAGTAGCCGCAAACGAGGAAGTTCCGTTTTCGACGCTCATAACGAAGGAAGTCAGATTGTCGATCGTTTCGCCCGCCGCGTTCAGGAGCCTTGCCGAGTTGTCCGGGGTGGCGATAATCGTAACGTTTTCTTTGGTAACGACGTTGCCGCCCTCGTCAGGTTCTTCGACGGTTTCGTATTTGATCCATTCGTTTGCAACGTCAAAGGTCAAAGTGTATTTGACGATTTCCCATTGCGCGTAATAGGTGACGTCTTTTGCCATAACGGTCGTAGGAGGATCCACGAACGTATCGGTATTCTCTGCCGTGGTCCAGCCTTTGAAGCGGTAGCCGTCGTTGGCGCGGACCTCGATGTCGAACAGAGTGCCGTAGTCGAGTTTTGCGGAGGTGCCCAGTTCTTCGCCGTCGGCGTTCACGAGGTAAACGCTGCCTGCTCCGTCGTTGGTGTTGCGGAGGGTAACGTTATATTGATTCATCGTCCATTTTGCAGTCAGAACCACGTTGTCGATGTCGATATCCCAAACTTTAAGCAGTCTGCCGTCCTTGGTGGTCATCTGTCTGTCGCCGTAGTACCAGCCGTCGAACACTGCCTGATATTTTTGCGGCACGGCAAAATCGGCGCCGCCCTGGCCGTAGGTTACGGTAGCGGTGGTGCTGAGCAGAACGTCGCAGCCTGCCGGAGAAAGGTTAACCGTGTAGGATTTTGCCTTCCATTCGGCGTACAGCTTCATATCGCTGTTGATTTCGATGTTGGTTTTGAAAGCGTATTTGTTTTGGTTATCTTCGTAGTAGTGCCAATATTCAAAGGTATAGCCCGCCCTTGCTTCGATTTCGGCAGGGACGTCTTCCTCGTACAAAATGCCGTCCCACACGTCGATTTCTTCGCCGTTCGGATCGGTTACGGTATAGGTTTTGCCGGCGTAGCGGCTGTTGTTGATGTCGTTAGGATCGAAAACGGTGCCCTTGAACGGAACTTCAACGCGGTAGTAGTTCTGATCGCTGTTACGGAAAGTAACGGTGTAGCTGCTGCCCTGACGAATGTTGAAGTTGTAGGTTTTGGTGGAGTTGTCCTCGTAGTTGATGAACAATATGTAGAAATAGTTGTTGCCTTTCGTCAACTCGAAAACAGGATCCTTCCTTGCGCCCGAAGTGGAGTCCGCGCCGAACATCGTCAGCCACTGAGTCTGGTCGCTGACGTACAAAATGCTGCCCTTGTCGAGGTCGGAGGTGCTGTAAATGCCGAAATAGCACTTGCTGCCCTCAACGCCGGCAGGGACGGAAAGCCCTCCGAAGTCGTAAGTGGCGACGGTGATATCGACGGTTTTCTGATAATAACCGTTGATGGAATCGCCGAACTCGGAGTTCATATAGTTGTCGATAGCTTCGCTGGACAGCGGATGCAACGCCCACTTTGCGTACAACGTAACGTTAGCGTTCACCGTAAACGGGAAGCTTACCGCGTTGCCGGTGCAGGCGCTGTCGAGATACCAGCCGACGAACCTGTAGCCGATACGGATAGGCTCGGTCGGTGCCTGAATGGTGCCGCCCGGAACGCTGGTTCTGGATTCCACGCTGTTGCCGCCCTGCGTATCGAACTTGACGGTATAAACGGTAGGTTGCGGAGTGACGGGATTGTCGCCGCCGTTGTCGCCGCAAGCAACCAGCGCGGTAGCCATAACCATAGCCACCAACAAAATAGCAAATAATTTGCCGAATTTTCTCATAGTCTGCTTCCTTCCTTTTCAAGGTTAAAGTTTGGGCGTACGCACGCGTATATAGCGCACGCGCCGCTTTTATACAGTACAATTATAAACAGCTTTCGCCGTTTTGTCAATAAAAAGCGTGTTTCTCTGCCGCGGCCGCGCCCTAAAATATGCCGCAAACCCCGAAAACTGCCGAAGTTTTAGACACCCGTCCACGTTTTTAGCGACGGAGAAAATTATTTTGCCATATTTTTCCGAACACGGAAAAAAGCGCTCCTGTCGGAACGCCTTTTCCAAAAACAATAAAAAGTGGAGATACTATTCTAAGCCAAAATGGCAAAGTTTACGTATTTTCAAAGAGCCTTCTGCTCTTTCATTTTCAGAGCCGTTCTGCGGATTTTTTCACGGTCGATACCCAGCAAAACCGCCACGTCACGGAGCGAAACGCCGCATCTCGATTGCAATTCGTAAATCGCCGCCTTCAGAATTTCCGGATCCTGCAAAGCGTATTTGTCGGTTATGCGGAACTTTTGGATAAGCTCCATCAGCACCGTGTCGCAATCCTCGTTAGGCTTCTGCTCCAAAAAGTCGTATTTTTCCTTTTGATAACTCGTAAGCTCCGGCACTTCCCCGAAAAGCTTTTTGACGGCTTCGATGTCTGCGATGCCTTCGCCGAACATATAGCTTTTCGCGCTGCTGAACGGATAATCTGCCGAAAACAGCTCCACGCCCGCCGCGCACGGATTGTTGTGCACGAAAGTTATGCAGCTTTCCGCCTGCTCCGCCGTAAGCAAAGGCTCACTGTCGTAACGCCCCTTAAAAACGTAGCCGCTTCTGTTTTTGATGCGATTGAAGAATTTGGCGTAAGTGGTGTTCAGCCTGCGCATAAATTCGGGAACGACGTTTGCGTCCTCGGCCGTAACCACGAGGTGACTGTGATTGTCCATAACGACGTAGGCCAGCACGCTGACGCCCATATCCGCCGCTTTTTCCGCCATGGCGTTGACGTAAAAACGCTTGAGGTTGTCCTCCTTAAAAACGTTTTCGCGCACCAGTCCGCAGGTCAATATATGAAAGTATTTGCTTTTGTCCAAAATTTCGGTTCTCGGCAATCTGGTCATGTTCTGCTCCAAAAATATAGTATCTTAAGTATATCATGCGCCTTTTTCGCTGTCAAGCAATTTTGTGTCATTCGCGCAGATATTTTCGCCGAAAAATCCGTCCCCGTTTTGCTCTTTTCCGAATTTAATAAATTTATTTATTAAAAGCAAATTGCAAAATTTTTCCGACAGCAAAGTCGTTCACTTTGGCGCGCATTTCAAAACGAAAAAGCCGCAACTTTTCGTCACGGCCTTTTTTTATTCTTTGATCTCGGCCTCCTCTTTCGTCAGGTCGATAACGTCTCCCGAATCGTCGTTCGGGTTCACGAGTTTAGTTTTCCTTAAATTGTTTTTCAGCTTTTCACAGCACGGTTTGAAAGTCAGATACGTCAGGCCGCCCCCGATGGCCACCCCGACCACGAGTATGCTTTTCTTAAAAAATCCCGCAAACACGTCTTTCGTCATCTTCACTCCAAACCATTTTGCCGTCTGTTTCACGATAGGATAAATCGTCCCTTTTGTGAGCGCGCGCTTCAAAAGCTGCTTCGGCACTCCCGTGGCAAGCGCCTTTGCCATGGTCTTAACGGCGTTATTCGCTCCTGCCACGCCGTACATAACCCCCAGACAAAGCGTCAGCATATTTATCGTTTCCGAGTCTATGCCGTTTCCTTCGTCCGTAAGATCGATTTGCGGGAACCCGTAAAGATACATGAGTTTTTGGGCCGTACGCAGCATATAGCCGTAATATTGAGCTATATCCGCAGGGATTGTCGCCAGCATCGCAAAGCTCCCCGGCAGTCCCAAAACGGCCGAAATTCCGGACACTGCCACTCTTTCCCTCTGTATGACGTTGTCGGCGATTTTGTCAAGCACCTTGACGTCGATTCCTGCCGCGCTCGGCGTTTCGGAAATTGCGGCCTCTATGACGCTCTCAGGGTATTTTACATTCAACTCTGCCCGCAGAAAATCGCTTCTTTCGATTTTAATGCCCGGAATTTTCAGTGCTTTTATGATGATATCTTCGATATCTATTGCACCGTTGCCGTTTTCGTCTATAGCGTTTATGACGGATTGCTTTGCTTTTTCCAAAGCTTTCGCTTCGGTCGTTTTTTTGCTTTCTTTCGTTGCTTCGGTTTTTTCCATAATGATTCTCCTTTCGTTGTTAGTGGTTATTTGCCTTGAATTTGATATTAAAAAATATACCTCCTTTATATAGGGCTTGCAAATTTCGCGAACAAAAAAAGCGCGCCGCCGTTTGGCGACGCGCCAAAACGTCGCCTACAGTTGCAACACAGTTTTCCGTAACATAGGAAAATAAGGCAAACGTTTTTAACGAAAGTATGCCTATGTTACGAAATATTAAACTGTGTTGCTCCTATATTATAACACAGGGCGCAAAATATTGCAACTCAATTTTCTTCGGCTCGTTCGTTTAAGCTTACTTGCAAAAACGCCCGTGCCATCGGTTTTTCGGCGCAAAAAAAACCGCGCGGTTTTTTCCACGCGGTTTACGTTTTATGATGTTGAGATTATTCGGCTGCAGTGAATTTGCCTTCGACGTCCGTCCAACCTTTATTTAATTCTTCCGCCTTTTCAGGAGCGGCGTTTTCTTTGCCGTAGAAGAAGACGTAGTAGTAGTCAAAAGTGCTTGAAACGCCGATACCCATAGTTACGGTCGCTTCCCAATGCTCCTGTTGACGAACGGATTTATAGCTGCCGTCTTGCCAAAGAACCATATCGTAATTTACGTAAGTGTATTTAGCGTCCGGACCGGAACCTGCCCTAAGCCCCGGCAAGCTGTTGCTGACGGATTTAGGCATATCTTTGCCGGGTTCGTTATCCTTGACGTTGAGCTCCATATGAACCTTGAATTGTCCGTCCACATAAGCAACGTAAGCAACGGTAACGGTGTCCATATCCAAAATATTGACGCCAAAGGTGTAGCAAGTTACTTGTTTATCTTTGTTGGCAACGCCGTAGGTGAGTTGCTCCGGAGAGGTTGGAGTACGGTTGTCCTGAACCGCGTCTGCCCAAGGTACGGAATATTTCCCGCTGTCTATAGAGGCCGCAGAGGTCTTCTGAGCAAGAACTTCGCTCATATCTGCGTCAAGATATTTTCTCTCGCCGTATTCGAGTGGCAACGCTGCTCTCAAAGCAGGGATAAGGTCGACAAGATAGCTGTTTCTTATGGTATGGATTTCGGTGAGCGCAAAGTACGAGCCGTTCTTTCTGAGTTCCAGAGAAGTCAGGTCAACTGCGTTGTCCAGGCCTGCCGCCACGTTGGAGGTTGCGGCATTCATGAAGTTTCCGCTGTAATCCGCCATTACGTAGTTGTAGTTAGCTCTGTAGTAAAGCGCAAGAGCCAGTTTTTTGAGGTTGTCGTCGTTTGCGGCTATTGCAACTGTCCGTTCGGCTTCGGTCATATCCTCCCATGCAACGGTAGGAAGATCGGAAGGAACTTTAACCTCCCATTCTTCTCCGCTGTACGGATTGACGACGGTGATGGTTTTTCCGACAAGTGCCGCGTCGGAGAAAGCAGCGCCGCCGATTTTGGCGTCGGTTTTCCAAGGAGCCTCAGTTTCATACAGATTAAGGTAAGCGTGTCTGTCGCCTACGATCTGGTTGAGAAGAGGTTGTTTTTTTGCGGTCATATCGGAAAGCAGCGCGTCGGTGATTTCGATTTCAGCGGCGTCCATTTCCTCGAGGCTTGCGAAAACGTAAGTTTCGGAGCCGGTGTATTTGACGAATCTGTAAGTGCCGTCTTCGTACAAATCTTCGGAGTCGGTGTAAGCTTCGCCGCCGTCAACGGCAACGTAGCCTTCGCCGGTAACGTATGCGATAACGTATTCGTCGGAACCGTCGGAATAGATGGTTGCATATCTGCCGTTTGCGGCGTCGTAAGCGACGTCGCCGGTTTTGTTTTCATAAACCGGAGTCATCTCGCCCAAAGTATATTTCTGGTAATTGGAAACGTTACGCTTGAACTTGCTCAACCCTTCTGAGTAATCAGAAAAATACTCCGAGGTTTTTGCCCAAAAATAAACCGTGTCCGCGTCTTCGCCGTCGGCTTTCAACCGAACGTCGTTTCCGTCGGCATAAACGAAACCGACTTCCCCTTCCTTAACGCTGAAAACCTGAACGTACTGTTCTCCTTCGGAATTTTCAAAGATATAAACGTAGCTGCCGTTGCCGCGGTACATATAAGAACCGGTCGTTTTCTTGTGGCGAGCCTGTTGATAAACTGCGTTTCCGTCCGCGTCGAGTTTTTCGGTGGTTTTGTAAACCTTGCCGCTGAGTTTCAGCCCCCAAGGGTCACTGCCCGTAGGGCCCTTGTTTTCGTTTTCGCCCAAAAGGAGCTTCGACGGAACGATACCGATACCCAAAGCAACGATGATAAGAATGATAGAGGCAATAATTCTGCCTGCGCCTAATTTTCTCATACTTTACCTTCCATAAAATATTGCTTGTATTTACATACGCATTTATTATATCTCAATTTGTCGATTTTTGCAAGCGGTAGAGCCGCATAATATTCGGGCGTAGGGATATTTTTTATTATATCTATATACAAAAGTATATTAAATGTCTAAACATAATAGAAGTTTGTCCGCGTTTTATCGTTTTTTGGCATAAAAAATGCTCGCATTTCGCGAGCATTTTCTTTAGTCGTCATCGTCGTCCGGATCGTAATCAGGGACGTCATCGTCGTCCTTCACGATTTTCGGAGCGTTCATCGGAGGCCTTTGCATACCCATGCCTTGAGGAGGCATCGGAGCTGCGGACGATCTCGGGCCTTGCGGCGCGTTAGGATTTATCGGAGCCTGCGGACGTTGCGGCATACCTGCCGTACCTTGCTGCGGCATACCCGCCTGACGCTGAGGCATAGCGTTCGCGTTAGGTCCCGAAATCGGGCCTTGCGGCGCGTTAGGATTTATCTGAGCCTGCGGACGTTGCGGCATACCTGTCGTGCCCGGCTGAGGCATACCCGCCTGGCGCGGAGGCACAGCGTTTGCGTTAGGTCCCGAAATCGGGCCTTGCGGCGCGTTAGGGCTTATCGGAGACTGCGGGCTAGTGCGAGGGCCGAATCCCTGCGGCGCGGAAGTGTTCACCGTTGCGCTTGCCGCGGCGTCGGCCATTTCCGTTTTGTATTTTTCGCCTTTCATTTCCGAAATAATCTTTTTGATGCTGTCGTTAGGTTCGGCTTTCATAACCAGAATAACCGCCACCAGGAATGCCAGAAGCAGCAGCGTTACGCCGAGAGCAATCATCCATTCGATTGCGGTGTAACCGGTTTTGTCCACTTCGATATGAACGGCCACGTCGTTGTTGAGAAGCAAATCTTCGGCAAAGGCTTTGCCGTTGACTTCGAGTTCCCATTCGCCGGTGCTTTCGTAGTATTTGTACTCTTTACCGCCCACGATATAGGTCCAAACGCCGTTTTCGTAGGTCGGAGTGCCGTTGTCGTCGGCGAAAGCGCCCGCGCCGAGCCCCTTGATTGTAACCTTCGTGATTCTATAGCCGAGCCTTGCGGTTGCGCTCACCGTTTCCAGACTTCCGACGGAATTTGAGGTTGCGGAAACGTTGATGTTGACCGCTTCGGTGTCGGTGGTGGTGTAAGCGAGAGTGCGTTTTGCAGGCTCGAACACGGCCACGATCGTGCAGTTATCCTGAACGTCGGACAGAACGAAAGTTCTTTCCGTGCTGACAGGAACGTTGTTTTGAACCCAATATTTGAATTCGTAATCGTTGCTCTTCGCGTATGCGGTCATCGTAACGGAGCCGCCCTTGATGATCTTCTTCGCGCTGTATTCCACGTAGCCGTAGGTCGCGTCGTTGACGGAAATGTCCACGGTGTAAGTGGTTTCAGGGACGATTGTCTGACCGCCGCCGGAAACTTCGTCCACAACCGCCGAGATGGAAATATCTCTGGAAATGGTGATCGTAAACGTGGTGGTTGCGGCTTCGTAGTCGCTGCCGTTCACCTGCCAGCCCGCAAATTTATAGCCTTCTTTTGCGGTAAAGGTGAAGGTAACGGAGTCGCCGAGGTTGTACTCGGTCTTCATCGGCGAGCAGGTAATTTCGCCGCCCACAATCGTTTTGATGTCGATTTTGAAGGTTTTTTCAACTGCCCTTGCCTCCAGAACGATGTCGGAAGCGATGGTGAAGTCGTAGTTAATGTTGCCGCTGATTTTTGCGCCGGTGGCCACGTTGTACCAGCCTTCGAATTCATAGCCGGCCTTAGTTTCGGCGTAGATGCTGACGGTGTCGCCGTTATAATAGAATTCTTCTTCTCCGCCGACCGTCTTGATACCCTTGCCCGCTCTCAGCGAAACGGTGTAGGTTGTCGTCTGCGATTCGGTGGACACGAACACTGCCACCAATCTGTCGTTCGCGCCGGTGATGGTGTGAACGTAGGTGGAGTTTTTGACGGTTTCGGTGCCCTTATCGGTGGTAACCTGCCAATGGCTGAATCTGTAGCCGGCGTTTGCCGTCGCAACCACGGTGATTTTGTCGCCTATGTAAAGCTGGCTGTTGGCGTTTCTTGCCTCGACGGTGCCGTATTTGGAGTTGTTGGCCTCCAGGCTCGGCACAACCGGACTTCTTCCGATATAAATGGCGATGCCCGTAAACTGGGTGATGTTGTCAAATTCGATGAGATAGACGTTGTAATCTTCGTCGCCCACTCTTTCCACCCTCTGCGTGAGGTTGGACGCCGTGAATTTGGTGAAATCCAAGCTGTAGTTAGGGGCAACCTTGACGTAAACGGCAACTTTGCTTCCGTTTTCGACGTTCACGCTGTCAGGATTTCCGGTGGTTCTCTTGTTATCGACTGAATAGATGTAAGCGTCGCCCACGCCCGCCGGGAAGTTCTTGTTCACCGTAACGCTCCACAAGCTGACGTTGTCTGCGTAAACGGAAGAAACGGTATCCTTTCCGAAAACGTATTTATAAACCACGAAGCGTTTGCCCGTGCCGTCAACGTCGACGTCTTCCCAGAAGTTGACGTCTTTTTCAAACGTGCCCGCGCCGAAATCGGAAATCGTCATGCCGTTTTCCGCGGTCAGCCAGCCCTTGAATTTGGAGCTGCCCAGATGGAACGCGACGTAGATTTCTTTGCCCAGCTCGCCGTACAACGTGTTGGAGGAAGACACTTTTGCGTAGGTGCCGCCCAAAGCGTCGCTGTACATAAAGTAGTTGCTGTCGAAGCTCTTGGTGGAAAGGCTCAGCGTGTATTGCACTTTTTCAAACGCGATGCTGAAGTTTTCGCCGTCGGTTTTAGGTTGAATGGAGCCGACGTTGGTGTTGCTTTTCTTGACGACGGTTTTGTATCCGTCGAACGGAGTGGCCTCGAAGAACATCGTGCCGCCCTCGATGATTATGGTGTAGGTTTTGCCTTCTTCCCAGACGAAAGAGTCTCCTATGCAGCTGACTTCGTCCTGCTCTACGCCGTCGATAGCGGCTACGACCGCAAATTTGTTGTTTGCGGAGACTTTGAAGGTGCCGCCCTCTAAGCTTCCTATTTTGAGGTTAAGGCTTCTGACGTCCTCGTAGAAAGCTCTCACCAGATAGTCGCTGCCGTTTATTCCGTCAGGAATGATTTTTTCGTAGTAGTAATAACCGCTTTCAAACCAAGCGCCGCTTGCTCTGTCGCCGGAAAGATTGTCGTAAAGCACGTCGTCGATCCAGGAAGTTCCGCCGTTGACGCTGTATTGCCACTTGAACAGACGATACGCGTCGGAAGCGGCTTTTGTTCTGACGATAACTTTAGTGCCGCAATCGACAGGATTGCTTCTGCCGTAAAGGGTTCTGAAAGCGTCGCCGTCAAGCGAGGTTTCAACCGAGCCGTAGTCGTCGCTGTTCAGAATAACCGCGAGATAAGCCGTTTTCTTAACCCATTCGACGGAAACGGTGGTGTCGCTTCTGACGACGAATTTATAGCTTTCGCCGCGCTTCACTTCGTCGTATTTCACCGATTTGCCGTCCGCGCCGGTGATGGTTATTTTCAAAAATTCGTAATATCTGTCAGGTCTTAAGGTGAATTCGGCCACGCTGCCGTAATCGACGTCGAAGTCGTCCTTGCCGTCTTCCACTCTGCCGCCGACGTTGACGACGCCGTTTGCGCTGTTGGAAATGATCACCTTATATTGCATCGGCATAAACGAGAAGCTGACGACGGTGTCGCCGTCCGGAACGGTCAGATCGTACGAGCCGTCCTTCACATCCGCCAGGCGGTCCGTGCCGCCGACGAGGAATTCGCCGAGGCTATAGCCGGTCGGATTTGCAAATTTAAGGGTAACGACGTTGCCTTTCACGAATCTCACGCCGCCCTTATAGTTCAATCTGTCGGAGTTGTTGTTTTCGACGCCGCCGACGATTTCCTTAAAGTAAACGATAACCGAATTGCCTTCGTAAGCCGAAGCGAAATCGGGATAGCTGCCGAATTCGTCCAAAGCGGCCTTGGAAAGGTCGATAATCCACACGCCGTCGAAATCCCAACCGCACGAAATGACTTCGGACGGGGTTTTCAGCTGCTCTCTCGTCAGACCTTTTGCTTCGGAAACCTTCAGGCCTCTGCCGTTCTGATACGGATAGATGACGTCGGAAGCGGATTTGTTCTCCGCCGAATACAAACATCTTCTGAAGCCGACCGTGGCGTCCACGAGGTTGTTGGAGGTGAAGCTGCCGTAAATGTCGGAGGTGTTGCCTTCGGAGTCGGCGGAATAATTCACCACGCCCGCAAAGTAGCAGTAATTGAAATCGAATTTTCTGGTAACGGTGCGGCCGTTTTCTTCAAATTCGGTAAAGTCCAGTCTGCCGATGAGGCCGCCGAGGTTGTTTTTGAAAGTGGTGCTTCCGTTGATGTCGGACAGGCTGTAGCAATAGTCCATTGCTCTGTTGTTTCTGTTAACGATAAAGTTGCCCACGATGCCGCCCGCAACGCCTACGCCGGAGAGGTTGCCGTAGCTGACTTTCACGGCGCTGTCCGTGCGAACGTAGGAAAACGCGCAATCGTTTGCCGCGCCCACGAGGCCGCCGACGTTGGTTTTGCCGGAAACGGAGCCGCCCTTGACGGTTACGTTTTCAAATTTCGTACCGATGGAAACGCCTGACAAAGCTCCGACGTAGGAAACGAGGTAACCTCCCATCGAGTCCGCAGGACTTTCGACGACGACGTTTTCGAGAGAAAGATTTTTGAAGGTAGCGTTTTCGGTTCTGACGAAGAGGCCTGCGCCCGCGTCGCCCGAAGCAACCGAAACGGTCAGATTAAGAACGGAGTGTCCGTTGCCGTCAAAGGTACCGACAAAGGATGCGCCTGTTTTTGCGCCGACAGGATAAAAGCCCGAAACGCCCGAAAAATCGACGTCGGAACCGAGGACGAAATATTTGTCCCCTGCCGCAGAAATATTTTCGTCGAGCCACTTAAAGTTTTCCGCGCTCGTCAGCACGTACGGATCCCCCGCCGTGCCCGAACCGGTCGGCAAAACCGCGGTCGTCGCGCCGTAGTCGGCGGCCGCAAAAGCAACTTCACGGGTGGTCGTATCCGCGCCTACCGCAAAAACGGTGGCAACAACCAAGAGTGCGATCACGAAAGTTGTGAGTTTCAAAAGTTTTTTCATAAACGATACCCCTTTGTCTACGCTGATTAAGCGTGTGTGCGCACGCGTAACCGCGTACACTCCAGCTCTTATACATCATATATTATAATTGTTTACGCGCCGAAATGTCAACAGTATATCGGAGCAAAAGCTCAAAAAAAAGGCAAACCCCGAAGGATTTGCCTCGTTTTTTACTTTTTTTCGACTATTTGTCGAGGTTCGCTTTGAGTTTTTCAAGCTCTGCGGAAAGCTCTTTAGGAAGGTGAGTTCCGAACTTTTTGTAGAATTCGGTGATGCCTTCAACCTCGTTTTTCCAGGTTTCCTTGTCAATCGTGAGCAGGTCTTTGATGGTGTCCACGGTGACGGACGGATCGATGCCTTCGAGGTTGATGTCTTCCGCTTTAGGAACAAAACCGATAGGGCTGACGTCTGCGTCCACGGCGTCTTCGCAACGTTTCAGGATCCAGTCGAGAACGCGCATATTGTCGCCGAAGCCCGGCCAGATGAAGTGACCTTCGTCGTCGGTACGGAACCAGTTGACGTTGAAGATCTTAGGTTGATGCTTGATCTTTTTGCCCATTTCGATCCAGTGCGCAAAGTAGTCGCCCATATGGTATCCGCAGAACGGAAGCATAGCCATAGGATCTCTGCGGACGACGCCTACTGCGCCGGATGCCGCCGCGGTGGTTTCGGAAGCCATGATGCTGCCTACGAACACGCCGTTATCCCAGCTGGTGGATTGATAAACGAGCGGAGCGGTTTTTGCTCTGCGGCCGCCGAAGATGATTGCGGAAATAGGAACTCCGTTAGGAGCTTCGAATTCGCTGCTGATGCACGGGCAGTTTTTGGCAGGAGCGGTGAAACGGCTGTTCGGGTGAGCGGCCTTGACGCCTTCTGCGCCTTCAACGTCCCTTCTCCACGGATTGCCTTTCCAGTCGATGAGGTATTCAGGAGCCGGTTTGGAGAGGCCTTCCCACCACACGGTGCCGTTTTCAGGATTGTAAGCGACGTTGGTGAAGATGGTGCCTTTCTTGGTGCTTTCCAAAGCGTTGAAGTTGGATTTTGCGTTGGTGCCAGGAGCGACGCCGAAGAAGCCCGCTTCAGGGTTGATGGCGTAAAGTCTGCCGTCTGCGCCCACTCTGAGCCAAGCGATGTCGTCGCCGACGGTGTAAACTCTGTAGCCTTTTTCGGTGTAGCACTTAGGAGGAATGAGCATAGCCAAGTTGGTTTTGCCGCATGCGCTCGGGAATGCCGCGGTAACGTATTTGGTTTCGCCGTTAGGTTTTTCTACGCCCAAAATGAGCATGTGCTCTGCCATCCAGCCTTCGTTTTTGCCTTGGAAGGAAGCGATACGAAGAGCGAAGCATTTTTTGCCGAGAAGCACGTTGCCGCCGTAAGCGGAGTTGACGGACCAGATAGCGTTGTCTTCAGGGAACTGAACGATGTAACGATCCTGTTCGCTGACGCTGCATTTAGCGTGGAAGCCGCGCACGAAGTCGTCGCTGTCGCCCAGAACGTCCAGAACTTTCTTGCCGACTCTCGTCATGATAGCCATGTTCAGAACGACGTAAATGCTGTCGGTGGTTTCGATACCCACTTTGGCAAACGGGCTGCCCACTGCGCCCATGCTGAAAGGAATAACGTACATGGTACGGCCTTTCATGCTGTCTTTTGCGATGCCACGGAGAAGTTCGTACATTTTGGACGGTTCCATCCAGTTGTTGGTAGGACCTGCGTCTTCTTCCTTTTTGGTGCAGATGAAGGTACGGCCTTCAACGCGCGCAACGTCGTTAGGGAGAGTGCGATGCAGATAGCAATCCGGCAGAAGTTCGTCGTTGAGCTTCAACATTTCGCCGGTTTCGACCGCTTCTTTTCTGAGCGCGTCGAGCTGCTCTTCGCTGCCGTCAATCCAAACGATTTTGTCAGGTTTGGTCAAAGCGGCTGCTTCGTCCACGAATGCCAGAACTTTTTTGTTGTTGGTTAACATAATCAAAAATCTCCTGTTATATAGTTTTTTATTTTTATCTGTTAAACTGCCCGAAATCACACTTTAACGTGCGATTTTGGCAAATAAAACCGTTGTTATTTCGTTTTGTTGTAATCGAACCTGTCGCACTCGGTGAGCACGAAATTGCCGTAGTTCGAGGTTTCGATGCCGCCCGTCGTCTTGAATGTTTTTCCCATAAGAGCCTTAACTTCCGACGTTTCAAGCTTGCCCGACAAGGCTGCTTTTCCGTCAGCGGTTTTGGCTCCGGTCAGCATGCTTCCCAGATAGTATTTGCAAATTTCCACGTGCGAATCAATGCCCCAGTTTCCGCCGTCCGTAGGCCATTTTCCGCAGACGACTCCCGCCGCCACTTCCAAAAGCCTGTAAGCTTTCAGCGTGCCCGCTTCGGCAAGGCCGTTCATAACGTATTCGCTTGACGCCGAAAATCTCGACATAGCCGGGACTATTCCGTTCATCGCAAGGTAGGTTTCGATGGCGATGCCGCCCTCTGCCATGTTGTCGATATACGACAGATATGTATCCGAAGAAGAACCGGAAACAAAGTTTTCGCCGCTCCATTTCACGGTTTCCGTTTCGTACATTTCGTCGTCCTTCAAAAAGCCGATGTAGGTGTCCAGAAGCGCGAGCCTCGAAGGCACCTGATTCGTTTTGATCTGTCCTGCTTTTGCAAGTTCGTAGATAAGGTTGGTGCTGACGGTGGACATAATTCCGCCAAGGCTGTGGCCTGCGATGCGGGTTTCGGCCGTTCCGAAATCGTCGCCTACCGCCTTAACCATTCTGATATATTCCGCCGCAAAGAACTGACTTAAACTGTAAGCGCAAATATCGTTGTCGCGATAGGTAGCGCCCTTGCAGAAAGCCTCGCCACCGCCCTCGTCGTAGTCGCTCATGTAAACGTACGGATATTTTTCCGTTCCGCCTACGTAAATCCACGCTTCGTTGGAAACTATGTCGTGCACCGCGAAGCGGTTATATTCGAACATCATCACGTTGTAGCCGGCGCCTATCAGGGCTTCGGTTATTTCCTTGCCCTCGTAGCCGGGGATATTGTCCATTTTGTAGTGCAAAAACGGTCTTATCCTTTGCGGAGCGTAGCCGATATCCTCCTTAAAGTCCGAGCCGAGCCAGCCGTGAACCAGAATGACGGTCGGTTTTTTCGGATCGACCATTGCCGCGCCTTCCGCGGACGAAGCTCTGACGTCGAACACTCCCTTCCCTTCATCGTATCCCAGAACGAACAAACCCTGATCTTCAAGCTCCGGATATTTTTCGGTGTTGAGGTAAACCTTTTCGGCGTAGTCGATAAAGTCGTATTCGGACTTATTGTCGTCAGGAGCAGGCGGATTGTCGTTATTCCCGCAAGCGGCCGCCGCAACGACCATACACGCCGCAAGCGACAACGTCAGAAGTATCGTAACAAACTTTTTCATATCTTCCTCCAAATCCCCACGGGCAAATCGGTTTTTATCCCTTCTGCCCCACTGTAATATATGATACATTTTTTCTTTCCAAAAGTCAACTTTTAGCAATAAAAATCCTTTTCAAACCAAGCATAAACTTGCTTTTTTGAAAACGCGGTTATATAATGTATATAACATTTCCGTTATAGGAGGACATCATGTTAGCTTTATACGTAATTTTGGGCGTTTTGGGCGCGCTTATATTGTTCATGCTTTTAAGAACGATATTCACCAAAAAACCTACTCTCGCCGCGCCTGACGGCAACGACTACGGTCTTGACAAAGACGTTCTGGCTTCGCACCTTCAGCAAGCCGTTCAAATCCCGACCGTGTCCATGGTCGGCAAATACACCGAAAACACGCAGGCGTTTTACGATTTCAGGGCTTTTCTCGAAAAGACCTATCCTAACGTAAACCGCATTGCGGAAAGAACGATAATAAACGGTTTTTCCATCGTCTATCACGTCAAGGGCAAAAACCCTGATCTGAAACCGGGCGCGTTTCTTGCTCATCAGGACGTGGTTCCCGCACCTGCCGAAGGTTGGGATTATCCTCCGTTCGGCGGCGAAATTCACGACGGTTACATCTACGGCCGCGGCGCCGCGGACATGAAAGGCCAGCTTATCGCCACCATCGAAGGTATGGAATACCTTCTCTCCACCGGTTGGACGCCTGAAAGAGACGTTTACATCTGCTTCGGCCACGACGAAGAACCTATGGCAAGCCGCGAAGGCGCGCCAAAGATCGTCGAATGGCTCAAATCGCAAAACATCGAACTGGAATTCGTCATCGACGAAGGCGGCGCGGTTCTTGACGGCAGTCTGCTGGGCATCAACAGCCTCGTCGGCATGGTAGGCACCTGCGAAAAAGGTTACTGCGACTACACCCTCACCTGCGAAAAGGCGGGCGGCCACGCATCTAACCCCGCAAAACCTTCCAACCTCTATCTGCTCAGCAAGGCAATCTGCAATCTCGAAAAGCACCCTATGCCCGCAAAATGGACTCCGGTTACCAAAGAAACCTTCAAGGTTCTTGCTCCGCACATGAAATTCGCGTTCAAGTTCCTCATGGTAAACCGCGATCTTCTGGGCTGGCTCATCAAACCGGTTCTCACGATGATTCCTATCACCAACGCCATTCTGCGCACGACCTTTGCTCCTACGATGGTTCAGGGCAGCGACACTCCAAACGTTCTGCCGCCTAAATCCACCGCCAACATCAACTGCCGTATTCTGACCGGCGAAACCGTGGAACAAGTCGAAGCGCACATTCAGAAAGTCGTCGGAAAACACGTCAAGGTTTCTCACGATCTTTGCAACAACCCTACCCCGATCAGCCCGACCGACGCCGACAGCTACAAAAAGCTCAAGGGCGCCATCGAAACCACCTTCGATAACATGCTGGTTGCGCCTTATATGTTCGTTGCGGGCGACGACGCGAGGTTCTACGTTCCTGTTTGCAAAAACATCTATCGTTTCACTCCGTTCGTTTACACTCTCGACGATCAGAAACGTATTCACGCGCTTAACGAAAGAAGCGGCGTAGACGATCTTAAAAAAGCCACCGTTTTCTTTATCAACGCCATGAAAGCCATGTGCTAAGGAGAAATATATGAACAACGAACTTTTAAGATCAAAAGCAAAATCCGAGCTCGGCGGCAAGCTTTTCGGCGAAACCTGGCTCACCATGGCGCTTATCTGCCTGCTTTACGGCATCATCGTCGGTCTCGGCAGTTCCCTTTCCGTTGGTTTCGGCGACGAAGGTCAGTTCCGCTTCTCCTACGGTTCCATAATCGGTTTCGTGCTCGGCGGCGCAATGAGCTACGGCCTGGCGCGCGTAACCGTCAATCTCGGCCGCGGCGGTAGCGCCAAAATCGAAAACCTTTTCGACGGGTTCAAGGAGAACTTCACCCAAGCCATGATTCTCGGTATGGTAAAATATGTGCTCATCATGTTGTGGAGCTTGCTCCTCATCGTTCCGGGCATAATGAAAGCCTATTCCTATTCCATGGCCTCGTTCATTCAACAGGACGCCGACAACAAGGAATGGAAACATTGCCTCGTAACTTCCAAAGAAGTTATGGACGGCAAACGCAAACAGCTGTTCTGGCTGGACGTCGGCTTCATTCCGTACTATCTTCTCGGGCTTATCTGCCTCGGCGTAGGCGCGTTGTGGGTGGCCGCCTGGCACCACACCGCAAGGGCTAATTTCTACATCGAAAACGTCATGCCGTTCATTCCGGAGCTTAAAAAAGACTCCGCCGAGGGCGAAAAATCAGAAGCAGTGGTTCTCCCTCTTCTTAACGAAGAACGTCCCGTTTTCACGGGCGATCCGACCGAAAATCCTCCTGCAAACGACAATAAGGACGATAACGGCGGAAACGACGATTTGAAATTTTAATTAAACCACAAAAAAAGCGGAGCCATCGCTCCGCTTTTTTATTTTCTTTTTATCGGTTCAGTCGCCGCTTTTTACATAGATTTTCAGGCATTTTCCCAGACATTCGGCCGTGTAATCGAGGCCTGTGTAAAGTTCTCCGTCAATGTCCACCACGGTCGTTCCCGCCGAAATTTCAAAGCGTTTCGCGGCGGCGTATCTCACCCTGTCGGACTTATTCAACGGTCTGTTCGTCGCAAGCTTCCAAAGCGTTTTCAGAAGCTTCAATCTCGGCGCCTTCTCAACCGCCACCAGATCGAGCAAGCCGTCGTCCACTTTTGCGGCCGGCGCATAGTTCATTCCGCTCGCCATGCTTTTGCCGTTGACGACGGATGCGATTATGCCCGAAAAGTTCTCTTCTTTTCCGTCGTAACGAACGGTGAAATCGTACGTCGTTCCGCGCAAAATGCACTTTATTGCGTTTTTTGCGTAGCTGAAAGTCTTTTTATGCTTTTCTCTGTTGCACATATCCACGACGTCCGCGTCGATGCCGGCGTTTGAAAAGCACACCATTTTCACGCCGCCCACGTCCGCCACGTCAACGAGGCGCGTGCAACCCGCCAGAATAATTTTTGCCGCTTCTTCGGCGTCTGTCGGAAGGCCTGCGCTTCTTATGAAGTCGTTGCCCGTTCCGAGCGGCAAAATGCCCACGGCAACGTCTCTCAATCTCTTCTCTCCCAAAACTTCAAAAAGCCCCGCGACCGCTTCGTTCAGCGTTCCGTCCCCGCCGGCCACCACCACGTTGTCTGCGCCCGACAACGCAAGTTTTGCGGCAATCTCCGTCGCGTGGCGGCGATACTCGGTTCTATAAACCCTGTACTCCGCTTTGTGGCTTTCGAAAATTTTCGCCACCGCCTCAAATTTTTTGCCTGCGGTTTTTCCCGCGGCGTTCTCGTTCAGAATGATGTTCAGCATTTTTCCTCCGGCGTTTTTGCCACTTTCAGATTATTTACGGTTTATATTGTAACAAAAAACAAATTTTCTTGCAATTAGATTGAAAATCTTTTTTCGTTGTGGTATAATAAATATTGATTTCGACAGAAATTTTCAAAATTCAACTGCGTTTTGGAGAACAATGACAAGCACTACCGACAAATTAGTTATTCTTTTCGTGTTTGACATCATGGAAATGCAACTCACGGAAGACAGCGTTCTGGACATCTGCTGCAACGAAAACAACTGGATGTTGTATATCGATTGCAAGGAGGCTTTTTCCGAGCTTGTCGACGCCGCGCTCATCAGCATGACTCCAAACAACTCCAACGGCAGGCCGCTCTACGCCATCACCAACGACGGCAGTCAGTGCCTTGCGTCCTTCTACACGCGCATACCGTCCCACCTCAGGGATATGATCACCGACTACGTTCGTTCCAACCGCCTGAGAGTCAGAAAACAGCAGGAATATTTTTCCGACTACTACAAAAATCAGGACGGCAGCTACAGCGTTATTCTGAAAATTTTTGACGGCAATCAAACGATACTCGACCTTAAACTGAACGTCGCCACGCGCCAGACCGCAAAATGGATTTTCAAAAACTGGGGCGACAAGGCTTCGCAGGTTTACGGCAGCATTCACGAATTACTTATGGATTAAAAACGGAGAGGAAAAATGGCAGTTTATCACAACAAAGGCACTTGTAGCAGAGAAATCTTTTTCAGCGTTGAAGACGGCAAAGTCGCAGACGTCAAATTCATCGGCGGTTGCAGCGGCAATCTTCAGGGCATTTCCCGCCTCGTAAAAGGCAGAGACATCGACGAGGTTATCGAAACCTTAAAAGGCATCAAATGCCGCAACAACACTTCTTGCCCGGATCAGCTTGCGCAAGCGCTCATCGAGTACAAAATCAAAAACAATCTGTAACTTTGTGTCAAAATAACGGTTTTCGCTGTCAGATTTGACAATTCAGTTTGCCAAGGCAAACTTTTTGATGTGTAACAAAACTCCGCCAAACGGCGGAGTTTTTCATTTGAAAAAGGCTTGATACACGGCGTTCACCGCTCTTTTGTAGTCGCAGGTGTCCACGCCCAGAATTATGTTTATCTCGCTTGCGCCCTGATCTATCATTCTCACGCTTATTCCCGCATCCGCAAGCGCCGTCAAGGCTTTTGCTCCCGTTCCTCTTGTGTTTTTCATGTTTTTCCCCACGACGGCCACAAGCGACAGCTCCCCTTGCACCGAAATGCTGTCGGGGTTTACGGCCGAGCGGATTCTGTTTATCACCTTTTCCATCTTTCCGCCGATCTCGCTTCCCGAAATCACCAGGCTCAGGCTGTCAACCCCCGAAGGCAAATGCTCGTAAGATATTCCGCACTGTTCCAGCACCGACAGCAATTTTCTTGAAAAGCCCACTTCCGCATTCATCATCTGCTTCGAAATGTTCAGGGCAACGAGGCCCGTTTTCCCCGCAACGCCCGTTACCACCGCAGATTGCGCGTCCGCTTTGTCATCGGGCACAATCATCGTCCCCGGAGAATCCGGATTAAAGGTGTTTTTGATGTTTATAGGTATCCCCGCAAGCCGCACGGGGAAAATGCTCTCGGGATGCAAAACGTTCGCACCCATATACGCAAGCTCCCGAAGTTCGGTGTACGTCAGCGATTTCATCAGCTTCGGATGCTCGACAATCCGCGGATCTGCCGACAAAAATCCGTCGACGTCCGTCCAGTTTTCATAGACGTCCGCGCCGACCGCCCGCGCAACGACGGCTCCCGTAATGTCGCTGCCGCCCCTCGAGAAGGTTTTGACGTTGCCGTCGTCGTCCGAGCCGTAAAACCCGGGGATAACCGCGCCGCCGGAAATCCGTTTCAAAATTTTAGATGCAAGGTCGTTTGAAAATTCGGGGTTGAAGCTGCCGTCCATCGAAAACTTCACGAAGTCCGCGGGATCCACAAACTCGAATCCCAGATATTTCGCAAGGATTTTCGCCGACAGAAATTCGCCGCGGCTTGCGCAATAATCGGGATTTTCCGACACCCTGATTCTTTCTTCGATGTCAGCCAAAAACTCGCCTACGTCTGCGTTTATGCCAAGTTCTTTTTCCAAACAAAGAAAGCGCTCGCAAACTTTCGAAAAGCTTTTCTTCTCGTCGTTTGCTTGCGCCTCGCCAAAACTTTTATACAAAAGGTCGGTTATCTTTTCGTCGCCCGAAAATCGCTTCCCGGGCGCGCTGACAACCACAAATTTTCTGTCCGGATCGGACAACACAATTTTTGCCACTTGCCTGACGCTCGAAGCGTCTGCCATGCTCGTACCGCCGAACTTACAAACCTTTATACCCAATTCTACCTCAACTAGTCCTTTACTATTTTTTTGGCCTCCATATAATATCTTTTTTCTTCTGCTTCTCCCATGCTGAACGCTTTTCTCGGAAGTATGCCTTTTTCCAGAACGAATCTGAACAGTTCTTCTTTTGGGAACTTCGGCATCACCACGCCGACGCCCTCGTATCTTGCGGCCGTTTCCTTGAGATGGTCGATGCCGTGCACGAAATCCAACTCAATTTGCGGTTTATCCTCAAGATATTTGTCGATAAACTGCTGAATTTGCGAAATTGCCTCAGCTCCGTTTTCGGGCGCGGCAAACTTTCTGAATTCGCCGTTTACGAAAATTTCCACACTGCCCGTGCCTTTAACTTCTTTTTCGAACTCGGACAAAAAGTCCTCGCACGCGCCTTTAAGCAGTCTGTGTATCGGTTCAAACGACAAACTTTTCTGGTGAATGTTCTGCACCTCCACCAAACAGTACCTTGCAGGATGATTTTCCGCCTCGCCCGCAGGCAGCCTTTTTTTCAGATCTTCGTAATGCGCCTTTGCGGTCGCAAGCGAATGGTTTCCGTCGCCAACGGCGAACAAAAAGTTGGTCGCTTTTCCGTATTTGGCCGTTTGAACGTCCACGTCAAGCAGCTTTTGCAGTCTATCCAGAACCTTCTCCGGTTCAGGGATTTTGTAGCCCTTAAGGTGTCCGCCGCCCATATTGAGGTCGGTGTCGTACATAACCTCGTAGCCGCCGCGTTTCTCGAATTCCGGTTCCACGACATCGAACTTGTCGTCGTCGATCAAAAGCATTATATGCGGAAGCTCCACCGACGCGTTCCGCCTTATTTCCTTTCTCGGCGGAATTCTTTCCAAAATGGTTTTTTCGGTAGCTTTTATGTATGCATCCGAAAACGGCGTGAAGTCGTACGCTTCCAAGTCCACCGCAAGCATAATGCCCGCGCGGCCTTTGGTTTCGGCGGTATCTCGCTCCACCATAATCATGGTGTCGGGATGGTTTTCGAAAACGCCGTCCGACACGTACTTTCGCATCGTGCGGTTGATGTTTTCTATACGCTCCGAATTATCTGCCGACAGATATACTTCCGGAAAGGTTATTCTCAGCGTTGACGGCGCATTGCCTACGATTTCGTCAAGTTTTTCCCAGTATTTCGGTTCCGAAGTAAACTGGTCGCACGCAACGGTTGCCCATTTATACAAATCGACACCCTTAGGCAAAAGGATGTCGGTTGTTTTTGCGATTTCAGGTTTCATACAAGCTCCTATTTTTTGCGGAATCTGAATTTCTTTTTCTTTGTCGGCGCCACACCTATGCCGTAGCAATTTTTGATTTCTTCCTTAAGTTTTTCGGTGGTCATGTATCTGGTCAGCTTGCCTTGCTTGGCAATGGAGATGATACCTGTTTCTTCGGAAACGACGATTGCCAGCACGCCGCTCTCTTCCGTTATTCCTATTGCCGCGCGATGTCTGGTGCCGAGCTCTTTCGGAAGCGTCGTATCCTGCGTAAGCGGCAGAAAGCAGCCTGCGGAAATGATTTTGTTACCTTTTATAACAACCGCGCCGTCGTGAAGCGGAGTTTTGTCGTGGAAAAGCGTTTCGATAAGCGGAGCCGTGAGCGTTGCGTTTATCATCGTGCCCGAGTCCAGAATGTGCTGATCGATGGTGCCCGGAGTGATGATGATGAGCGCGCCGATGTCCTGTTTTGCCATATTCTGAACGGCAGTGATAAGCTCGTCGGCGGCTTCCATAAGTTCGTCATCGCTGCCGTAGCCTTCGCTGAACAGCGTTTTTCCGTTAGCGTTTGCGACACTTTGGAAGAAGATTTTGACGTCCTGCTGATAGACGATTGCCATGCAAAACACCGAGAACAGAATTAAAAGTTTCAGCATTTTGACGGTGAAGATCAACGAATTGCCTGCGCTTCTCACATTGAAAATCGACGCGACGCAATAAGCCGCACAAAGAACCGCGAACAGCACGAACACCTTAAAGCTGCGTTTATGCACGAAAAACGCGCCGATAAGCACCAAAATCACAACAAACAATACCAAATCGACGTAGTTTAAGGCATTCCAATTTTTGATGTATTCAACGAGATTCATCTAATCGTCCCACTTCCCGAATATATTCTCTGTAAATTTATTATATCACACTCTCAAAAATCTTCAAACACTTTTTCGGATTGTTTTTGAAAATCGTCCGATTTATCCTCGGCTTTTTTGGAGTTTTTCTGGATTTTGTCAAGTTTTACATAAACAAGCGCCGCCGCTGCGGCCAAAACTGCCAGAATTCCCAGCGAAACGCCTATTCTCACTTTGTCCGAAACCAACCAGGAATAGTCGAATTTTTCCTTCTTCGACTCCTTCATAACGGCCGAAAAATCCTCTGCGGTGACAGCGGCCTTCACCAGCGCGGTTGCGGTTTCCATTTTTTTCTGACCGCTTTCCGAGTAGTACGCAAGATAGTTCGACAGCGTATCTCTTTTGGTTCCCACGATGTCCGGATGATTTTCCGACTCACCGCCGTAGCCCTCGCCCGTCCAGTTATAACCGAACAGATTCAGCGTGTTGACGCCGTAATCCAAAAACAAGCTGTTTTCCGAAAGCAAGCCTTTGTGATGATACGGAAGCTTTGAGTCGTCTCTGATTTTTGCCGCGACGATTTTTTTGTCTTTTGGCGGTTTTCTGACGTCGAGGTTCAGTTTTTCGGACAAGTCGTAAACGAAATCCTCGTGTTTGGTAGAAACCTCGTCCGCGTACATATACAGATAGTCTCCCACGCCCACGCTGTCGAGGTTTATCATCAAAAGCGTGTTGTCCACGATGGATTGATTTGCGCCGATAAATTTCTCTGCGCCGTAAAGTCCCAGCTGATTGCCTCCGAACGCCACGAAAACGACGTTGAACGGCAAAGTTTCGTATCTCAAATCGTACGCAAGCTTAAGCATAACGGCCACGCCGGTCGCCTCTCCGGCGCCTTCTCCTCCGACCTTTTCGCCGTTAAGCTCGTAGGAGGTGAGGTTGTCGTAATGACAGCCGATAATCACGAATTCCGTTGCTCCGGAAACGTCCTTTCTTGCCACGATGTTATATCCGACGTTCGCGTCGCCGTTTATCGAATCGACGTAGTCGAAACGTTGCTTTGCGGAAGTCAGGCCGTTGTCCTTTCTGGTGGTGTAGCCCATTTCCTCAAGAACCGAAAGCACGTAGTCGCCGGCTTTTTCTTCGCCGGCGGTCGCAACCGTGCGATCGAGGTTATTGCTTACGAAATCCTTCAAAAAATCCGTTTCGTTCCAACCTTCGAAGCGATCGGCCTCGCCTTCCGCCACTGCTATAGGAGTCGCCGAAACACACGAACAAATAACGAGCGTCAAAACGAACAATGCAATTGTTTTTTTCATTTAGGCCTCCTAAAACATCAGCGCGGCAGACACCGCAAAATACGGAACGGCCATCGTCATAAAGGCCCTTGCCACCATATATTCCGGAATCACGTCGGTTTTGCGCATACGCCAAAACATCACTCCGTAAGCCGCAGTATAAATTATTATGCTCGCGATTTTCGGCACGAAAACGTAGATTATCGGACTTATAAAATAGGTTAAACCCACGATTCCGAGAACGACGTTGGCCAACGCTGTGTAAACGCATACGCTTAGCACAAAGTTTTTTCTTGCCATAAACGCCCTTCCCGTGCGCTCGAGCAAAAATTGCACGCCGTAAGCCGCCACCACGCACGACAAGGTTTCCGACAGACACATCGCCAGAAACACAGTCGTTTTCATTGCCGCTCCCGAAACGCTGATAATGCCGCTACCCGGCGCGGTCGGCATATAGTTTGCCATCAGGCCGTAGGCATAAATACCCTTAAAAAGATAACTTGCCGCAAGCGCCAGATACACGACCCACGCTTTCGACAATATTTTTTTCAGTTTCTCAGGCATCAATTTTTCTCCTTTTTGATAAGATAGGAAACGGCGTAGTCCACCGCCTCGGTATCCGTCATTTTTCCGCTTTTGAAGGAATATTCCAATTCCGTCAGCATATCGACGATTTTTTTTAAGGACTGTTGAGTGTATCTTGCGGCGACGTCCCTTGCCACCTTCACCGAATACGGTTTCACCCCGAAATACGCCGCGATTTCCTCGTCGCGTTTCCCTTGATTGAGGGCCGTGTGAAACACTCTTCTGTATTGATTTTCCAAAAGCGACAAAAGCGTCGCACCCTTTTCGCCTCTTGCAAGAAGCGCGTTGTAAACGGCAAGCACTTTTTTGTTGTCGCCGCGGCTAAGCGCGTTGGTAAGCTCGTAAATCTGAAATTCGGTGTCCGGCGCAACCAGCGCTTTAACGTCCGCGTCGGTGATTTTTTTGTTTTCCGAAAAAGCGTACAGTTTTTGGAGCTCCGAATTTGCCCGCGCCAGATCTCTTGCGGTGTATTCCACCAGCAGTCTTACCGCCGTCGGAGTGATTTCGAAGCCGTTTTTCAAAGCCTCGCTCACCACGAATCTTGAAGCTTCGGGCGCGTCCGGGTGATTGCACACGACCTGCTCCCCCGCCTTATACAGCGATTTGAAGCTGTCGTCCGAAACGACCACCGCCAAAACCGACGACGGATTCGGATCCGAAAGATACGCCCCAAGCCTTTCTATCAGCTTATCGTTTGCTTTCGAGGCCTCTTTCACCAAAACCAGTTTCAGTTCGGAAAAGAACGACGGCGTGTCCAAAACGGCCAAAATTTCATCTGGTTCCGAAAAATCCTCAAAAACCTCCACCGCAAACTCCTCGTCCGCGCCGTCCGTCACAAGCGACTTAAGAACGGACTTCGCGTAGTCCACGAGATAAAGGTCGTCGCCCTTAATAAAGTATGCGGCTTTAAGCCCCTTTTTAACACTGCTCTCAAGCTCCGATACGTTAATCATAGTTTACTTACCTTAAAATATTCTAAAATCTAAGTCAAAACCGCCACCAAAAGCGACGAAACGATCATCGCCGCCGCGGTCGGCATTTTAACTTTTTTGCTCACGTTCAAAAATCTGCTTCCGACAGCGATGCCCAGATAATACAGCGCCATTCCGTATCCGAACGCGGGCACGGCAATCTGCCCGAAGTTAAGCTGTCCGACGATCGTCACCAAAATCTTTATCGGCATAACCGCCAGCGCGCTGAGATAAAGCGTCGGCCGCAGAAACGGCATCAGCAGCACCAAAAAGCTGTTTACGAAAACAAAAACGTACATAAACGACGCAATCGGCAAAATCAGCACATTTGACACTATCCCCAGCGGCGACACTTTCGAAAACGCGGAGGCAATCACCGGAAACATCGTAACGTTGACGGCAAGGCTCGTCGAAAGCGTTTCCGCAAACGGATTGCGCTTTTTGACTTTTCTTCCTCTCGTGTAAAAGCACAATCCCGCAACTGCCAGCATCGACATATGATACCCGACTCTCAGCAGATCTTCGGGAAATAACGTCAGCACTACGATGCCTGCCACCGCAAGTGACGACAGCGGATCGTTTTTTGCTCCCATAAGCTTCCCCGCTGCATAAACGTCGAACATCACGATTGCTCTTATTATCGAAGACGACCAGCAGCATAGCCCTGCGTAAAACAGAAGAACGGCGTTCGTAACCAAAACGTTCGTAAGGTACCCTGTTCTGAGCTTCTTCATCACCCGGCTTACGACGCCTGCCAGAAATCCTATATGCAAACCGGACACCGCAAACAAGTGCGCAAGTCCCGCCGCGCTCACGTCGTGGCGCAAATTGTCGTTTATCACTCTGGTGTCGCCCAAAAGAAGCGGCGTTATAATGTCCGCCGTATCGCTCCTCAGCGTCGTGTAAAGATTTTTCTTGATTTCGTAACGCACCTTGTCGTAAATCGGCACGGACGTTATCTCCGCAATTTCCACGCTGTCGGTGGTTGCGGAATAATATTCCTTCTTCCTGAAATTGTTCACCGAATTCCAGTGCGTCGAAAATTTGCGGCTTTTCACGTCTGCGGAAAATTTCACCACCGCGCCGAGCGGCAGATTGCCCTCCGTGTATGAAACGACGATTTTGCCCTTCACCTTTTTGCCGTTCACGTAAACGTTGTCGGCAACGTAGTGATAGCGTGACTGCGCCATATCGTAATCGCTCACTATCCTTGCGGTAACTTCCGCGCCTTCGGCGTCGAAGGTTCTGGATTCGTACACGTCCGCAGTCCCCGCAAACAGCAGTTCGCCGAGAAGAAAGAAGCCGCAAAGCACTGCAAGTCCTTTCTTTTTCAGCGCAAGCATTGCCGCAGAAACAACGAGCGCGACCAAAGCCATAATCGTTCTTGCCCTATAGTTCCACAGCGCGGCGCTTGCCGCCCATATACCCGCGGCCAGAACCGCGTACGCCAAAACGGCAGGCCTTTTGTTGAAAAGCCTTTCTCCTCTTTTGTTTTTCAGTTCAAGTTTCACCTTAAAGTTTTTCGCTCGTCGCAACCACGTCCACGCCCGTACCTAAAGCGTCTTTCACGATAACGTCGCCGATGTGAATCGGTTTCTTAACTTCCACGGTTTTCAGCAAATCCAAAACGTCGAAAATGCGGTTTTTGTCCACGAGGTCTGAAGTTTTCACGCTGACCACTCCGCCGCCCGCGATTCTGACGAGGCTGGTAACCACGCGTTTAGGCGCGACGAATTCCTGTTTGCCGTACATTTCTCCGCGCTTGCAGGTATTTCCGGTTACGACGACTTCGTCGCCCTTTTTTTCCACCTTCAGACTGCAACCCATCGGGCACATTATGCAAGTAAATTCCATACTACGCCTCCAAACCTACGGTAACGTCGCCCGCAACGTCCTTTTTGTCGATTTCGACGCTTCCCATTTCGCCGGGAGCCAGAATCTGACATTTTCTCGTGTAAATGATTTTGTCGCCGCACCTGACGTTCAGACGAACGTTTTTATACACGGCGCCCACTCTGAAGTAAATTTTGACCTTTCCTTCGCCCGTGCCGATCTTTTGCGGAAGCGCGTAACGCACTCCGTTTTCGGTGCCGACCTTGACGTAAGCGGTTTTTTGAAGATTTCCCAAAGCGTATTTTGCGGCGCTCTCGCCTGCGATTTCCGCTTCCATGCTGACGTTGTCCACCAGATCGTGAACGTGCAGAACGTTTCCGCAAGCGAAAATGCCCTCGACGGAGGTTTGTCTGTGTTCGTCCACGACTGCGCCGGAGGTAATGCGGTCAAAATCGATGCCCACGTCCTGAACCAAATCGTTTTCAGGGATAAGCCCTACCGACAGGAGCAGCGTGTCACATTCGATGAACTGTTCTTTCTCGAGGTTCGGTTTGCCGTTCTCGACGGGCGCATAGTAAAGGCCTTCGAGTCGGGTTTTCCCGACCACTCGCGTAACGGTGCGGTTGAATTCCAAAGGAATGTCGTAGTCGTTTAAGCATTGCACGATGTTACGTTTGAGGCCGCTCGAATACGGCATCAATTCCAAAACCTTCAGCACTTTTGCGCCTTCGTACGTCATACGGCGCGCCATAATAAGTCCGATGTCGCCGCTGCCCAGAATAACCACTTTTTTGCCGACCTTATAGCCTTCGATGTTCATAATGCGCTGAGCCATGCCTGCGGTGTAGATGCCGGCAGGTCTGGATCCGGGCATCTGAATAGCGCCGGCGGTTCTTTCTCTGCAGCCCATTGCGAGCACCACTGCGCCGCCCTCTGCGGTAAACAGTCCTCTCGACGGGCAGATAGCCGTAACCTTTTTGTCAGGCGTAACCGAAAGCACCATAGCTTCCAGCACCACTTCGACGTTCCGGTCCTTTTCGACCTCGGATCTGAACCTGTAAGCGTATTCGGGGCCTGTCAATTCGGTTTTGAAGTAATGCAAGCCGAAGCCGTTATGTATGCACTGATTGAGGATGCCGCCGAGGCGGTAATCTCTTTCCAGAATAAGCACTTTAGCGCCCTGTTTCGAAGCTGCGAGCGCGGCAGCCATACCGGCAGGACCTCCGCCGATGACGATGACGTCGTATTTATTTTGCACAGCGTTAGTCCTCCTTGATTTTTCCTATGGCGATAAAGCTGTTTTTGCCGCCTTTTTTGACTTCGGTAACCGGGATATTCAGCTCTCTTGCGAGAATTTCCATAACTCTCGGCGCGCAGAAGCCGCCCTGACATCTGCCCATACCCGCTCTTACGCGGCGCTTGACGGCGTCGACGGTGGTGGCGGGGACGGGGGCGTGTATAGCTTCGACGATTTCGCCCTCGGTGATTTTTTCACAGCGGCAAATGATTCTGCCGTATCTTGAATCCGCCTTGACGAGTTCGTTGATTTTGTCCTCAGGTAGCTCTTTGAGGCGGTTATGATTAAGTTTCACGGTTTTATCAATGGTATTTTTAGCAAAGCCTTTTTGCTCCGCCACCGATTCCACCCATTCGGCGATGGCAGGCGCGGAGGAAAGTCCCGGCGAGCAAATGCCGACGAGGTTGACGAAATTGTTCACCTTTTTGCTTTCTTCCATAACGAAGTCGTCGCCGCAGATAGCCCTTACTCCGGCAAACAGCCTGATGACTTTTCTGTAGTTCGGGCATTTATAGGTTTTTTCGACGCCCTTTCTTATGGCGTCCAGCCCTTCCGAGGTAACGTCGGTGGACGGAATCCGTTCTTTAATGGAAGTCGGTCCGTAGATGACGTTGCCGTCTGCGGTAGGTGCAACCAAAATACCTTTGCCCTTTTCGTCCGGCAGCGGGAAGATGACGGTGCTGACGTTTTTACCTTCGGTAACGTCCAGCACGAAATAGTCGCCTCTTGCAAAAGCTACGTCGAAGTGCTCCGCCCCCGCGAGGTCGGAAATATCCGCCGCGCCTGCGCCTGCCGAGTTGACAACCATTTTCGCCTCAAACTTTTCGCCCGACTCCGTTTCGAGCACGAACTTGCCGTCCGCTTTCTCGATTTTAACGACCTTTCGGTTCAAAAAGACCTTTGCGCCGTTTGTTGCCGCGCGATCCGCCAACGCAATAGTCAGCTTATACGGTGAAATTATTCCCGCAGTCGGCGCGTACAGCGCAAAACGAACCGCGTCCGAAACGTTCGGTTCGATTTTCAAAATCGCTTCCCTGTCCAAAATTTCCGCCTGCACTCCGTTTTCGGCGGCCCTGACCATAAGTTCCTCAAGTCCCGCCATGCCGTTTTCGCCCGCAACAACCAAACTTCCTGTGTTCTTATACGGAACGTCCAGTTCTTTCGCAAGGCTCGGCATAAGATATGCGCCGCGAACGTTGTATTTTGCTTTTTTCGTGCCGGGGACGGCGTCGTAGCCGGCGTGCACTATGCCGCTGTTAGCCCTCGAAGCACCCACGGCGACGTCGTCGTCCGCTTCCAGAAGCGCGCAGCTGAAGCCTTTCATTGCAAGCTTGTCCAAAACGGCGCAACCCACCACGCCGCCACCGACAACAATGATGTCAAACATATTTCTTCCTCTTTGTTCTATTTCGCAAATTTTTCTTTGTAAGCTATGATGTTTTGCTCTATGATGTCCTCTGCGGTCTGGCGATCGAAAACGTCCAGCGCGGTGGTATTTTTGTATTCCAGCTGCTTATAGACGTTCAGAAAGTGAACCATTTCCTGCATGATGTGCGGCGGCAGCTCGGCGATGTGCTTGTATGAGTTCCACATCGGGTCCTTAAACGGAATGGCGATGATCTTATGGTCAACCATGCCCTCGTCCTGCATGCTGATAGCACCGATAGGATAGCACCTGACGAGGCTCATCGAACTTATAACCTCGCTGCACAGCACAAAGACGTCCAACGGATCGCCGTCGTCGCTGTACGTACGCGGCAAAAAGCCGTAGTTTGCAGGATAGTGCGTGGATGTGTAAAGGATACGGTCCAAAATAAGCAGTCCCGTTTCCTTGTCCATTTCGTATTTGTTTTTGCTGCCCTTAGGGATTTCGATGCACGCCAAAAAGTCGTCCTTTTTGATGCGGTCGGGGTTGCAGTCGTGCCAAATGTTCATAAAAAGCCTCCGAAACAATATATATCTATACATAGTATATTATATATCTATACCCGAAAAAAAGCAAGAAAAATCGCGGCCACCTATTTATTTTGCTTGCGTTTGAAAAAAACTTGTGCTATTATATAAAAGCATCAAATGCCGGTGTGATGGAATTGGCAGACGTAGGGGACTCAAAATCCCCCGCTGGTGACAGCGTGCCGGTTCGAGTCCGGCCACCGGCACCAAAAAAAGCAAGTTCAAAGGAGCTTGCTTTTTTTGTATGACGAGTGGTTGGACGAGATGCTTTTTGGCAACAAAAAGTTCGGAAAACGCTTGCGTTTTGCCCATGAGGGAACGAGCACTTTCTTCGATAGAAAAATGAGGCCACGCCGCCGTCCACGGTTAAGGCTTACACAGGCGGCGTGTTTTAGAGTGTCGAGCAGTTGCACTTTGTACGAAGTTTTCGGGAATTTTGCATGGCGCAGTGCGCCGCCCCGAAAACGAGTGACACAATTAGGAAAAGCTCCCGACTGCGAGACCGAGAGGTGCCCCCTCGTAAGAGTCGTCGTGGGGCCCGCTTGCGGGGGAACGGCGATAGGGGAACCTGCTTGACAGAGGGGGAAAGTTTTACTCCGCCTCTGGCGGGTTTTAATATTGTTCCTTTCCAGGAGATTCCTCGGCAGGCTCGGAATGACAACAAGCTAAGCCGACGAAAAGCCAAAGGCCTTTCAGGAGGCGTGCGTAGGGGACAGCAAGCCAAAGTTTGACCGTCAGGGCAAGAATTGCGAAGCGATAGCCGTCAGGCGACTTTGGCGAAGATGCTGAAGGGGGAAAGCTTTACTCATATTGCTTATTGTTCTTACTTTGTTTATTTTCTGAAAACACGGCCTTCTTTGCGAGGGGCGGGCGCAGGCGTTTCGCCGTCCGTGTACCCGACGATAAGGTTGCCGATGCCTTCATAATCTCCGACCACGCCGAGATCGGCCAGTATGCGTTTGCCGCTTTCGGTTTCAAAAACTTCTTTCGCGCGGTGAATCCAGCAGCTGCCAAGCCCCAGCGCGTGGGCGGCAAGCATCATGTTGCCCATTGTCAGACTTCCGTCGTAAACGTGCGTAGGGACGGACTTGTCGGCAAGCACGACAAGGACGGTCGGCGCGCCGTAGAACGGATCGGCTTCACGCCCCATAACCTCGGCGTTGAGGCGTGAAAGCTCGTCCCTGAGCTTTTTGTCGGTAACTATCAAAACGATAGGGCTTTGCGCGTTTCGCCCGCTTGCGGCGTATAGGCCCGCTTCGGCAATTTGTTCCAAAAGCCCTTTCGGAACCTGTTTTTCCGTGTATTTGCGCACGCTTCTTCTGCCGTATATATTTTCAAAAACTTTTTCCATAACGAATCTCCTTACGTTTGTTTTTCCGATTATATTATAGCATGACCGCGTCAGATAAATCAACCCTAATTTTTCTATCTTCGGTATTGTTTCCGGCAAATGGCGCAAAATACGGACGGAGGTGATTTTTATCCTTAAATTGCTGATGCTTATGATGTGCTTTTCAGAAGCGTGCCTTTCTGCCGGATTTTTCACGATTTACGACAATTTGGCCGTGGTGAACCAAAATATATCCGATTATTCCGTCGCGCAGAAAGAGAGCTTTCCCGCTCGCGACGCCGACAGCGCCGTCGCAAAAACCGACGACAGCCTGCTTGACGCGTATTCCGATGCGGCCTATATAAAGTTTTTTGAAAACTATATTATAAAAAGAAAAATCGTAACTACTTTGTCCGAAAAAACCCTAAACGAAATGGCGAACAGATATTCCGTCCGCCCCGACAGACTGAAGGTGCTTCTCTGCTTGCAATACGCTTTGGAGAGCATCGGGAAAAGCTACACCGTTCCCGAGCTCGCCGAAATGTCCGACGGGGAGCTTCTGGGGCAGGCCCTAAGCTACTATTCCGTGTTTTGGGGCGGCCTGACGAAGGAAGAAAAGGACGAAGTCAAAGCGGCGTTTGAAAAGACCAAGCAGGAAATCAAAGCGAAAAACAAAAACGGTTAAACAACAAAAAACGGAGTTTATGGCTCCGTTTTTTTGTTATAAATCGCTTATTTGTTCACTTGGTTGATAACGTTACCACTCAAAAAACCTTCCAGATTTTTGACGGAAACGTCCATAAGTCTGCGCCTTGCCTCAAGCGGCGCCCAGGCAATGTGCGGTGTGATGATGCAATTTTTTGCAGTCAAAAGAGGGTTTGACGCCTTTATCGGTTCTTCCGAAACGACGTCCACCGCGGCCCCCGCAATTCTCCCCGAGTTAAGGGCGTCCGCAAGCGCTTGTTCGTCCACAAGGCCGCCCCTGCTGGTGTTTATGAGGTATGCCGTAGGCTTCATTTTCGAAAGCGTTACGGCGTTTATCATTTTGTCGGACTGCTTGTTCATCGGGCAATGCAAACTGACAAAATCGCTGTTTTCAAGAACCTCGTCAAGCGTTACGCTGCCCTCGAACGAAGTTCTGTTCGTTACCAGAACGTTCATTTTGAATGCCTTTGCGATTTCGGCCACTCTTTTGCCGATGTTGCCGTAGCCGACGATGCCCAGAGTCTTCCCCGTAAGCTCCGTAAGCGGCCTTGTCCAAAAGCAAAAATCTTCGGAACCAAGCCATCTGCCGTCGTGAACCGCGTCGTTATGTTCGCCCACACGGTTTGCTATTTCCAGAATGAAAGCAAACGTAAGCTGCGCGACGCTGTCGGTGCTGTAGGCCGGCACGTTGCAAACCACTACGCCCTTTTCCTTGGCGTAATCGACGTCGATCACGTTGTAGCCCGTGGCGAAAACGCTGATAAGTTTCAGATTTTTGCACTTGTCCAGAACTTCCTTGCCGATCACGGTTTTGTTGGTGAAAACGATTTCCGCGTCGCCTATGCGTTCGGCGGCAAGCTCGTTCGGGGTGCGGTCGTAAACCGTCAGTTCCCCCAGCTTTTTTATACGGTCGAAGTTCATTTCGTTTCCGACGACGGTTTTACCGTCCAAAATCACGATTTTCATATATCTTCGTCCTCGTCCGAAACGTCAGCCGCGCCCTTGCCTTTTTGCAGAACTATGCGCTTGATTTCTTTTCGGATTTCCCTTATTTTCGGATATTTAAGTTTTTGCGCGCCGTTGACGGCGATGTTTGCCGATTTCGGATCGGCAAGCTTGGCGTATTCCATGGCAATGAGAATATAGGTGTCGGCTTCTTCCTTTATCTGAACCGCCTTTTCAAAATATTCTATTGCTTTTTGCGAATCGCCTTTTTCGCTTTGCACGCGGCCGAGCATAACGAGAGCGGCCGTGTCAACGCTGTTTCTCATAAGGGCTTCCTCGGCGTACTTTTCGGCGTCGTCGAAATTTTTCATCTTAAATTCCACCGAGCTTAATGCGTCGTACACGTCCGATAGTCCGTATTTTTTGAACTTCGGCGTTTTGAGAGCTGCCAGAAGTTTTTGTTTCGCTTTCAAAAAATTGCCTTCCGTTTCAAGGCGTTTTGCGTATTCCAGATTGCCGTCCCCAAAGGAGGAACGGTTTTTCAAAAACATAACCACAATCAGCACAAGCATAACGCCGATTATGGCAAGCATAACGTAGTCGACCGAACCGGCCGCCAAAAATTTAAGCATAAAGTTGTCCTTTTGTCAGAATTAAAAGGGGGTTTATATTTCAAAACCCCCGATTAAACCTTGTTTTTTGTTATTTAGCGGCTTTTTCCGCGTCGAGATACTGACCCAAAGCGTAGTAAGCAACCTTGAACATCAAGTCGCCGATTACGCCGGCAAATTCCGGTGCGCCGTCGACGATGAGGTAGTTTTTCATCATGAAGTCCATCATGTCTTCCTTGCTCATCAAAATGCCGAGAGCGTGTTCAGGAGTGTCGAAAATCATGGTGAGGAACGGTTTGCAGCGAGGATATTCGCCACGGCCGGCCTTGGTGTTGCCCTGCTTCATTCTGATGTAGCTCTGAAGCTCAGGATAGCCGCTGACCTTGAGTGCGTAGCAACGATCCGGAGAATGTTCGGTTACAGCCTTGAACGCCGGATGTCCCGCTTTGTTGAGCTGGCTCATTGCGGTGACGAGCAGATAGAAATACAACCTGACCAGCATTTCCTGATCTTCGGGTTTTTTAGGTATTTCGGTCGCTTGCAGCAAGCCTGCCATGCGAAGAAGAGTCATGAGAACCGGAACCAAAATGCCGAGTTTGGTCAAACCTTTGATTTTAGGAAGCGGCATACCCTTGCCTGCGAAGAAGATGATGAATTTCTTCAGATCAGGGAATGCGAATTCAACGTCCGGAGCTTCGTGAACCTTGCCGATATAGGTGGTCCATTTGCCGTCTTCGACAACGAAGTGCGTGCCCATAACGCCGCCTTCGACCTGGTCGCATTTTGCGCTTACTTGAAATACGAAAGATTTACCTTGGAATTTCTGGCTGTATTTAGGTTCGTTTTCCGCAATGACCTTCAGAAGTGGCAACGCAGCGTTGAAGAACACTCTTGCCGCATAGAAATCATCTTGAGAAAGTTTTACTTCTTTAGCCATAATTTTTACACCTCGTCTGTCCAGTCGTCTTTGCTTCCGAAGCTGAATTTGGAGAGATCCATACCTGCTGCGGCAGCTTGTTGTTGAATAGCTTTTTCCATCAGGTCGCGAGCGTTCTTGACGATGCCTTCCTGATCGATTTCGTGCATAGCCATAAGGTCTTCGTGCAGGCCGATGGCGCTGAATTTGTCTTGCAAGCCGAGGCGTTTGAAGGTGCAAGGAATGCCGCTTTCGCAGAGAACTTCCGCAACCGCGCTGCCAAGGCCGCCGATGACGCTGTGGTCTTCAACGGTGATGATACGGCCGGTTTCTTTTGCTGCCTTCAGGATAGCGTCCTTGTCGATAGGCTTGATGGTGTGCATGTTGAGAACTCTTGCAGAGATGTTGTAGTCCGCTTTCAAAACTTTTGCAGCCTGAACAGCCTGATATACGCAGGAACCGCAAGCGATCAAAGTGATGTCGTTGCCTTCGACCATTTCGACTGCTTTGCCCACTTCGAAGCCGTAGTCGGCGGTGTTGTAAACGACCATGTCGAAACCGCGGTTGATACGGATATAGAACGGACCCGGGGTGTTTGCCGCGGCGCGAACCGCAAGACCGGTTTCGATGCCGTCTGCCGGGCAGATAAGAGTCATGTTGACGAGGCCGCGGATTGCAGCGAAGTCTTCGATGGCGTGGTGGGTGGAACCTGCCTGACCGAAGGAAGTGCCGCCGTGGGTGCCGATGATTTTAACGTTTACGTTCTGATAGCAAACGTCGGTGTGAACCTGATCCAAAGCTCTCAAAGAGGTGAAAACGCTGAAGGAAGAAGCGAACGGAATAAGACCGCCTTTTGCCATACCTGCGGCGATGCCGATAAGGTTTTGTTCCGCAATACCGACGTTGAAGAATCTCTCAGGGAATTTTGCTTTGAAGTCGCCGATTTTGGTGGAGCCGGCAAGGTCGGCCGTCAAAGCGACTACGTTAGGATTTTCTTCGCCGAGTTCGACGAGAGTTCTGCCGTAAATTTCAGCAGTTGCGAGTTTCGTGGTTTGATCGGTTGTATAAGTAAATCCGCCTGCCATGATTATTTACCCTCCTTTTCTGCTCTGGCGATGCGTTCAGAGCGCTGTTTTTCGATGTCGGCCTTGACGATGTCGTATTTAGCCTGATCGAGTGCGCCGTAGTGCCATTTGTAGTTGTCTGCCGCGAAGCTTACGCCACAGCCTTTGATGGTGTCGGCAATGATGCAAACAGGTTTGTCTTTAGCCTGAAGAGCGTGCTCGATAGCGTCGGACAAAGCGTTCATGTTGTGGCCGTCGACGACGATGGTGTCGAAACCGAAAGCGGTCCATTTGTCGGCAAACGGTTCGAGTTTCATAACGTCTTCGGTGTTGCCGTCGATCATGTTGTGGTTGCGGTCAACGATGGTGATAAGGTTTGTTGCGTTGTAGCTTGCGGTTGCCATAGCGGCTTCCCAGACGGAGCCTTCGTCGCATTCGCCGTCACCGAGGATAAGGAAGGTTTTGTAATCTTTGCCCTTAAC
>OLGV01000095.1_pt1 | contig 37075 bp, 35 predicted proteins | sample 1605761 | NCBI WGS metagenome assembly OLGV01 (sample SAMN03283245) | human gut metagenome | biome: human-associated habitat; material: feces | host: Homo sapiens | place: Peru | collected 2012
CTGCATTGACTTGTGGGAAAGTAGGTCGCCGCCACCACTACAATAGAGACGGACAGACTCCGTCTCTATTTTTTTTTACCGGCTGTTGATAACTTTTTTAAGTGTATCTCCATGCTGTTTGAATTTTTTTATAATTTTGTGGAAATTAATCGTATATGAAAAAAATAGTATTGTATGTTCTGATGTGCATGATGCTGTTTTTAACATCATGCGACAAATTTGATGCTAACCCGTATTTGAAAAAATTCAACGGCGAAAAAAATCTAAATGATAAAAACACTAATGAAATAGAATCTATTTGTAGCGAAAAAGATACTGTTTCCTTTGCCGTAATCAGCGATTCTCATATTAAATATGATAACCTGCTAAACCTGGTTCGTGTGATTAATAATGAGAATTTCGACTTCGTCATCCATTGCGGCGACCAAACAGATTGCGGCCTTGTCGATGAGTTTTTGAATACTAAAAACATTTTAAACAAACTGAATGTGCCTTATGTTATGGTGCTTGGAAATCACGATTGTCTTGGCACTGGAAAAAAAACTTATGCCGAACTCTATGGCGAGGCGAATTTCTCCTTCATGGCCGGAACGACAAAATTTGTCTGCCTGAATACTAATTGTTTGGAATATCATAATTCTAATAATGTTCCCGATTTTGATTTCATGGAACAACAAACACTGACAAATAATAGCGAAACAGTTGCCGTCTTCATGCATATTGAACCTTGGGATATTACCTTTGATCACAATAAAATAAACGAATTTGAGGATAAAATCAAACGCTTCGGCGATTCGGTAATATGTGTCTATGGTCATATTCATGGCTCGCCTACGGTAATCGACTATTTTGAAGATGGAGTAAATTGGTATCATTGTCCAAAATTGGACGACAGATATTATCTTTCTTTTAAAATTTATCATAATATAATTGAATATGAGGCGGTTAAGTTCTAGTTTGTTGTGCTTTTTTATAGGTTATGCAACGAGAGTCTCTGCGCAAAGCAAACGTCTGATTAAACTAATTCCTAATGAAATGACTATTCAATATGCAGGAAATGTTGGACTTAACTCTGTCGGTCTAACCTGGGATTATGCAAAAGACGATTGCCTCGAAACTACTGTGTTATTAGGATATGTCCCTGCTTATAGCAATTATTCAAGCACGATTTGCCTATCAGCAAGGGAAATGTACACTCCATGGAGACTGCACCTGACTAAAAATGTCGATTTCTCTCCTGTCTCAACAGGAATGATGGTGAGTTTTACATTTGGTGAAGATTTTTGGGTGGTTGAACCTGATTATTTCCCCGACCATTATTACGGATTTTCCTCAAGTGTCAGGTTTTTTGTGCTTTTGGGACAGCAATTCGATTTCAATATAAAAACACATTCTGGCAAAATAAAAAAAGTTTCGTTCTATTATCAAGCTAATACTTACGACCTGATGATTATAGATTATTGTAATAGTAAATATTTGAAATTATGGGATATTATTGGTCTTGGTCTTGGCTTAAAAATACAATTATAATTTTCTTTATTGGCTGTTTCTTAAATGTTTCTGCTTCTTGTACTTTAAATTTTCAGGTCTAACAAACAAAAAATAGTTGGGGAAACGCTATTTAAGTCGTTGAATTACAAGACATCTACGTTTTTACATGATGTGTTTTATATTTGGCGGGAAGTGCCGGTTGTCAATGGTTTTTTCTAAAAACTTCTGAGATTATGATGCCGGCGGCCACCGACGCATTCAACGATTCGGTCTTGCTGCCTTCGGCCTTAGGGATGTTTATTGGACAACTGATATAAGGCATCACATTGTCACGAATTCCGTGTGACTCGCTTCCGATGACGATAACTCCTTGATTGTTGCTGATATGTGTGTGATAAACGTTTTTGCCTTGCATCATGGCGCCGAAGACAGGTGTTTTTACTTCTTTCAAAAATTTGACAACATTAGTTTCGGTGATTTGTATTCTGAAAATCGAACCCATTGTCGATTGAATGACTTTTGGCTGCCATGAGTCGCAGGTGTCTTCGGAAATCACTATTTTATTGATTCCGAACCAGTCGGCGGTGCGTATGATGGTGCCGAGATTTCCCGGGTCGTTGATGCCGTCAAGAAGCAACACCATTTGATGTTCGGTGTCTTTCGGCTCTATACTGTGTTTCGGCATCATGGCGGTGGCGAAGATACCTGGCGGTGTCACGAAATTGCTGATTTGTTCCATCTGTTTAGATGAAACCACCTCATAATCTATGACTTTTTTCGCAAAATCAGGATTTTTCACAACCCACTGTTCTGTTGCAAAGATGTTGCAGATTTTGAAATCAGACTTCAGCAGTTCCTCAACGAGTTTGTTTCCTTCGATTGCAAAAATCCCGGATTCCTTGCGGCCTTTGGCACTGCGCAATGCCTGCAATTCCTTGATATCGTTCTTTGTCATGACGCTTTTTTTAATGAAGGGTTGAGTTTAAAAAAAGCCGAAGAAAACGTGTTTCCTCGGCTTGTTATCACTTTTTAATCGTGTTTTATTCAGCGAAAACCTCAAAGCTGATTTCGACTGTCACATCTTTGTGAAGGCGAACTTTTGCATTGTAGGTGCCGACTTCTTTGATGGTGTCGTCGTCGATGAGGATATGTTTGCGGTCAACGTCAATGCCTTTGGCTTCTTTGATAGCGTTGGCGATTTGAACGTTGTTGACAGAGCCGAAGATTTTGCCCGTCGAAGCCGCTTTTGCAGGGATGCGGAGAGAAAGATTTTCGAGAACTGCTGCGATATCTTGGGCTTCTTTCTTGATTTTCTCCTGTTTGTATGCCTGCTGGCGCATGTTTTCTGCCAAAACTTTGCGTGCCGACTCTGTTGCGAGGATAGCCATACCCTGTGGAATCAGGAAGTTACGTGCGTAACCTGGTTTAACGTTGACGATGTCGTTTTTATATCCCAAATTTTTAACGTCTTGTGTAAGAATAATTTCCATGTGTCTGTCCTCCTCTTATTATTTCAAACAATCAGCCAAGTACGGCATTAAAGCAAGGTGGCGGGCTCTCTTGACAGCCTGAGCGACCTTTCTCTGGTATTTCGTTGATGTGCCTGTGATGCGGCGTGGTAAAATCTTGCCCTGCTCGTTCACGAATCTCAATAAGAAATCAGCATCCTTGTAGTCAATGTATTTGATGCGGTTCTTTTTGAAACGGCAATATTTTTTCTTCTTTGTATCGACTGCTATTGGAGTCAAATATTTGATGTCTGTGTTAGGTTGTGCCATATCATTCAAAATTTAATGTTAAACAATTAGTTGGCTTGCTCGGCTGCTTCCGCTGCTTTGCGACGTTTCTTCTCGTTGTAGGCGACAGCGTGCTTGTCAAGTTTCACTGTTAAGAAACGCATGACGCGCTCGTCGCGTTTCAACTCGGTCTCCACTGCCTCGATAACATTGCCTTCGGCTTTGTATTCTATCAACTGATAGAAGCCTGAAGATTTCTTTTGAATAGGATAGGCGAGCTTGCGCATGCCCCAGAAATCCTTGAAAACGATCTCCGCTCCGTTCTTTGTGAGCAGATTCTCGAATTTTGCTACCGCTTCCTTCATCTGTTCTTCAGACAAAACGGGAGTTAAAATGAAAACGGTTTCGTACTGATTCATAATTTAAACTGTTGATTATTAAACAATTATGTTAAACTTAATGTTGTGTACATTTAAGTGTGCAAAGATACGAAAAAAAACAATACACTCGACGTTTTTTTAAAAATTTCTCAACATTTCTTTGCAAATGAACACCGCGGCATTTCCGTCGCCGAAAAGTTCAGGATAATTGTGCGGCGGATTCTCAATGAAACTGCTGTACGACTCTATGATTTTTTTCTCGTCGGCATCGGTGATTCTCGCAGCCCCGCATTCAACGATTTCTTTCCATTCTGTCTCGCTTCTCAAAATAAGACATGGCTTCTGGAAGAAAAACGCCTCTTTCTGAACTCCTCCAGAGTCGGTGACAATCATCTGGGCGTGACGTTCCAATAATATCATATCCAAAAACGAAGCCGGCGGAAGAATTTTGATGTTCTTATTGTTTGTCGTCTTATTGAATAAATCTTTTTTAAGATTGATGTTCAATAATTTAGATGTTCTTGGGTGCAAAGGAAGCACAATGGTCTTTTCTTCGGATATTTTTAACAACGCATCGAAAATAGCGTTCAGACGTTCTGGCTGGTCGGTGTTGTTGTCGCGATGAATTGTGCAAAGTATGTAGTCGATGCCTCGAAGTCCGTCTTTATCAATAATTTGCGACTTCTTGTCGGCGATGTTTGCAAAATATTTGCTGTTGTCATACATCACATCGCCGCAATGATATATTCCTGGATTGTCGATAGTGTATTTTTTCTTGTTGTTGGGGTTGAAACCTTCGTTGATGAGGTTTTTGAATCCTGTGGCTGTTGGCGAGAAGAGCAGGGTGGAGCAGTGGTCGCAGCAAATCCTGTTGATTTCTTCGGGCATCGACTTGTTGAATGAACGCAGCCCTGCCTCTATGTGGACTATCGGCACGTGAACTTTCGAGGCAGCCACAGCTCCTGCCAAAGTGGAGTTGGTGTCGCCATAAAGCACTATATAATCGGGCTTTTCTTTGAGCAGTATCTCTTCTATGCCTTCAATCATCTTCGCTGTCTGCGCGCCATGAGAGGCAGAACCGACACATAGATTATAATCGGGTGTCGGTACACCAAGTTCGTCGAAAAACACCTGCGACATGTTCTCGTCGTAGTGCTGTCCTGTGTGTACAATCACTTCATGCACTTCGTTTTTGAAGTGCTCTTTGATGGCGCGACTCAATGCAGCTGCCTTGATTATCTGGGGTCTCGCCCCGATTACTGTTACTATTTTCATATCAATCCTGAATCTGCAAAACTAAAATATTTATTGATACCAATGATAATATGATCCAAAATTTTTATTTCGAGAACTTTTCCGCCTTTCACGATGTTGTGTGTCAGGGCCATGTCGGAGTTGCTTGGCTCGACGTTTCCCGAGGGGTGGTTGTGGCAGAGCATTACCGCGGTGGCGTTGTTTTCGAGCGCTGTTTTGAAGATGCGCTTCGGGTCGGCGGAAGTGCCGTTGATGCCGCCGTCGCTGATTTTCATCATCTTAATGACTTTGTTGGCTGGATTGAGCAGCATTACCCAGAACTGCTCGTGTCCAAGGTCTGACATTCGCATGTAGAAATACTCGAATGCATCCTTGCTGTTGCTGATTTTGGGCTGTTGAGCCGTTTCCGCGAAGCGTCGTCGTCGTCCGAGCTCAAGAGCTGCCACTATGCTTATCGCCTTTGCCTCGCCAATGCCGTTGTAAATCATCAAATCGTTGACACTCAATTGAGAAAGATGGATTAAATTGTCCCCAACATCTCTCAGGATTCGCCTCGACAAATCTACTGCTGATTCTTTGTTGTTTCCCGAACCTATCAGTATAGCGATAAGCTCTGCGTCGGAGAGGGCTTCTCGGCCTTTTTCAAGCATCTTCTCGCGCGGGCGGTCTTCTGCGGCCCAGCTTTTTATCGACTGGATTTTATTTGGCTTCATGTCTTTTGGTTTATACGACAAAAGTTCTCCCTGCTTACAGGAAGAACTTCATCGATATTTTTTTTATAAAATTTATGCTAATTTGGCTGTGAAGTGTGCAAGCTTTGACTTCAAGTTGGCAGCTCTGTTGCGGTGGATGATACCGCGTTTTGCCACACGGTCAATAGTTTTGTACATTTCTGAAAGCTTTGATTCAGCTTCGCTCTTGTCTGTTAAAGCCCGGAAGCTTCTAACGGCTGAACGCATCGCTCTAGCATAAAAGCGGTTGTGTGTGCGTCTCTTTTCTGTCTGACGGATTCTCTTCAGTGAAGATTTGTGATTTGCCATTTTATTATCTGAATTTTATTTTTCTTAATCAATTTTTCGGACTGCAAAAATACAACATTTTTTAATACGGAAAACAAAAATTTTAAAAAAAAATAGAAATCGTTTCGACAGCGGCCAAGTGTCACATCAAAAACCGGCCAACTGTCACGGCAAAGTTTTAAAAGTTGTTGATAATCAATAATATATGGACTGCCGTAATTATGCCTGACATAATTTTATTTTTAAGTTGTCATTCGATTTTCTGGATTTAAAAAAAAATCAGGCGTGCCGTTTTTTGGGAACAATAATGATGTATCTTTGCGAAACAAAATGATTGAACTATGAATGACGATTGCGATTTCGACGAGGGTCTCTATTATGATTTGTATGGGGAGGACGAGCCGTATGATGGCGGCAACCCACCCGGGCATGTTGACAAATCACGCTGTGTGTTTGTGTTCGATGACATCCACGGAGGCAGGGAGGTGCCATTGTACGGCAGGGTGCGCGTTGTTGACATTGGGGAGACGTTCAAGGTGAGGGTTGTAAATATTGGTGAGGACTTGAGGGTCAAAGTAAAAGTCTTCCCGTCGGAGTGCGGCGAATGGAAATTCGTTGACATAGCCGAGGACTTCTCCATCAAGTTTGTTGACATCGGAGAGGATTTTACCATAAGATTTGAAGATAAATAACACTATGACCGATTTGGGTTTAACAACACGCAAACGAGCGCAATGTGACAATAAAAAATGCAAACTTTCGGGCTATAACTCGTTTTTTTGAGTTATAGCCCAAAAGTGAGATGGTCTTATGATACGATTATCATTTCCTTAATAACCAGTCGGTTACAGGCAAACATTTTATTGTGTAATCACCGACTTTAATGTCGCGGGCCTTTATTTTTACTCAGATAAAACAACACCAAAATGCACAAAACGTAAATTTTTGTGATTGATAACCGCACTAACACAAATTCCCCGCCATCTCCGAATTGTCACCTTTATTAATAATGTCTTTCAAAATAACATCCACAAAGGTGTTTTTTTCTAATTCTTTGGCTTTCAACCTGATGGGAATGTAGTTCTCTCCGTAGCCTCGCGCCGTTCCGTCGGCCATGACGCGTTCGATGAGCATCTTTTGGGGCTTGCCGAGCATCTGATTGAAATATTTGAGTTTGTTTTCCGTTGAAATCTGTCTGATGACGGCGCTGCGCTCGGTTTTGACAGATTCCGGAATCTGATTTGGCATCGTGGCGGCTTTCGTTCCTGTCCTAATCGAATACTTGAAAGTGTGTATGTGACTGAAGCATATATGTTTGCACATTTCTGCACTTTCCATGAAATCGGATTCGGTTTCTCCGGGAAATCCTACTATCACGTCGGTGGTGATGTTAAAATCGGGTATCGCCGTCTTGATTCTGTCGCACATCTCTTTAAATTGCGCTGCGGTATAATGTCGATGCATTTCTTTGAGCGTGTTTTCCGCACCGCTTTGAAGGCAGATGTGCATGTGCGGGGCGAGTTTGGGGTTTTCAAATAAACTCAAGAAACGGTTGCTGAAATTATCTGGCTCAATAGATGAGATTCTAACTCTAAAATCTCCTTCGATTTTTAAGATATTATCGATAAGATGTTCGAAATCAACGTCTTGCCAATGATAACGCCCCATGTTTACGCCTGTCAGCACTATCTCCTTGAAGCCGTGTGCCACCACGTTTCTTATGTTTTCGTAAATCTCGTCGGCGGGACGGCTTGTGGCTCTGCCTCGCACATTGGGTATGATGCAGTAGGAGCAGAAATTGTTGCATCCGTCGTGAATCTTAATCAAACTGCGGGTGTGGAAGGTGCTGTAAGCGGGGCGGTAACTGAACAGGTCTTTGTCGAAGCCTTCAGGGTCGATGGTTTCGCCTTTCATCCGGCTGTCGATGATGCTGAAAAGCGCGTATTTCCTTTCGTTGTCGATGGCGTAGTCGATGACACCGCTGTCGAGCATCTCTTGTTTTCTGTGGTTCACCATGCAGCCCATCGCCGCGATGATGGCGGCGGGGTGGGAGCGTCGTATCTGGTTGATTGCTTGCCTGCATTTCTGGTCGCTTTGATTGGTGACAGTGCAGGTGTTCACGACGTAAATGTCAGCGTTTTCATCGCTTTCCACCACGTCATAGCCTGCGTCTTTGAATTGCGACGCTATGGCGTCCGTCTCGTAAAGGTTCACGCGGCAACCTAATGTCTTGAATGCAATCTTCATATTCATTTCTTTTCGTCATTTCGAGCGGAACAGAGTGGAGTCGAGAAATTTCATCATTCCAATTGTCCCGAATCATTTGTTGGTCGGAAGTTTATTCACCAAAGGTGAGGGCTTTCGCTTCGCTCGGGTCTCCATTCCGCCTTGCTTCAGTCGAAATGACGGGTTGGAGTTCCCCTTCTATTGACAACGCCGTGGCGCTTGTCACCTTGACATCTACAATCTGTCCGATGAGGTTCTTGTCTTTCGACTTGAATCTGATGACTATTTTCCCTTCGGTATGACCTGTAAGATACCCGTTTTTTCTGTCGCAGCCGCCTGCCAGCACCTTCAAGGTCTTGCCTACAAGTCTTTGATTATAAGCCAAAGAATGTTTCATCAGCTCGTCGGTGAGGATATGATAGCGCTCGCGTTTTTTTGCCTTGGGCACGTCGTCGGCCCACGATGAGGCGACTGCGCCGGGACGCACGCTGTATTGCGCTATATAAGCCATGTTGTATTTGAACTCTTCCATCGCTTTGCGCGAATTTTCAAACTCCTCTTCTGTCTCGCCGGTAAATCCCACTATGATGTCGGTGAATATCGTTGCTTCGGGCAGCAACCGCTTGATTGTGTGTATGATATGACGGTAATCTTCAATGGTGTGTTTGCGGTTCATGCGTTGCAGCATGTTGTCGTCGCCCGATTGTATCGGGAGGTGAATCTGCTTGCCGAGGCATTTATACTGCGAGATGACCTCAATCACTTCGTCGCTCATGTCGCGAGGATGCGGCGAGGTGAAATAAACCCAGAACTCTTTGCCGCTCGCGTCGCCGTATGCGCCAATTCTTCTCAATAGTTCCGCGAAATTTATCTCTTCGCCTTTCTTGTCTAAACCGTACGAATTGACGTTCTGACCTAACAATGTGATGGATTTATATCCTTTGTTGACCAATTCTTTTAGTTCGGCGATGATGTCTTCTGATTTTCTTGACACTTCGCGGCCTCTCGTGTAAGGCACGGCGCAGTATGTGCAGAATTTGTTGCAGCCGTTCTGGATAGGGATAAATGCCTCGAAATCAGAGAGATGGTCGGGGTCGATAATCCAGAAACGGTCCATGTCGGCTGACGGGTTCGCCGCCTTGTTTATATACGGTGCCTTTGGGAGGGCATTATGCAGGGACGCGACGAGTCGCGTTTCTGCCGAGTTTCCATTAACGATTTCGTTATTATCAATGGAATCGTCGTTTCTCATTGGGATGAAAACACCGTATTGCCGAATCATATCCGGCAGGTCGGGCAACTCGTTCATAGTGAACACGAGGTCGAACAACTTCACGAAACGCTCTCTGTCGGCGGGTAGGATACAGCCGGACACGAAGGTGATGCAGTTGCGACTTTGCTTCATTTCGTTCCATTTCAGTATGCGCGAATACACTTTGTCGATGCCTTTTTGACGCACGGAGCAGGCTATCACACCCAAAATCGTGGCTTCTTCTTCCTTGCCGGTCTCAACGAAACCCATGCCGCGCAGCACGGTGCGCACCCGTTCCGTGTCGCTTCTGTTCATCTGACAGCCTAATGGCAGCAAAAAATATTTCATTTTTTCAAAGATTAGACCGCAAAATTACGAAAAAATCCGTTCAGGGGTCAATAAATAAGCGTGAGAATATCTTTGGCGATTTCGTTGTTGCCACAATCAGGGGCTTTTTTGATGCTCGCTCCTTTCAAAATGCACTCTGTCTCGTCGATACGCTCCGGCTCAAGACCGTCCGAAGCTATTGAAATGCTCTCGATGATGCCTTTTTCTTCGTTTATCTTCATGTCGAGCTCGACCAACCCCCACGGGAATTGTGCGCTTTTTTTCGTTTTGAAGTTGCGCCATTTTCCGAAAAGATAGTCGTCGGAAGCAAATAAATCTCTGGTTTTCAATATATTATCGGTTATGATGCTGTCGAAATCCAAATATTCTGCCTTTGTCTCGTAAACCTCTTCAAAAGCTTTTGTGAGATAAGGGGTGATTGTATCGGAGGTGATGTCGGCGACTTCAGACAGGTTGATGATTCTGCTTGCCACTGATTTCACGCCGTGTTTTTGCAGCTTTGCGGGGTTTACCTTGAGATATTTTGCAAGTTTCTCACCATCTGTTTTTATCAAGATTGTGCCGTGGTGCAATCTTCTGTCTTTATAGATTCCAAAAGCGTTTCCGGAGAACTTGCGTCCTTCGAGAAGGATGTCGTTTCTGCCCGACACCTCCGCTTCCAAGCCTAAATATCTCAAAGCGGTTTTTATGACGTTCATCTGTCTTGTGACATCATACAGTTTTTTATCCGCCACGAAAGAGAAGTTGAGATTGCCTAAATCGTGGTACACCGCGCCGCCGCCGGTTCTTCTTCTGGCTGCGTATCCGCCTTCCGAGAGAAGTAAATCGACATTGCATTCCGTAAATGGGTTTTGATTGTAACCGTAAACAACAGTCTGCTGGTTTTTCCATAAATACATGGTCACTACATCTGACTCGCCTTCGTTTAATAAATGGCTTTCAACAGCAAGGTTGAGATGTGGATTGTATTGTTTGCCGAGAATAATTTGAGTTTTTGTTTTCATTTTTAGAAAAGCATATAGCCGACACTGACCTGTACGCTTATGTTTTTGTTGGCTCCAACATCTTTTATCACGTCAAGGAAGCCAAAATAGGCACGGAGACTGACAAAAACATCGTCGTGCTGAAGCAAATTGCTTGTGAAAACGCCGATAATCAGACCGAAATCGAAGGAATTGTAGTTTCCTGTCGAGAAACTTTCAGAATGCCAGTTTTCGTTGCCGATTTTTGTTTTCCAGGTGCCGTTTAAACAATAGCGCAAATTCGGTCCTGCCTCGACACCGAGGATGTCGGTGAAATAATATTGATAGATTATTGGTAAATTGACATAATGTAGATTATACTTGCTGTAAACTTTGATTTGTTCGTTGCGGCTCCCGCGCCATTTTTCTGATTGCTGACCGCCTGTTGAATAGTATATTTCTGTTAAGACCTTTTGGTTTTCCGCGATATTGTATTGTCCGCAAACACCGCAGGTCAGGCCTAATTTCAGCCCGTTGTTCTCGAAACATGTCAATGTTGACATGCCGAGACCGCCGCGGAAGCCGAAATGTATGTTGTCCTGGGCTTTGAGAGTGCCTCCGAAGATAAATAAAAAAAAGAATGCCGCCAACAAAGCAGTCAAGCCTTCGAGTGATATTCCTTTTTTTGTGCTTGAGAGATTTATCTTCATGTTATTATGTTTAAAAACTGAAAAAGCCAGATTGCAGGTTCGTTCCTTTGTGCCCCTGTTTTCTGACTTCGTTTTCAATTTGTAGTCTCTCCGGGATTTGAACCCGAGTTACCAGGATGAAAACCTGACGTCCTAACCAGACTAGACGAAGAGACCCTTTTTTTAGACTTTAATCGTTTTTGACTAATGTCTAATGTCTGACATTTAATGTCTGCCTTGTAGTCTCTCCGGGATTTGAACCCGAGTTACCAGGATGAAAACCTGACGTCCTGACCAGACTAGACGAAGAGACCAACTTCTTCCTCGAAAAAGTGCTGCAAAGATACAACTTTTTTTGTTATTAGCATGAAAAATTTTTAATTTTTGAAAAATAATGCTAAAACATTGATAATCAGTGCTGAAAAAAATATAACAACAGGGTTATTCAAAGGTCAATGAGATTTGAAAAGTCCTGTTTTGGATGCTTTTTATACTCGAATCGTAAATCAAATCCTGCGAATCCAAGATGTCGAATAGTCCGAAACTCATTTTTGCCTCAACACCGAATTTGAAATAACCGGTATAGAAATCGAATCCTGCCCCGACTTCTGCCGCGAGGTCGGTGCGCTTAACCCTGATGTTGTCGGTGACTGATATTAGTTGTCCGTTTTCATCTGTGATATTTACATTGGATTTCTTTTGCGAAGCCAAGTCTATTTTGAAGTTTCCGCCGGCGATGACGTAGGCGGCAATATTATTTTGTCGTTTAGATTTGTATTTTACCTGCAAAGGAAATTCCACGAAAGTGGAGAAAATGGACTTTTTCTTTGATAGATAAGGCAACTGGTCAGGTTGGCTACTTTGCAATTCTCTATAAAAATCGTATTCTATTGTTCTTGAGTCGAAGCTGAGCGACGGAACGAGACGCAAATCGAAATATTTGCCGAGACGCAGGTTTCCGACGACACCTACAATAAAACCAGGTTCTGGAACTTGGTTGATGCTCCGGACGTAATAAGTCGCGTTGGGATTGTAAAATGGCTCGGTGGTATTTGGCCATTCTGATGCCGGATGTGGTGTTTTTTGATAGTCTTTGTTATATTTGATGGCATACGACATCTGGTTGTATCCCAAAATGAACCCGAAATGGTACGGCTGATTGTCGTACAACAAAAGATTTTTTGGTTTTTCTCTTTGTGCCACAAGACTTTGCGGAATCATAACGAGCATGATTCCGATGGTGAAAAGTGCTTTTTTGAATGATGATAATGTTAACTTCATAGACCTATTAACGGAAAAGATGCGTTGTTATTATATTTTTTCCGTTTCTTTTAGCAGTCTTTCCTTGTTGATTGGCACCGCGCCTATCTCTTCACAGACGAGACCGCCGGCGAGATTGGATATTGCGGCGATGTGATAAGCGTCCATGCCGCAAACCAGGCACAGCATCGCGACACCAAGAACGGTGTCGCCGGCACCTGACACGTCGGCTATTTTTCGCAGATGAGCCGGAATGTAATGATGTGTCGTGGAGCCGTTGAGCATTTCCCGAATCAAAACGCCGCGTTCCGACAAGGTGTTCATCACGAAACGGCAGTTTAATTTTTCTTGTAACACCTTGACACCCATCAAGATTCCGTCGATGGTGTCGGTTGGGAACTCTATGTTGATGCCTTCTTTCAGTTCTTTGAGATTCGGCTTGAAGAGCGTACAGTTCTTATAGGTCAAGAAGTTGTTTTTCTTCGGGTCAACGCCGACGGGAATGTTTTTCTCGTTGGCGACGGTGATAACGTGTTGGATGAGTTCTTCGGTGAGCACACCTTTATTATAGTCTTGCAAGATGATACCGTCGATGCGTTCTCGATAGAGGATTGTGTCGATTTTCTCTTTTATCGCGGAGAACTCTTTTTCTGTGAGATTGAACGTGTCTTCGTCATCGACGCGGAGCATCTGTGCGTTGTTGCTGATGATACGGTATTTTGTCGTTGTCCGGCGTTCCTTGCTCTTGACGATGCCGTTGTTTGGCATCTCGTGTTCCTTTAGCAAGTCGAAGAAGTCGTGCGACTTCGAGTCGTCGCCGATGATGGAGCATAAAACCGGCTCGGCACCGAGTGCCTTGATGTTTTGCGCTACGTTGGCGGCGCCTCCGAGACGGGAGAAGCGGTTTTCTACCGCCACGATAGGCACAGGGGCTTCAGGCGAGATGCGCTCGACCTTGCCGTTGAGGTAAAGGTCGAGCATGACATCGCCTATGATAAGTATTCGCTTGTCGTTGAATGACTCAAAAAGCGCATTGATGTCTTCTCTTGACATTACGAATGTTATTTGAGTTTTGCAAAAGCTTCTTTGAGTCGGCGCGCTGCCTCGCGGAGCTTGTCGTCGGATGTGGCGTATGACAGACGTATGCAGTTGTCGTTGCCGAAAGCGCCGCCGGCCACGCAGGCCACGTGGGCGTTGTGAAGCAAGTACATGCACAGGTCATCGCTGTTCTCGATTACATTGGCGCCGTCCGACTTGCCGTAGTATGCGCTGACATCAGGGAACATATAGAACGCGCCTGCCGGCAGGCTCAACTTGATACCGGGGATTTCCATGAGAAGTTTGTAGAACATGTCGCGGCGCGCTTTGAAGGCCTGGCACATATTCCGTACCTCTTCGGAGTTCTCCGGCGAAAGCTCCATGGCCGCCAATGATGCTGCCTGTGAGATGGTGCAGATGCCCGAGGTGTACTGCCCCTGAATCTTGTTGCAGGCACTCACTATGTCTTTCGGAGCTGCGATGTAACCGATTCTCCAACCTGTCATGGCGTAGCCTTTGGCGACACCGTTGACGATGACGAGACGGTCTCTCAAGTCTGTGAACTGACCCATTGACTCGTGCTTGTGCTCGTATTGGATAAATTCGTAAATCTCGTCGGATATGATGATGATTTCCGGGTGTTTCTTGAACACCTCGACTAATGTTGTGAGCTCTTCTTTCGTATATACCGAGCCGCTTGGGTTGCAGGGAGTGCTGAAAATAAAAGCCTTGGTCTTTGGCGTGATGGCTTTTTCCAATTGCTCGGCGGTAATCTTGAAATGCTGTTCCGGCGTGGTGTAGATGAACACTGGAGTGCCGTCAGCGAGTTTCACCATTTCGGGATATGATACCCAGAACGGGGCGGGAATGATGACTTCGTCGCCCTTGTCGAGTATGGCAAGTAAGGTGTTGGTGATGGCTTGCTTCGCACCGTTCGACACAATGATGTCGGTGTCTTTATAGTCAAGACCGTTGTCGCGACGGAGCTTCTCGGCGATGGCTTTGCGCAATGCCGGAGTGCCCGGTACCGGAGGATAGTGTGTGTCGTTGTTGTTGATGGCATCAATACCTGCCTGCTTTGCACTCATCGGTGTGTTGAAGTCAGGTTCGCCAATGCTTAATGAAATGATGTCAATACCCTGAGCCTTGAGTTCGCGGCTCATCTGCGTCATTTTCAAAGTGGCTGACTCGGCCATGTTGACGACTCTTTGTGATAATGTACCCATACCTGTATTTTTAAAGAAATTATTGTCTGTTTGAATTTGCAAAGTTAAGAATTTTTATGATAGGAAAACTTTTGTTTGAAAATTTTATTGGAAATAAAAAAATAACTATATTTGCACTCTAAAAATATTGAAAATGACACCAATAAATTGGATATTAATCGGTTTGATTGTGGTGATGACGATTGTCGGTTTTTACTTCTTGTTTGGTAAAAAAAATGACAGCCAATCGAATGCGGGCGGTAAAAGCAAGAACGACGCTGTCGTTCCTTTGAAAATTCAGGCTTATGAGAGGATGGTTTTATATCTTGAAAGGATAAGGTTTTCTGTATTGGTGAAAAGGGTTTTTATGCCAGGCATGTCTCGCATCGACTTGCAGTTTGCCTTGATACAGAACGTTCAGGACGAGTTTGAGCATAATATGGCGCAGCGTCTTTACGTGAGCGAGCCTGTTTGGTTCAATATCATCATTGTCAGAGATGAGGTTTTGAAGAGCATCAACGCGGCTTTTAATGATAACAATGACGCTGACGCCGCGCTGATGGCGCAGATTATCGCCTCTATGGATAATTCCCTGATAGACAGGGCTGTTATCGCAATTAAAAAAGAATTTAATACTATTTGATATGAAAGTTGAGTTTACCGCTGCCCAGATTGCGGCGCTTTTAAGTGGAAAAGTGGAAGGCGACCCTGAAGCCAAGGTTTGGAATGTGGCGCGTATCGAGGACGGCGCGCATGGAATGTTGAGCTTCTTGGCCAACCCTAAATATATTCATTATTTATATACGACACAATCGACAATCGTTTTGGTCAATGCTGATTTCGAGCCTGCAGAGCCTGTGACAACTACGATGATCAGAGTCGCCAATGCCTATGAGGCTTTTGCCCGGCTTTTGGCGATTTATCAGGAATATACCAACAATAAAGTGGGAATTTCTGACCTGGCTTGTATCTCTGCCGATGCTGAATATGGAGAATCATGCTATATCGGAGAGTTCGCTTATATCGGCGAGAGGGTCAGGATTGGAAATAACGTGAAGATTTATCCTCAATGCTATGTGGGTGATGATGTGGTGATTGGTGATAACACCGTGCTTTATTCCGGTGTCAAGTTATATGCCATGACGCATATCGGCAAGGAATGTATTGTCCATTCAGGCGCGGTGCTCGGCGCTGACGGCTTCGGCTTTGTGCCTCAACCTGACGGGACATATAAGAAAGTGCCGCAGATTGGTAACGTTATGGTCGGCGATAATGTAGAAATCGGCGCCAATACAACTATAGACCGCTCCACAATGGAGTCAACGAGGATTCATAACGGGGTGAAGCTCGATAATCTTATCCAAATCGCTCATAATGTGGAAGTTGGAGAAAACACCGCCATGGCGGCGCAGTCAGGCATCGCAGGCTCGGCACATATCGGAAAGAACTGCGTGGTGGCAGGTCAAGTGGGGATTTCCGGTCATCTTGCGATTGCCGACAGAACAACAATCGGTCCGCAGTCCGGTCTTACCAAGGGAGTGAGAGAACCTGGAAAATCAATAATGGGTTCTCCGGCGTACGATTATGCGAAATATATGAAAGATATTGTCAGACAACGCAATATAGACAAGTTGGAGAATAGAATCGTTGAGTTGGAGAAAAAACTTGAAGAAATATTGTCGAAGTAACATATATTTTTGTATTTTTGCACCGTGTTTTCGATTTAGAATATAATGGTGGAAAAACAGCATACAATAAAGAAAAGTGTCAGCATTAGTGGAACAGGTCTCCATACTGGACAAAGCGGTACGCTGACATTTCATCCTGCGGGGATAAATCACGGTGTTAAATTCAGAAGAATAGATTTGTTCGGCCAGCCAATCGTCGAAGCGAATGTCTTCAATGTGGTTGACAATTCACGCGGCACTACCATTGCTCAAAACGGAGTGAAAGTCTATACTGTCGAGCATATCATGGCGGCTTTGAGAGCGATGAATATCGACAACGTGCTCATCGACTTGAACTGCGAGGAGCCTCCAATCCTCGACGGAAGTTCGAGAATAGTGCTCGAGGCTTTGAAAGAAGCCGATGTCGAGGAACAGGATGCCGAGCGTAAATGCTTGAAAATCACAAAGAAAATAGTTTATACGCATCCTAAAGTCGGCTGCGAACTTGTGGTGGAGCCCGCCGACAAATTCAGCGTCGATGTAAAAGTGGATTATAAATCTGGAGTCCTAAACGTTCAAGAGGCACATCTGGCAGACATAAGCGATTTTGAGAAAGAATTTGCAATGTGCAGAACATTCGTGTTCTTCCAGGAACTCGAGATGCTGCTCGCCCATAACCTCATCAAGGGTGGAGACCTCTCAAACGCGATAGTGTTTATTGAAAAACAGGTCACGGAAGAGGATTTGAAACGCGTTGCCAAACTGTTCCATAAAGAGTCTGTGGCAGTCCACGAAGGCGGAATACTCAACAATGTGACACTGTACTTCGATAACGAGCCGGCACGTCATAAACTGCTTGACTTGGTCGGCGACCTCACACTCCTCGGTATGCCAATCATCGGAAAGGTGACGGCTTACAAACCCGGTCACTTCGCAAATACGGAATTTGTGAAACAGATTGTGAAAAAGATGGGAATCTAAAGGGATTTGTAGATAGAATCAAGAAGTTTTCCGACGGACTCGTTGGAAAACTTTTTTGTTACCATGTCTCTCAATGTGTCGGCATCATAATTTGAATATGTCCGTAACATCGTCTGCATGGCGTCGGCCAACTTCTCGGCATCGTGCGGCGGCACAAGCAGACCGTTGCTTTCATCGACTATTTCCGGAATCCCGCCGACATTGGTGCTGACAACAGGCAGTCCGCAGGCAAAGGCCTCAAGCAGAACAATACCTTGAGTCTCGTAATTGCTTGAAAGTACGAGAAAATCACTGCAAGCAAGCTCGTCAACAAGGGCTTGACCCTCTAAAACGCCGGTAAACCTGATGTTTTTCTGATTTTTTAATGTTTTTGAATGCTCTTTTGTTATTTCAAAATCAATTCCGTCGCCAATAAGAACACATTCAAAACAGATGTTTCTGTTCTCAAGTATCTTTAACGCATCTATTAATCCTGTGATATTTTTGGATTTGTTTTCAAAACAACTGATATGAGCGATTTTAGGCGTTGTGTTTTGGTGTGGCATTGGTTTGAACATGTTGACATTCACCACATTAGGCACTATTATATAGTTGCTGTTATTGAGGCCGTGACCTTGCATCGCTTTCGCAAGGATTTCAGTGACGGTGGTGACGGCTGATGCGTGTTTTACAATGACTTTCGTCAGTCTTTTCCTGAAAAAGCCACCGAACTCGTTGCCAGGAAGGTATCGTGACCAATGCTCCGTAATAACATAAGGCGTGCCGTGGAAGATTTTGTGCCAAAGAGCAATTAAGCCCAAACGTGTAAGCACATGGACATGTATAATGTCTGGCTTGCTTAATCGTTTGAAAGCCAACTTGTTTGCTCTAAAATATCTAAATAATGATAGACTTTTGGATTTTGATTGTTTATAATAAACACGTATTGTCCTGACGTTGTTTATGGTCTCATCTACGATGTCGTTGTCGTTGTCGAGATGGACATACACCACGCTTATGTCGTTGTACAACGCAGCGGCTTCGGCATGACGTTGCACGAATAAACCGAACATCGGGTCATGGCGATGGGGATACCATCGCGCTATAAAAACTATATGTTTCCTTTCGCCATTCACTATCTCATGTCGATGATTTCCACATCAGGGTAGTCGGATTCCTTGAAGGTGAAGAAATCGGCCGGCAAAATCTGATTGGTGATGAATTTTGTTATATCGTAGATAAATTCGTTTTTATTCTTGTCGAAAATATGTAAGTCTTTTATTTCTAATGTATTTGCATTTATTGTTACAATGAGTTTGTCAATGTTTTCATCATTAAGCAGAGGAGTGACCTCGATTTTTTTAGTGTTGCGGTCGCTCTCGTCGAGGAATTTTGCCGTAATATTGTCATAATACGAGTTTATAATCGCCAAGGGTGAGTTGTCTTCATTGGTGTCGTCAACTTCGCCGATTATAACTTCTTCGGCGTCAGCGTTATAAGTCCAGGTGGTGTTTCCGTCGCAAATAATATCCTGACCCAAGATATGCAGTTTGAAAGCTTTGCCTTGCAGGAAACCGTTACCTTCCATTGTTTCGAAGATACCTGCTTCCTCGTTAATCATTTTGTAGTCGAATGCTATTTCGATGTTGTCGTATGCTTTGAGTTTGTCCACCACGGCCTTAAAGGTCGTTTCTGCATCTTGTGCTTTGATGTTCAAGGCACAAGCCATGCTGAATACTATTAAAAAAAGTTTTTTCATATCAATTAAAATTCGTTGTTTTTAATATCGTCGTCTAAATTTAGGTCTTTAAGGAACTGTTCGAGGGCGAATTCTGTCGCCACTTTCACTTCGCGTTGTTTACTTCCGGCGAATGGCCCTACTATTCCTGCTTTTTCGAGTTGGTCGATGATGCGTCCTGCGCGGTTGTAGCCCAGTTTGAGTTTACGCTGTAGCATTGACGTCGAGCCTTGCTGGGTCTGCACCACTATGCGGGCGGCGTCTTCGAAGAGAGGGTCGCGTTCGTCGGGGTTCATGGAATCTTTCGAGCCGCCTTCTTCTTGTTCGTCGGGTACTTCAGGGAGGAGGTATGCGTCGTCGTAGCCTCGTTGCTCGCCGATGTAGTCGCATATCGCTTCGACTTCCGGGGTGTCGATGAAGGGGCACTGCAGACGCACGAGGTCTTGACCTGTTGACATCAGCATGTCGCCTCGTCCGACAAGTTGGTCGGCGCCGTTGCTGTCGAGGATGGTGGCGGAATCGACGCGCGAGATGACGCGGAAGGCGATACGTGCCGGGAAGTTGGCTTTGATGGTTCCTGTGATGATTTTCACAGAAGGACGCTGCGTGGCGATGATGAGATGGATTCCGATGGCACGCGCCAACTGCGCCAAACGAGCGATAGGTCCTTCCACTTCGCGCCCCGCTGTCATGATAAGGTCCGCAAACTCATCGACGACGAGCACGATGTATGGCATGAAATGATGACCGTTGTTCGGGTTGAGGCGGCGGTTTACAAATTTCTCGTTGTATTCCTTGATGTTTCGCACTCCGGCGTCTTTCATGAGTTCGTAGCGGTTGTCCATCTCTATACATAGCGAATTAAGCGTGCGCACTACTTTGCGGACATCGGTGATGATGGCGTCTTCTGCATCTGGCAGCTTGGCGAGATAATGCCTCTCAATCTTCCTGTAAAGGCTCAACTCGACTTTCTTCGGATCGACGAGAATGAACTTAAGTTCTGCCGGGTGTTTGCTGTAAAGCAACGATGCTATTATGGCGTTGAGTCCCACTGACTTGCCTTGTCCGGTGGCACCTGCCATGAGGATGTGTGGCATCTTGGCGAGGTCGGCGACGTAGCTCTCGTTCTGAATGGTCTTTCCGATGCCGAAAGGCAGAGCATAGCCGCTCTTTTGGAATTTTTCCGAGCCTATGATGGTGCGCATCGACACGGTCTGAGGTTTCTTGTTCGGCACCTCGATGCCGACGGTGCCTTTGCCCGGGATAGGGGCGATGATACGAATCCCCAGCGCGGCAAGGCTGAGCGCGATGTCGTCTTGTAATCCTTTGATTTTAGAGATGCGAACTCCCGCCGCGGGCACAATCTCGTATAATGTCACGGTGGGGCCGATGGTGGCTTTGATTTTATCGATTTCAATTGAATAGTTGGCGAGGGTATCGACAATGCGTTTCTTGTTGGCTTCAAGCTCCTCTCTGTCAACGCCGTTGTCTTCATCGCCATAGTTTTTAAGAAGGTCAAGCGGCGGCAACTTGAAGTCGGAAAGCTCAAGCTTCGGGTCGTAAGATGTGTCAAGACCGAAATGCTCACCGTTCTCCTTTACCTGTTTCTCCTCTGTCTGCTCGGTGATTTCCATCTCCACTTCGTTGGATTTCTCCGATATATCCACAATCTCTTCATGTTTTTTGACGACAGAAATCTCAACATCTTCAAATCCATCATCATCTTTGTTTTCATCTTCAAACCCGTCTGTTAGGTCGATTTCATTTGGTTTTTCTTCGTTGCCGGGTTTCAAGGTGTTTGTCGGATTTGGATTTTTATAAGGCGTAAGGTCACCATTGTCAAAGTCTTCGACTTTGTCGTCGCTGTCTTCAGCGACATTGTTTTTTTTCTTTAAGAAATCAAGTTTGATGTTGAAAGTAAAGACCGTGTATATTAAAGCGGTGAATATCAATAATAAAACGACACCGGCAATCCCGATGTATTTGTATAGGAAAACGAAACATTTGCGACCAACCACACCATAATAGATTTCGTATGGAGAAACCATATTTGAAGGTAATGCTTCAAATATCAATGATAAAAGCAATGGCACCCAAATCAGAAACACGAGAGAGTATTTCCACAACGTCCAAGGTTTGATGTGGATTTTGTTCCACATCAGGTTAAGGCCTAATAGTCCGATGAGAAAGATGATGTAAGCCGTTCCGATGCCGAACATATCTTCGCTCATTATTCTTCCCAAGTCGTTGAGCCACTTTCCTTTAGGCGCATATCCCAAATAAGGGCTCGCAAAAGCGATAAGCAGAAAAACACTTATCATGAAGAATAAACTTCCCAAGCATATCCTGATTCTTCCGTCGGACTCCTTGTGGCGTTTCGCGGTTTTGCTCACAGGTTTTTTCACTGCCTTGCTCTTGCCAGACTTTGCCTTGACGGTATCTCTTGACGCCGGCCCATCGTCTTTTAAGACAATTGGAGGTTTAGGTGTTCTCAATTTGTTTTTATTTTCTATCATTTTCAATTATTTTGGAAATTTGAAGAGTCTGTTCCAGCGAATCTTTCCGTATGTGTTATCCTTTGAGAACCAAACAAATAGTGGTTTTCCGACTATGTGGTCGATTGGTACGTAACCCCAGAAACGCGAGTCCTGCGAGTTGTGACGATTGTCGCCCATCATCCAGTAATAATCCATGCCGAAAGTGTATTCGTTGGTTTCATTTCCATTGATAAAAACCTTATTGTCGTTGACTGTCAGTGTGTTGTGTTCGTATGCCGTGATACATCTCTCGTATAGTGCGATGTTCTCCGGATTTATTTTTACGGTAACTCCCTTTTGTGGAATGACTATCGGTCCGAAATTATCGACATTCCATTTGAAATGAATGGTATCGTTGGGGAAAATCTCTTGTGAGACTTCGGTGTTTGCGGGTGATATTATTTTTGTGACTTCATTTACAAACGACTGTTTGGCGAATTCTTGAGCGGTTGTGGCGTTCATGTTCATGATGAATTCGTTTGGTATCGGCGTTCTGTATCCCTCGTATATGTTGAATTTCTCCAAAATCTTTGGGTTCAGGCTGTTGCCATTGATTTTTACAAGATAATTATGTTGCATATAAGGCGGTTGGTATCCTGTTTCGCCATTGATATACACTATGCCGTCGATAATTTGCAGGGTGTCTCCCGGCATTGCGATAAGGCGTTTCACATAGTTCTCGCGTTTATCGACCGGTCTGGTGACGATGTTTCCAAATTTGGCTTTATTGTTGTTTACTTGTTCTTTGCCGTATCTTCTAACCAATTGATAATAAGTGACATTGCTTTGGTACGTTTCGCTTACGGTGTCGCCTGCCGGGAAGTTGAACACTATAGGGTCGTTGCGTTTGATGCTGCTGAAGCCAGGCAGTCGCCAATAGCCGATTTGCGGCCATTCGACATACGATTTGGCTGTCTTTGACCATGGCAATGTATGATGCACAAATGGGAAGGAGAGGGGAGTGTTTGGGAAACGCGGTCCGTAACCTATTTTGCTCACGAGCAGATAGTCGCCTGTCATGAGAGTGCCTTCCATACTTGACGATGGAATGGTGTACATCTCGAAGAGGAAAGTCCTGATAATCAATGCGGCGAACACTGCCCAAAGAATGGCATCGAGCCAATCGCGAACCCAGCCTTTAGGTGGGCGTGTCGTTGTCTTGGGGTCGTGATATTCAACGTTTTTAGTGCTCAAAACGGGAAAATATACGTAAGGGAAAAAGCCCGCCGCCAATATCTCGCCGAAGCGGAAGCGATTATAGCACTTCGCCAACTCAATGAACATCAGAAACGCCATAAAAGTGTTGATGTACGGGAATATCAACAAGACATAGCACCACCATTTGTCCCATCTTATGATTTTCGATAAGATGTAGAGGTTGTAGTAGGGAATGAATGCGCAGCTGCTTTTGAAACCGGCGCGCTCGTAGAATTTGTAACAAAATGCCGCGCAAAAAGAGAAGAAAAGCGGCAGAAGCAGTATCGTTATTAACATATTCATTGTTTTTATCTTTATTTGTCATTTTGACTGCGACGAGGCGTGGTGGAGACCTGGGTTTGCGAAAACATTCGTCTTTGGTGAATAAATCATTTTTCTGAAAGACGGGTTGAAAATGATGATTTCTCGCCCTCGCTTCGTTGCGTCCGAAATGACGATGATTACAAATTTATTAGTTCTTCCATGGTGAATATTCCTTTTTTATCTTTGATGAATTCTGCGGCGATGACGGCGCCGGTGGCAAACCCTTTGCGGCTGAATGCTTCATGGCGCAGCGTGATTTCGTCGCAGTCTGACAGTGCCTTGACTTCGTGAATGCCGAAAGTTTCACCCTCCCTGATGGCGTTGACCCTCAACATTTTATCTTCGTCGCCTTGAGCGTCGTCGTCATCGTTAAGCATCCAATATTCATAGTTGTCGTTGTTATCGATGATGTCTTCAGCAAGCTTCACCGCCGTTCCGCTTGGCTTGTCAAGCTTATGGATGTGATGTGTCTCGGTGACATCTAATTGATAGCCGTGTTTCCGGGCGAAGCGCGCCATTTCTTTGTTGAGTTTGAAAACGAAGTTCATTCCTATGCTGAAGTTGGGTGCGTAAAACAGGGTGTGGCCTTCGTTTTTGCAGCGACTGCTGATGTCGTCGAGGTGTACGTGCCAGCCGGTCGTTCCGATGACTATCGGTATGTCAAGTTCAAAACATTTCTCGATGTTCGCGATGGCGGTGGCTGGAGTGCTGAACTCTATGACAACGTCGCAGTCGGCGATACCCTCGATGTTGCGATACCAATCTTGTTCTGTGTCAATGCGATACGCAACCTCATGACCGCGCTGCAAAGCCACCTGCTCCACCTCGCGACCCATCTTGCCGTAACCAAGTATGACTATTTTCATAGTTAAAAATTCAATTTTAATGTCAATCCTATATCGTTTCCATAGCCCAATGTTTTATCATATTGTAATGTATTCCATTGAGGCTCAATGTGTAATGTTAAGTTGTCATTGATGTCGTAATAGAAAAAATGTGCGTCCACGTTGGCATCGATGATTTGTATGATGTACCACGCTGCGGTAAGAATCCAGCTTAACTCCATATTGCTGCGATAATAGTCGCGCAAGGTGATGAGGTTGTCCTCGGTGTATTTCGCCGATTCATCTTTGGCGTGTTGACTGACGTTGGTTTTAACTCCCGTTTTATAGTCATAGGCATCTCTGTACAGATGATAGTCGCTGCCGTTTGTGACGGCGAAATATGTCGTGGCGCCGAAGCCGGCGTAAACTATCGGCATCTTCCAGAATTTACGATTGTAGGCTTGTCCTGCGCCAGGGATAAGAGCCAGCAGAGTGGCTTTTTTCGGACTGTGACTGTTTTTGATATTGGCTGTCTGGACAGGTAGGTCCTGCTTCAAGATAAGAGTGTCTTGTGCTTTTAGCCCCTGCCATGCAAGTGTCAGTAATATCAGCAACAGTCCTAATTGTTTCATCGTTAGTTGCCTTTGTTTATGAAGTCGAGCAGACGCTCAAACTCTTCGTCGTTTTTAAAGTTTATTGTCATAGAGCCTTTACCTTTGCTGTCGCGGCTGACTTTTACGCCCATTTTAAGTGCTTTCGACAGTGTCTCGGCTTGTATTCTGTGACTTTCCGGAAGTATATTCTTCTGTTTTTTTACTGTGGTTTTTTCTCTTGTCAGCATCTCGACTTGCCTGACACTCAGTTCTTCGTCTATGATGCGTTTCAAGATGATGAGTTGCTTTGACTTGTCGCTGACATTGACAAGTGCTTTGGCGTGACCCATGGTGATGTATCCGTCGCGGATGGCTATTTGAATCTCTGCCGGAAGCTTTAGCAGTCTCAAGAAATTGGCCACTGTCGAGCGGTCTTTGCCGACTTTCTCCGAAAGTTTGTCTTGTGTGAGTTTGCACTCTTCGAGCAGTCTTTGATAAGATATCGCCACCTCGATGGCGTTGAGGTTCTCGCGATGTGTGTTTTCTATTAGTGCCATCTCAAGCATTTGTTCGTCGTTGGCCACGCGAATGAACACCGGAATCTTTTTCAGCCCTGCCATTTTCGATGCTCGCATACGGCGTTCACCCGAGATGAGTTGATATTTGTCATAACCCATCTTGCGCACTGTTACCGGTTGTATAACTCCTTGGTTTTTAATAGATTCCGATAGCTCTGTGAGTGCGGTCTCGTCGAAGTCGGTGCGAGGTTGGAAGGGGTTTGTCTCTATTTTATCTATTTCGATTTGTGCTACGGCACCTGCCACGTAGTTGCCGGAGATGTCAGCCGATGTGATGTCGGTTTCCGGGCTTTGCAGTATGGCGTCAAGGCCGCGTCCGAGTCCTCTTTTCTTGTTTGGTGTTGTCATTGTTTAACTGTTGCGTTCTAAAATCTCACGTGCGAGGTTGATATAGTTGACGGCTCCGCTGCTTGCCGCGTCGTGCATGATGATAGGCTGTCCGAAACTCGGAGCCTCGCTGAGACGTGTGTTTACGTTGATGATAGTGTCGAATACCATGGTCTGGAAATGTGTCTTCACCTCGTCAACCACTTGTTTCGAGATTCGTGTGCGACTGTCGAACATCGTCAACAGTATTCCTTCGATGTCGAGGTCGGGGTTGAAGCGCGACTGCACTATCTTGATGGTGTTGAGCAGCTTGCCCAGGCCTTCGAGGGCGAAATACTGGCATTGCACCGGAATGATTACCGAGTCGGCGGCCGTCAGCGAGTTGACGGTGATGAGGCCTAACGAGGGCGAACAGTCGATGATGATGAAGTCGTAGTCGTCTTTTATCGGAGCGAGGCAGTTGCGCATCATCTGTTCGCGCTGATGTACATTGATGATTTCAATCTCGGCTCCAACGAGGTCGATATGTGCGGGCAGAAGGTATAGGTTCGGCGTCTCCGTCTCCTTGATGATGGCGCGCGGGTCGATGTTCTCTATGATGCATTCGTATATGCTCGCGTCTATGGTCTTGGGGTCGAAGCCCACGCCCGACGTGGAGTTGGCTTGCGGGTCGGCGTCGATGAGCAAGGTCTTGTGTTCCAACACCGCTATGCTCGCCGCCAAATTTATTGCAGTGGTCGTTTTGCCTACACCGCCTTTCTGATTTGCTATCGCGATAATTTTTCCCATTGTAAAAATTCATGTGATGTTTTAAACGTACAAAGATACGGAAAATTTTGGAATCACATTAATTTTTGAAAATAAAAATGCAGAGAGACGCGCGACCGCGCGTCTCTCTGCATTTTTATTTTTTCTCAATTTCGTCGAACCAGTCATCGACATCGTCTTTAATACCGGAATCGTAGCGACTCTCGTATTCCCCCGGCTCGTCGAAGTAATCCTCCGGATATTCGCCGGTCTCGATGAAATTCAAGGTCTCTTTCAAGGCATTGGCGAATTTCTCGAAATCTTCCTTGTAAAGGAAAATCTTATGTTTCTCGTAGAAGAAGCGGTTCTGCTCATTGCTGAAGCGACGCTTGCTCTCGGTGATAGTGATGTATTTCTCGTCACCCCTTGTTGCTTTCACATCGAAAAAATATGTGCGTTTTCCTGCACGTACCGGTCTCGAAAACAATTCTTCACGATTGTTCATCTTTTCATTTTCTTCCATACTAATCCTGTTTTGATGTTAAAGAATTCGATGCAAAAGTAAATAAAATTTCTTATTGCAGTTGCTATTTTTGAAAAAAGTTTAGTTGTTTTTGCAAAATTATCATTATATATTCGGTTTTCCGACTTGATTTTGTTGATATGCAGAGGTGTTTGCGGCGTTCTGTCTCACAAGTCGCATGAAACGACGGCTAATAATCATCAAGTCGTAAGCAATATCTGGCAAAAACAGGCGAAAAGCACTTGAAAACGCTTAAAAACTAATGTTTTTATCCGGATATTTCAGCCTTGTCACCACGCGCTTGGTGTATTCCGGGAAGTCGCTTTTCATAATCCAATCGTAATATTGAGGTTCTTTACGGAAAACGTCTTCAACGCGCTCGTCCTTGTGTTTGCCGAATTTGAAGACGGCTTTGCCTTGCTCGTCGTACACTATTTGCCCCATCAAATCGGCGTTTTGGTGATGCGATGAGAAATGCGCCAACTCGCTCATGTCGTTGACGATTGGTTTGGAGGTGACCCCTTTGAAGTCAGTGTATTCAGCGTCTTTGTAGCGGTCGAGCATGGCGGTTAGCACTTCGTATGTGGCGTATGTGTCGGCGTTGGCGGAGTGTGCGTTGTCGAGTTCTTTGTTCAAAAAGAAACGATAGGCTCCTTTGAGCGTGCGCGGCTCCATTTTCATGAAAATGTTCATCACGTCGATGAGCTGACGGTCTTTCGGGTCGAAGTTGACACCGGCGCGTATAAACTCTTCCACGAGCATCGGGAGGTCGAACTTCAGCATGTTGTAGCCGGCGAGGTCGCAGTTGCCAAAGAATTTTGAAATCTCCGGGGCTGCTAATTTGAATGTCTTCTCATGTGCCACGTCAGCGTCGCCGATGCCGTGAATCGCCGTCGTCTCCGGAGGTATCGGAATGCCTGGGTTGATGCGCCATGTGCGCTGCTCCTGAATGCCGTTGACATTGATTCTCAAGATACTAACCTCGACAATCCTGTCATGTATTATGTTTAACCCTGTCGTCTCCAAATCGAAAAACGCTATCGGACGCTTCAAATTTAATTCCATCTTTTTAATTTTTTAAAGTGTAAAATCACGATTTTTTATGATGTAAAAAAACAATTCTGATGACAATCAGGGCGTGTGCGTCAACAATAGCTCCGACTTCGCTGAACGAACTGACCCCTTTAATTACTGGCAAAAATGAAAACTGTCAGCAGAGAAAGACATAATCCGACTTGAATGATGTCGTTCACTTATATTCCCGATTAGAACGGGAAGTCGAAATAAGGCATTGTTCCCACATAGTGCAACTGCGATGTGCCTGTCATGCCGTTGAATACCAATTCTGTGATGTCAACGGTGTAATTCTCGCCTTCTTTTGAAATGGTAATTTTGCCTGCCGATGCGAACTTCATCGCGTTGATGTTCATCGCTTCAAGCAGAATGATGGGATAGGTGCTGTTTGTGAATGTGCCTGTGGGAAGACCGTTTGCAAATGACGTTGATTTTGATGTGAGGCCAATCATATCGCCGTTTTCAGTGATGAAAGCAGCGATATTTGTCTCTACTATGATTTTGTGTTTTGTTGTTCCTGCCGTCACAATTTGGGCGTCGTTGAAGTTGCCCTCTACGACTGTAGCGAACATGTAGCTTGACACCTCGCCTTCATAGTCAACTGACGATGTCTCGATAATAATCGGATTTTTAATCAGGTTGACTTCAATGCCTTCTGTCGTGATGGTAAAGACATTGTCGTTTATTTCGAGGGTGAAGGAACCGGTGCTTGCGACATACACTTCGTCGTGTTCCATGATGTCGTCGATGCTAAAGTTCACAATATCTTTGACTTCAAGTTTTGTGAAGAAATATTTCGGGAAATTATCTGTCGGATGCAGCGGGTCGTATGACAAGTTGTATGTGCCGGCTGCGATGTCGCCTTGGAAGAGGAGTACCACGCCGTTGTTTTCATCGCCGCTGCTGCCGACCATCTTGCCTTGTGAAATCACGATGGCGTTGTAATCATGAGCCCCGTCATGCTGAATGTTTTGGATTTTGGTGACATTGTCGATGTCGTAAGAAGCCTCGCCCAAAGTGAATGTCTGTGAGTGCGGGTGTGACTCGCCATCTGTTTTGTCGCAGCTTGTGAAAGCAAAAGCGAGCGATGCGATGAGCGTCAATGATAAGAATAATTTTTTCATATTTTTAATTCAAGATTCAAAAACTTAAGATTAATCGTGCAAAATTACTAAAAATATTTAAGAATGCTCGAAAAAAACGAGTTTTTTTTACAAATTAAGTTTCAGTTGTATGGTTTGAACCTGTTTTTTCAAATCGTTGATGGTGTCGATTAGCTGTTGTTCCCGGGGCATGTTTTCCGGCATCTCCGAGCTGATGTAATGCGTGAATTTCCATACTTCTTTTATCTCGTTGAGCGGAATATCGAAAGGGTTGTACGCCGGATTAAGTGAATGAAGTCGCAAATATCCGTCGGCGATGTGGTTTTCAACGATTTTGAAAACGATGCCGTCGTCGAGAGTGAGTATTATATACGCTTGTTTGTCGTGTATGTCGTGCCAGTTCAGGACATATTCGCCAGTGACGTATGACTTGTCGGGAATGGGCAGCATGGAGTCGCCGCTGATTTGGAAGGTGCGGTATTTTCTCTCTTTCGACAGAAAAGGGAGATGGAATGTCGGGAGCACGCGGATATAGTCGGGGTCTGCGTAGCCTGTCGTATATCCGGCCTTCGCACGCTCCGAGACGAGTTCGATGTTTTCGTTGTTGCCGCTGTCAACGGTGGTCGCGAGCACCCTGATTCCGCTGCCCTTCAAATGTACGTCGTATCCTCGCTCCAACTGACAGAGCTGAAACTCGCCGAGCTTCGTCAAATCCACCTTTATGAGCGTGTCAATGGCGACATTGAAATATTTCGACAACGAGACAAGCGCGTCAATGTTGGGCTCCGACACTTCGTTCTCATATCCGCTCAGCGTCGAACGCTTCATGTTTATCGCCGTGGCGACATCGTCTTGCGTCTTGGAACGTCTTTTGCGTAAGAATTTTATATTGGTACTGAATAACATAGCAAAAATTAAAAAAAAATCTTTCTTGACACGTGTTAAAACGATGACTAATTTTTCGTCATGATTTTTGATTAAAAACACGGCAAAAATACAAATAATTTTAATATGAAAACTAAAAATTTAACAAAAAAAATCAAAAAAACGTCATGTCGGCTGAAATGGAGAGAGATGCCCGCTAAAAGAGATTGACGAAAATGTCGGGCGCGGATATTCCAACCACCGTTTTATTTTATTCTGGTTTTGTTTAAAACGGCATGAATATCATGGAGTTGCGTGGTTGCCGCCCATGACTGGGATAATCGCCGACAGAGCTCCGATTGGTAAAATGCTTTGAGGTTGGTCTGATGATAAAATTTCAAACTTAAATATCGAATCCAGGAGCGTCCACGTTGAGCATGTTGAAAAGGTCGTCAATCCCCATGCTGTCGAGGGTGCGCTGTATGAATGGGGCGTGCTTGCCCGCCTCTGGCGTAAAACCGTCGTTATGAATCTCGTTTTTCAAGAAATCGTTCAGCTTCTCGAAGACTTGTTCGTTCAGTTCCCATCGGAAATAGTTGTCGCTGTCGGTGAAGAAATCGAAGATGTCCTTTCCGTGCTCGCGGCGTACACCGTGGAAATTGTCGGCCACGATATAGCGCGTCAAACCAAAAGGGTACAGGTCTGTTATGAGCTCGCACTCGTCCTGCAACGATAGCGAGCAGACACCGTTGTCGTTGATTTTGAACTCGCCGCCTATGCGTGGACGATGTTTCTTATAGTAAAAATCTCTCGCCCTCAACGCGTCGTCCTCGCTCGGAAAACGCATGTAAAAATCATAATATTTATGCTCCATTTTATGGTGTTTTCATTTTTTGAAATGCAAAAATACAAAAAAAAATAATCATTGTATGAAAAATTTTTGTATTTTCACGAGCTCAAAAATCTGTGATGCCATTAATATGGCGATTATAGAATTAACCGTTTTAAATAACTGATAATAAACGATATAAGAATAGTAAAACGAATAAAATAACAATTAAGAAATAGAAAAAAAATGAAGAAATTGGCGTTTTTTGTATCTGTGACGCTGCTTTGGGCCGCACAGATGTTTGCTGCCCCGGTCGATGTTGACACGGCGAAGGCTCTTGGATTGAAATACTTGAAAAACAACGTGCTCTCGGCGAAGAATATCAATGCTGTCGAGCATGTTTACACTTTAAATGACGAAAATGAGGTTCCATGCCTTTACATATTCAACTATGATGGCGGTTTTGTCGTGTTAGCTGCTGATGACCGCGCATATCCTGTTTTGGGGTATTCAAATGAAAGTTGCTTTGACGCTGACAATATCCCTGACGGTATGCGATATTTTCTTGGCCACTTTGGAAGACAGATTCAATATGCAGTTGATAATGAATTGGTTGCGGAAGAAGAGATAGCCTCTCAATGGGAGCTTCTACGTAAAGAGGGCGTCACGACGAGAACAAGAATGAACAAGGCTGTCAGTCCTCTTTTGGCAACGACATGGAATCAGGATTATCCATACAACTATTATGCTCCGGCGTGCAATAACTCTTGGCTTGGCAATCACTGCTACGCTGGCTGTGTGGCTACATCAATGAGTCAGGTGATGAAGTTCTGGAACTGGCCGGAGACGGGTGTCGGAGAGCATTCATACAACACCAGTTCATATCCGGGCAATGGCGCTGCTTTGTCGGCTAACTTTGGCGAAGCCACATATAACTGGGCAATCATGCCGAACTCCCTCGGCTCTCAAGCCAATGACGCCGCAAAGGCTGTCGCTCTCTTGATGTATCACTGCGGAGTGTCTGTGGATATGGACTTCTCTCCAAACGGCAGCGGCGCACATACAGAAGATGTCGCCCCGGCACTTATCAACTATTTCAGATATGGTCTCAACGCCAGCGTGAAGTCTCGCGACTCCTACACCAAGACGAAATGGGAAGACATGCTTGTTGCACAGTTGGACCGAGGTCTCCCGATGGTTTATGCCGGCTATGGCAACAATGGTGGACATGCGTTCAATTGCGACGGATATAACGACAGTCGTATGTTCCATTTTAACTGGGGATGGAGCGGAATGGGAAACAATTATTTTCAACTTGATGCTTTGAATACAGCGAACGGCTCTTTTAATGATTATCAGAGAGCGGTGTTCGATATCATGCCTGATTATGTCTATAGCGCTGTGGTTCCGGCTATTGAGACATTGAACGCCGAAGTGGAAAATGCGATTACTAAAACCGTGACACTTAGCTGGGTGGTTCCTGCAACATCTCTTTCTGGCGACGCTCTCGCGTCTGTCCAACGGATTGTTCTGAAACGCAATGGCACTACAATCCAGACTTTCAACAACCCCCAACCTGGCGATTTGGTCGCTTTTGAAGATGAGGTAGCCGATTACGGGGCATACGAATATTCAATTGTAGGTGTCAACAATGACCATGAAGGTGTGTCGTTTTCACAGGTGGTGGTCGTAGGGCCAAGTTGCACATGGCGACTCATCTGCCAGACGACAAACTTCCAAGGCTGGAATGACGGCATATTGCAGATAGTTTGCGCCAATGGTGTGATATTTAAGGAAATTACCATGACATCATCATCGCCTTTAAGTGAAAAAATACGTTTGCCGGAAGGTGATTTCTCGCTCAACTGGGTGGCTCCGATGACGACAGTGTCATCAATCACTATTACTTTGAAAAATCCGGCAAATCAGACAGTTTACACATTCTCGGGTTCGTCGGCACAGCTCAACGGTACTGTTTTCTCCGGCAATAATGATTGCCCTGAATGCACCGCGCCTACGGGATTTGCCGGTGAGTTTGTCTATCAGAATGGCGTGAGCGGAACGCTTCTCTCCTGGAACTGCGATTATTCTCCTTCAAAATTCAAGATTTACAGAAGCAATGACGGTGTCGAATATGCCGAAGTTGATAATGTTGACGGTAGCGTCCATGAGTATTTCGACGACATTGAGAATGGTACATATTATTATAAGGTGACGGCCTACAACTCGGCATGCGAGTCCGATCCGGCACAAACACCTGACAACGTTGATTATGTGACGGTGACAGTGGCATCGGTGGCCGAAAACTCAATCAATGCGAGGGTGTATCCTAACCCGACAACGGGTAATCTGAAGATAGAAGCCGACAATTTAAACAAGGTGGCTGTATATAATCTCGTCGGTCAAAAAGTATATGAAGAAAATATTAATGGTGACGAGAGCGTTATTAATATGAAAGAGTTTGGAAGTGGTGTCTATATGGTGAAAATCACGACCGCGACGGGCTCGATAACACAGAAAATTTCAGTAGTTGAATAAAATAACAAAATCAAATTATTAATCCAATTTTAATCAAAATGAAAAAACTATTAACATTAGTAATTGCTGTAATCATCGGAATGGGCGCCTTATATGCGAACCCGGTCGATGTGAATGCGGCGAAGTCGTTAGGACAGATGTTTGTCCAGGCTAATTTTAAACAGACAAGAAATGCTGATTTGCAGTTGTATTACACAGTGACATCGGACAACGGTCAGCCTTGCGCCTATGTTTTCAACATCGGTAACGAAGGCTTCGTGATTGTTGCTGCTTCCGACAATGTTCGTCCTATACTCGGTTATTCGGAAGAGAGTGCATTCGATGCAAGCAACTTGTACAATGGTGCTATGTACATGCTTGAGACCTACCAAAACAGTATCGGCTATGCCATAGAGAAAAACATAAGCGCAACACCTGATATCAAGTCGGAATGGATAGCGCTCGGCAACTGCGGTAAGTTAAACAACAGCAGAGTGGAAACAGTCGGACCACTTGTCAAGACCAAGTGGAACCAGGACAGCCCTTACAATCTGTATTCACCTCCGACACAGGGCGGACACGAAGGTTCTGCCGGCCGCTGCTATGCGGGTTGCGTGGCAACAGCAATGAGCCAGGTGATGAAATACTGGAATTATCCTATCACAGGAACCGGCAGTCACTCGTATAATTGCGTTGGCTATGGTCCGACATACTATAACTATGGCACTCAATCGGCTGACTTCGGTGCGACAACATATCAGTGGGACCTTATGCCGGTGTCATTGAACAATGCTTCACAGGCACAGATTGAAGCGGTGGCTACGTTGATGTATCACTGCGGTGTTTCCGTCAATATGACATTTGACTGGGACGGCAGCGGCGCACATTCAGAAAGCGTTCCTCCTGCGATGGCAAGTTATTTCGATTATAACTATTGCCAGAAAAAGCACAGAAGCTCATATTCTCTCGCCAACTGGATATCATTGCTTAAAACGGAATTCGACCTCGGTCGCCCGGTGTACTATTCAGGACAAAGCAATGAGGGTGGTCACGCTTTCGTTTGCGACGGATATGATGAGAACGACTTGATGCACTATAACTGGGGCTGGGGCGGCTCAAACGATGGCTGGTTCGCAGTAGATGCCATCGAATATGCCTCAAACGCCGCGGCTATATTCAACTATGTTCCATCGCACGTTTATAACAACACAGTTCAGGCTCCATCAAACGTGACGGCAACCAAGACAAACGACCTGGCTCAAGAAGCCACAATCACTTGGACCAACCCGACCAAGACAATAAACAACCAAAATGTCTCTTCATACGAGCAAATAGTTGTGAAAAGAGACGGCAAAGTCATCCATACATTTGATAACCCTACCCCGGGCGCAAGCATGTCGTTCGTTGACAGTAACGTGCCTTGCTACAGTACATTTGAATACAGAGTGTTCGCCGTGAAAGATGGTGTCAATGGAGTTTCCGGTTTGACTTCTGAATCATTCGGACCTACATGTGAATGGAAGATTGTCGCCACATCGGCGAATATGCAAGGCTGGAAGAGCGGTTACATCGTGTCATACGATGGCGCAGGTCGTGAGATTGACAGATTCACTATGACAAGTAGCAACCCTACAACTTATTCAATGCAGATGACTCTCGGCAAGGTGTCTTTCGCATGGAAAGCCGGCTCGGACAATATTACACTTACATTCAAGATTAAAGATTCAACAGGCGCAGTCGTTTATCAGTATGAGGGCAACTCATCGGATATTCCTGAAGGTGTTTTATATGAAGGCAACAACAGTTGCGGCAACACCGCTCCAACAGCGGTTCCGACAAATTTACAAGCCACAGACGATGGCAATAACATCGTTCTTACATGGGAAGGCTCTGTCGGGTCAAACTATGGCTTCAACGTTTATCGCGACGGTTTGCTTTGCGATTTAACACAAACAAATGAATTTATCGATGAAGCCCCGGCTCTCGGCGGTCACTGCTATCAGGTTTGCCTCCTCGGCGACGGCGGCGAGTCGGAACTTTCAAACGAGGTCTGTGGTACGGCAGGAGAAGGCTGCGACCCCGCTAAAAATGAATGGTACTATACCCAAGCAAACGGCAAACCTGTCATCACTTGGGAACTTCCTGATAACACAGAAGGTCTGGAAGCATTCTTCATCTACAGAAAAGTTAATGAAGACGGTGTGTATGAACGCGCGAAGATTGTCGGTTCAAACAAAACAGAATACAAAGAAACCAAGTCTCTTGAAATAGGAAACTGGTATTACTACAGAGTAATCGCTTATTATAAAGCCATCGATTGCTATTCGGCACCGGCAAAAAGCAAGTATGGCAATGAGTATTTTGTGAAGTTTTACTTCGGTCCTGAAGATGTTGCCGAGGATATGGCACAAGAAATTGAACTGTATCCAAACCCGGCGAAAGACGTCCTTACAGTGAAAGCCGAAGGCCTGGACAACGTGGTCGTTTACAATTCACTCGGACAAAAAGTGTTTGAACAAAAAGTTGATGCGGAAGAGACAACAATCAACACAAACAACTTCGATGCCGGTGTTTATATGGTTCGCATCATTGCCAATGGCAAAGAGATGACCCGCAAAATTTCGGTACTTAAATAGTTTGAAATTGAAAAGTCTTTAAGCGATGATGAGTTTTTTTTGTTGACTTTCCTGCTGACAGGTCTGGAACGGCCATCGTCACCGATGGTGAAAAAACCATCGTCGTAGATATTGACAAAGTCAATTTCGAAGACGGAAGTATAAATATGTAATACGAAAGGATTGTTCACATCGAAATTTGTGAACAATCCTTTTTTTTAGCAAATCGTGCTTCGACATAAAATATAATCTATCATGAAAAAGAAATCAATAGTTTTGTTATTCTTCTGTTTGCTGTTCAACATTGTGGAGGCTCAAATTGATCTCAACGAGATGGCAAACGCCAATTCATATCACAGAGTCGCGCAGATTAAAGGAACAGAAAAACTTTTGCAGGATTATTTTTCAGAAGTTTCAAATAACAACGACACTCTTTATGTTATCCTCTGTCCATTGATGTTCTGCCCTCGCTGCGAAGCCGAAATCAATGTGGTTCAAGAGCTTCTTTATATGCGTAATCCCGACAATCCTATGGTTTTTATAGCTTCTTTTCCCAATAAACAGGCGGCGCAAAAATATGTGTCCAAGAAATTCTATTGCGACGATGTCATATATGACACCAACTTGTCATTCAAGTCGTTTTTGGCATTCAGAACCGACGATCCCCGCATACCCTTCATAATGAAAATAGACAGGAAGTCAGGACGTTTGCTCACCGGAGGCGATTATCTCGCTATAAACAACGAATTTGCCGACGCATTGGTTCGACATACAGAGCCGATGCCATATTACGGCGAGTTGTGGGAAGGAATAATCACGTTCAAGCACGCAGTCTCAAACTGTGACGACAATAACTACAAGAAAGCCAAAATAATACGCAACGTGACGCTGCCACACGATAGCGCCACCATCGTGTCAAATATAGTTTCCCCCAAGGTAAGCAACGGTTATCTTTCGTTTGCCGATGAATTGGACAACAGCATTTATCTGTATTCACTGTCCGAAAATGCCGACAATATTGCTTTCGTCGGTAAATACTTCCTTACTGAAAGCGAAGAGTTGACGTTCGTGTCTATAAAACATGAACAGTATTTCCACTTGAGAGACAACAACATGGTGCTTGCAATGTGTTTGACAGGTTATATGATAAATCCAGACACACTCGTTTATTCGGTCTCTGTGCCAAATCTTGAATATG
>OLGV01000098.1_pt1 | contig 36297 bp, 29 predicted proteins | sample 1605761 | NCBI WGS metagenome assembly OLGV01 (sample SAMN03283245) | human gut metagenome | biome: human-associated habitat; material: feces | host: Homo sapiens | place: Peru | collected 2012
CCTCATGAATGGATGGTGATGGCGCAGTTTTCTTCGGAAAGTATTCTGCGATATGAAAATCAAATAGCACAACCTCGTCATCAGTCACTCCTCACGCTCAATGTGTCTAAAAAACTGTTGGATAGTACATTACAATTATCCAATTTCACCTATTTCGACCTCAACCACGAGGGATGGTTCAGCCGCTTCACCTCCTCCTATGCGCTGAATGACCACATCCGACTATCGGTAGGTTATGATTGGTTTGGAGGCAATGAGGGGATATTCGGTAGGTACAAAAACAATTCAGAAATATGGGCAAAGGCAAAATATAATTTTTAGTCCAAAGTAATAAAACAATGAAACAGAAGGTAATCTATCTTTTCTTATCACTGATGCTCACGAGCATCAGTGTCTCCGCCCAAACAGGGGGCGGACGGATTACGGGCGTGGTTATCGACGACTCAGGCGAAGAGCCACTGCCCGGAACAACTATCTTTATCGAGGAGCTGAAAAAGGGCATCGCGACAAATGAGCATGGGGATTTCTCTTTTTCTGATATTCCCACAGGCACCTATACGCTTACCGTGAGTTTTATGGGGTATCGCACCCAAACCCGTAAGGTCACAGTGGGTAACGAGAGAGGCAGTAAAATCATCATCCGTCTGAAAGCCGATTCCAAATCGTTGGATGAGGTAGTGGTGATGGGCAAAAGCGAAGCCCGTAAAATACGTGAGCAGGCAATGCCTATATCTGTAATCAGCATGAGTCAGATACAAGGGACTGTCAATAATGTGCAGGATGTTTTAGCAAAAACAGCCGGTATCACCGTGCGGACAATGGGAGGTCTGGGCAGTACTTCTCGTATTTCCGTACGAGGGTTGGAAGGTAAACGCATTGGGCTTTTCATTGACGGACAGCCGATGAATGACAATTCCGATTTTATCGACATCAATGATATTCCGGTGGAAATGATCGATCGCATTGAGATATACAAAGGAATTGTTCCCGCCAAATTCGGGGGTTCCGCCGTGGGTGGAGCGGTAAATATTGTCATCAAGGAGTATCCGCCCAAGTATTTGGACGTGAACTATTCTTACGGTAGTTTCAACACTCACAAAGCATCCGTGGTGAGCAAAATGAACATTGCGCCAAAAGGTATAGAGTTCGGGTTGGGAGGTTTTTATAACTATTCCGATAATAACTACAAGATGAAATCCCCCTTTCAAGAGGGACTTACGATAATCCGAGATCACGACAAGTTCAAGAAGGCAGTTGTCGGCGGCAGTTTTAAGGCACGGAAATGGTGGTTTGACTTGGTGGAAGTTGAACCAATCTTCATACGTACCTACAAGGATGTACAGGGAATAGAGTCTAACATTCAGTATGCCCATAGCCATTCCGATGCTTTTATTATCGCCAACAAGATGGAGAAGGAGAACTTTCTCTTGGAAGGACTGGACTTGGATTGGCAACTGGGGTATGTTTATACCAACTATCATTTTGCTGATACCGCTTCTCATCGCACACATTGGGACGGTACGCATTATCCGGCGGTTTCGAAATTCGGTGGAGAAATCGGGAAATGGGCATCATTGTTGGTGAATAACAAGCATCTATTGCAGCATAAATTGAATCTCAACTATCTTGTCAATGATAATCATTCGGTCAACTTCAATTCTTTGTCGAAATATGCCCATGCCAACCCCAAAGATGCAATGAAAGACAATGTAATAGGCTACCGTACGGAATTCCCAAGCAATATGCTCAGTTGGGTGGCTGGGGTGAACTACGACTATCGCTCTTCTGACGATAAATTCCTCAATTCTGTCAATATCAAGTATTACTACTATTCAATGAAAACGCGGATGGCTAGTATTCTGACAAATTCAGCGGAAGATATAGATACCCACAAGAATGATTTCGGTATCAGCAATGCGCTTCGTTACCGTATTACTCCCAACCTGATGGCAAAAGCCTCTCTCGGGTATGATGTAAGGCTTCCGTCGGAAGAAGAACTGCTGGGAGATGGTTATGTCATTGCCCCTGCAGGCAATTTGATTCCGGAGCGTAACACAAGCGTAAACGTGGGAATGTTGTTCGACCTGACAGGAAAGTCTCCCAGCAACTTGCAGATAGAAGTAAACGGGTTCTACATGTATCTACTGAATATGATTCGTTTTACAGGAGGCTTCCTGCAATCGCAGTATCAAAATTTTGGAGAAATGAGGACTTTTGGTGTGGAAGCAGAGGTGAAAGCAGATGTTACACGCTGGCTCTATGGTTACGTAAATGCAACCTACCAAGACCTGCGAGACACGCGTAAGTATGAGCAGAACACCACTGTTGCCAATCCGACAAAGGGCAGTCGCATGCCCAATATACCTTATCTGATGGCAAATGCAGGACTGGAGTTTCACAAGGAGAATCTATTCGGGGGCAAAGGTATGAACACGCGCATATTTAGCGATGCTTCATTCGTGGAGGAATATTTTTATGATTTCGAGCAAAGCCAATTCCAACAGCATCGCATACCGCGAACCATCTCATGCAGTATGGGCTTTGAGCAGAGTTTCGGCAATGGACGCTACTTCATTATGGGGAAAATTAACAACCTGACCGATACACAAATGATCAGCGAATTCAATCGCCCCTTGCCGGGACGTAGTTTCACCGTCAGATTCAGATATGTATTCAAGTAATAATTCATATAATAATCAATTAAACAAAAAAGCAATGAAAAAGAAAATGATTATCGCAGCAGCCATGTTTGCTGCACTGTGTCTCAACTCATGTGACAAGAACGGTCCGGACACTCCCATAGCAGGAGGTACGGGAAATGTACTGCTACTGACAGCCTTGCCCAATGCTACGGGCATGGATGGAACAGTCTATATGCAACTCATTGACGAGCCCAAGTTGGGCGCGACGATGACTGTAGACAATAAGAATGGCATAAATGTTCCCTTTGGAAGTTCTTACCCTGTGGTAATAGGTAATGAGGTCTATGTATTCCCGAGCTATCACATGACTATGGACAAGAATGAGCTGGTCAGGTATCGCCGCGTAAACGGTGGTTTGCAGAAAGTGGGCAGTATGCCATTGCCTGCCAATAACAGTGCCAATAGTCTCGTCAAGCTGTCTCCTACAAAGGCGTATCTGTCGCTTGCAGGATTGGGAAAGATTTACATTTTTAATCCTGAAACCATGCAGAAGACGGGAGAGATAGACCTGACATCTTTAGGCATACAAGACAATAATCCCGACATAGGAATCATGATAGAACGTGACGGCTACGTGTTTGCAGGTCTAAGTCAGATGGTGGGTGGTTGGACAAGCCCGGAAAATTACAAACAAGCAGATGTTGCCGTTATTGACACAAGGAGGGACAAGCTGGTCAAGATGATTTCGGAGAAAGCCAGCGGTTTCTCTCAAGCTACACGTCCCATTGACCCGAAGTCTTTGTTCATGGATGAAAAAGGGGATATATACATCTCTTGTCTCGGCAATTTCGGAATGGTAGCAGGACATAAGGCTGGCATACTGCGGATCAAAAAGGGTGATACGGATTTTGATCCCACGTACCATTGGACGATAACCGGTGCAACTATCGAAGGAGAAGAGAAAACAGCAGGTTGGGCTGCTTCCATTTGTTATGTGGCCAATGGTAAAGCCTACGGATATGTTGATATTCCAGGTTATTACAGACCCGGAGAAACAGGACATTCCTCTATATCGAGCAGAGCCGTAGTCTATGACCTATACAATCGGAAGATGACGAAAATAAAAGGGCTGGAATTGTCCAACGGCTATGGTATATTGGTCTCTAAGTATAAAGACGGCTTGGCCATCTGCAATGCTTCAGCGAACACCAAGGGCATATATTATCTCAACCCTCAGACTTCAGTAGTCAATCCAACTCCTATGATAACCACTGTAGGAAACCCTATGGCAATAGAATGGATTGGCAAGTAAATCATAGCCTATAACCAAGAGGGTGAAGACGGGAGCAGAACCCTCTGCTTTCTTCTTTGCCCTCTTTTTATCCTCTGGTTCAAGTTAGAACCGATGCGGATGCTACAAATCTCCATCATTTGCCTCTGTATGTGGAGAACCTGCAATCGAACAAAAAGATGAACAATTGAGTCCACTTGAAAAAGTCTTTTTTTTGAAAAATCTCGGTTTTAGTTGTATCTTAGTAAGCGTTAAAAAATAAGTTGGTAAAGATTACTTAGCCTGGATAATAAACTTTGTTTTACGCTTGTGTCAGCATCGCCGGTCCTGTCAGGTAAGCGGATGTTCGCAAGTCTTTGAGAATAAACAAACAATAAGATAGAGATGAGAAAAATTCTTGTGACGCTGGCGGCTTTTGTGGCCGCGGGATTCGGAGCTTGGGCTCAGGATGATGAGAATTCGGGGCTGGAGTGCACCAGCATTGTGGTTGGTAGGCTGGCGAGTACCGACGGGTCGGTGATGACCTCGCACACATGCGACGGCACCTCCCACACTTGGGTGAACATCGTTCCGGCGAAGGACCACAAGCCTGGTTCCGTGACTCCGATCCGCAAGAACTGGCGCAAGACCAAGTTCGTGACCGACACCGCAGGGATCAAGATAGTGGGAGAGATTCCGCAGGTTGCGCATACATATTCCTACGTCAACACTGGCTATCCATCGCTGAACGAGAAGCAGGTGGGCATCGGTGAGACGACGTTCACGGGGCCGGACACCCTGATCAACCACGACGCGCCGCTGGTCATCGAGGAGCTTTGCCGTCTGGCGTTGGAAAGGAGCGCCACCGCCCGTGAGGCCGTCAAAGTGATGGGCTCTTTGGCAGAGGAATATGGCTACGGGGATGGTGGTGAATGTCTTACGGTCTCCGACCCGAAGGAGGTCTGGCAGTTTGAGATTGTGGGAGTCGGCAAGCATAGGATCGGCGCGGCCTGGGCGGCCCAGAGGATTCCGGACGAGCACGTCGGGATTTCCGCCAATATCCCAAGAATCGGAAAGATTGACCGTTCTGATACAGAGAACTTTATGGCTTCCGATAACCTTGAGCAGGTGGCTATCGACAACGGCCTTTGGGATGGTAAGGGCGATTTCGTTTTTTGGAAGGTGATCGTCTGCTCATACGCACAGGGCAGGAACTACCGTGAGAGGGAGTTCAGGGTGTTCGATCTGCTGGCACCGTCGCTCGGTCTGAAGTATGGAATGGATGATTTTCCGTTTTCCGTAAAGCCGGACTCCTTGGTCGATGTCAGGAAGGTAATGGCGTTGCTGAGAGACACTTACGAAGGCACGGAATGGGACATGTGCAAGAACTGGACGATAGATGTGCCTGAGAAGGACGGCGTTCCCGCCCACAAGGAGATGAGTCCTCTGGCCAATCCTTGGCTGACAACCCCGATGCGCAACACGCTGAACAGCATCGCTCCGGGCGTGATCGATTTCAAGAGGACGCTTGCGGTAGCCTGGTGTTCATATTCGACGGTCATCCAGAGCCGAGACTGGCTTCCGGACGGCATCGGGGGAGTGTGCTGGTACGCTGTCGATAATCCGGCACAGAGCCCTCGAATCCCGATTTTCTGCGGAAGCACGAAACTGCCGGCCGCTTTCGAGAAGTGCGGTCAGAAGGAATACTACCCGAACAGCGTGCTGTGGGAGTTCCGCCGCGCCAACAAGCTGGCCACCCTTTCGTGGCAGAAGACCAAGAAAGAGTTCACGGACAATGTGTTGGAGATGGAGGCGATGACCTTCGAAGGCCTGCCTGAACTTGAGGCTGAATATTCAAAGGCCACCCCTCGCAAGAGGGTGAGGCTGCTGAACGCCTACACCGCCGCCATCCACGACAAGTGCGCCGCCCGCTGGAAGGAGCTTGAGGCGAAGTACTGGTCTATGTTCGGAAGAGGGTTTTAAGAGTATGGTGAATTTCACCATACTCTAATTACCCCCAGTCACTTCGTGACAGCCCCTGGGGGCACGGGGAAGGGATTCCCCGAACCCCTTCTGTCGCTACGCTCCGAATCATAATCTTTTAACTTTTCTGACGCTCCGTTGCGGGAATATGGATTATTAACTATTTGAATATGAAGGCAATATTGGTGATGATGGCAGCAATCATGTGCCATTTGACGGCTCTTGCACAAGAAGACCTATCGGCAGATGTCAAGCCGAAGTATGTCGCTTTGTCATTTGACGACGGGCCGAGCCTGAAGTTCACTCCGATGATGTTGGACGTGCTGGAGGAGAACGGAGTGAAGGCCTCGTTCTTCCTTATCGGCCAGAACATCAATGAGGAGACCGCACCGATCATCCGCCGGATGGTCCAGATGGGATGCGACGTCGAGAACCACACCTATTCCCATCCTAATCTCACGCAGATTCCTGACGTTCAGATTCTTGAGGAAGTCGCCAAGACCGATTCCCTGATCGAGGTTTACGCTGGTGCCAAGCCGGAATATCTCCGCCCTCCGTTTACCGCGCACAATGCCCACGTCGCGGATCTTATTGACGGGAAGATATTCATCGCCGGCCTCAGCTGTCGAGACTGGAGAGCCGATATGCCCGTTGAGGATCGTGTGACGATGACCCTTGACCGTGTCGAAGACGGCCGCATCCTCCTGTTCCACGATACGAACGAGCGCACCGTCGAGGCGATGAAGACCATAATCCCCCAGCTCAAAGCCCGTGGCTACGAGTTCGTCACCATCCCCGAACTCTTCCGCCTCTCCGGCCACACCCCCGCCTTCAACTCCCCGAAGATGTACGGCCGGGCGTATTAGAAATCAGTGGCGGATAATGACCTGATAATCAGCGGATAAAACACTGTCGTGGTCTGAATACTTGAACCACGAGGATGCCCTTTCGTTTCACTGTCAGTTAGTTAAGTGCCACGGTCGCCACTAGGCTTGCAAAGTCGGATTCGGGATGACGAGATCTTCTTCCGGGATGTTGTCTTGCTTTAGGAACATCACGTAATAGATGGGGAGGTAGGTGATGCCATGCTCCTTGTGGACGTTTTGTTCGTTGCTTAGGACTATGGCGTTCTTGATGTGGTAGTCGGGGGTGTCAAGGAAGGCGTCCAGGGCGCTGTGAACCTTGTAATCCTTGCCTGATTTGACCTCGATGGGCAGGACTGTGAGATTGTCGTAGTCATCAATCAGAAAATCAACCTCTCCACGCTGCTTGTTGTCGTAGTAGTGCAGGGTGAATCCGTGGGCGTGGAGCTCCTGTGCCACTACAGACTCATAGACTGAGCCGAGATTGACGCTGCGTTCGTCTCCAAGCACCGCATTGATGTTTGTCCTGTAAAGAAGGTCAGTAAGAATGCCTACATCGCTGAGGTATAGTTTGATAAGATTCTTGCTCTCGGACTCCTTCAGCGGGAACTTCGGATTGCTGATGGCTTGGACCGAGAGAGCAACACCGGAGTTGACCAGATAGTCAAACTCATCGGAGTAGTCGCTGAACTGCTTGTGACCGGCGGTCTGCTCGATGTTCTTCACGATGACACGCTTCTTCTTGTTTTCCATGTTGGACGGAATCATGTCATAGATCTTGCGGATGACAAGTTTCCTCTCCTCGTCGTATTGCGACGCATCCAACTTGTACAAGGAGTGTATGTCCCGTTGGATCTTACGGACTTGGGCGATGTTACGGCTTTTGATGAACTTGTTTATGGCGTCGGGCATTCCTCCCACCAAAAGATAGATCTTGAACTGCCGGAGCATATAGTTGTGCAGGGAATCGTTCAACGGCTTTCTGTCGTGGAAATATTCCCGCATCCCGTCAATAGTGTCCTGACTGCATCCCATCGCTAGAAGAAACTCCTCGAAATCAAGCGGATACATCTGCTCGATGGCTATGCTGCCGATAGGGACGGAAGGAGTCTGCGCCAATGCCACACCTAATTCCGAGCCGCTGGCGATGTACCTGTACCTGCCGTCCTCGTTCAGGAATTTGAGCATCGTCATCAGGTGCGGATAACTTTGAATCTCATCAAGAAAGACAATCGTGTCGTCCCGATTGCCTAATCTGTTCCCGGCGATCGCACCCAATTGCAGGAAAAACTCCTCTACACTGCGGACAGACGCGAATATTCCGGAGCCTTCCTTGTCCGCTTTCAGGTTTATCTCCACATAATTCTTGAAAAGTTTGTTGCCGACGTGCCTTATCAGGTACGATTTGCCAATCTGCCTGGCGCCATTGACGAGCATTATCTTACGAGGTTCGTTCCGGAGAAAGTCTTCCAGATGGGCTGCGAATTTTCTATATAGCATGGCTTCTTTTTTTTATATTTTTTGCGAATTTACAATAAATCAATTGAATAACAAATAGTATCGGGAATTATTCCGAGTTTTGGATGGTTAAAATCGGGACTTTTTCCGACTATTTACTCTTATTTTCGGGAATTATTCTGAGTTTTATGTGGCTGAAATCGGGACTTTTTCCGAGGTGTTGATAACTTTTCGGGGAGAGCGGCTTTGCGGGGATAGGGTTTTTCGGTATCTTTGTATTGTCGCAATTCGCTTGGGTTCGGGTGCTGGCCGCTTCGTTCCCGAACGGTTTGCGGATATATGAAAATTTGACTTGTCACCATGGCTTTTGTACACCTTCACGTCCACACGCAATATTCGATTCTTGACGGATTCTCCTCCATCTCGACCTTGTTCGACAGGGCCGAGGAGATGGGGATGCCGGCCCTGGCCATCACGGATCACGGCAACATGTACGGTGTCAAGGAGTTCTTCAAGTTCGCAGGCAAGCATGTGGACAAGGCTACCGGGCATTTCAAGGTCAAGCCGATCATCGGGTGCGAGGTCTATGTGACACGCCACTACGACCCTAAGATCAAGGACAGCGAGCATAGGTCATATTACCACCTCATCCTTCTGGCCAAGAACTTCGACGGCTACAAGAACCTGATGAAGATCGTGTCGCAGGGTCACATCGAAGGTCTCTATTACGGCAAGCCGAGGGTCTCCCACGAGATCATCGAGAAGTACCACGAGAATCTGATCTGCTGCTCCGCCTGCCTTGCCGGCGAGATCCCCAAGAACATCGTCGCCGGAAAGATGGACGAGGCGAGAAAGGCGATAGAGTGGCACAAGAGGGTCTTCGGAGACGACTACTACCTTGAGGTGATGCTCCACAAGACCGAGGTTCCTGGACTCTCGCGGGATGTCTACGAGGAGCAGAAGATCAGCAATGAGGGAATATTCCAGTTGGCTCAGGAGATGGGTGTCAAGGTGGTCGCCACGAATGACGTCCACTTCGTCAACAAGGAGGATGGCCCGGCGCACGACCATCTTATCTGTCTGAACACCGGCAAGAAGATCAACGAGGAGCCGCGCCTTCACTACACCCAGCAGGAGTACCTGAAGAGCGAGGAGGAGATGGCGGCATTGTTCCCAGACCATCCGGAAGTGCTGGAAAACACTCTGGAGATAGCTTCCAAAGTTGAGGAATATCAGATCGACCGCGACCATGTGCTTCCGAAGTATCAGATCGACCAGGCCTTCCTTGACGACCTGGACAACTATCTGAACATGTACAAGGATGTCATCGAGGTCGGAAAGTGCGACAAGAAGGGCAATTACCGTGGCGACGAGTTCTGCAAGTCGGTGGCCTATCTCTGCCACATCACCTACGAGGGAGCCAAAAGACGTTATGGGGAGACTTTGACCGCCGAGCAGTCCGAGAGGATAGACTTCGAGCTCAAGACCATCTGCCGTATGGGCTTCCCGGACTACTTCCTGATTGTGCAGGACTACATCGCGGCTTCGAGGGCGAAGGGCAGCATGGTGGGGCCAGGCCGTGGTTCAGCCGCTGGCTCCGTGGTGGCCTATTGCTTGGGAATCACCAACCTGGATCCGATCAAGTACCAGCTCCTGTTCGAGCGTTTCTTGAATCCGGACCGAATCTCGATGCCGGATATAGATGTCGATTTCGAGGATCTGTCCCTGGCGCATAAATATGTCGAGGACTCCTACGGCAAGGATCACGTCTCCCGGGTGATCACCTTCGGCACGATGCTCGCCAAGGGAGCCATCAAGGACGTGGCGCGAATCCATGACCTGTCGATCGATGAGTCCAACCGCCTGTCCGGAATGGTGCCTGACCGCCTCAGTGAAAAGGTGGAGAAGGAATATCTCTTCAATCCGGATCTGGATGATCTCAAGCCAGGATTCAAGGTGGTGGAAAAGGATGTCGAGGTCGATGATCCTGACAATCCGGGTCAGAAGAAAACGGTCAAGAAGACCTATCAGAGGGGCATGGAGGACACGGATGTCAAGATAACCCTGAAGAACTGCTATCGTCTTGTGCCTGAGTTCAAGGAAGAGTTGGAAAACGGAACAGAGCAGGTGAGGGAGGTTCTGAAATATGCCCGTCAGCTGGAGGGCTGCATCCGTCAGGTCGGAATGCACGCCTGCGCCACGATCATCGGACGAGGCAACCTGACCGACTATATTCCTATCTGCCTTTCGATGGACAAGGAGTCCGGACAGTACGTCTGGACTTCGCAGTACGACGGCCACTACATCGAGGAAGTCGGCATGCTGAAGATGGACTTCCTGGGACTCAATACCCTGTCCATAATCCACAAATGTCTGGACAACATTAAGTTGCGCTTTGGTACGGACATCGACATCGAGGCGATTCCGATTGACGATAAGCCGACTTACGAACTCTACGGCCACGGCGACACGGACAGCGTCTTTCAGTTTGAATCCGAGGGCATGAAGACCTGGCTCCAGAGGTTGCATCCTGAGCGTTTCGAGGACCTGATCGCGATGAACGCCCTCTACCGTCCGGGCCCTATGGACTACATCCCGGATTTCGTCGACAGAAAACTGGGACTCAAGCCTATTGAATATGACCTCCCGGAGATGGAGGAGTTCCTCAAGGACACCTACGGTGTGACCGTCTACCAAGAGCAGGTGATGCTTCTTTCCCAGAAGCTGGCCGGCTTCACGAAGGGTCAGGCGGACAAGCTCCGCAAGGCGATGGGCAAGAAGCAGATAACGATTCTGAACGAGCTCAAGGACAAGTTCATGGAGGGCGGCAAGGCCAACGGGCACCCGGAGAAGATGCTGGACAAGATCTGGAAGGACTGGGAGAAATTCGCGCAGTATGCCTTCAACAAGTCCCACGCCACCTGCTATGCATGGGTCTCCTACCAGACCGGCTGGCTGAAATGCCACTATCCCGCCGAGTTTTTCGCCGCCAACCTCTCCTGCAACCTCTCCAACATGCCGGAGATAAAGAAGATTCTGTCCGACTGCAAGGCTCACAAGATCAAGGTGCTGAACCCGGATGTCAATGAGTCATATTCACACTTCACCGTGAACAAGGAGGGTAACATCCGTTTCGGCCTCAAGGGAATCAAGAGTTTTGGTTCCAATGTGGCGGAGGCGATTATCGCCGAAAGGACTGCTAACGGAACCTACGCCGATGTGTTCGATTTCGTCGAAAGGCTTGGTAACTCGCTGGGCAGAAAGGCGATAGAGTGCCTTGTATATTCGGGAGGCTTCGATTCGTTCGGCATCCAGCGCAAACAGTTTTTCCTGCCTTGCCGCAGCGGGAACCTGTTCATTGACGAGCTTGCAAAATACGCCAACCTTTACAGCCAGGATGCGGCCAATTCGGCGGCGTCGCTTTTCGGCGAGGTTGAAGAAATGAAGCCTGTGCGTCCGGATATTCCTGAAATGGTCGGGACGGACGACGAGTTCGAGTGGCTCCAGAAGGAAAAGGAATATGTCGGGATGTATATCTCCTCACATCCTTTGGATAAGTATGCGTTTGAGATAGAGAGTTTTACCAACTGCGAACTGGCGGATTTGAATAAGAAAGTCGCGGAGTGTGAGGCTTCCAAGAAGAAGATGAAGGTAGCGATAGCCGGCCTGGTGACCGAGTACAGCACCCTGACCACGAAGACCGGCAAGCCATATTCAAAGACGAAGCTGGAGGATTACAGCGGAGCCTACGAGCTGGCGCTGTTCGGACGTGACCACGAGGCTTTTATGAGCTATATGAAGCCGCACGAGAACCTTTACATCGAGGGTGACATCGAGGAGAAATATTTCATCAAGCCTGAGGAGCGCGCTCAAGGCAAGACTTCGCCTTATGCTTTCAGGGTAAAGAAGATAATGCTTCTGGGCAACGTGAACGAGACGATGCTGAACGCTTTCTCCATCAGCATCACCACGCCTATGCTGACCGAGAAGTTCCGCAAGGATCTCGTGTCCCTGATCCAGTCCAACCGGGGCACCGTCCCTCTCAAGATGTACCTCTACGATCCACAGACCAAGTACAAGATCGAGTTCCACTCCACCAAGTACAAGGTTGCCGTCACCACCGAACTCGTCTCCGCCCTGAAACTCCTTGGCGTCCAGTGCGCCCCTGTCAAGAAATAGATTGCTTAGATACAATGTTTTTTGGCCGGAAGGAATTCCTTCTGGCTGATTAGTTTTTTGCATTCCGCTTGATTTTTATTGGGGGCGGCTTGTTTTTTAAGTTTTTTTTTTATAGCTTTACGCCTCGTTAATAACAGAAAATAAAGATAATCAATATTCTATAACGTTTGAGTTGTTTTAGAGACGAACTTCCCATTCACATGAACGTTGAATCTTGTAAGACACTAATTAAAACTATTATTAATATGGAATTGGAAAAGTATTTATGTCCCGAAATGACGGTCTATAAGCTGTCATTTGAAGGAGTGTTGTGTGACAGTGGACTTAATCCGCGAGATAATGAGAACGAGGGTGTAGGCTATGAACAATGGTAATGATTTGATAACTAATAACTGATGAGTATGAAACATGTTAAGTATGCTGCGATGATCGCGGCAATTGCGTTCGCATCGTGTCAGGTACAGGATGAACCGGAAGTTACCTTTAGTCGGGAAATGACCTTCACCGCAATGTCCGGTGAAGAGGAGACAAGAACTCAGATAGATCAGAGTGACAACACAAAGATCCTTTGGACACCGAATGATGCTATTAAAGTGTTCTATGGCGCAAAGGCTACTGGTAAATTTGCCTTTAATGGCAAAGAGGCTACGAGTATTGCCACTTTCACCGGTAGTTTCACCTCTATAACCGGAGCTATTGAATTAGACCCGGGCACAGAGTCTTATTGGGCCGTATATCCTTATCAGGATGGCTCTAAATTCACCGGGGCAGGAGTGACACTTTCTGTTCCGAGTGTCCAGACCGCGGTCAAAGGTTCGTTCCAGAATGGAGCGTTCCCGTCAGTCGCCGTGTCAAATAGGCCAAGCCTTCCGTTCTACAATGTCTGTGGCGGTGTATGTCTCAAGGTCAGCAGGAGTGACATCAACCAGATTGTCTTCACAGGCAAGAACAATGAGGATCTTGTCGGAGATGTTGAGGTAACGATGTCTAATGGCAGGCCGTCAGCGAAGGTTGTTAAGGGGGAAAAGTCTATAACCTTAAATGGCAAGCTGGAGGCAGGCGCGAATTACTATGTAAGTATGCTGCCGCAGGAACTGGCCAGTGGCGTGACCGTTACATTCTACACGACTTCCGGTCTGAAGGGAAGTTGCGATCTGGGTCCGACCACTATCGAGAGGTCTCGTTTCAAGCTTCTGGAGAATCCTGATAATTTGGTGAAGGTCTGGAGCAAGACTGCATGGGTGGGCGATGAAGCCGGTTCTGAGAAGATTGAAGGAGGTGAGGGCTCTGGCTCATCCACTGCTGATTGGATTTCATACACCAACGGCACTGTCAGCTGGCTGGTGAACGAAACCGGCAAGCCTCGTGAGGGTACCATCACTCTGCCTAATGGTGGTACTTATACTATCAAGCAGGTTGATGCCAAGGATTTGGCTGGAGAGTATGATTTCTACAACAAATTCTTCATAAATGGTCATACGACGGATGTTTGCTCTACAACAGGCATTAATAAAGATGAATACATAACAAAAGTACAACTTGTGCCGGTAGATACACCGGAGACGATAAACGGACATGTCCATAATCTTGACCTTGTGGGGTTGTATTACAATTTTAAATTGCCGGTTTCTTTCGAGATTGTCAATGGTGTCCCTGTGATATACACTTATCTTTCTCTGGATTATCAGACTGTCAGCAACGGAAACGAAATGGCTTGCATTCCAGAGCTTACCTATACTGCGGGATACACCAAACCTGGCTACTTCGCTGAGTTATCGTTCGGCAAAGATAATTGTAATTATTTCTGGTGCGGTTGGGGAGTTGATGACCTTTTCGGAGATCAACCGAAGATAACGTTAGGTTCGATGTTAGGTTCGACACATTTAAGATTTGTATTCTATCATTCTAAATATAAATACTTATACTGCTGTGGATTCTCATTTGTGAAAAAAGGTTACGCAGTAGGCAAATACACCATTATCTATCAGTTCAACTACAAGAATGAATGGGTCTACAGCGAGACTGGTGGCGGTGCCCGCTTCGTCAGGAAATAGTACCTTAGAACATCATTAATGATAAAGGGGATGATGGGAGTTATTCCTGATCATCCCCATTTTACATCTATGAAACGCATCGCATACTTTGTCTTATTGGCCTCATTGGCAACGGTTTCCTGTCAGTCGCAAGAGGAACACGAAATCCATTTCGGTCAGGAGATGACTTTTTCCGCACAATTCGGGGAAAGCAAGACCAGAACCCAGATAGACGGTGCGGACATCACCAAGATTCTTTGGTCTCCCAAGGAAGCCATAAAGGTGTTCTGTGCCGACAAGACTTCCGGAAAGTTCGTGTCTGACAACGAAGAGGCTGTTGGGGTGACCACTTTCACCGGGCGTTTTGGTTCTCAGACCGGTAGTCCTGGTCAGGTTTTTGATGGCTCGGACTACTGGGCGGTCTGTCCTTACAGCGATGATTCCGACTATGCTTCTCAAAGCGTCAGCCTTACGGTTCCGGCGGAACAGACCGCAACAGGCGGATCATTTCAGAATGGGGCATTCCCTTCGGTCGCGGTCTCCGGCAAGACGGATCTCGTTTTCTACAATGTCTGCGGAGGAGTGTGCTTCACGGTCAGCCGCCCGGACATCGTTTCCGTAACTTTCGAGGGGAAAAACAATGAGACTCTTGCCGGCAAGGTGTGGGTGGGGATGAATGCGGACGGCAGGCCTGAGGTCAAGAGCGGAATCGGCGGATTGATGTCGACGGTGACGCTCAGTATGCCTGACGGCGAATGTCTCGCACCGGGTGTCAGCTACTACATCAGTGTGTTGCCTCAAGCGCTGACAGAAGGTTTCAAGATGACTTTCTTCACTTCTGGTGCGGCCAGGGGAACCTATGAGCACAGCCCGGTGACCATTGGCAGGTCGGTTTTCGGAACGATGACAGAAGTTGACAAACTGGTCTCTGATTGGGAGGCACCGAAGGTCAAGGGCTTTGACGAATCCAGGATCAAATTCTCTGTGGCTGTGGTCAGTGACGTGCATGTCAACGGGAAAACTTATGCTGCCAAGTGGCGGAAGGCATTGACGCAGCTCAAGGCCAAAGCCCAGGAACAGGACAAAGACGGACTTGACGCGGTGCTTGTCGCCGGAGATCTCGTGGATGCCTCCGGTACGGCTCAGCTTGCCTATTTTAAATCGGCGTTTGAGGCCGAGGCTGACCCGGAGAGAATCCCTCTCATCTACACGATCGGCAATCATGATGCATCGTGGTCCGCGAATGTCTCGTCGAATTCTGAGTACATGAGAAGTTTCTTTGGAGACAAGTACTTCAAGACTGACCTTGATCAGGACATGCGGAAAAAATACGAGGCGCGTCATTGTGTGGTCGGCGACTATCACATCCTTAGTCTCACCCCTAATGGAATCGCACCGGTAGTCTACGATTCGAAGGTTCTGCAATGGCTTGATGGTCAGCTTGCCGCCATCACGGCGGAAGATCCGGAACACTACATTCTTGTCATCACTCATCCAATGGTGACAGACACTGTCTACGGAAGTCTTCTCGGAGAGTCCGACGGGATCTGGTCATCCGGCAACGGTCATTTCTGGGCAAGTGCCGTTCTGACTCCGATTCTGAACAAGTACCCGCAGGTCATGATTTTCGGAGGCCACCTGCACTTTCCGCTCAATGATCCGAGAAGTGTCTGGCAGGGAGATTACTCCGCGTTCGGCTGCGGGTCGGTGCGCTACATGGCCATTGAGAACGGACATTTCGAGGACATGAAGTCCGCCACCGTGATGAATGACTGCGAGCAGTTCTCCCAAGGGTATCTCCTCCAATTTGACGCAAGCGGCAATTGCCGTCTGCTCAGAATGGATTTCTTCAACGGAGCAGTGATCGGCGAGCCTCTCTTGTTGGATTATCCTACAGCGGACAAGGCGCATCTTGCTCCATATCGTCACACCACACGTTCTCTTGCGAATGCGGCTCCGACTCTTTCGACGCTTTCTGTCACGAGAGCTTCAAACGGAACCTATGACGCAATTTGGGATGCCGGAAAGGACGATGAGTTCGTTCACCATTATGAGCTGACCCTCAGTAGGGAAGGGAAGGTTATGAAGACTTGGAAGGTTCTTGCTGATTTCTATCTGCATCCGCTGCCGTCTCAGATGAAGGACGAATGGAGTCAGTCTATGGGCGAACTGGAAAGTGGCAGCTATTCGTTGGCACTCAAGGCCTATGACAGTTGGGATGCTGAAAGCGGAACCCTTGTAAAGAAATTTTCTGTCGGCTCCAGCAAGAGTGTCTGGACTGATGACAAAGCCGGTTTCGAGGCGGTTGACGGAGGACCGGGTTCTGTTTCTTCTGAATGGTTGTCGTACTCAGACGGTACCGTCAGCTGGCAGTCTAACACTACAGGTAGACCTCGTGTGACTTCACTGGAGTTACCTAACGGTGGTGTTTACAGGTGTACACAGATTTCTGTGGATGATTTCAAGGGAGAATGGAACTTCACATCCAAGATATTCGCAGGTACGGTCTCGCCAATCCACAAGGACATGAATCCTGGCACGCTTGCGGTGAATGTTGGAAATCCTCGCGCAACAGGGACGCTTACCGCTGCTGACGGCAAGACTTATGTCAACAACATCGGCATCAGTGGCCTCTATGGCTCCGCTGTGCTTGACGCATGCGTGCAGATTGACTATGCTGCGATGACCGCGAAGGTTGGCTTGCTTCTTGACACGCGTGATGGTGTGGGACAGAAGGTAAATGGGAAATATGTCACATTCTTCCCTGGTCTTGCCACGCTCACCAGCTCTTCATGGGGCAAGCCTTGGCTTTTCTCCGAGACGGAGCAAGGCAATCCTGATTTCACCTATCTGTGGTTAACCCTTCAGAATGATCTCAAGACCTTGATGTACAAGAACAGGGTGTCGGCTGATGTCCAAATGCAGATCCTTACGCAGTACAAGAACAAAAAGATGAACGCCATCTGTGGTTTCGGGGTGGCGGCTTCCAGTACTAACGTGTTCAATAACAGCACAGTAACAGCTTATTCAAACTTCTTTCAGTTTAACCCGACGGGGTACGACGGACTGCAGTTCGTACTGGAATAGAAAAAGATTTGATATATTTGTGAAAACTGTTTTGTTATGAGAGGAGATTCTTTATTCGCGTTTGTCGCGGGGGCGGCCGCGGGGCTGACTCTGGGGCTGTTGTTCGCTCCGGAGAAGGGCGAGGAGACTCGCAGGAAACTTAGGGAGACTGCCGGCGATGCGGCTGATTCGGCCAGGGCGCGGGCCAGGCTCGCCAGGATGGAACTCAATGACCTCAGGGCTGAGCTGCAGGACAAGGCTGAGGATCTGAAGGAGGATGTGAGGATGAGGATCCTTGAGCGTCTGGAGAAGCTGGAAAGCGCCATTCAGAAGGACATTGAATATGCCGATGGGCGTTCAGAAAACATCTGATGATGAGCGAGTTCACTAAACCTGTCGAGGATCTTGGCCGGAACACCGCCGACTATGTTGAGGCTCGGATCGACGACCTTAAGCTGAGGACGGCGAAAGGGCTTTCCCTGACGCTCGGCAAGTTGCTCTACATGCTGCTTGTCCTGTTCATCGTGTCGGTCATACTGACAGCGCTTGCGGTCGGTGGCGTGATGTGGATCGGGGAGTTGATCGGCAGTTACGCTGCCGGCGCGGGGATCGTGGCCGTGGTGTTCGCCGTGATTTTGGGGATTGTCATCCTGCTGAGAAAGAGGCTTTTCCGCAATACTTTCGTTCCGATGTTCATCAAGCTTTTCTTTGACGAGGACAGATAGGCCATGAGATACTCTGAAATCAAGACGATGGACGGGCTGGAGTCCGCCCAGAAAGATGTCCGGGAGCGCCTTCGGCGCAGGGAACTTGCTGTGCGTGAGTCGCTTCTTGATGTCAAGGAGGCGTTCACGCCTTCCAACATGCTGTTCAGCGGCTTGAGGAACCTTTCGGCGTTCCTTCCGGTGGAGAAGTTGCTACTTGTGGCCATACGGATCTTTAAGCGTAGGCTATTCAGGTGATAATCAGTCATATTCATAAATTGTCGAATGAGCATATTCAGAGAAAGAATTGAGGTTGTCCGGGATGTGATCGCTAAACGGACCCTGGAACTTTATGCGGGACACAAAGTGGGCGGAATCCCCGACAATCCTGAAGTAATCAGCCAATTTCCCGTTCCAGACTCCGAGGATGTCCTCGCCATAAATAAATTTATAGGCAGTCTTGAAATTATTTCGGACTGAATCAATTTTTTCTGTTGCGGGATTGATTATGAGAATATAGTCCCCATTGTTTACATCAACGGCAATTTTGTCTTGAGAGAAACTATATGAAAAGGCGTTATCAAGACTATGAAGACAATGAATTTTATCATCGCCATGTGAAAAAACAATGGAATAACCTATGTCATAAGTTTTCTTTCCGTCTCTTTTTGAAACGGAAAGAAGCTGGACCGCTATCGTTTGATCAGCAACCAGTAATTGCTGGACTTCGTCATTCAATAAAAGATGATCTTTCCACGTTGATCCAAAATCTGTTGATGACATAACCCGACCTCTATTGACAGTCACTCCTCTTCTTACCAAATCGTAAAAAGAACAGTATAAGATGCTATCCTGTATCACGATATTGTTGCAATTCCAGCCCCCACCAGGACTGAATTTCTTCTCCCAATTCCTCCCCCCCATCACTGGTCGTAAAAAATGTGGAGCTCTTTTCCTGTTTGTGTGACGCTGATAAAATCCACTTATTATTATCGCAAAGCAACAGTCTCGAGGGATGATATTCCGTTCCGATTCCATTCTCGACAGGATACTCGATAATCTCGTAGCCTGCGGGAGTACCTGTGTGCTTTACATAGCATGATCCGCAAGTAAGCGTGAGGAGGATGAGTATGATTGTTCTTTTCATGACCTTGGCATTAATATTTCGGCTTGATGATCTTGATGAAGTCCTGCCTCTGGCCGTCCTTCTCGCCGACGCAGTAGGAAACCATGAAGTCGTCATAACCGGCCATGAACCAGGCTTCGCCTACTGGAGTCCAAACCCGGTCATATTCTTTATCCATTGGGCCTTTCGTGTCAACCTGCGTCCAGGATTTTGCATGGTCCGTTGAAACGAACATTTTTATGTTGGACTCTACGCTTGGCACAAGGACAGAAGAGTAAACAATATCTCCATGTTGATATATTTCCATAGGGACATGGCTTGTCCAAATCATGTCGTACTTTATGCGTGACAAGAAAACGGCTGTGTCCTTGACAATCCTAAAATAGTCTGCCCTACGATCATTCCATATCCCTATGATATCTTCCCCAGCTATGACTTGCATCGGTGATCGGCATGGAGTTCGGATTGTGTCAAACTTTTGTGTTTGTGGATTAATGCTGATTATCCGGTAATCATTTTCTTTGTCCACATCGAGTACTATATTCTTAGAAAATGAGGATGTGAAGTTTTCTCCTTTAAATGCCGTCTTCCAGTTTTTGCAATTATCATCAGAATAAATGATTGAGCGTCTGTTGTCTGGCTTTACTGCTTTTTCATCGTGGTAGCTTGAATATAATTGGACAAAGGTGTTGTCGTTTGTAACCATGAACTTCTCGATTTCCTTAACGAAAGAACAGAGTTCATTCCAAGTCGCTCCGAGGTCATATGATGCCATAATCGTGTTCGTTTTATTCCATGAACTGTGATAAGACGAACAGAAGAGGATCCCCCGGTCAAAAACAAGATTCTCATAAATTTCTCCCCTGTCGGAATCACTGTTCTTCTTCCAGCTCTTGCCGCTATCATAGGTCACAAAAAGCCCCGTTTTGAATTCATCTTTGTTCCGTGCAGACAACACCCATGTCCTCTCGTCACAAAGAATAATTTCCGAGGGATGATATTCCGTTCCGATTCCATTCTCGACAGGATACTCGATAATCTCGTAGCCTGCGGGAGTACCTGTGTGCTTTACATAGCATGATCCGCAAGTAAGCGTGAGGAGGATGAGTATGATTGTTCTTTTCATGACCTTGACATTAATCATTCAACTCGAATCCGTCCACTGTTTCGTAGAAGTAGCAGATGACTTCGCCAAAGACTAATTCCATGAAGTCATAGTATGGATACTCAGTCTCATCAAACTGTCCACTTCTTGTTACATTGTCTTTGAATACATAGTCATGCAGGATTTGTTGTATTTCGCTCCAATTCTCTTTCATGTACCTGGCATCACGTACTGCTTCGCTTGGATGCTTTATATAATATCCTATTTGGGCATTGACAACCTCTGCGACTTGTTCACGTCCTAATTTTGAGATAATATCCTTAAATTCAATAGTTGTAATGATTCTTATTTTGTCCAGTATTTCTAATTGTAGAATCCCACCCTCTATATATGCTTTGGGGTGTGTTTTAAAAGCAGCTGTCGTCAGGTTTTCTAAATTGTCTTCAATAGTCGGATTTTCTCTTATTAAGGCTTCCATTTCTTTTTGAAGAAGATTAGTGGTATTTTCGACCCATTCTTCTCCCTTGGATGAAAGAACGCCACTTTTTTTCAATTCGTCAAATTTTTTTACAATACTTGTATCCATAACTAATATAGTATATCTCGGGTTTACTCTTAATATTGTTTCTACGACAATAATCATCATGGCGTTTGATGTAGTAGTCAATGGTTCCAATATCCTTTAAGTAGTCCGCTGGAAGATTCGGGTCATGTGACGGATTGCTGTTTCCAGAGCCATGCTCAGCACCTGAACTTCCGGTGTTAGTAGGTGTGCCTCCACCGTTGCCTCCGGAATTGTTATCCTCAGGCCATGGGTAATCACCGGTGTAGGATGAATCCGGACAGAACTCCCATTTACCGGTGTCTTGGTTGTAGTACCAGTCATCCGAATCAAGCCACCACTGATCCGGAGAGCAATCGCCGATGCAGATTGACCCGGCGATGGTGTCGTTGATCTCTACGGTGTCGGTAGGGGCAGATCGCAGGGTGACAGACGGAACTCCAACCTTGAAGACAGTGATTCCCTCCATGATCTGATTGACAAGGATGAAATGTCTCTCGCCCGCTATCGCGGATTCTTTTTCCCCGAAGTAAACGCCATTGACGAGAGTTCCGTTCTCGTACCGCTCGATCTTTCTGAACTTTCCGTTGAGGTCGGTGTAAACCAGGAGTCCGGTGAAATGCGTGCGGTCATCATCTGGTCGCGTGTTGTCGGTCGGAATGTGGAACACTATGCGTGAGGTTGTCTTCCCTGACGCTTTCCTGCTGATGAGCAGTTCCTGACGGCATTTTATCAGATCGGCGTCATTGCGGGATTCACAGGTGGCGTAGTAGCGTCTGGAGGTCAGAATCGGGACTGAGAAATAGTCAGTGTTGACGTCTTCATGACGCTCGGCGAGTTTCCAAACAGGAAGGATGTCTCCGGACTCCCAGACGAACGGAGATTCGAAGTGTGTCTCATCCATTGGCACTTTCACGGCGCCGTCATATTCCGCTTCGAACGCTGATTTCGCCTTTTCGAGTGTGAACCCTTCGTTTCCGTCAGGTTGGATTCTTTCGATTGTCTGATCCGCGTCAAGTGAATCGCCGCATGATCCGCCTGCCAAAAGTGTGACACATGCAGTCAGCAGCACAGAAATGTAGTGTGTTGTTTTCCTGTTCATTGGTAGGTGAGTTAAAATTAGTAGTTATTAATATGTGTGAATATGTCTGTGGCCGCAAAGTTCGGAAGAATCCATGAAATTCCAATGAAAAATAGTCTTACTTTGCGCTTTTGCATTATGTTGAATATGAGGTGTTTATGATGGTGTTTAGATTCGGGGTCTAAATTTGTTGACCTAAATCGTTGTTTGTTAAGAGTATAGCGTTAGCAATAATTTGTACTAAATGTGTAATATGCACAATTAGAAAACGTTGCGGTCTTGATTATTTCACTTTATCACCAGGATTGTTCTTATCTTGTTTTGACTGTTCAAAATTAAGTTCGGTATTTTGTTCGTTGCCGAATAAGTTGGTAATATTTGTGAAAGGATTGTTATATTTGTGAAAATCGAACGTTATGAAAGGAGATTCATTATTCGCGTTTGTCGCGGGGGCGGCGGCAGGGCTGACCCTTGGACTATTGTTCGCTCCGGAAAAAGGCGAGGATACCCGAAGGAAACTGAAAGAGACTGTCGGTGATGCCGTTGACTCGGCCAGAGCTCGTGCAAGGTTGGCGAGAATGGAACTTGATGACCTGAAGGCTGAGTTGAAAGATCAGGCAGAGGACTTGAAGGATGATGTCAGGATGAAGATCTTCGAGCGATTGGAGAAATTGGAAAGTGCCCTTCAGAAAGACATTGAATATGCCGAAAGACAATCTGAAAACGCCTGATGATGAGTGAGTTCACAAAACCGATTGAGGATCTTGGCAAGAACACTGCGGATTATGTCGAAGCCCGGATCGATGACCTTAAATTGAGAACAGCCAAAGGGCTTTCCTTGACGCTCGGCAAGCTGCTGTACATGCTGCTTGTCCTTTTTATCGTGTCCGTCATTCTGACCGCGCTTGCCATCGGAGGAGTGATGTGGATAGGGGAGTTGATCGGAAGTTATGCGGCGGGGGCCGGGATAGTGGCCGCTGTCTTCGCGGTGATTCTTGCGGTTGTCGTCTTGCTGAGAAAGAGGCTGTTCCGCAACACTTTCGTGCCGATGTTCATCAAACTGTTCTTTGACGGAGACAAACTATGAGGTATTCAGAAATCAAGACGATGGATGAGCTGGAGTCGGCTCAGAAAGATGTACGTGAGCGTTTGGTCCGCAGAGAGTTTCTGATGCGCGAGTCTCTGTCCGATGTCAAGGATGCATTCACGCCATCCAACATGCTGTTCTCCAGCCTTAGAGGTCTTTCTGCGTTCGTTCCGGTCGAAAAGTTGCTTTTGCTGGCCATAAGAATATTCAAGCGCAAGTTATTCAAATGATCACGGTCATATTCATTTAATTACGACATGAGCATATTCAAGGAAAGGATTGAGTCGGTTCGGGCTATGATGCGCTCGAAGGGTTGGGATGCCGTCATTGTGACCGGGTGCGACCCTCACAACAGTGAGTATTCCGCTGCCCGCTGGCATCAGGTGGCTTGGCTCTCCGGCTACACGGGGGAGGGTGACCTGGTCATCACGGAGGATCATGTCGGCCTTTGGACAGACACACGCTATTTTATACAGGCTTCCCGGCAGCTTCCGGAGGCCGGGGCGGAGCTTCACAAGACCCGCGTGCCGGATCAAGTCCTTATCCCAGAGTGGCTTGCCGGGCATTTCTCGGACTTTGACGATGTTTGCGTTGCTCTCGACGGGCTTTGCATGACGGCATCAGCCGTGAAGGACATCCAGGAATCGGTCGGCGAGAAAGTCCGTTTTGTCAATGCTCCGGACATGCTCGACGCTTTGTGGACAGACCGGCCTCAAATCCCTCAGACACCAATCATTACCCTTGGAACCGAGCAGGTCGGGTGGTCGAGGGCGCAGAAATTCCGCTGGATCCGTAAGTGGCTGGCCGAGCGGGGGCGTGACGCGATACTCCTCACGGCTTTGGATGAGATAGCATGGATGCTGAACGTCCGCGGTCAGGATGTCGCCTACAATCCCGTAGTGATGTCCTATCTACTTGTCACTCAGGATAATGTGCTATGGTTTGTTCGTAAGGGTGCGGTTCCGGAGGAGGACACTGAGACGGAGGACAGCTTCCATGAGCTGACCGCTGACGGCGTGAGTCTTCAGGAATATTCCGACGTGGGGCTTGCACTCTCGAATCTCGTGGACGGCAGCTACATCAAGGCATTGTTCGTCGATCCTTCGACCTTGAATTATGACTTGTACAGCATCCTCAACGAGAATGCCTCGCAGTTCGTGGTCATGGGCGCGTCGCCGGTGGCGCTGCGAAAGGCTGTCAAGAATGAGGTCGAGGTCGCGGGGATGCGCGAGGCCCATCTTGAGGACGGCATCGCCGTCGAGCGGTTCCTGCACTGGCTGGAGACATCCCTGCAGGCGGGCGATGCGATCAATGAATATGAAGCCTCGGTCAAGCTGCACGAGTTTCGTTCCGGTATCGAAGGGTTCCGGGGGGAGAGTTTCGAGACAATCTCCGCCTATGGCCCGAACGCGGCTCTGCCTCACTATGTCACTCCGGAAGAGGGTTCGGCTGAGCTCTACACCGAAGGCCTTTACCTTTGCGATTCCGGCGGACAGTACCTGTTCGGGACAACGGACATCACCAGAACGGTTCCTCTCGGGCCTTGCTCGCAGCTGGAAAAAGAGGACTACACTCTTGTGCTGAAAGGCCACATAGCCCTCTCCAAAGCCATTTTCCCGAAGGGGACTGCCGGCTGCCAGCTGGACATCCTGGCCAGGGAGCCGCTGTGGAATGTCAAGCGCAATTTCGGTCACGGTACCGGCCACGGCATCGGGTTCTACCTGAATGTCCATGAGGGGCCTCAGGAGTTCCGTCAGAATTTCAACCGTCAGGCCTTCATCCCTGGAATGGTCACCAGTGACGAGCCTGGAATCTACCGCGAGGGCAAGTTCGGAGTCCGTCACGAGAACGTGATTCTTTGCGTCGATGCCGGCGAGAACGATTTCGGCCACTGGCTTGGTTTCGAGCCTCTGACCCTCTGTCATTTCGACACCTCGGTCATCGTCAGGGACTTGCTGGACCGCTCCGAGATTGAATGGCTCAACGCCTACAACGAGCGCGTCTACCGTACACTCTCTCCGCGCCTCACCCCGGAAGTAGCCACGTGGCTCCGCCAAAAGACGCTCCCGATCTAATTATTGTGAGTGCAAAAGGTTTGATTTCCGGCGGAAAAGGTAGCTGAGGATTAGGACGATATTTTTTAGGCGGACGGTTGTCTGCTTGTGATAATCGGATTTGGACATGAACACATTCGGACGTAATTTTAAGGTGGAGATTTTCGGTGAGTCGCACGGTGGGGCGATCGGGGTTGTCGTGGATGGTGTGAAGCCGGGCATTGTGCTTGGTGTCGAGGACTTTATGGCGGACATCCTTCGCCGGAAGAGCGGGGCGAAAGGCACCACGCCGCGGGTCGAGGCTGATGAGCCGGAGATCCTCAGCGGGGTGTTCAACGGGCGGACAACGGGCGCTCCGTTAGCGGTCATATTCAGAAATAACAACACTAGATCCTCTGATTATGAAGCTCTTAAGGTGGTGCCGCGTCCCGGTCACGCTGACTATGTGGCTTCGGTCAAGTGGAACGGATTCAACGACCCTCGTGGAGGCGGACATTTCTCAGGCAGGATAACCCTTCCGCTGGTCGCCGCCGGGGTTATTGCCAAGAAAATGTGTCCGGGGATCGTCTTTGAGGCCAGTTTGATTGAAATCGGGGGAGAGTCCGACAAGTCGAAATGGGATGCCCTTCTGGAAAGAACCGCCCGGGACGGTGATTCGTTGGGAGGAATAGTCGAGTGCCGGATCACCGGTGTGCCGACAGGTCTTGGTGAGCCGTTTTTCGATTCGGTTGAGTCGCTGGTCTCCCACGCCGTCTTCTCGATACCCGGAGTCCGTGGCATAGAGTTCGGTGACGGCTTTGCCTCCGTTCGGATGAAAGGCTCGGAACACAATGATCCTCTTGAACTTAAAGACGATGTTGTGACCACCTCCAAGAACGGTTCCGGCGGAGTCAACGGCGGCATCACGAACGGCTCCCCGATAGTTTTCCATGTCGCCTTCAAGCCGACCTCCAGCATCACCAGATCCCAGACAACCCTCAACGTCAGGACCGGCGAGCAAGCCACCCTCAACGTCCCAGGCCGCCACGATGTCTGCTTCGCCCTCCGCACCCCCGTCATAGTCGAGGCCGTAGCCGCCATCGTACTCGCCGACCTGAAAGGCCCCGGCATCTAACTTATTGATAATGAATAAAAACAAAGATGTCCTGATGCTGGATTCCGCACTATGTCATCTTTGTTTCGATTGAAAATCAGCTACTTACCTGCCACGCTGACGGCCAACGCGTAGTTGTCCGGTGAAAGCCATATTGGCCGGACAAAGTTTATGATTTTCACATTTTGTCCGGCCAGACCACAATCCTACGGACAGATGCAGATGATTCGTACCATTGTTCCAGGCGTACTAACGCTCAATGAGGCGGTAGGCGTCGAGGAAGGCGGGGAAGGATTTGGCTATGCAGGTGGTGTCGTCGATCTGGATGGGGGAGTCTGCGCACCAGGAGGCTACGGTCAGGGCCATGGCCATGCGGTGGTCGTGGGAGGAGGTATATTCACCACCTTTCAGGAGATGGCCGTTCAGGAGGCGGCTCTCTACTGACTCGCCGGTGATGGAGAGGGTGTCGCCGGCGGCGGAGGCCTCCACGCCCATCTGGGTGAGCATATTCAGAATCGCCGCGCCGCGGTCGCTTTCCTTGCTTGCCAACCTCTTGAATCCTTGAATATTACTGCGTCCGTGACAGAAGGCTGCGAGTATGGCGACGATCGGGAACAGGTCCGGGCAGTTGTTGAGATCGGTGTCGAAGGCGCGCAGCGGGGCTTTCTGGGCGGTGATGAGGCCGCGGTGGCCTTGCGGGGCGACGGCTTCTTCCGCCGGCTCGTCTTCCGCTTGTGGCTCTTCGTCGAGCTGCGAAAGGCTGGCTCCGGCTTCCATCAGAATGTCCATTATCGAGATGTCGGCCTGAAGGGAGGTCGTGTCCAGACCGGTCAGCCTCACATCCCCGAAAAGCGCTCCGGCCACCAGGAAGTTGGCGGCTGCGCTCCAGTCGCCTTCGATGTCAAAGGCCGCGGGTGAATATTTCTGCCCGCCCTTGATCTTGAATGTGATGCCGGTACAGAGGCTCCAGTCCTGAGTCTCAAGGAAATCCTCTCCACCTTCCATCTCGGAGCCTATCCTGATGCCGAAACGGCGAAGCACGTCCGCTGTGATGAACATGTACGGGATGCTCTTTGGGTCATGAATATGCAGGGTCGAGTCTCCAGGAAGAAGAGGCAGGGCCATCAGCAGACCGGAGATCAGCTGCGAGCCGCCTTTGCCGGAGATGCTGGTCTTGCCGGAAAGCAGAGGACCCTGGACGGTTAACGGCACGTGGACTTCGGGTGCAGGGTTGAGAGGCCTCAGGACCGTGCCGAAGCCGGCCATGATTTCGGACGCGCCTTTCAGCGGTCTGGCCGGGAGGGTGCCGATGCCGTCGATTTCTATCGGTTGTCCTTTTCCGAGAGCGGCGACGATAGGGATCATGAGCCGGGTCAGAAGGCCGGATTCGCCGACATTCAGTTTGTCCGGCATATTGACCGAGGAACCTGCGCCTTTGATTGTCAGCGTGGTTCCGGTCGCCGTGTCTGTCGAAGAGTCAGACAGATCCGACCTCACGCCGGCCGTTTCGACCCTGACCTCGGCTCCGAGTGCCTTGGCGACTTCGATGGCCGCCTCGTTGTCTCCGCAAGGGGAGTAGCCTTCAAGTCTGGATTCTCCATCGGCGAGGGCGGCAGCGATGATGGCACGCTGGGCGAAACTCTTTGAGGCCGGCATATTCAAAGCAGTGTCGCAATGAAGAGGTCTCCTTTCACCATAGACGGCGGCAATCATCTCAGAGTAAGTCCATTGTCCAGGAGCGGCGGCCTCGTTGTCATTAAGGGCGGCGTAGGTGAACGGACTGCCGAGCCTCAGGCATTCCAGACGGCTGGCTCTGCCGGTCTCCCCCATAGAGAAGGCAATCAGCTCTGCCTGTCTTTGGCTTGTTTGTTCCTGGGAGTAAAGTCCCAGCACCCTGGCGACATCCTCTCCGGATTTAGCCATCGCCGCGATCTTCACGATCTCCCCGCCGAACTTCCTGCACTTCTCCACGGTGTTCCGAAGCACGTCGTCGGAGGGCGTTCCGGCGAAGAAATGACTCGACCGGATCATCGTCGTGCCGTATTCAGTGCAGGCTCTGCGGAGCCTTTTGCCGACCTCCTTCGGAGCCTCAATCTCCAGATCCAGGAACGCGGCTCCGGCCTCGACAGCGGCGGTGAGTTTCTCCTCGGCCTCTTCCCAAGTTCCGTTTCCGTCGTCAACGACCCGGCAGGTGGCCACGAGCGGCGTGTCCGAGGAAGAGAACAGGCTCTCAATCTCCTCAATGTCAAGCGGACATCTGTCCAGCCTGATTTCCGCCATCTGTATGCGTGGCTCGCTGCCCTCCAGCAGCCCGATTATCTCTTCCAGCGTCCTGTTCTGTATGGTTGTGCAGATCATAATGTCTTATTGATTAATCATTTACTATTTGTCAACGCCTCCACGGCCTCCTCGACCCGGAGGTCGCGTGTTACGACTTGTCCGATGCCGAGGGGGAGTACGAAATGTATGACGGTGCCATCGGCTTTTTTGTCTTTCTTCATCGCATCGGCCATAGTGTCAACGCAGTACGAACTTTCTACGGGTAGGCCGCAGGCCGTGAAGTCGGCTTTCAGGCGATCGGCTAGGCCGGTCGTAAGCCCCAGCGCCTCAGCCAGACGGGCGGCCAGAATGATGCCCATCGAGACCGCCATCCCGTGCGGGACGGTCTCTCCGGAATTCTTTTCGATGGCGTGGGCGAAAGTGTGGCCGAGATTGAGCAGGCGGCGCTCCCCGCGCTCGTCCGGATCCCTTCCGGCGATGCCCGCCTTGACCTGTGCGGCGGAGGCTATCAGCTCCCGGAGCGTCCCTGAATACTCCCGGACGGCGGTGTCGGCGGCTCCTGCCAACGCCTGTCTATGAATATTCCCGAGCATATTCACAGCCCTTTCATATTCATTGTCCTTGTTGTTGATTATGAATGTTTTGAGCAGCTCGGAGGCTCCTGACAGGATCTGCGGGTAGGGGAGGGTTTCCAGCACTTCGGGGCAGATGAAGGTCGCTTGCGGCTGACGGATCACGCCGATGATGTTCTTGTAGGAGTCGAGGTTCACGCCGTTTTTGCCGCCGATCGCCGCATCCACCTGCGAGAGGAGCGTGGTCGGGACGAAGCCGAAACGCACGCCGCGCTTGTAGACGGAGGCCGCGAATCCCGCGATGTCGGTGGTGATCCCGCCGCCCACGCCGAGTACAAACGCCTCTCTGTCAGCGCCTTCCTCCAGCAGCCACTTCTCGATCTCCAGCAGCGTGGAAAGAGTCTTCCTTTCCTCCGTCGCCTCGATCGGGAATATTCCTTTCGCTTCAATGTCAAGCCTTTCCACGATGCCACCCACATTGCGGTCGTGGATTATGAATATGCTTCCGTAGCCTCGGAGGTGTGTCTTGACTTCGCCCAGCGGGCATCCGACGATGTTGATTCTCTCCATCTGTTGTAACGGCTTTTGGGGCAAGGATTTCCCCTTGGTTGTTTACAATGTGTAGAGGTTCAGCCCCGTCTCCTCGTCGAAGTGGCGGCCCACCTTGCATCCAAAGCGCCTGACGAACACTTCGCAGGCTCCGTTGATGGTGGCGGTGAGAAGGTGTCCGCCGACGACCGTGTAGTCCGCCCTTCCGAGGTTGGCGTGGAGATGGAGGTAGACGTTGCCGTCCTTCTCGGAAATGTTCCCCGCAAGGCTGGAAATCTCCATCTGCTCGTCGAAAGTCCTGTCCACGTAGGCCTTCGTGGCCGGGTTGAGGAACCTCAGAGTCGCGTTGCTCACAGCCCCGATTCCGCTAACCTCCCCAGCCATAATCCCCTGCTCCCGGCAGAACGCCGCGACGGCCTCCATCAGTTCCTGGTGGTTGTCAATGCTGACGACAAACCTGTCGCCATCCTGCTTGAATCTGTACATCACAAAAATTTTTGTGAATATACTAAATTCCTCCGGATTCCTGATTGATGAAAATGATTAACTTTGCGGCAAATTTCGGGAACATGAGGAAGGACATCACTAATGTGGTTTTTGATTTCGGCGGGGTGATTGCTCCGGCGGATCTCGGCGTGGTGATCGGAAAGTTCAGGAATCTGGGAGTCAAGGACATAGAAAAGTATCTCAACCTTGTCTGCCAGCAGGGCTTTTTCGGAGATTTTGAGACGGGGCTGATCGGCGAGGAGGAGTTCCGGCGCAGGGTCGGCGAGGAGGCCGGCAGGGAGGTCACGATGGATGAGTGCAGGCAGGCTTACATGGGTTTTTTCTCGACAGTGCCGGAACGGAACCTGGAACTTTTCCGCAGGCTCCGCTCCGAGGGCTACCGGCTCTCGCTGTTGTCCAACACCAATCCGTTTGTAGCGGAGTGGTTTCTGAGCAAGGAGTTTGATGGCCACGGCCATTCGCTTGACGAGTACCTTGACAGCATCTACCTCAGTTACGAACTGAAGGTCATGAAGCCGGACGAAAGAATATTCCGTCTCATGCTTCAGGCGGAGAATGTCGCCCCGTCGCAGGTTCTTTTCATCGACGACGGCTCCAGAAACGTGGAGGCGGCCCGTAACGTCGGCATCAACGCGATTCACGCCACGAACGGCGGGGACTGGACAGAAGCCGTCCTGCGTTTCCTGGCATAGAACCGAGTCGGTATGGTCAAACGCGTCACCAGATTATTCCTTATAGCCCTTTGCCTGTCGCTTGGGCTTGCGCCGCTTCGCGCGGAGGATGGTCAATCCGTCGTCAAGACAGGTTTCTCTTTCGTCCCGTTCCCGCTGGCGGGTTTCGATGCCGCGAAGGGTGTCCTTTTCGGAGGCCTGCTGAACGTCTACGATTTCGGGGATGGCAGCACTTACCCGAACCCCCGGAGCAGCGCGTATCTCGAGGCCTCGGCCTACACCGGCGGGAGCAAGACTTTCACCGCCTCATTCGACTCCGGCAGACTTTTCCCGAAAGTGCGGATGAAGGTCGCGGCGAGCTACTGTTCCGATGGAGCGATGGAGTTCTTCGGCTTCGGTGGGCGCAAGACGTTCTACGACGCATCGGCTGACGATGGTTTCTACAAGGTTTCCCGCGCGACCACCAACGCGAGGACGGACTTCACGGGGAGAATCGCCGGCAACCTCTTCTGGGAGGCCGGCTATCAGTTCAACGCATTCAGAATCAGCGACTACCAACCAAAGAATGAGGATAGTGGAATATCCCTGTTCAGCCTCTACCGTAGTTGGGGGATAATCCCTTCCAAGGAGCGGTTCAGTGAATATTCCTCAGCTCTCCGTTTAGGTCTGCTTTACGATTCGCGTGACTTCGAGGGTGTTCCGACAAAAGGTATCCTTGCCAGGGCGGGAATCACAGCCGCTCCGGAGTTCCTTGGCTCCTCGGAGTCCTATCTTAAGATCCATGCCACGTTGCGGCAGTATATTCCTTTGGCAAAGGATTGTCTGACACTTGCCTACCGTTTGGACTATCTGGATTACTTCGCTGACGCTCCGTGGTATGTCCTTCCGTTCTACACACCGGGCGGGCCGTTCTATGACAATTCCGCCCTCGGCGGCTACAGGACAGTCCGTGGCTTGTTGTACAATAGGGTTTCGGGTCCGGGCATGGGTTTTTTCAACACGGAACTCCGTTGGAAGTTCGCCGGGTTCACTCTTTGGAATCAGGACATCGGCTTGATGCTGAGCGGCTTCTGCGACGGTGTCAGCGCCCTGCGGTCTTTTGATGTCAGCAACAGGACAGGAGCCTTCAAGGAGCAATATTCAAAGTTCATCACCTCCGCTTCCGGAGACACCGTCCACCTCTCCGCCGGAGCCGCCCTGAAATTCATCCTCAACCGCAATTTCATTCTGAACATTGAATATGCCCACGCTCTCTCCGCCCAGGACGGAGCCGGCGTCCTTTACTTCAACACAGGTTTCTACTTCTAGTTTCGATCTTCTGTTTTCTATTTCTATTCTATTTCTAGGGCTGTTTTTTTGCATTCCTCAGAAATTTCGTATATTTGCAGTCCGTTTCCGATTTTCCGGATTTGTGAGACGTGGAATGGTTCCGTAGCTCAGCTGGATAGAGCAACAGATTTCTAATCTGTGGGTCTAGGGTTCGAATCCCTACGGAATCACGAAAGGCGAGGTTTTCTCCTCGCCTTTTCGCTTATTGTCTGTCACGTAGCCGGTTAATCTTTGGCGTTCTTGTGGCCGAGCCATTCCAGGGCTATGACCAGGACGGCGCCGATGAGCATCCAGATGAGGGCGGAGAAGATTTGCGGATTGATGAGCGTGGAGAGATCCGTGCCTATGTCAACAAGTGCCTCGACGCCAATCCGGGCCTCTTCGGCGGTCTGCCCTTCACGCATCCATTGAGCCATCATCACGCTGAACTTGTCGCTCCACGGCCAGACCTTGACCAGGGAACCGAGGGTGAAACCGATCAGGGTGATCAGCGTCGGCCTTTCGTAATGTGCTATCAGCCAGTGCAGAAATTTGGAGAAGGCGGCGAGTCCGATCACGCAGCCGATTCCGAACATGATGAGCACAGGCCAGTTGAGCTCGCTGATGGCCGACATGATATATTCATACTTCCCGAAGAGAACCAGGATGAAGCTTCCTGAGATGCCCGGCAGGATCATCGTGCAGATCGCGATGGCTCCGCAGATCAGGATGAACCAGGAGGCGTCTGTCGTCTGAGTCGGGGACAGGAGGCAGATCACCGCTCCCAAGGCGATGCCGAAGACCAGCCAGAGGGTGTCGGCGGTCTTCCATTTCTTGATGTCGCTCAGCATGAAGGCCGCCGAGACGATGATCAGCCCGAAGAAGAAAGCCCAGGTCTGGATCGGATGGTAAGCGAGCACGTATTCCATCAGCTTGGCGAGCGAGAACACGCTCACGATCACTCCGACGAACAGCCAAAGAAGGAATGTCCCATGAATATTCTTCCAGAACTCCTTGACCTCTCCTTTGATCAGCAGTTTCCATGACGAGACGGACAGGATGGCGTTCAACGCCTCGATGAGTTCATTGAATATTCCTGTGAGCAGGGCGATAGTGCCTCCGGACACGCCTGGGATGACATTTGCCGCTCCCATTGCGAAACCCTTAAGGGCGACGGCGGCGTTTTTTAGAATGTTTGGCATTGCGATTACCGAATCTTTGTAAGATAGCTTTTGATGGCCGTGAAACTCTCAAGCTGCGAGATGTTCTTGCCGGCCGGATCGCTGATCACAAGGTCGAAAAGATTGCCGTCCATCTGCTTGCGGCCAATCTTGAAGCGGGCCTTTGATGTGCGTGCCATGTACTCTATGGCGAAGTCCGGGTTCTTGACCAGCGAGATGAACAGATCCGGAGCCTGTTCCTCCAGCACGTTCAATTTGTACCGGGAAGGTCTGCCGAGCCAGTCCAGATCCTTTTTCGTGATGGTGGTCTGGATACTGGTGATCAGTCTGTCCTCGCTTCCGATCTTCCTGAAATCCTGGAAGAACACGCAGCCCTTGATGTCATTGGAACGGAAAAAGTTCATTATCGCGGTCTTGCATGAGTCAAAGGTACCCTCTTCCGCATCGATGATCGCGACGTAGGAACGGATCTTGCCGAGCGGGAGTATCCCCGTCGGTGTTGTGCTGGAGTTTTTGCGCAGGCTTCTCTTTCTGAAATATGTCTTTAAAAAATCAAGCATAGTCTATTGATTTACGGAGGCGATCAGCTCGCGGATCTCACGCTTGGCGTCCTTCCATCTCGGAACATCGATCTTGGTGCCGATAACCTCGACGACCTTTGCAGCAATTATTGAGCCGACTTCTCCGCAAACCTTGAGAGGCATCCCGAGAGAGTGTGCGTAGAGGAATCCGGCGGCGTAGGTGTCTCCTGCTCCGGTGGCGTCGATCGTGGCCGCCGGCCATGCCTCGATGTAGTGATATTCATCGCCTTCCTTCACCATTGAGCCGTTCTTGCCGACCTTCACGACGGCGATCTCGCACTGGCTTGCCAGCGTGTCAAGAGCCTCGCGCGGTTCCTGTTTCGTGAAGGCCCTCGCCTCGCTTTCGTTGGCGAACACGATGTCCACGTAACGGTCCACAAGATTGTGGAAGAAGGCCTCGTTGGACTCTACCACGTTGTAGGAGGCCATGTCGATGGAGATCTTGCAGCCCGCATCCTTGGCCATCTGTACCGCTCTGCGGATAAGGTCTTGATTCTGTACGAGATAGCCCTCGATGTGGAAGTAGTCGTAGCCTTCGAAATATTCAGGTTTCAGATCCTCCGGCACCATTTCCAGGGCGGCTCCCATGTAGTCCGCGAAGGTCCGTTCGGAGTTCGCTCCCGTGATGAAGCACATCGCGCGTCCGGAGCCTTTGGTTCCGTTCAGAAGGGTGGTCTTCACGCCGTACTGCTCCAGGGTGCTTTTGTACAGGTGCCCCAACTCGTCGTTGCCGATCTTGCCGATGAAGCCGGACGGCATGCCGAAGATCGACGTGCATGTGATAGTGTTCGCCGCCGAGCCTCCCGGTACGTACTTCACTCCGAACTCCTTGAGTTTGGACCAGATACGGTCGCCGGTCTCCAGATCCACGTGCTGCATGCTTCCCGGAGGAAGATGGTACTCGCGGAGCATTGTCTCGTCAGGAAAGACGGCCAGGATGTCCGTCAGGGCGTTTCCTATTCCCAAAATTGATTTCATATTGTCGTATTTTGATTATCATTCCGTGTCAAATCACAAAGTTAAGGAATATTTGATTAAATTTGTAACATGAAGACGAAGGTCGGGAATATTCTTAAATACGGGGTCTCCATCGCTCTTGCGGCGGCGCTGCTGTATTTCTCGTTCCGTGGGGTCGGCTGGACGGACTTTATGGAAGGGATCAAGGCATGCCGCTGGGAGTTTGTCATCCTTTCGATGCTGTTCGGGCTTCTCGCGTTCTTCCTCAGAGCCCTCCGTTGGCGCGAGCTTCTGCTCCCGATCGACAGGGAGACATCCCGCCTCACCTGCTTCAACGCCGTCAACATCAGCTATTTGGTGAATCTTGTACTGCCCCGTGTGGGGGAGTTTGTCCGCTGCGGCTACATCACCGCCCATTCGGGAAAGGATCCGGAGACAGAGGAGGGAAACCATCGTCTGGCATCCTTTGACAAGGTTCTCGGCACCGCCGCCATGGAACGTGCCGCCGATCTGGTGGCGATGGTGGTGGTCATGGCTGTGTTCCTGCTTTTTACCTGGAGACGTTTCGGCGGTTATTTCTTCGATGTGGTCTTCGGCGCGGCCTCGGGAGGTGTCAGCGTCGGCAAGATCATCACATTGATCGCCGTTGGTCTGGCAGTTGTCGCCGCCACAGTGTGCGCAATCCTTTTCGCTGACAGGTGGGAGCCTTTGGCCAAGGTGCGCGATTTCTGCAAGGGGCTTTGGGAGGGATTCATCAGTTGCCTCCGTATGAAAGGAGCATGGAAATTCATAGCCCTGACCGCCGGAGTGTGGTTCTGCTACTGGATGATGAGCGCCACGATCCTGTGGTCCCTCCAGGGAATAACCCCCGGAGCCGTCAACCCGGAATTGACTTTCACCGTGGACGCGCTGCGCAGCCTCAACTTGACAGACGCCCTGTTTCTGATGCTTGTGGGAAGTATCTCGTCTGTCATCCCGGTTCCCGGCGGATTCGGCGCGTTCCATTTTCTGGTCTCTTCGGCGATGGCCTACGTCTACGGCATTCCGCTACAGTTCGGGATGATCTTCGCGACCCTCTCACACGAGTCTCAGGCCTTGAACCAGATCCTGTGGGGAGGCATCTCATGGATAAGTGAATCTTTACGAAAAACAAATAATCAATAAACAAAAAGAATTATGAAAGTCAAGAATTTATTCCTGATCGCAGCTGGCGTCTTTATGCTGACGACCACATTCACAGCGACCGCCAAGAAACTTCCTAAAGAGGTCAAGATGACCAAGGAGGTTCTTATGGACAAGATCAAGGGCGGCTGGGCCGGCAAGACCATCGGCTGCTCCTACGGCGGACCGACAGAGTTCAAGTACTCCGGCTTCATGAACGACGA